>JGI12104J13512_1000962_pt1 | contig 23044 bp, 23 predicted proteins | sample TerdegcTABiofilm_FD_13512 | JGI IMG/M metagenome (IMG submission 13512)
CGAAGAATATAGCGAACCTTCGTCTTGTTCAATTTCATATCTTGGACTATGCGTCCAAGCTTAGATGATAGGCGAAATAATTTCGGGACTCTACAACCTTCCGAGTGGATCGAAAAGGATATATAAGCTAAAATGGGAAAACAGTATCAGGAATAAAAATGATGATTGATGTTGAACTGGGGGGCTAAAGGAGGATAGGATACCGATTCCGAAGCTAACGATCTCTGCAAGATATGTAGAGGTCATGGTATGAAGGGCAGCGTTGCGCCCTGCGCTTGCCAAAACAGCTAGCTCATAACCATTCCGTCTCCTGGGACCTCAATATAGATCTCATCGAATCGGTTCTCTCTCAGGACGACTTTGAAGCCAAAAAGTCGGCTCCTCGCTATTTAGTATGGGTGAACTTTAATCTGGTTCTTCGCTCTTTCTTATGGGCCGCCTCTGGTGACGGACCTGATTATTGGCCTTCTGTTGCGTCTTCGGTTGTTCTTAGCGATAGCACAAGAAATGAACCACAAAGACACAAAGGCACAAATATGTCTTTTTATGTCTCTAATCAATCCTCATATTGAGGATAAACCCTTTGTGTATTTGTGCCTTTGTGGTTTTAAGTTTGAGTCACAATGCCCACAGAAAACAGCGAGGAGCCAAAAAATCTTTTCATTCTTGAGCAACGTCCCATCCGAGGGTATCAAGATTGCCTGACGAAGAGATAGAGCATCTGCTCTCGGAATCGGAGAAGAGCTTGATGCTCCTCGCCACCTCTTGGAAGAGGGCTTCTATGACGATGCTGTAAGCAGGGCCTATCATGAGCCTCAGGACAGCTATGCGCGAAGGCCGAAAAGCAAAGGGCTTAAGTGGATTGAGAAATAGCAGCTAGTGAAGAAGCAGCCAGTGAAGAACAATGCAGATCGAGAACGAGCATAAAAGAACGCCATCCAAATTGATGGCAATTGAATGCCTCCATCAAGGTCATAAATGAAATGATTTCCGTAGATTCTCTCCCCCATCTTCCAGGATGCTACCTTTTCCGGGACAGTCCTGAAGAAAAAGGCAATGTCATTTATGTGGGCAAAGCCAAAGACCTAAAAAAGAGGGTAACCAACTATTTTCAAAAGCAGAACCACAATCCCAGGACGGCAGCCCTGGTAGCAGCCATCAGAGGGGTGGACTTCATAGTCACAAACACGGAGGTCGAGGCACTGCTTCTGGAGAATACCCTGATCAAGAAGCACCAGCCACGATACAATATCAAACTCAAGGATTCCTCCCGCTATGCCTCCATTCATCTGACCGATGAAGAGTTTCCTCGGATCAGAATCTCCCGCAAAACCCAGGGGCCGGGCTCATTCTATGGGCCTTTTGTATCCGCCAGGGAAAGGGGCCTCGTCTACCAGATCGTTCGCAAAGCCTTCGGCCTGAGAACCTGCAAGCGCCTTCCCAAGAGGGCCTGTCTTCGCTATCATCTCGGCCATTGCTCAGGCCCCTGCGTGGGCAAAATAACCAAGAAGGATTACCAGGATAGGGTCCAGAGGGCCAAATCCGCTCTGAGCGGCAAGACGGCTGAACTGATCAGCTCGATGAGAGAAGAAATGATGAGCCGAGCCAATCGCCAGGATTTCGAGCGGGCCATAGAGCTGCGGGATGAGATCTATGCCCTCGAGCGCCTCCAAGAGAGGCAGAGGGTGGAGCAGAACCGCAAGTACGACCAGGATATCCTCACCTATTCGATGGATGGTGATAACGTCCAGCTCATGCTCTTTAAGGTCTATCATGGCACATTGTCGGGAAAGGAAGAGTATCAATTTCCCTCGAGCGAGGACCTCTTAGAGGAGTTCATTGTGCAGTATTACTCAGAGAATGAGCCCCCAGAGGAGTTGATCGCTCCAGAGCCTTTCGATGAATCTCTGGTGGAGTTTCTCACCCACCTTAAGGGAAAGAAGGTTCGGGTCACCGTCCCTAAGCAGGGGGAGAAAAAGGAGCTTCTCTTGCTTGCTGAAAAGAACCTGGAGATCAGCGTCTTTGGCGATCGGGCGAAGCTGGTGGCTCTTCAGGAGGCGCTGCACCTGCCCGGAAAGCCCGAGGTGATAGAGTGCTTTGATATCTCCCACCTGGCCGGCACATTCGCCGTGGGCTCGATGGTCCAGTTCCGGAACGGAAAGCCTGACAAGAGCAACTACCGCCGCTTCAAGATCCGGAATGCTCCGGGAGGAGACGACTTTGCCTCCATCGCCGAGGTGGTGCGCAGGCGCTACTCCCGCCTAAAAGAGGAGGACAAGAAGCTTCCTGATCTGATCGTCATCGACGGCGGAGCAGGTCAGCTCAGCTCCGCCCTGACGGAATTGAGGGAGCTGAGGGTTAAGGTTCCTATCATATCTTTAGCCAAAGGGGAGGAGGAGATCTATGTGCCAGGGCTGGACGCTCCTCTTAATATCAAGAAGAGCGAAAAGGCATCGCTTTATCTTCAGGAGATAAGGGATGAAGCGCACAGATTTGCATTGGCCTATAACAGATTGCTGAGGAAGAAGGCAGTATCTGAATGAAAAAACGTGCGGCTGCCGGGATTCGAACCCGGGTTACGAGCTTGGGAAGCTCATGTCATAACCGCTGGACCACAGCCGCTCCTTCTCGCATCCCATGCGATATGCTTCCCTTTCTCAGCTTCCAATATTTAAAGGTTATAGGAATCATCTCTTAAAGCTCATTTTTCCTCAGAACAATGATATCATCAGGATCAACCCTCTGAAACAGGTCCAGACCTACCACCACCTTTCCGATGTGGTTGACCCGGGAATAGGGCTGGGTCCGGCCAAAGAATATGCATAACGCTGGCCCAGGCGACCAGTAGCAGATGTCCCCTGCCTCCGAGGAAGGGGAAGGATTCTCATCTTTCATATGAATAGGCAGATCGAAATAGACCTCCTCGCCCCAGAGGATGGCCCGACCCTCTACAGGCAGAGCCTGCCATATGGCATCTCTGATGATGGGGTTCCGCTCGTCCAGCTCTGCCATAGCGTTTCCTTTTCCCTTGACCTCAATTGTCATAGTCCTCATGAAATCGTCCTCACCCATCTCTCACCATTCGTTGCAAACACTTTCGTCCTGCACGGCCAACCTATTCATAGCCACCGATACTACTATCAGTCAGACCGCCCGAGCCTAAAAACCCTTCTGACTACTCCCTGCGGGCGGGTCCATCCCCTTTCAGCTCCGTCTTAATCTGATGTGCAGGCGGTCGGAATAGTTGGCCTCCAGCTTCAGGGCCAGGTCCCAGGCCTCGATGGCGTTCTTCATTTCCTGCTGAGCCCCATAGGCCATTATCCATACCCTATCCCGGTCAAGGGTGGGTATAAGTTTCGATAGCTCCTTTTGGTTCCAGCACCAGTCCGGCTCTCCCAGGACAAATTTGAGGTGGACATTCTCCTTGCCGGCCCAAAAATGGAGATTATAGTCCGACCCCTTCTTGGGGCTCACCACTGCGAAATGAATCTTCTCCAGGATATCCAGGGGTATGATTTTGGTACCATTGCTCTCGAGATGTATCTCCGCTCCTCGCTGGTAGAGCCTGCTGATCAAGTCTCCCAGCTCATCCATCTGCAGGGTCGGCTCCCCGCCAGTTATGATCACTCTATTGCCATGGCCTTCAATTCTCTCCAGCAGCTCGGGGATGGAGAGATCGAAAGAGGGCTTAAGATTGGTATCGCATCCAATGCACCTCAGATTGCAGCCCGAGAGCCTGATGAAAAGAGCCGGCCTTCCCATGGCCGGCCCCTCACCCTGAATTGAACGGAAGATCTCAATCAGCCTCATGCCACCAAATCCTCATTCTCTGGGGATATTTCTTATGGGCTCATATAACCCTTTAGCTCCCCATCTCTTTCCGATGCTTAAAAAAAATTTAGCTCTCTGCATTTTCCTCAGGGAATTAATCCGCTTGCCAGTAATAGTTTTAAAAATATATTCAGTACTTGAAGGAACGACCAAAAAACATATAACCCTTGATTGTTCATTATTTAATGTTATATTGTGGGCTATATGGGGTTAGTGTATTATGATAAAGATCGGAATAGAGGTCAGCCGCAGAAAGCTGTTCAGCGACCTCCTGGAAAACCCCGGCCGGTACTTCTTTGTTCTATCTGAGGGTGGCCGGGCAGCTTTGTGCATTCAAACCTGCAACTTTCAGGGAGAAGATGTAAGGACGCATATAATCAACGGTTTCGCCCTAAACAAAGACGGTGAGCTGAACTCCATTTTCGATGACGGTATCAATGATTCCATTTTAATGTGTTGCAAATGGAAGAGAACAATTCCAGACGAAAATGAATACCCCATATCCACGCATCTTGAGAATACTCTCAGTCGGCTGCCAGACCTGATGGACTGGATCATATCAAAGGTCTTGATTCGCGACAGAAATCTGGTCATCCATCAATCCTGGATCGATCTTTAATCATCTACTGAGATTGGCTATGATCCTTTTCCGATCATCTGCAATCGTTATCCGGATCAATTCATAATCGTTTATAATATCTGTAGGGATTGGAGGAACTTTATGCAGAATTTTTCAATTTATATTCGGTGACCATTCTGCAAATACCAGGACATTCATGATAAAATCATCATTGAACGCTTCCCTTTTTCCTTACTCTGGGCTACTGGCTTGAGTCTCTGGATTCAACCGATCGAAATATATGTCCAGCCGCCAAAAGGACTCACAGAATGGAGGTTCATATGGGAAAAAGAGGAATAATTGCCCTCAATCCCCTCTGGATAGGATGGCTTGATGCAGGGAGGTCTATAATCGTCATCTGCATTCTGGGGGCAATGGGGGCTGCTCTGATATGCTCTTCAATAGGATCTGGAATAGGACTGAAAGGAATCGCCGATCCGTCAGGCTATTCTTCCTCTATTGCCGATTCTTCATACGATAGCTCATCCATTCAACTTAGGCTGACCAGCGAGAGCAATAGCAGCAATTCACCAGCTAGGATCAATGCTGGTAGTGGATATTATTCATCTTTTCCCATCACCTGCTCATCTTCCATCTCCAGCCGGACTCAGGTGCTCAGCAAAAGCTCGCAAGCGGCATCGCTTTATCATTCCATCCAGTCTGCGCAGGAGATCTCGGGCTCATCGGAGTACACAGTATCGGAGAGAAGCTACCGGGAGGGTGATTCGACCAAAATCAGCTCGACCTCTCTGGGAATGAGGATCGATGAGACTGTTACCGAAGGCAAGGTCAATATAGGTGCGTTTCAGGCCGATCTCACCTCTCAAGATGATATGGGCGAGGCTACATGGGGAAAGATGAGCAATCTCAGGAAAAAACCCGCACTAGAGATGGAAGAGGAATACATCGGCAATTTTCACATATCCAGAAATATGACCATCATCAGCAACTATATCGATCGCAGAGGAGAATGCAGCTGGCTTGGCTGTGATAGCCCTTATTTGAGCTTCATTCCCTCAGAGCCCATATCTATCAGCGCAGATGAGGTATTTAAATGCCTTAACTGCGAAGGTAATCGGTGATCTAATGGCGAATAGTTCACATCCCTTTAAGCTTGCAATTAGCTTCTCTTTTCTCTATCTCCTCGATGTTCATCCTCTTTGCCGGATTGAAGCTCTTCCTGTGCCGACAGTCCATGAGCTTGTGCCAGTTGTCCCTCTCCCAGATATTGAAGGACTTGTCCTCCTCCGGTATCAGCTGGCGCAGCCTGAGGACCAGTCCGTCCCAATTGACGTCATGCCCTGAGAATTCCGGTCCATCAACGCAGGCGAACTTGGTCTCCCCAGCCACCTCCACCCGGCAGGCTCCGCACATCCCAGTGCCGTCCACCATGATCGGGGTCAGGCTGACAATCGTCTCCACCCCTGTCGCTCGAGAGGCATCGGATGAGACCTTCATCATAAATGGGCAACCGTGGACGAATATACGGTTGATCTTATTGCCTTCTGCCAGCTCCTGCTCGATGAAGTCGTTAGCCCAGGCGGTCTTGCCGCAGCCTGTTACCACATGAAGTTCATCGCTATACTCGCCCAGCTTGTCGGTCCAAAAGACAAAATCAGGGCCTCTGCCCTCTATCACAGTGATCACCGTGTTTCCCCTCTCCTTGAGGGCCTTGATCAGTGGTAGAGAGGGACCAGCTCCAAAACAGCCGCAGGCGCATATCACCCTTCCGAAGTTCTCGATCTCTGTGGGCTTGCCCAGGGGTCCGGCGATGTTGGCCACCGCATCCCCTTCACACATGGTGGAAAGCTTTGCGGTGCTGGTTCCCAGCACATAAAAGACGATATCTATGGTGCCCTCCTTTTCATCCCAGCCAGCCAGGCCCATGGGAATTCTCTCCCCTTTCTCGTCCACCCTTATGATCACAAACTGACCGGGCTTTGCGCTGCTGGCGACCTTGGGCGCTTTGAACTTCATATGGATGATATTGGGAGCTACTGTCTCCTTGGTTACTATCTCGTACATCTAGCCTCCTTGAACTTTATTAAGCTTCACGGCACAGACTTTCAGCTCCGGGATCTTGGCTATGGGATCCAGAGCCGGATTGGTGAGGACATTGGTGGGGGTCTCTGAGAAGTGGAAGGTCATGAACACCACTCCCGCCGGGGACTTCTCTGTGGTCCTTGCCTTCACCCGCACAGATCCCCGCCGGCTGGTCACCTCGATCAGATCGCCATCCTCAATTCCTAGATCATGAGCATCTCTTGGATTGATCTCAATCAGCTCTTCGTCTCGGAGTATATTGAGGTCGTTTACCTTACGAGTCATGGTCCCTGTATGATAATGGCAGAGGATTCTTCCGGTGGTGAGGATGAAGGGATACTTCTCGTCTGGCAGCTCCATCGATGGCCTGTAGTCGATGACGTTGAACTTTCCCCGGCCGCGGGTGAACTGGACCTTATGCAAATACTGGGTTCCCGGATGATCAGGGGTGGGACAGGGCCACTGCAGGCCTTCTTTTTCCAGCCGATCGTAGCTGATCCCTCCGTAGCTTGGGGCAAGCCTGGCCACCTCGGCCATGATCTGGCCGGGATCATCATAGTCAAACTGCTCTTTATAGCCCATCTGGGCAGCCAGATCGGAGAGGATCATCCAGTCGGGTCTGGATTCGCCCACCGGACTGAGGGCTTTTCTGATCCTCTGCACCCGCCGCTCCGTGTTGGTGAAGGTTCCGTCCTTCTCCAGACTCGATGTCGCCGGCAGGACCAGATCTGCCAGAGCTGCGGTCTCGGAGAGGAAGATGTCCTGCACCACTAAAAAATCCAGCGACTTCAGGGACTCGATCACATGGCTGCTGTCCGGATCGCTAACGACTGGATTCTCCCCCATGATGTACATCGCCCTGATTTTTCCTTCATGGGCGGCGTTCATCATCTCCACCACTGTGAGTCCGGGATTTCCAGGAAGAGCAGCGCCCCAGGCTTCTTCGAACTTCCGGCGCAGATCGGGATTGGTCACTGCCTGGTAGGCGGGCAGAACGTTGGGTAGCGCTCCCATATCGCAGGAGCCCTGCACATTGTTCTGGCCTCGCAGGGGATTGATGCCGGAAGATGGCCGGCCCACGTTCCCGGTCATCATGGCCAGGTTGGCCAGAGCAAAGATGTTATCCACCCCATGAGAATGCTGGGTGATTCCCATGGCATAGATGATGGAAGAGGGGTTCCCCCGAGCATAGATCCTCGCCGCCTCCAGGATCAGATCAGAGCTGATGCCGGTGATCTTTGCGGCGTCATCTCCGGAGAGCTGAAGAAGGGATTTTTTGAACTCTTCGAATCCCTCTGTCCTCTGGGCGATGAACTCCTCGTCCATCAGCTTCTCCTCCAGGATCACCCGGCACATCTCCTGTATCAGGGAAACATCAGTACCCGGAGTCTGGCGCAGCCAGATGTCAGCGATCTTGCATAGATCTATCCAGCGGGGGTTGGCGACGATTATCTTTGCTCCCTTCCTCTTGGCCTCCTTGATCTTCAGGGATATCACTGGATGCTGCTCAGTGGTGTTCGAGCCGATGATGAATATGCAGCCCGCATCGGGAAGCTCAGAAATGGAGTTGGTCATCGCCCCGCTGCCGAAAGCCAGGGCCAGGGCGGACACGGTTGAGGCATGGCAGAGCCGGGCGCAGTGATCCACATTGTTGGTCTGCATCACCAGCCTTGCGAACTTCTGGGCCAGATAGTTCTCCTCGTTGGTGCATTTGGCAGAGGAAAGGAATGCAAAGCAATCACCCTTGTATTGGTTCAGCTTTTTTGCCAGAAAACCGATGGCTTCCTCCCAGGTTACCGGCTCGAATCGGCCGTCTTTCCGGATGAGGGGGACGGTGAGGCGCTCCGGGCTCTCCACAAATCCCAGGCCGAAGCGGCCCTTGACGCAGAGCTGGCCGTAGTTGGGAGGGCAGTCCCTCTTGGCCCTCACCCTCACCACCCTCTCCTCCTGAACTCCCACCTCTATCCGGCACCCCACGCCGCAATAGGGGCAGATGGTCTCCGTGGTCCTCTCCGGCCTCTGCCACTTCTCAAATCGGGCGTAAAGGGCTCCAGTAGGGCAGATGTCCACGCATGCCCCGCAGAACTTGCAGTCCGAGTCCTGCAGGGATTCAGGCCCTATCCAGTGCAGGCGGTGGAAATCTGGGTTGGTCGATAGCACTCCCTCCCCTCTGACCTCCTGGCAGACGCGCACGCACCGGCCGCACAGGATGCAGAGGTTGTAGTTGCGATCGAAAAAAGGTTCTCTCAACACTGGCCTGTCTTTGAAGGAGATCTGATATCTGATCTTCTCCAGTCCCACGAATTCTACTGCCCTTTGCAGCTCGCATTCGCCGTCTTTGGGGCAGTACCTGCAGCCCACGGTAACCGGGAACTTTCTCATGCACTCGCGCAGGTCACCGCATTCGTTCTTCCTCTCGCATACCAGACAGCTGATGGGATGGTTGGTGAGAGCGAGGAGCATCTCCAGGGTGTGCCTTCTCATCTCCTGCAGCTCCTCAGTCACAGTCTGCACCACCATTCCCTCAACTGCCGGAGTGTTGCAGGCGGTGGGGTATCCCTCCATGCCCTGTACTGAGACTATGCAGAGCTTGCAAGAGCCTATGGGCTCGAGATCCGGGTGATCGCAGAGCGCTGGCACATAAGAGCCCGCTTTTCGGGCTGCCTCCAGAATGGTCGCTCCTTTCGGGACCGATACTTCTTTACCATCGATAATAAGCCTGATTTCCGACATGTTTCCAACCGCGCCAGGCAATGATGCAGATTTATTGTATTAGTAGGTTGCTCTGAAAGGAAAATCTTTTTTATATAGCACAAAGATGATCAGCGTTAAGAGATCATAGCCTCTGAGGCGCGGTGTGAAAGAGATGGCAGATAAGTTGAACTTAAACCGGGTGGAGATGCCCAAGCAATCTCCAGAGAAGAGGAAGGGCAACTTTCAGGAGGTTGCTTTGGGATACAGTGCAGAGCAGGCGGCTTTAGAGGCGAGCAGGTGTATCCAGTGCAAGAAGCCAAAATGCGTTGAAGGCTGTCCAGTAGGAGTGGATATCCCAGAGTTCATCCTCGCCCTGAGAGAGGGCGACATGCCCGGGGCGGCCCTTTCCCTGAAGAGAAAGAACAGCCTTCCCGGAATCTGCGGCCGGGTTTGTCCCCAGGAGGTGCAGTGCGAGAGCCGCTGCGTTCTGGGGAAGAAGGGCGCGCCTATAGCCATAGGCCGGCTGGAGCGCTATGTGGCCGACTGGGAGCAGGAGACTAAGAAATGTCCGCCTTGCGAGATCCTGCCTCCTACAGGCAAAAGCGCTGCGGTGGTGGGCTCCGGTCCCGCTGGCCTCACCTGCGCTGCCGATCTGGCCAGAATGGGCCATAAAGTCACCATCTTCGAGGCCCTGCATGACGGCGGAGGGGTCCTGGTCTACGGCATTCCCGAGTTTCGGCTGCCAAAGTCCATCGTTCGGGCAGAGATCGAGTACGTCAAATCCCTGGGGGTGAAACTGGAGCTCGATTCGGTGGTGGGAAGACAGGTGCAGCTGCAAGAGTTGCTGGAAGGGGAATTCGATTCCATATTCCTGGGTATTGGGGCAGGCGCGCCTCGGTTTCTCAATGTGCCCGGCGAGAACCTGAGCGGTGTCTACTCCGCCAATGAGTACCTCACCCGGGTCAACCTGATGAAGGCCTATAAGTTCCCGGATTATGACACCCCGATCAAGAAGGGGCGAAAGGTGGCGGTTGTCGGGGGAGGAAATGTGGCCATGGACGCCGCCCGATCGGCAGTGCGCCTGGGGGCAGAAGAGGTGCATGTCGTCTACCGTCGCTCCCGAGAGGAGATGCCAGCCAGAAAAGAGGAGGTGGAAAATGCCATGGAGGAAGGGATCATCTTCGATTTCCTCACCAACCCCACCCGGTTCTTGGGCGACCACCGGGGGATGGTCAAGTCGATGGAGGTGGTGGAGATGGAGCTGGGAGAGCCCGACGCCTCCGGCAGGAGAAGCCCCAGGGTTAAGAAGGGCTCAGAGCGCATAGAGGACGTGGATATAGTGGTCATCGCCGTGGGAACGGTGCCCAATCCCCTCATCGCCTCCAGCACCCCTCAATTGAAGACCACCAAATGGGGAACTCTGGTGGTGGACGAACGCGGCAGGACCACCATGGATGGGGTGTGGGCAGGAGGAGACATCACCTCCGGAGGAGCGACGGTGATCAGCGCCATGGGTGCAGGCAAGATCGCTGCCGCGGACATGGACAACTGGATGCTAAATGATGGGCCGTGGTGCGAGAAGTAATACTATTTATTCGGATTTGGCCATCATCTTCATTGCCCTGGCAAAAGCCTCTCTCGCCTCCTTATCTCTGCCCAGATATCGGAAAGGTTTAAACCGGAATGAAGACTAAAGACCATGAGCGACAAATCTCCTGGCACCGGAATTGCAGCAAAAGCGAAAGCTGTATACGATCTGGTCAATCCCGAGCTGCCGGTGGCGGCAGGAGTGTGCGTAGTGGTGGGCGAGGTGATCGCATCAGGGGCACTGCCTGAGATCTCCATCTTGATTCCGGGCTTTCTGGTCGGTTTTTTCATCTCCGGCACCGCCATGATCACCAACGACTACTTCGATCTGGAGGTGGACCGGGTGAATCATCCCACCAGGCCCCTTCCTTCGGGACGGATATCGGCGAATGAGGTCATGATCCTGGCATTGCTCTTTTCCGCGGCTGGCTTGATCGCGGCCGGACTTCTCGGCCCCATCGCCCTTGCCCTGGCTTTGGTCATGTGGATTATAAGCAACCTCTACAACTGGCGGTACAAGGAGACGGGCCTGTTCGGAAACATGATGGTGGCCTTCTGCCTTTCTCAGCTCTTCGTCCTGGGTGGTGTGGCAGTGGGCCGGCTGGACAACCCCATGCTCTGGACCTTTGCCGCACTGGTGTTCGTCTTCGACCTGGGAGAGGAGATTGCAGGCGGAGCGATGGATATGGAGGGCGATCGCAAGAGATCAGCCCGGAGCATTGCCCTTCTGTATGGAAGGGAGAATGCCCTGCGCCTTTCGGGCCTGCTGTTCGGCCTGTTTGTCTTGATAAGCATGATTCCATTCCTGATGGGCTGGCTGGGAAGCTCTCTGCTCTTCGTATTTGTGCCCATGGACCTGGCCATCCTCTACTTTGCCTCAAAGCTTATGGCGAGCCGGAGGGCGGAGGAGGGGAGGATGAGGATACGGCAGCTGTATCTCTCCACCATGATATTCGTCATCGTATTCGTAATTGTCAGCGTTTTTTAGTCGGTGGTCCATGCTACATCTGAACCAAAGATTTATATATCGTTGAATGACGACTATTGAGCGGGCGAAAGTCGACCACAACCATCACGACCATCTTTTCCTCCTACCTGGTTTTCAATCGACTTTGCCCAACCCTCCCATTGATATTGCTTTGATGTCAATCAAGAGATGAATACTCAAGGTTACCATACATACAAAGAGTCACTTGGAGATGGTGATAAGGAAAAAATGAATGAGGCACTCGCCTGCACAATTCACCGCTTCTCATACCGCTGGCAGAGCGCATAGCACCTCATATCCTCAATTCAGATGATTGAAATTGGTTAATGAATTCTTATTGGTTCTTCGCTATTTTCTGTGGGTAAACCTGGAGATACTATTTCTTCCTCGTCTTTGTGCCTTTGCGCCTCCGTGGTGAAATCGGTATGCTTGGGCCTCACCACCAAGACACCAAGGCACAAAGAAAATTTCTCGGGAGGACAATACCCACACAATTTAGCGAAGAGCCTTCTTATTTATACCCAGCCCCGGGTCTTCATGGCATCTACCACCCTGGCCACGGCCACGGTATAGGCTGCCTGGCGCATGTTGATGTTGTACTGCCTGGAGGCGGCCAGGACTCCCTGATAGGCCATGGTCATCCTCTCGTCCAGCCTCTGGTAGACCTCGTCGAATGACCAGCAGTAGCGCATGATGTTCTGCACCATCTCGAAGTAGGAGACTGTGACTCCGCCGGCATTGGCCAGGAAGTCGGGGATGACATGCACCTTGTTCTGGAAGAGGATCTCATCTGCCTCCGGGGTGGTGGGGCCGTTTGCCAGCTCCAAGATGATCTTGGCCTTGATATTTCCGGCATTCTCCTTTGTGATGACGTTCTCCAGAGCGGCAGCGATGAGGATGTCCACATTCAGCTCCAAGAGCTCCTCATTGCTGATCTTTTTGGCATCGGGTATGTTGGCCACAGTGGAGGTCTCGGCCTTAACGCTTGCCGCCTCAGCCGGCTCTATCCCAGCGGGATTGAAGGCTCCACCCTTGGAGTCGCTCACCGCTACCACCTTGCAGCCGAAAAGCTCCTTGGCCAGGCTATGAGCATAGCTGCCGGCATTGCCGTATCCCTGAATGGCTATTGTGGCTCGGGAGAGGTCGATGCCCAATTCCTTTGCTGCCTCCCTCAGAGCGTACATGCCGCCCCGAGCGGTGGCATCGCTCCTGCCGCATGACCCGCCCACGCACAGCGGCTTTCCGGTGATGCAGCCGAAGTTGTTCGAGCCGGTCAATTTTGAGTATTCATCCATCATCCAGGCCATCATCTGGGGGGTGGTATAGACGTCCGGCGCAGGAACATCCCTCTCCGGTCCGATGTTCTGCCAGATCATGTCCACATAGCCCCGACAGAGTCTCTCCTGCTCCCCAGAGGAGAGCTCCTTGGGGTTGCATATCACTCCGCCCTTGCCTCCACCCAGGGGAAGGCCGAGAAGGGAGGTCTTCCAGGTCATCCAGGCAGCCAGAGCTCTTACGGTATCTATGGTCTCATCCGGATGGTATCTTATGCCCCCCTTGCAGGGGCCCAGGGCATCGTTGTACTGGACCCTATAGCCCTGGAAGATCCTTATGCTGCCATCATCCATGCGCACGGGAATCGATACGTGAAACTCTCGCCTGGGGTGGCGGAGGAACTCATGCACCCCTGGATCGAGGTTTAAGATCTTTGCACAATCATCAAGCTGTTTTTGAGCTATCTCAAAAGGATTCGATTTGGACATTATATTGCATCTCCATTCAGCATTTACCCAAATCTTTATTTGTGACCTGGTGGAGGGAGATGTCCATCGTTGCCTATTTAAGTATTATGGGTTAAATTTATAAACTATTGGAAAGGGCGGAATCGAATTGTCTGCCTATTTAAAGATTTGCTGTAAATAAATTGCAGAAAAGAAATAGGGAAATTGGAGTATGAATCAAGTTGATATGAAGCTTTATGAATGTGTAATTTATGAAGAAATCGGAAATCATCTTAAAGAATAAACATATAAAGTTCATGATTCCTGCCCGCTGTGGTGATTGCTCCATCGCAGGAAGGCATCTTCCGCCGGGAGAATAGAGTTATGAAAAGATATGCAATGATCGCAAATAGAGATATTAATAGTGCCAACATAGCGGTAATAACAATCGCCCCATAGTGGGAAGGACGAGATGGATGAAGATAGCAATAGTGGATTATGGAATGGGAAATCTGTTTTCCATTTACAACGCCCTGGAATATGTGGGCGGCAATCCTGAGATCGCCCGCGATCCACGGGAATTGGCCGGCGCCAAGGGCATTGTTGTCCCGGGGGTGGGGGCCTTTGGCAGCTGCATGAATCAGCTCTCTCGATTCTCAGGCCCTCTCTTATCATGCTACCAGCAGGGTGTGCCGATGCTGGGCATTTGTGTGGGCATGCAGGTCCTCTTCCAGGAGAGCGAGGAGAGCCCTGGGGTTCCAGGCCTGGGCTGGATAGAGGGAAAGGTTGTGCGCCTGCCGGAAGGAGTGATGATCCCCCAGATGGGCTGGAACAGCCTCTCCATCAAGCGCCCGGTGGAGATCCTGGATGGCATCTGCGATGGGGACATGTTCTACTTCGTCCACTCCTACTACGGCGATCCTCGGGACAGATCGGTAGTAGCTGCCACCACAGAGCATGGGGTGGAACTGACAGCCGCAGTCGTAAAGGACAACCTCTTTGCCACCCAGTTTCATCCTGAGAAATCGGGGCCGAAGGGCCTGAGACTGCTGGAGAACTTCGTGAGGTCTACGAGATGTTAGCCAGAAGGATCATCCCCTGTCTGGACTGCGACCTGGGAGTCCCTGGGGGCAGAGTGGTCAAGGGAATAGAGTTCAAGCAAATCAGATATGCCGGGGTCCCCTGGGAGCTGGCCGGCCAGTACTATCAGGATGGAGCGGATGAGATCGTCTTCCTGGATATCACAGCATCCAGTGACCGGCGGGAGACAATGACCAGCGTCATAAAGAAGACATCGCTCTCGGTCTTCGTGCCCTTAGCCGTAGGCGGGGGGATAAGCAGCCTGGAGCAGGCGAGGGAGGTCTTCAACGCTGGTGCGGATAAGGTCACAGTGAACACCTCCGCCCTGAAGCGGCCCGATCTGATAAGCGAGATCGCGGGAAAATATGGAAATCAGGCCGTGGTACTGGCCATCGATGCCAAGAGGCGCTACTCCCAAGAGGACGGCCGGACTGCTGTGCAGACGGATGAGGGTCCCTGCTGGTTTGAATGCTCCTATTATGGCGGCAGGGAGTTCACAGGGGTTGATGCCATCGCCTGGGCCAAAAAGGCGGTCTCCCTGGGAGCAGGAGAGATCCTTCTCACCAGCATGGACCGGGACGGCACCAAGCTTGGATTTGACATCCCCCTCACCGCCGCGGTGGCGAGAACGGTCCGGGTGCCTGTTATCGCTTCTGGAGGATGCGCAAGTGCTGAGCATATGCTGGAGGTCTTCCAGAAGACCGATGCCTCCGCCGCTCTGGCTGCCAGTATCTTTCACTTCCAGGAGTGCAGCATCAGCGAGGTGAAGGAATACCTGAAGGAGAATGGGGTGAATGTGCGGATATGAGTGAAGATAAGTGATCCGGGAAGAAGATGGCAGAAATTGGACGATTGCTGCGCAAGATTTATCCGCTGTTCTGGAGATGAAGCCGACGAGGTGGATGATCGGAGATGAGATACATGGAGCTCTCAAAGGCCCCTTGCAACCAGACTCTGGAGATTCATTCCGTTAATGGCGAGTACGGATGGGAGAGGAGGTTTGACTCCATGGGGATAAGAAGAGGTAGCCGCGTGCGCAAGATAACCTGCCATCCCTTTGGCGGGCCAGTGGTAATCGAGCTTAATGGATCGAAGATCTCACTTGGAAGGGGGATTGCAGCAAAAATAGAGGTGGAGGTGCTTTCAACTCCTCCTGTCGGGAGGCAGGTCTGAAAGCCCCATCCTTAGATCGAGCGATAATTGATCCTGGATATTTTATGTTGATATGAGCTGCTTGAGTCTCTGGATGCTCTCCATGGCTTGAGCGGATTCATGCAGCTTCTCTTCCTCGAAATGCTTAATGACCTCTTCAATGCCTGCTTTCAATGAATAGACCTTCATCGGTCTTCCCTTGCCTTCCCTTTTGATCTCCTTCTCCTCAATCCAGTTGTTGTCGCGCAGGGTTCTCATGGCAATGCTAACCTCTGGCTGTCTGAGGTCAGAGCCCATCTCTATCTCTCTTGAGGAGGCTTCATCCACATTGGCGAGAAATGTGATAAGGGTTGCTACATTGCGGGGCACTCCCAGGGAGCGGAGCGTCTCCACGAATTCCATGTCCTTGTCATCCAGGATCTTTACTGTCGACTCTCTCATAATCGTCACCATATTTTTCTTGTCACTAATACTTAATGATATAAATAATTTGTTTTGAAAGGCTTGGTCTTTTAATTTTACTAATTTAGACTAATACTTTAGATAATAAGTCAAAAAGCAATTGATATTTGCATTTAGGTGGATATTACTGTAAAATAGTCTGCATTAAAGATTTATAATTTTAAAAATTTTTTAATAGGTCTAAAAGTCCTTCTGAATTGAAGCCCTTATTACGCCATTTTTGCGAAAGGAACTTCAAAATGGAGTTAAATAATTAATTTAGGGAGAATAATTTAGTATAAGTTTGTAATTTTTTTTATAATCATAAGTTAATCATGTCGATATAGATATATCCGGTGAAAAGTTAGGGTTCTCTATGATAGCCATCGAGATTAGCAAGAAGGATCTGGATGAGCTGACAAAGACCGAGGTTAAAAACCTCCCTGGAGCGCTATTTTCTGGAGCCAGTCCGCTTCTAAAGCCCTTTATGAATAAACTGGAGGCTCTCTTGCCCTCGGAGAACAAAGGCCGGGGGGATAACTATGTGCTCTGTGCCCTTCATTCTCATATCGATGAGGTACATGCTGACGAGGGCCAGATCGTCGTCAAGAGCGGCGATAAGGTGGTCTGGATTCGTCGCGAGGAGCTGGCCGAGCTGATGGATGAAAGATATCCTACCACTGGCCATCAGCGCCTCAACCTCCCTGGTCTATTGTTTTTGCAGAGCGGCCCGGCGCTGCAGGCTGCCAGCGCCATGATCCTCCGTAGAGAGCATAAATTGCGTATCCCAGACGGCCGTCGGACCATGCGTTACATCTTCCATATGGGCGTGGTGACGCTAGATGCTGATAAAAAAAAGATAAAGATCGGATTTGACCCGGAGAGGCTGCCAAAGAAGGCAGATGGCACCTCTACCTTGGAATAGGGCAAAGCCGAATCCAGAACGAGAACTCAGATCCTCTGATTCTCTGAACCATCCCTTAGAGCAATATACTATATCCTGAAGCCTATGTGATCAGGTGGCGCAGCTCCCAGAGAAGCTTGGGATTCAATCGGAAGAGCACCCGCAAGAGGCCTTGCAGGTCCATCTTGGACATATCCTCCTTTGCCAGTGAGCCGATCAGCATATTGAGGTCTTTGTCGGTCAGCTTGACAAAGAACTCCTTGAACTCCAGGCTGCGAGCCAGGTGCTTGCCTATGCTCTCTCGCCAGCGGTCCTCATATTCTTTAAGATTCTCTTTTCTCACATTGCCGGCGGCGATAGCTTTTGCCGCCACCTCACCAGCGATCACCCCGGCCTGCATGGCATTGAGGATCCCTCCACCGGTCAGGGGATCGGTCTGGCGGGCGGCATCTCCCACCAGCATCACGCCGTCGGCAGTGGTGGACTCGATGGGTCCGGAGCAGGGATCCCCGCCCACCACCATCTCCACGATCTTGCCATTGGGAAAGTGGGTCTTGGTGAACTCCCGCAGCAGACGAATGGCTTCACCGGGCTTGCAGCGGCTCCCCAGCACCCCCAGGCCGATGTTGGCCAGCTTCTCTCCTTTGGGAAAGGACCAGGCATATCCGGAGGGAGCGATATTGTTTCCCAGGTAGAACTCGGTATAGTCCTCATTGATCCCTGGATCCGAGACCAGGAATTGGGCGCAGGACTCGATGTCCTTGAGGTTGAGGGTAGTGTCGATTCCCGCCCAGCGGCCAACCTTGGACTCCACTCCGTCCGCACCGATGATGATCGGGGCCTCGATCTTCAGAGGGTCTCCCACCTGCATGGCCAAGACACCATAAGGGATGCCATCGTTCATCAATAGGCCAGTGGCGCGGGTCTTGACCAGCACCCGAGCTCCGGCGCGGGCGGCATTCATGGCCAGGCCCCGGTCGAAGACCTTCCTCTCCAGAACGTAGCCCACCTCGCTGCCGCTCCTGTCCTCGGACATGACTATGCTGCTACCGTCAGGGGAGTAGATCATCGCCCCCTTCACCTCAGCGGCGATCCATTCCTGCTCTGGTTTCACCATCCTGCATAAGGACCTCTTGCCCACTCCCTCAGCGCAGCGCACTGGATCGCCGATCTCCTGGCGCTTCTCCAGCATGACCACCTTCAGACCAGCATCGGCTGCCGTCTTCGCGGCCATAGAACCGCCCGGCCCCGCTCCCACCACAATCACATCGCATTTCATGCCCCAACCTCCAGCGCTCCCACCGGACATATCTTAGTGCAGATGCCACATTCTTTGCAGTCTGCGGAAATCTCCAGCCAGGTCTCCACCAGCTCCAGGGCGCATGTCGGGCAGACGCTGACGCAGGCACCACAATAACAGCACTTGTATCTGTTGACGGTAAGCAATAAATCACATCCATTTTAATATTTTATTTCAAAGTCATTATAGCCTTTGGCCTCGATCTCCGAAATCTCTATTCCCAGGACCACAGAGCCGGAAGGCCCGGATTTCATGGCCTTCAGCATCTCTCCTATCTGCCGCCTCTCACCCTCCAGCACTGCCTCCACTCCCCCGCCGGGGATATTTCGTACCCATCCATTGATTCCCAGGGATTTAGCCCGGTCGCGGGTAAAGGCCCGATAGTATACGCCCTGCACCCGGCCTGAGACCCTGACGTGCACCGACATCATCTACTTTGCCCCGGTGACCAGATCTTCCAAAGCCTGACGCTGATCTTTGGCTTTTATAATTCCCGATGCCAGTAGGACGCCCTCCGACCCCAGCTCCAGAGCGCTTTTCAGGTCCTCGCCATGGGTTATGCCCGCACCGCATAAGACACCAACCAGGGGGGCGATCCTCTTGACTGCGCTGACCGAATCGCTGACCACGCTGGGATTGGCCTTGGATACGGGAATGCCGCTGCCGATGAGCTCTGGGGGCTCCACTGCCACATAATCAGGTTCCAGAGCCGCTGCCGCCCTGGTGGTGGCCACGTTATTAGTGCAGATGATGCTCTTCAGGCCATAGTCCCGGCAGGCGGATAGGGAGGCCTCCATATCGGCCAGCTTGATCCTCCTCTCAGAGTGGTTTATGAGCGAACCCGCAGCGCCCGCGGCCTTCAGGGAAGCAGCAGTCACGTGGCCGGTAAAGCCGCCAAAGCCGACGCCATCCACATGCTGGGCATAGACCGGGATTTTGACCTTCTGGGATATAGCATGGATGTCCGCCGCCTGGGGTGCTACGATCATCTGCACAGAATAGTCTCTAGCGATATCCTCGCAGATCTCGGCCAGGCGCAGAGCCTCCGGGCCGGTTGACTCCCGGTAGGTCTTGAAGTTGAGCACAATTATGGTCATTTTCTTCCTCGCACCCTCCGGTGCGATCTCAGTGAACATATAAATTTTGCCTGCTCCCTTCTTTTATCTCGCGGCAACATTTATCATAAACGTGCTCTGCAGCGCATTCGCCACAGGTCTTCATCATTATCTTCCCGCGAAAGATAAAGGCAATTAAAGGCAGCATCCCCCTCTCTTCTCTGTGGATCAGGTGATAGAGCAGTCCCTCGGGCTGGGAGTAGTCGAGGATCACTGGCTCCAGTTCCTGGTGCTCCTTTATGAATTTCTCCAGGATCGGCCTGCATCGCTGGCAGATGGTGCAATCTTTCCTGCCTATAAATAGCAGCACCAGCCCCTCTCTCTTTTCGATCTCCTCTGCCAGGGCCATGGCCGGACCATAAGAATCCTTTAAAAATGCAGAGACTATCTCTGAGACTTCATCTGGAGATAGCAGGTATTTCATGGCCAACTCCCGGCACATCTCATCCTGCTTTTTGGCGATGAACTCCTCCATCAGAGAGATCAGATCCAGGAAAGGAGCAATATCATTCATCTTATCGGGATTATGATCCTTCTAGGGGATTAATTTTTCTTTTGAGCGGGCTTATAGGTCATGAATTACCTTCACCCTGAGCTTGGAGAAGTCCTCTTTGATCTCCACTAAAAAGCCCATGCCAGAGAATATCTCCTCCAGCTCCGCAAGGACGAACTTCTTGGGGGCATCCGATCCGAAGATCAGAGTGAACTCGTTCTTTCCGGTCTTATTCATGGTGAAGAGGTTGCAGATCTCCAGCCTTTTCAGTATGGTCTCAGCATTGAAGAGCTTGTGCTTGAACTGTTCAGCATGAGCCCGGCTGACCTCTTTGTGCAGGTTCCAGAACTTCTCTTTATCGGGGTGGGTCTCGATGAAGCTCAAGAACAGTATCCAGTGGTCGATATCAAGGATGACGTGCTCCCCGGCGGCGAGCATCTCGGCATGAGTGTAGACCTTGCTGTCCTCAGCGTACTCGAAGAGCATCTTGTGCTTGGCAAAGAACTTCAAAGACTCTCGCATCAGCTCGCTCTGGGACATGCTCGAGTCCTCTTTCATCTTCTTGAACAGGGCTGCTGTCTCTTCGTCCAGTGCTATGGTGATCCTTTCCGGCGACTTCATCTCATCCTCTGCTATTTTCCGGCTCAATTTCTGCTCTGTCGGCTCAATGCTTCCGCCAATACCTGGGTGCTTATGCTATATTACCTTTTTCTGGCATTAGCTTTTTATATCAATGTCGGAAATGGCATTCCTTCTAATCCAGTATTAATCTATTGCTAAAAAGTGCTCCAAAAGGATTCATGCCCCTCCAGACCGCCCCCCTGCCATGAGATCTTGGACCTCAGATCTCAAGCCCGCCGATCAGGTCGATGGCGCGGGACGATCCATTGCGAACCGATATTGTTATATTCAAAAGAGATATGAAAAAACTCCCATGGACTCGTGGATGAAGGATAAGAAAAGATATTCTGAAAAGGACAAGGAGAAGCTGGAGAAAGGATCTGGTTGTGTCAAAGCCTGGACGCTGCTGAGCAACTGGATCTACAGGCTAATATCCTGGTAGCACTGGTAGTCTCCTGCTTTTCAGGCCGGACGATATGTATTCGAAATAATTTTTTTGCATTATTTTTCCCACAAATTTTCAGCTCTGCTTCTGTTCATCGCTCTTTAATGATTCTTTATACTGGATCTTTTCTCTTGTCGTTCCCCGGAAGAGAAACTCGCTCAGATCTTTGCCCATGGTCTTCTCATCTTCGCTATTAGCTGGCCGCTTCCAGCCCAGGGCATCGTAAAGAGCGAATCGGTTCATATCGAAGGCGGTCTCCACCAGTTCGCCATAGATCGCAGCCGTCTGCAGGGCCAGGCGATAGGCGACCAGCATCCAGAGGATGGAGATGGGCACTGCCAGGTAGCTTCTGGTCGTCCAGAGAATGAACAGGAGGCCCCACAGCCATAGCTCTGCGCTCTGGTTCAAGGCGGCGCGGGAGGAGGTCAGGCTCTCTTTCTGGCATTCGGAGAGGAGGCACCAGAGGCGCGGCCAGCAGACGGTGGAGTTCAGGCCGTATTTGCTCATGGACGCGATCTCCCTCGCCCGGAGCATATTGCCCAGGGAGGTGGGGAGAAGGTCGTCTTTCGAGGGCGGATTGCGGTATGCCCATTCCTCCAGCCGGGAGAGGGTTTCGTGCTCACCAGGGGCGAGCAATCCCTGCCGCTCTTTTGCCTTCAGCCGGTGCAATTCGCTTGATTTGCTCTCGAACTCATTTCTCTGCCAGGCGACAATGTAAGAGCCAAGGAGGCTCAGGGGCCAGGGCCAGTAGCCCTCAAGAAAACGAATGGCAGCAAACTGCATCCTCTTCATGGCCAGAGAGGAGATGAACACTACCAGCAGGGCGATCAGAATCGCTGCTGCCTGATCAAAGATTTGCCAGTAAGACCATATCAATACTACATCCCATCCATGCTCCCAGATGTACAGGCCGAGGCCGCCTGCCCAGAAGAGGAATGCCGGTCCGAAGAGATGGTCCATCCATCTTTTGGCCAGATCCTGGCCCACGGTCTCCCAGAACTTGTCGAGCATTGTCACCTCAGGATCTTTTACGGATCATGGGCACTTTATGCGCAGGGCATTTGGGCGCATCCTCTCCCTCCCGGATGACGGGCAGGCTTTCCCTGCAGCCACTCCGCGGGCAGAGCCAGACATCGCTGGCGGCCGGGGAACCGCTGCCACCTGGAAGGGGCTCGAAGCCTTTTCTGCAGCCTCCTATCAGGCTGGCTCCGATCTCCCCTCTCAACCATATGAGGACATTCTCATTCCTCCCCAAAAGCTCCATTGCCTCTTCGGATATCTCCTCTCCAGCGCTGCCCCGGGCCTGAAGGGAGGAAAGCTCCTCTTTCCAGGGGTTAGCTGGGTGATGCTCCAGGCGGCTGAGGGCCCGGAGAATGGCGGCCTGTTCTTCGCTCATGTCGATCTCCTCATTCTATCTCAGTGATCAGCAGATCTTCGTCCGGCTTAATGTTAGCTTTATGGCATTCCAGGAGGTATAACCGCTGCAGGGCGACGGCCATTTTGCCATAGGCCTGGGGAAGCTGCCGGTAGAAGGGAGCAATGTTATGCAATCCCTCGGCAAAGATCCGAGCAGCCTCATCATGGCGCTCCAGGGAGCCCAATATTCTTCCAAGAGATCCGAGGCTCATGGCCAGGTTTGGCAGGAAAGCAGCGGGGTTGGCCTGGGCGAGCTGGCGCCGGATATCAACGGCCTCCTGGGCGGGTGCAAGGGCTTCTTCGCGCCGGCCCAGTTCGGAGAAACGGATGCCAAGGTTGTTGAGGCTCATGGCCAGGTCTGGCAGGAAAGCAGCGGGGTTGGCCTGGGCGAGCTGGCGGTAGATTTCAGTGGCCTCCTGGGCGGGTGCAAGGGCTTCTTCGCGCCGGCCCAGTTCGGAGAAGAATGTGCCAAGGTTGTTGAGGCTCGCGGCCAGGTTTGGCAGGAAAGCAGCGGGGTTGGCCTGGGCGAGCTGGCGCCGGATATCAACGGCCTCCTGGGCTGGTGCAAGGGCTTCTTCGCGCCGGCCCAGTTCG
>JGI12104J13512_1000977_pt1 | contig 22864 bp, 18 predicted proteins | sample TerdegcTABiofilm_FD_13512 | JGI IMG/M metagenome (IMG submission 13512)
ACATGAACGTTATGCATCCTAATGCAGCCGTGACTGGCGAAGCTGCCGATGCTGTGGGGAGCGTTTGTGCCGTGGATGCCGTATTGACCATATGGTATATTCAGTCCAAGCCAGCGTGTGCCCATGACATCAGGCGGGTTGGTATCCTGAGAGGCGATTTTCCAGTTGCCGACCGGAGTAGGTGTTTCGTATTTACCCATGGCAACCGGAAACTGGCGAAAAGGCTCCCCGTTGTCGAAGAGAGTCAGGGTCAACTTGTCCATATCGACAATTATACTAATCCTTTCCGGTATCGGGTTTATCGGGTTTGCCGCCCAGGATGCTTTTATACCTGACCCCGAGAAAAAAACGGCCAGAAAAACTGCACTTGCAAAAAAACAGTATTTCATCACAAAGTATTTCCCTCCGTTTATTGTTCCTCTGCTATTCTCTCTTTTATTATTCCTCTTTATTCCGGGAGCGCTCCTTGAAATAAGACAATAAATCGCCCTCCAGACAGGCGCGCCACGACTGGATTAACTGGTGGTTCACTGAATATTTGCGAATATTTTAGCACGCAGAGAAGGATAATGTTCTTCTTATGAAGAAAAATAATATATTCTGTCTGACCTTGGAGGTGTTTACATAATAAATGCCAATGAATATTGATGATTTTATAGATCAGTCACTGCAGGAGGACTTTAAAAGCCTGAACAATGTCCACCGCAGCATGGTGAACGCGGTAAGGCGTATTAAGACTGCTGCTGATGAAGGTAACCTGGATGCATTACAGCAGGCGCTGGCCCGCTATGAAGAGCTGGTGGACAAGCAGAAAGAGTCTTTACAAGGTTTTAAAGAAAAATTCCCGTCTTTTGATCTACAGTCTTACTTGCTTGAAGAATTTCACCCGGGTTTTATGAGCGCGCTGGCTGAAGAGGGCTTGTCTGTGGAGGCGGAATATCCGGTTTATGAAGTGTTGCCATTCAAGGTGCGTGTGCTGCCGGAGAAAGAAATGATCACCATTGACGACAGGGTCTACCGCAACCTTCGGCCGGGTGTTGTGGCCAGACACTTAAAGAAGGGGATCGACCGGTTAAACGCAGCGTCCTTTGATGTTCAACGTTTTCTTCAGACCCTCGCTAATGCCTACGACACAGAGATGGCCAGGCAGGTTGCCAAAACCAAAATTTATCTTAGCGAGCAGGAAGTGCTGTTAAAAGATATTTATGATAATCTTACACCCATGCCGCAGCAGAAGCGTGACTATCCGGTGCAGCTTTTTGCCTTCAGCCTGCACCGGGTGCTTAAAAGCGGCCAGATGAACGCGCCTGACGGCAGGCGGCTCTGGCTCGGCAATGTACGCAACCGGAAACAGGCTTTGGTAGTGCTGGACGCTCAGGGACAGCCTCAGCGCTATGGAGTAATGAAGTTTTACAGGGAGGGATAGCCGGTGGAACCGGCAGTCAAGGAGTCTGCCCTCGAGAGTCTGCGGCGCGGCGAGCCGCCAATTGACAGAGAGGTAATGGAAGCGATCACAGTGGGTAGGCAGGATGGGATCTGGGATTTCTGGCGGACACGCTATCTGGAGGATTATATTGCCGGTGGCGGCAGCAAGATTAAGTTTTTAATCGGCAAACCTGGTTCGGGCAAGACACACGCTCTTTTCCTGATAATGGAAGAGGCCCGTCGCCTGGGCTATGTTACAGTTTACTTGGACGCACGCCAGGTGCGCTTAAACAAGTTTGACTCCATCTATCAGGCTGTGTTCGAGGAAGTAGATATGCAAGCCGTGGTTGCCGTCTACTGCGGCACTGTGCTGGAAAGCCTGGGTTGTCAAGCTGGGCAAATTTCATCTGGGCAGGGCATATGCGCTGGCGAGTATACTGCCGACACACTAAAGCTTAAAATCCATGAAAGATTAGATAACCTATATCGCCACCGGAAGATCAACCATACTTTCGCTATGGCTTTTACTCAGCTTTGTGCTGATTATCTGGGTTTGCGCCTTTTGACCCCAGAGCAGAGGGACACCCTGACAGGATGGCTCAAGGGCAGGCATTTGCCGGCGAAAATCTTAAAGCCTTTGAGGATCTTTACCCGTATAGATAAATATAACGCCCGGTATATGATGGTTTCTTTTCTTGCCTTGTTGCGGCTCTGTGGTTGCCGGGGCTTATGCCTGGCTGTGGACAACCTGAACGCGTTATTGGAACGGGGTCCGGTTGGCCGGGCGCTCTATGGGAAGTCGGCGCGCAATGAAGTTTACGAGAGCCTGCGCCAGCTGGTGGATGACTTTGTTGGTTTTGAGGGAGCTTTTTTCGTTTTCGCAGGCCGGCCGGAATTAATTCAAGATGAAAAGGGTGGTTTTAAGTCATACGAGGCCTTGTGGATGCGCATTCAGAACGAGGTTTCCGGTTTGCGCCCGAATAAGTTTGCCGACCTCTTTAACCAGGACACACTGATTAAAGAATTTTTCAACGCTGGAACCTGTCTGGAACTGCAGGAAAGGTTAAACAGCCTCTTTAATCTTAATTCCGGACTCCAGCGGGAGGATTTTAGCTGCCTGGTCGATACAGTGAGTATGCTTTCGCCGGTGCGGCGGGTTATTGAGGTCATCGTTAGCGAAAACGCCGCGGGAGGTGACCGTGGTGGAGAAATTTGACGCGAAGCAAATCATTGAGTGCCTGCGTTCAGGTGTTTCCTCCCGTCATTTAAGCGCTATTTTTTCATACGGACGGGAAGCTGCCCTGGAGCGCGTGGGACGCGAATTGGATCGTGTACAGTCCGGCGGCGGCGTTATGTCACTGGTAGTCAAGGGGAACTTCGGCAACGGCAAGACGCACTTTCTCAATATCATTGCGCGTAAGGCGGAAGAAATGAACTTTGCCGTCAGCTTCGTACCACTTTCCAAGGAGACACCATTTGACAAAATGGACCGGCTTTACCGCCGGGCGGCCGCAAACTTGTTCCTACCGGGTTATACTCAGCCGGGCTTTGCGCCCTTGCTGGACGGACTTAAGCAAGACAGCGGGAAAGTGGAAAAGATCTTGAAATATGCCGGGCATAACCTTCACCCGAAAGTTGAGGCAGTCCTGAAGAATTATTTCGAAGGTGGCGGCGACGCGTATAACCAGCATGTTCTGCTCAACGATCTGGCTGGTGACTTTATTCCCATAACGCAGTTAAGAGCGATCAACCGTTTGAATTTCGGTAAAGCCTTGTCCGTAACGCGCTTTACGGTGAAAGAAAACACGTTCGACTATTTTCGTTTTCTCTCATACCTGATCCGTTCTTGCGGTTGTGCCGGCTGGGTAATTTTGTTTGACGAGTTTGAGCAATTGATGTACCTTGGCGCTATGGCGCGTGCCAACGCTTACTTAAACGCCGCCCGCTTTATGTCGCCTTCTTTTGGGATGACGGCTACGTACACGGTTTTTTCAGCTTCATCCAATCTCTGGTCGGAGTTAATCTGGAAACAGAAAAACAGTGACTACGACAATGTGCCGCAAAAGCTGGCAGCAAAAGAGAGGCAGCATGAGATTCCCACGGTAAGGGAGGTCCTGGGCAGCTTTTTGAAAGATAACCTGTTTCTGGATACTCTCTCTACTTTTGACATTCACCGTATGCTGTGGTCTGTCCGTGACCATCACGCGCAGGCCTATGACTGGCAGGCGCCGGTTGACATTGACCGGATTACCGGCAGCCTGACAGGAGATAAACCGCTGCGTACGGCAATCCGGTCTGTAGTGGAGTATCTGGATCTGCTGTATCTCTATGGTGAGAGGCCGGATATTAAGGCGGGAATGCCTGAGGAGATCCTGCCCGGTAAATCGGCAGATGATGAAGAGCAACTTGATCCATCTGTTCAGGAAAGTTGATACCGTCTTGATTGTTCGTGGCAGGTTATGTGAATAGGTATTTCCCGGTGTTTTGGTTACCGGGGTTTTTTACTTTGTTTACGGGAGTTGTTTACTTGGACGCTGCCGGAATAATCTCCGAATTTAACGGTGCGCTGGCTGAAGAAATAGCATATTTGCTGCAAGAGGGGGGACGCCCCCTGCTGGTTATGGACGGGGTCTTGATTGATCGCGTAGAGAATGGATTTTTGTACATATTTGATCTGGAGATAGAGGCGTTTCTTCTCGATGGTACGCCGGTACGTTTAGAAACCGGCCTGCATGAGACGCGGGGTGAGGTAGTGACCATACGCGGCCCTGAGTTGACGCTGGCGCTGAACGAAAACATAGGTGACTTCGTTGAACGGGCTGAGGTTTTTTGTGAACCCTGGTTTCTACTGGCCGCTTTACAGGATCGGCTGGTTGAGGTACCGGAAAGGAACCTGAGAATGGCCATGGAGGTAATGGGGAAAGTCTCTTCATACCCTCGCCGGTTTTTTCCTCCTTCCGCGGCAGCTATGGCCCAGGAGGAGGCCGTGCGCTTGGCCGGCAGCAGGGATGTTGCGTTTATCTGGGGCCCTCCGGGTACTGGTAAGACCGAGACTATAGCCCGCATAGCGGGACTTTTTTTTGAGCGGGGCTGGCGGGTGCTGGTTGTTTCGCACGCCAATGTAGCTGTGGATGGCGCAATATTACGTATAGCAGCGCGAATGGGGATACCAGCAACTTCCGGCCTGGTAACACGTTACGGCTGGGCCAGGCTGCCGGCACTGCGGCAGAGTGGCCTTCTGGCTTTCAGTCAGGCTGCCGCCCGCTGTCCGGACCTGCGGGATCGGCGAAGAGAACTGGAGGCTGAACGTAGTGCTCTATTGGCTGAATTGCGTGCGGGACGGCAGCCCGGCAGCCGCCTGAGTGAAGTGGAGCGGGCTTTGCGTGAGGTGATCACCGTGCTCAAAGAGGTAGAGGCTGAAGTGGCCGGGGCGGCCCGCGTGCTAGGCTGTACCTTGGCTACGGCAGCGTCAGACCCGGTTATCTACCAGGGTCACTACGACGCCGTGCTGCTGGATGAGGCCAGCATGGCTTATATTCCCCAGGTTTTTTTTGCCGCCTCCCTAGCCTGCCGGAATCTGGTGGTGAGCGGTGATTTCCGTCAACTGGCGCCAATTGCCCTGGCCGGAACGGAGAGGGTTGAACGCTGGTTGAAACGGGACATCTTTGAACAAGCCGGGATCACTGCCGCCTTTGACGCGGGAAATTTACCTGATATTGCTGTCTTACGCCTCCAGCGGCGGATGCACCCGGCTATTGCCGGCTTTGTTAATGACACCGTATACGGCGGCCAGCTTTACAATGCTCCGGAAACAGCCGGGCGCGCCGCGCTGGCAGCCGCCGCTCCCTGCCCGGGTGCGGCATTGACGCTGGTTGATGTAAGTGACATGAACGCCCTCTGCTACAGGCACGCTCTTTCCCGCTTCAACCCTTTATCCGCTTTCCTGGCCCTTGCACTAGCCAAACAGATTAGGCAAAGCGGCCTTACTGTAGGTTTGCTCACGCCTTACGCGGCCCATGCCAGACTCTTGAACGCCCTGTTAGCCGGGCTGCTCGGGGCAGCCGGCGCCCGTTCTGAGGCGGCAGGTTTAGTAGCCGCCACCATCCATCGCTTTCAGGGCGCGGAGCAGGACGTGGTGGTGCTGGACTTGGTGGACGCTTTCCCCCAGCGTGCCCCGGGGGGTATCCTTGCCCGGCGGGAAGGAAACGCCGGGCAGCGGCTGATGAATGTGGCTGTTACCAGGGCGAGGGGCAAGCTTTTCGTGCTGGCACACCGGACCTTTCTGGAGAGCCGGTTGCCTGGTGACTCTACTGTGCTGCAGCTATTTCGCTTTATCGAGCAGAACGGCCGTGTCATCAATAGCAAAGAACTTCTCAGTGACTTACCTGATCATATCGGTGGCGAGAACCTTGACCTCGACTGGTATGCTGAGCGCCGGCCGGCCATGGAGTACTGGCAGGATGATGTCCGGCAGGCTGCGGTAGTCCAAATGGACTGGCCTGCTGCCGCAGGCCCACCTGAGCGGCTTGTGACAGGTGCACTGCAGCGGGCGCTGGCCGGCGGTGCGCGCCTTTCCCTGCGCGCAGGCTTGCCGTCGGCCTTACCTCCGGAGTTGCAGCCCTATGCCGTGAAACGCCCCGCCGTCTGGACACCGGTTACGGCAACCGGCAGGAACTGCTTGTGGTACGGCTGTCCCTGGCCGGGAGACGGCCGGGTGGACCGCTTGAGCGTGAGAGTGAGTGGGGAAAAGGTATGTCGCACTCTGATGCACCTTCTGGAAATGGATCTGCGGAAGGAATTCTTCCAAGGGCGTTATGCCGGCCTGAAAGCGTATGTGGAGAACTGGTTCTCCTGTTCCCGCTGCGGCAGTCCACTGACGGTGCGCGCCGGAAATGCCGGCGGCTATTTCCTTGGCTGTACCGCCTACCCGCGCTGTGACCAGCCTGCCCAAAAGCTGGTGCCGGAAATCCTGGATGAATACCTGGCCGCGGCCGGGCTGACTTGTCCGGCAGGCCACCTATTAAGGACGATCCGTTCGGCGCGCGGCCTACTGGTTGTTTGCTCACACAATCCCGCCTGCCGCTGTATCTTTCAAGTGAAAGACCTATTATGAAAGAAAATCAGTATGCTGTCGAAATGTATTATGTATTATGTTACTTAATGATATTGTGTTATATTTCACAATTATATACAATAAAGTATAACAAGCATGAAAATGGGGTTTTCCCAACCCGTTCGGCTCTAATACTATCATAATATGGGGGAGAATAACACTATGAAGAACGGTAACTTGGTAGAGTTTGAAGGGAAATTACTTAATCAATTAAGTAGCATAGCTGAAAAAAACAGCTTGATCAACCCCGAGTTATTCACTAAATACAATGTAAAACGTGGGCTCCGTGATCAAGACGGTAAAGGTGTGCTTGTCGGTCTGACGGAGATTGGTGAGGTGCATGCCTATATAATTGATGAAAATGAGACTATTCCTGTTCCGGGCAGATTAATTTACAGGGGTATCGATATAAGCAATATCGTAAATGGTTTCTTTAAGGATGGTCGCTATGGTTTTGAAGAGACTTGTTATTTATTGCTCCTTGGAGATCTCCCTGATAAAGAAACATTAATGGATTTTGAGCGGCTTCTTTCCGAATATAGAAAGCTGCCTGAGGATTTTGTCCGCGACATAATTTTAAAAGCGCCGAGCAAGGATATGATGAATGTACTGGCAAGGAGCGTACTCGCCTTATACAGTTTTGATGATAATGCCGATGATACTTCCATCAAAAATGTATTAAAACAATGTATTAAGCTGATAGCGTCTTTCCCGTCACTTGCGGTTTATGGTTACCAGGCTTATTCTCATTACCATGGAAACAATAGCCTGTATATTCACAGCCCGATGCCAGATTTTAGCACCGCTGAAAATATTCTGCATATGCTTAGACCGGACAGCAAATTTACAAAGCTTGAGGCGACACTGCTCGATCTTGCTCTTGTACTTCATGCAGAGCATGGTGGAGGTAACAATTCATCTTTTGTAACGCACGTGGTAACGTCATCCGGAACAGATACATACTCTGTAATAGCAGCAGCGCTCGGATCACTTAAGGGGCCGAGGCATGGAGGGGCCAACATTAAGGTTGTTCAAATGTTTGAAGATATGAAGCAAAACATAAAGGATCTGAATGATGACGAAGAAATTGAAAACTATCTTGCGAAATTAGTCAACAGGGAAGCTTTTGATCGTGCAGGACTGATTTATGGTATTGGACATGCTGTTTATTCAATATCTGATCCGAGGACCGTTATTTTCAAGGAACATGTTGCCCGCCTCGCAACAGAGAAGGGTTTGGAGGATGAATATAATCTCTATTTAAAAGTAGAGAAACTGGCGCCTGAAGTAATAGGAAAATATCGTAAAATGTATAAGGGCGTAAGTGCAAATGTTGATTTTTATTCGGGCTTTGTTTACAGAATGCTAGACATTCCACCTGAAATGTTCACGCCGATTTTTGCTATTTCCAGAATAGCCGGATGGAGTGCGCACCGTATCGAAGAAATCGTAAATGCCGGAAAGATCATCCGGCCGGCATACAAGAGCGTTTTAAAAAGACGCGATTACTTAGCAATGGATGAGCGATAATTAAAATTAGAGTTTCCTGTTAAAAAGTTAACCCGGCAAACCGGTTAACTTTTTTTATTTTCTACTTAAATACTCCGCTGCTTCGCCTCGTCCAGTTTCTTACTGTGTTAAGTCTTTTCGGTAGTAATAAGCTGCTCCTGCTCCACGTTTCGCTCGATCCTCTTGTGTCGGCCCTTGAGTGTATAAAGCATGAGTTATAAGTTAAAACTAATTTTAAGGATTTATAATTGGGGGTTTTCTATGAGTAATCAAATTATACTGTGATCAATGTTAATCCTGCCCTGGTTCACTCTTTTCTTTATGAAAAGAGGAGAAATAAAACGGTATATGCCGGTTGCATTATTTGCCATAGTTTTAACTACAATTATTCATGATATAGGTATCACACTTGGGTTTTGGGTTGTTCAGGAAGCAGCTTTTCCTTTTAATGAGATGATGCCATATTTTTATGGTTTAATACCTGTTTTGACAATATGGATTTTTAAGTTTACCAATGGACGGTTTTGGGTCTATATGGTTACTAACGCAATTTTGGATTTAGGGTTTTACTTTCTATCTACTGGGTAACTTTTTTCCCAGTAAGGGTATATATGCTCTTGGCATTACCAGCTTTTCAGTATGGTTAATTACTCAAGTGCACGCTATTTTACTATACGGCTACCAGGTGTGGCAGGAAGGCAAACCTATTCGGTTGAGAGCTTTAAGCCTGCAACCAGCAGCTACTAAACCACTTTTTAAAGATAAGGATGACAGGAGGTGATTTAATGGATACTAAAAAGCCGGTAACCGACAGCAGTTTTTTTGAGATAGGTGAAGACGTTTTTATGGGTGAAGTAACTTACGCTGATATCACAAATCAAATCCCCGAAAGACAGGATTTATCAAAATAGCCATTGTAACACATAAAGCAGGCCGTTTGTCTCTTCCTGAGATCCCCACACTCAGGGCGTTTCAAAGGCCTGCTTTAAAATTAACAAACTCCCTCACAATTGACTTTCTTCCGTCCTACAAAACCCCGATAACTAGAAAACTTTTTCTGCACAATTGATTAAATTATCCTTAATTATTTAATGACTTTATCGATAGTAATTTTATTATAAAAATATTTAATAAATAAAATAAAGGGATAACATGCAATGCAATTGAAATAAAGTTATTATGCTTAAACAAGACAGGGGGTGACTTTTTATATGTTATTAGTTGGTTATTAGTTCTGGGATAACTCATATACCTTGCTTTGAAAGAAAGGAGTCGTCAGCAGTTGAACAACAAAGTATCAATAATTATTACCGGTGCAATCGTTGGTGTGCTGGCTGTATTGCTAGTTAAGTTGGGAAATCCCCAAAATATGGGCCTTTGCATAGCCTGCTTTCTGCGCGATATCTCCGGTGGCCTCGGACTACACCATGCCAATACAGTACAATACATTCGGCCTGAAATCATAGGCCTGGTTATAGGGGCCTTCGCCACTTCCGTTTTCACAAGGGAATTTCGTGTTTGGGGTGGTTCAAGCACATTTACCAGGTTTGTTTTAGGGTTCTTTGTAATGATTGGGATGCTCGTATTTCTAGGGTGCCCACTTAGAATGATTCTAAGGATGTCGGCCGGCGATCTTAACGCTTTAGTCGGACTGCTTGGTCTGATTGCAGGAGTAGCATTGGGTACAGTTTTTCTTAGAAAAGGCTTTACCCTCGGCCAGGCGGTTATTCAGAACAAGTCGAACGGTTACTTATTTCCGGCAATGATTTTGACTTTTCTCATTCTTTTACTTGCAGCGCCCGCGTTTATCTTCTTTAGCGAACAAGGGCCGGGTTCAATGCGCGCACCCCTGTTTATATCACTGGGAGCAGGTATTATTATAGGTGTGTTGGCCCAGCGCTCCAGGTTATGTTTAATTGGCGGGCTAAGGGATTTGATACTATTCAAGGAATTTTACATGCTCTACGGATTTATTGCTATTTTACTCGTTGCCTTGGCCGGCAATATAATTGTGGGAAGCTTTAAGTTAGGTTTTACAGGCCAACCGATAGCCCATAATGACGGGATTTGGAACTTTCTCGGTATGGCGCTGGGCGGTTTCGGCTGTGTCCTTTTGGGAGGCTGTCCACTTCGTCAGCTAATCGCAGCGTCGGAAGGGAATACCGACTCTGCTGTTACGGTTACTGGGTTGCTGATTGGAGCTGCATTTGCTCACAACTATGGCTTGGCTGCCAGCCCCAAAGGAGTTCCTATGGCTGGGCAAGCTGCAGTTATAATTGGCCTTGTTGTGGTTATATTAATAGCTTTCTTTAATGTTTATTTCAATATTAAAGCACGAAAATCTTCCCGTCAGGAGGTTGCTATTGATGGAAATAAAGGATGCGAGGGGCCTGGCTTGTCCTGAGCCACTTTTAATGGTAAAGAATGAAATTGATAAACTAGGCAGCGGAATAATTAAGGTTTTAGTAAATACAGTCGCTGCCAAAGAAAACATCTCAAGATTAGCAAAGAATCAAAAATGGTCAGTAACTATTACTGAAGAAGAGGACGGTTGGTTGATAACATTAACCAAATAGCGAACGGTATAGTACTTTTCTGTCCAAGAACATAGCGAAAACACCATGAGGAAAAGGAGAACAGAAAGAAGTCAAAGCCAGGGACGAAACGACTCCCTGGCTTTGTTAATAAATGTAATAAGCATAGTAATAAATCACAGGATCTTGACAATTTTTTTTTACCAGGATATAAGTAATATTAAGTTGTAAATAAGAATATATATTATTTAGGGGGCGGCTTGGTGAAAGAAGACTATGCCATCGAGCAGTTTCGTAAAAACGGCTATAAAATTACACCGCAACGGCAGGAAATATTAAAGGTTTTTATGGGTAATGACAACAACCATCCGCTTTGCGCCGAAGAAGTTCACCGAAAAGTTGTTGAAAGGTTTCCGAATGTAGGTATTGACACAGTCTACCGTAATCTGAATGTTCTCTTAGACTTGGGAATTATCAGCAAGCTAAACTTCCGGGAAGGTAAAAGCCGGTATGAGCTAAACTCGGGAAAACACCACCATCACCTTGTCTGTTTAAGTTGTGGCGTAACGGAAGAGATTGACTTCTGCCCTTTTATGACACTGGATCAGCAAAAGATTGAAGAAGAAAAAAAATTTGAAATTAAAAAGCACAGTTTTGAGCTTTTCGGTTACTGCAAGCTATGCAGAGAAAAGCCGGTGGAAAAGTTTTAAATAAGTCCTTTAGCTGTTAAACCCCTTTGAAAGGGGGCGTGTTAAACAGTCAACGAGGAATTCAATCGAAGATGAAAAAGTTAATTTTTAACAAATTGATTAACTTTAAAAATGGAAAGGCAGGTATAAAAAGTGCGTAAACCTACAACCATTTTAATTACTATTGTCTTACTTGTCGCTGTTATTATCTTTTTGTCGGCTTGTCAGGGACAAACTCCTTCAGCACCTGAAAAATCAACAGAAAGTAAAACATTGACCATCGCCACGTCTTTTTATCCTATGTATTTAGCGGCTATTAATGTTGCCAAAGATGTACCCGGTGTAAAAGTCGTCAACATGACCCAGCCTACGACGGGATGTCTACACGACTACCAGCTCAAGCCTGATGACTTGAAGACTCTCAGTGAAGCTCAGATATTTGTTGTAAACGGTGCGGGAATGGAGTCGTTTATGGATAAAGTAGTTAATCAACTACCTAATTTGAAAATTATTGATGCGAGCAAGGGTATACCGCTCATAAAAGGCGATGGAGAGGAAGGCGGCAACCCTCATCTATGGGTGAGTATTTCTAATGCTATACAGCAGGTGAAAAATATTGGACTGCAACTGGCCACGCTCGACCCGGATCACGCCGCTCAATACAGCGCAAATACCACCGCTTACGCAGATAAGCTTGAGGCGCTCCGCGCAAAGATGCATCAGACTCTCGACAACGCAAAGAAGCGGGACATTATCACGTTTCATGAAGCCTTTCCCTACTTTGCCCGGGAATTTAACCTCAACATCGTGGCAGTTATTGAAAGGGAACCCGGTTCCGAACCAAGTGCCGCCGAGTTAGCCGATACCATCGAAATCGTGAATAAGTCAAAAATCAAGGCGCTCTTCGCTGAGCCACAATATTCGGCGAAAGCTGCGGATACCATCGCCCGTGAAACAGGTGCAAAGGTATTTATCCTGGATCCGGTGGTAACAGGTGCCATGGAGCCGGACGCTTATTTAAAAATAATGGAAGCCAACCTGAATACTTTAGAAGAGGCGTTAAACTAAGATGTATTATACCGGTATCATTCAAAAAACACAAAGAGAATCTTGTGGCTTGTGCTGTACAAAGTTAAAAAACTTCGGAGTTACTATAGGAAAAACAGAAATTTTACATGACATTGATCTTCACATTCATTGTGGTGAGCTAACGGCTTTGGTCGGCCCAAACGGAGCAGGCAAGACAACGCTCTTGAGAGCGATTTTGGGGGAGATTAGTCATACCGGTGAATTGTCTTTTCTTGATGCTAAAGACTGCCAAAGGAACCCTGTTGTCGGCTACGTTCCTCAGAGGCTTGACTTTGATCCCGGTACGCCGATCAGCGTATTGGATTTATTTTCAGCCTGTTTGTCTTCCTGGCCGGTTTGCCTTGGCCATTCCCGGCGCCTCCGGGAACGCGTCTCAGCCAGCTTGGCCAGCGTTCAGGCGGATCACCTGCTGGACCGGCGTCTGGGTGATTTATCGGGAGGAGAGCTTCAAAGAGTTCTCCTTTCCATGGCTCTCGTCCCCAATCCCGACCTGCTATTGTTGGATGAACCGGTATCCGGTATTGACATACAAGGCAAAGAAATATTCTATGAGCTTGTTTCAAATCTACGTCAACAATATGACCTGTCTATTATATTGGTTTCCCACGATTGGTCGTTGATGTCCTGTTACGCTGACCGCATCGTCCTCCTGGACCGGACAGTCCAGTGCTGCGGCACACCTCAAGAAGTATTCTCCAATGAAAAGGTACTGAGGGTCTATGGGCCGGCGATACGAGAAGAGATAGACCAGATCCGTTCAAGACCACAAATAATTCATAGTGGTGGAGGTGTACACGCGTGATGGAAATATGGTATACTCTTATTAACCAATTTTTACCATTTAGTTGGACCCATTACACTTTTATGAAAAACGCGCTATTGGCAGTACTCCTGGTCGGCCCGATATTTGCTGTCATGGGGACAATGGTAGTTAATAATAAAATGGCTTTTTTCTCCGATACAATTGGTCACTCTGCTCTAACCGGCATTGCTATTGGAGTGCTTCTTGGTTTTCAAGACCCATTATGGATTATGGTGATCTTCTCCGTCCTTCTGGCCGTGGCAATATCCATGTTGAAATCTTTGACCGGCGCCTCCACCGATACGATCATTGGAGCTGTTTCCGCCACCATGGTGGCGCTTGGTATTGTCATCCTCTCACGTGGAGGCGGATTTAACAAGTTTTCCCGGTTTCTTATCGGCGACCTGTTGAGCATTACCCCGAACGAATTGCTGTTACTGGCTTTCACACTTGCGGGGGTTATTCTTCTGTGGGGGGTAATGTTCAACAAGTTTTTGCTGGCAGGCATAAATTCATCACTGGCACTCAGTAGAGGTATTCCGGTCCGCCTCGTGGATACTCTGTTTTGTATAACTACAGCGGTCATTGTAACGATTTCCATTCAATGGGTTGGTATCCTGATCATTAATTCACTCTTAATTTTGCCGGCCGCAGCCGCGCGCAATATATCCAGCAATATGCGGCAGTACCATGTATTTTCCTTGTTAATAACCCTTACCTCCGGGGTAACGGGACTACTCATGTCATATTACTGGTCGACAGCCACCGGAGCAACCATAGTTTTATTTGCAGCGCTATTTTACCTGGGTACACTTTTAGCAAAATTCAGGTTCGCTTAGCTTTTAGCAATCCTATAAACATCCTCTAAAAAGAACGAAGGGGAGAAAGAGAGATAAACATAACTTGGACCAGTTTTTTAAATTTCAAAACTGTTTTCTTGAGCATAATCATTGAAGCATTGCCCTTCATTCTTATCGGCGTTTTTGTATCAGCCATCCTGCAAAATTTTGTTTCAGAATTAACTATCCATAAAATCTTACCCAGGAACAGAATCTCCAACATAATCCTTGCCAGTTTTTTGGGAATTATCTTTCCTATATGCGAATGTGGTATTGTACCGGTCACCCGCAGGCTGGTTATTAAAGGATTTCCTCTATATAGTGCCGTAACCTTTATGCTGGCTGCGCCCATTATTAACCCGGTAGTTGCCTCGTCAACAGCGGTTGCTTTCAGCGCCAACCCCAAAATGGTTTGGTTTAGACTGGGGCTGGCCTTCTTTGTTTCGTTTGTTACGGGGCTGCTTTTGAGCTTTTGGTTCGACAATAGCGAACTGAAATGGGGTACAATCCAAAACCACTTTGGCTGCGGTTATACTTAGCTCGTAAAAAGCAATAATATTATTTACTATATCAATCCCCGTTTCGCAAGGCTTACCGAGGCGGCAGCATTTCTGATATTTATCATGTCTCTGGCGCAGGCCGGCAATTCTTTTCAACGAACATCTACCGTCCATAGCTGCTGCCATACCGGTCACGGCAATAATAAATTCGCCTTTCTCCCGTTCGTTGTCACCCTATTGATGGCTTATTTACTGCCTAACAATGCTCTTGACGCCGGCATGGCTTACAATAAAGGAATAAACCTTGGCACACGGCCGGCGACCTCCGGCCAGTCCGGCCCAACTCCTGCTGTCCCGGATAATGTATTCACCCACAGGCGCGAAACCCTGTGCAATCGAGAATTGATGAACTTCGAAAGAGCAGTATTATTAAAGTGACCGAAGATAATTTTACTTTGGTGACCAATGAAGTAAACATGTATACCGACCAGTATGTCGGCAAGGAAATAACCATGCTCGGTTTTGTGCTCAAGGGTCAAAAGTACCTGTCCAATCAATTCGGGCTGGTCCGTTATATTATCACATGCTGCTCTGCTGACGCTTTACCCGACGGCTTTATATGCGAATACAAGAATGCGTCTAGCTTTATTAAAGGCGATTGGCTGAATATCCGGGGAACCATTGAATTAGGGAAATACGAAGGAAAAACTATCCCTGTAATTAAGGTTACTTCTGTTAGTACGGCGGAAGAGCCTCAAAACCCTTACATTTACCCGGTTTATAATTAACCCTGCCCTGTTGTAGTTAGTCCGCATATTCAATATCCCGCTAAAATTTCTACTCGACAGCGTCTGCGAGAAAAAATGACTTAACGGATATCCCTTCGATCTTCTTTAGATCATTCTCCAGGTTCTGTCTTTCACTATCGTAGGCCTGCATGGTCAGGGTGATGATACCTCTCTGGCGTCCAGGGTCGGGAATACCGCTACGGCTCAATATTTGTGAACCGTGCCTTGTCAGCACTTGCTGCACTTCAGGCGCGTGATTCGCCCTTTCGTCCACCAGAATCCCCATAATACAAATGCCACGTTCCAATGTTTAAAACCCCTTTCCAGTTAAACTTTTAAAGTTTTTTCTTCAATCAACCCTTGGAGGAACCATATTTGTTTAGGAAGGATGGGTTCCTACTACCTTCAAGTATGCTTTTTCCCAAGCGTTTTTTTCCCCACTTCCCTTTGTTCCTGGCAACGTAACTAACATGTAATAGCTCTTTTGCTTTTTCGCTCAGTGGATGCCCGAGGAAATCCTCATAGATGATTTTAACCGCTGGGTTTTCGTGGGCTTTTCTTAGTTTTTTAGACAAATCAATCTTGTATAAAGCTTCAGCGCGTTTACTCCGGTAACCGGCAGACAGTTCTCTGCGGCCGGGTTCCCCGAGAATTGGTTGACCGCCTCCACCAACACAGCCACCGGGGCAGGCCATGATCTCGACGAAATCAAAATGCTCGCCCCTCTTGATTCTTTCCAGTATGCGTCTGGCATTGCGAGTTCCATGAACAACAGCTACCTTAATTCTGCCACCTCTTTTCAAGTCAATGGACGCCTCTTTTATACCCCGGACACCCCGGAGTTCTTTTAGTTCAATGATTGGTTCCTCATGGCCGGGATTAGCCACAGCATAAGCAGTCCGGATAGCAGCCTCGGTCAGGCCGCCTGTCCCACCGAAAATGTTTCCGGCTCCCGATGAAATACCAAGTGGCTGGTCATAATTTTCATCCGGCAGGCCCTGGAAATCCAAGCCAGCCTGCCGGATCATTCTGGCCAGCTCCCGGGTAGTAATAACGTAGTCAACATCATGCAGTCCCTTGGTGACCAGTTCCTCCCGGGCGGCCTCATATTTTTTAGCAGTGCAGGGCATAACCGCCACTATTACTATCTTTCCGGGGTCAATTCCTTCCTTTTCGGCAAAATAGGTTTTAACAAGTACCCCCATCATCTCCTGCGGGGACTTACAAGTGGATAGGTTATCCAGAAACTCCGGGTAATAGTGTTCGCAAAACTTGACCCAACCTGGACTGCATGAAGAAATCAGCGGCAGTCGCTCTTTCTTTTTCAGCCGTTCCAGAAGTTCGTGAGATTCTTCGATAATAGTTATATCTGCCCCAAAGTCAGTTGAAAAAACGCGGTCGAAGCCCAACCGTCTCAAAGCAGCGGCCAGTTTCCCGGTAACCACAGTCCCCACCGGCATTCCAAAGGCCTCGCCAAGAGTGACTCTGATGCTGGGAGCGGTTTGCACCACAACAAACTTTTCAGGATCATCCAACGCTTGTAACACTTCGTCGATGTTTTCTTTTTCAGTAAGCGCCCCTGTGGGGCAGGCCATCACACACTGTCCGCAGGCAATGCAGGCCGCCTCGGAAAGGTCCTTCATGAACGCCGGGGCGATTACGGTTTTAAAGCCGCGACGCTGCGCAGCCAATACCCCCACCCCCTGCACATTCCTGCAGACAGCCTCACATCGCCTGCACTTGATACACTTGTTAAGGTCCCTTACTATGTAAGGATTCTTGTCATGAACCAAATGCCCGATCCGTTCACCCTGGAAATGAATATTTCTCACGCGCATCTGATCAGCGAGTCTTTGTAATTCACAATTCAAGTTTCTCACGCAACTGGTACATTCACGCTTGTGCTCGGATAAAAGCAGCTCAATCATGCGTCTACGGGCATGACGCACCCGTAGTGTATTGGTAAAAACCTTCAAGCCCTCCTCAACGGGGCTAACACAGGAAGCTTGGAGAGACCTTTTTTTGTTTTTTTCCACCTCCACCAGACAAACCCGGCAGGTACCTGAGGCGCTTACATCCTTTAAATAACAAAGTGAAGGGATTTCAATACCGACGCTTCTTGCCGCCTCCAGGATGTTGGTTCCTTTTTCCACTTCGACAAGGCGGTTGTTGATCAATAATTTTATTTTTTCCATAGTGTATTTATTGTCTTTCCGATTGATTATTTTAATACAGCAAAAACACTTTTTGATGAAATTATTTAAATCGAAACGGGGCTGTCCCATCAGTAAATATTAATAATTTTTGCCTCCACAATGGGCCAAAAATAATGATTTAAAAAACAGCAATCCCGTACTACTTTGATAGTGATACGGGATAGGCAGCTTAATTAAATCAAACCCCTGCAACAACAAACGCCTACACCGAAGATAATTAGGATAAAGATTAAAAATAGAATAAACGCATTGTTACCCCATACAGGTGTACAACCATCAGCCATATACTTACCTTCCCTTCCTAAATATTTTATTATAAGTTATGCAGTGCCTTATCATTTTGTCATATTTAGAATTAAGATAAAAATATTGGAATTAGCAGATTGAGCAACCACTATCATCCAGATAAAATTATGTATTTTCAACGAGCCTGGTGATCATTTTAGCCAAAGCCTTCTTTTCACTTTCCTCGCCTACTTCCCATAATTCTTTCAACAATCGCTGTTCTCTGTTGGCGGGGTCCAAATTATTCGCAAAGAAATCTCCAAGTCGATAGGCGAATTTATCTACTGTATCATCAGAAATGCCTACAATTTCCGCTGCTTTTACGGCTTTCCCCAGAGTTTTTTTCCATGTATTCCAAGACATATCCGCCTCCATTATATACACCTCCACTGTGTTATTTTTAACCCAACCAACAAAAATATTTTATCCTGCTATCGTTTTTTTAGTCACTCCATAAGAATAATAATCCCTCGTCACTACATCTTATCCCCAAATCCAAATTGAACAGGTACAAATACTTTTCCTTTACCTTCCTCCTGTAGATATTCTCTACCGCCCTGGCATACAGGCTCAACTGGCCGTGATAGCGCATCATCACCTGTTCAAGCTGGTCTTTGGTTATCCGGTCGGTCTTGTAATCTAATATCAACATGCCGTCCCCTTCATCAACCAGGCAGTCAATTATGCCCTGTACCAACACTACCTTGTTTGAATCCCCGGAAAGTCCGGGGTAGATCTCACCTGCCGGCAACGCCAGAGTAAAAGGAAGTTCTCTGAACACTTTTTTTCCGGACAGCACCCGTTTACCTGGCGGTGACTTAAAGAAAGACACTATTCGTTCTACCGGCACTGAATCTGCCTGTTCAGATGTCAGCAGTTCCATTTCGGTCATGAACGCCACCTGTTTTTTGATCGCCCCGGCGTCCGCGACATGTTCCAGGTCCAGGTTCTGCATCACCACATGCAGGGCTGAACCCGCTTCAGCGGCAGTCAAACCACGTTCCTCTTGCATAAAAACCGGCCGCCTGCCAATTGCCGGACGATAATCCCGGGAGGATACCTCTTCATCCGCAATCTGCGGGTCAAACCTGCGCTTTAAGTCGGTTACCGAAGACTTCGCCGCGCAGCCGGTCAGCTCCATATCAGGATATTTCCATTCCAACCAGCTATTAATAGTGCCGGCAAGCTGGCTGCCCGCCTCTACCGGCTCCATCAGGCGGACTTTACTTAAAAACTCATTTTCAGGTTGTTTTTCCGACCCCAAAGCAGCGTGTCCATCCAGGAAAAACACTGCCCAGCGTGAGGAGTCACCCGCCACCGCTGCCGGGGGCTCATCCTCACAAAGCGCCAGTTTTCTAATTTCCGCGCCGTCTTGATGGCGGGCGAGAGCCGGAACCAGCCAGTCCAGACAAGTATTAGCCCCGGCCAGTTCCCCGTCCGGCAAAGCCCACCCTGCCACCGCCACTGGGCCGCACCACCGGCGGGCATGCACCGGGAGATTGCGGACCGAGCCAACCAGAATCAACTTCTCCCGCGCCCTGGTCATAGCCACATATAGGATTCTTAACTCTTCAGCCAAAGCTTCCATTTTTAATTCCTGCTTGATGGCAAGCTTGGCTACCGTGGGATAAGTAATCCTTCTTTCCACGTCGATTAACTGTGGCCCCAGTCCCAGCTCTTTGTGCAGAAGCATTGTTTTATTCAGGTCCTTCAAGTTAAATTTTTTGCCTAACCCGGCCACGAAGACTACCGGAAATTCCAGGCCCTTGCTTTTGTGAATACTCATGACCCGCACCACATTTTCTTTTTCATTCAAGGCCCGTGCCGCTCCCAGGTCGCGACCGCCGTCCTGAATGCGCTCGATAAAGCGGAGGAAGAGAAACAGCCCTCTGAAGGTGGTGGTTTCATACTGACGCGCCCGTTGGTGCAGCGCCCGCAAATTAGCCTGCCGCTGCCCGCCGCCGGGCAGTCCGCCTACAAAATCGTAGTAGCCTGTTTCACGGTAGAGCGTCCAAATCAAGCCGGCCAGTGTTCCTTGCCTGGCGGCTGTGCGCCATCTTTCCAATTTTTCCAGAAAACCTGTCAAACGGTCCGAAACTACCCCCTTCATCAACGCCGCGGCGGACACCACCGCGTCAAAAAAATCGCCCCGGCGCCGGCACAGCCTGATTTGTGCCAGTTCCCCGGCGTTGAGCCCGACAATAGGAGACCGCAGGACTCCGGCCAACGGCACATCCTGGCGCGGGTTGTCGATCACTTTTAGCAGCGAGAGCATAGTTTCAACCTCAGTCGCCTCAAAATAGCCGGTAGCCAGTTCGGCGTATGACGGCACCCCCATCCGCCGGAATTCTTCCAGGAAGCTGTTGGCGTAACCGGTAGTGGCGCGCAGAAGCACTACAATATCACGGTAAGTCGCCGGCCGGTAAGTTTTACGATCATTATCGTAAATTAACATTCCCGTCTTTTCGACAATTTCCTTGATCCTGGTTGCTACCAGGCGGGCTTCCATTTGCACCGCATCCAAGTCCGCTTCGGGTTCTTCGTAGTCATCCAATTTGTCGTCTCTGGAATCATCTGGTGAGATAACATATGCTTCAGTGGATTCGGCCTGTCTGCCGCGTTCAATCAAATATAATTCTACGGCCTCGTCCCCTGCCGGCAACCCCCCGGCAATCACAGGGTAATCGGCGCCATAAACCAACTCGGCCTTGGAATCATATGTCAGCTCGCCAACCACGGGAGACATCAACTGGCGAAAAACAAAGTTCACGGCATTGACCACTCCCCGGCGGCTGCGAAAGTTTCTGGCCAAATCAATCCTGCGCTCCAGTCCGCCCGGCTGCGACGGATACCTTGAGTATTTATCCAGGAAAAGACCTGGATCAGCCAGCCTGAAGCGGTAAATGCTCTGCTTGACATCCCCGACCATAAACAAATTTGGGTTTACTTCACCCTGCCGTGATACAAGCCGCAATATCGCCTCCTGAACCGCGTTCGTATCCTGGTACTCGTCCACGAGCACTTCCACAAACCGCTGTCGCAGCTCCAGCGCCACGTCCGACGGCTCCAACCCATCCGTTCCTTCTGCTGACAGAATCCGCAGGCAATAGTGCTCCAGGTCGTTGAAATCAACCAGCCCGTTAGCCATTTTGGCTTTTCTGTAGGCCTCATCAAAATCTCGAACCAAGCCGGCTAATTCCTTTATCAACGGGGCGACAGTACGCAGGTCCGCGCAATAATCTTCCGGGAGGCGAGTGAAATAATCATTTTTAAGATTTTTTATTCGTTTTTTTACCTGGTCACGCAAATCAGTCACTTGTTTTTTTAAGTCCTCATCAACACCGGGATCTTTTGTTCCTTTCAATCTGCCGAAACTGATGCTGTTAATGATTGAATAAAGGCCGGCCCAGTTCATACCCGCTGAACAAGCCCGGGCCAGGCCAAGCACCGATTCACGGTCAGCTTGAAGGGTGTTTATGTACATATAAGGGCCGCCTGTCCGGCCCGCCAGCCGGACAGCCAGGTCAAGCTCTGTGACAATCCCGGCCAACTCAAGCGCTATCGCCTTCTTTAAGGATGCGCTCCAGGGGAGTTGGTCAAATATAATATCTTCCGGCACGTCGAAATTCGCTGCCAGCTTTTTCAGCCACTCTGCCGGCTGTGGTGTGCTGCGGGCAAACCTGTATACTTCCAGAACAAGTTCTTGTAAATCAGCGTCGTCTCTCTTCCCACCATAGCAATCAACCAGTGTGTTAAAAGGGAGATTATCTCCTACGCTGTAACGACGCTCAAAAAGTTCTTCCAGAACCTCCACCTGGATTAAAGCAGCCTCGGTTTCATCAGCTACCCGGAAGGCCGGGTCCAGGTCGATCCGGTAAAAATGCTGACGAATGACATCCAGGCAAAAAGAGTGGATGGTGCCGATACAAGCGTGGTTAAGTAAAGACATTTGCCGGCTCAAATGTTTTGACCCCGGGTGTTCGTCGATTTTCGCGGCAAGCGCGCGGCCGATGCGCTCTCTCATTTCAGCCGCCGCGGCATTGGTAAAAGTCAACACCAGCAGGCGGTCCACATCGGTCTGTGCCGTCAGGTCAGTAATCCGGCGAATGATCCGTTCCACCAGCACCGCTGTTTTACCGGCCCCGGCGGCAGCCGCCACCAGCAAATTGCCGGTACGACTGTTAACGGCTTCGAGTTGCTCCGCCGTCCATTCTCTCTTGCCTGTTTGGTCAACTATTACATCCATAAGGTGACGCTCCACATCCTCAGATTGTTCTTTCGACCCGCTGTTACTCACTGTCATCACCTCCCAGAATTTCAGCCAGCTTGCCCCATATGACATCTTTCTTCACCGGCAAGATAAGACGGTAGGCGTTCCCTTCCACCAGTTCGTCAAACAGGCAAATTGCGTGAAAAAGACAATGCTGACATGAACGGAAATTTCCCTGACGATAGGGAGCGATATCCACCATACCGTTAATAATGTCGTTCCCGGCGGAGAATAACTGCAACCGCAGGTAAGTGCGCAGCAATTTAAACTGCCGCCCGGTGAGAACAGCGGAGCGGGCGGTAAAATCACCGTCTCTCTTAAACTGTACCGGGATCAGGTCTGAGGTGTCCGACAGTCCGCCGTCCATCATCCTGACAACAGCCGGGTCGGCCAGTACCATGCCTTCCATCTTCATTTTCTTAAGAATTCTTTTTTCCAGTTCATCATCCGGGGGAATTTCACCATTGGTTTTGATTAGCGGGTCGTCAAGGCTGAAATAAAAAACCGCGCCGGGCAGGCCCGGTCCGCCCGCCAGCCTGTCCGCCTGCCGCACCGCCACTTCCAGATAAGTTAACAACTGTAGTTTTAAGCCGTGAAAGATATCCGAAAGGTTTATAGTCACCCGGCCGGATTTGTAATCAATCACCCGCAGGTAGATCCCGGCGTCACTGTAGGCTGCGTCAACGCGGTCAATCCGGCCGGTTACTACCATCTCACTGCCGTCGGAGAGAATAAAGGTTACGGCGGGCAATTCACCTTCCGGCCCGAAAGACAGTTCCAGCCCGACCGGGCGGAATTTCCCCCG
>JGI12104J13512_1000980_pt1 | contig 22850 bp, 24 predicted proteins | sample TerdegcTABiofilm_FD_13512 | JGI IMG/M metagenome (IMG submission 13512)
CAAAAATGGTAAACAAAAATCTATGGTGACATTTTTACTCGATAATTAATTCTATTTTTTGCCCTTTTTAAGTGACATTTTCAAAAAATATTGACAGTGTTAGTATTACGGGTTGTTAGTATTGAGCAATCAGTATCACAAGAGTATATATTTCAGCTGATGCGCCGGCCTATTGCGGGGGCTAACCTTCTTAGTTCCGCCATTAAAGAACTGAAATCTTCAGGAGTAAGTGACTGTGGGCCGTCACTCAGCGCTTTGTCGGGCTCCGGATGGACCTCGATCAGCAAGCCGTCAGCACCGGCCGCCAATGCCGCCATGGACATGGGAGCCACTAGCTTTCGCTCCCCGGTTGCGTGGCTGGGGTCCACAATTACCGGAAGGTGACTCTGCCCTTTAACAACCGGAACAGCGCTCAGGTCCAGGGTATTACGCGTAGCAGTTTCAAAGGTGCGAATTCCCCGCTCACATAGAACTACATTTTCATTGCCCTCTGATATCACATACTCCGCCGCCATCAGCCATTCTTCGATAGTAGCTGAAAGACCGCGCTTTAGCAGGACAGGCTTACCCGAACGCCCCACTGCGCGCAAGAGGCGAAAATTCTGCATATTCCGTGCTCCCACCTGGATCATGTCTACATAATCCCGCGCAAGCTCCAAACTGGCCTCATCTATTATTTCGGTTACCGTGACCAATCCTGTTTCGGCAGAAGCCTCGGCCAGCAATTTCAAACCTTCTTCTTCCAGCCCCTGGAAGCTGTACGGCGAGGTTCTGGGTTTGAAAGCGCCTCCCCTGAGAATCACCGCCCCTGCCTGGCGCACCATCCGCGCGGCGGTTAGCAACTGTTCTCTGCTTTCAACCGCGCATGGACCGGCTATTACGACTACGTCATCTCCTCCGATGATTACGTTCTTTACCTTGATTAAACTGCTTTGTCCTTTAGACTCCCGGCTCACCAGTTTGAACGGCTTCATAATCGGCACGATTTTTTCCACTCCGGGCATGGCTTCCAAGCCCAGGGAACTGATTATCCGGCGGTCCCCCACAGCGCCGATAACCAGACGGTTTACCCCGCGGATAATATGAATTTCAAAGCCGAATTGTTCAAGCCTTTGCTGAACAGCGTTAATTTGTTCCGGCCCGGCTGTCAAATTCATAACTACTACCATTGTACTAAGACCTCTCCTTCAATTTATATAAATGTATAAAACCTGCCGCTCCCATAATAAGGGACGAAAAGCAGCAGGTTTCCGCGGTACCACCCTAGTTGGCCATAATAGCCCTCTCTAATCAGATACGGGAATGCTATTGAACGTGTATAAAAATAAAACCTCTCGCCCATTAGGGACGAGAAGCCTACGCTTTCCGTGTTACCACCCTGATTGGTCCATGGTAAAACCATGATACCCCCTTGGCAAGAGTACGGGAATAACATTCCGATACCCCCTCCCATATAACGTCGGGAGATTACGTCCAAACCTACTTGCCGCAGGCAGCGGTTTCAGCCGGCTTCTCTGGAGAGAACTTCAACTGGCCATATCCTGGGAATGCTTCCAATCAACGACATTCCCTCCCTGGAGGACTGATACCAGTCTACTTTTCTCCTTCATTGACTTTCACATTTTATATTAAAATCAGTATACCACAAATATTGCTGCCATTACAATCATCTATTTTGATGCTTCGGGGAAATATTCGTTCTATCTCATCCTCAACCTATCGTTAAAGTTCCTGCAATGATTATATGCTTCCCGCTGGTTTAAATTATATTTTTCTTCTCAAACAGACAATAAAAACACAATTACTTCATGACAGTTTTTTTATTGACATATTTCAATACGGCTGTTATTCTGAATCATGCGGAAACTCAAGAAACCAATATGGTTTCCCTAGAGAGGGGAGCTGAACCGTCTGAGAGGAATAATAATTCAGTCCGCTTCCAGTCAAATAGAAAAATATGGATTCAGGAAATTCACCATTGACAACATTGCTTCGGATTTAAGCATCAGCAAGAAAACGGTGTACAAATATTTCACCAGCAAAAAAACGCTTATTGACGCTGTAGTTGACTACCATCTGGAGATATTAAGTAATTACGTGAAAAACATAACAAACAACCAACGAAGCTGGCTGGAAAAGCTCGAAGATATATTTTTTAGCTATATACCCAAGTACGATCCGGAACGTTTGCTGGAGTACATGAAGGAATTAAAACTGTATTTTCCGGAAGTATGGAAAAAAACAGAGAGAGTCAAAATAATTAAAAGAGAGCAGGTCCGGAAATTAATTTACACCGGTCTCCAAAACGGTGATGTGAGCCCGGACCTGAATCCTGCGGTAGCCATACTTGTATTTGAGCGAACAATGGATGCCGTGCTTGAAGAAGGGTTTCTAACAGAAAATAACCTTACCCCAAAACAAGCCCTGGAAGCAGTGAAAGACACCTTATTATACGGGATTTTAAGAAGATAAGCGCAGCAGCAAGGGGTGATTCTTGTTTTGCAAGGCAGCTGGAAAAAATGGTTATGGATTCCTGTATTGCTGGGCCTGGCCTTAGGCTTGTTTAAATTTAGTGATTACTTGAAGAATAACAAGCAAGTTAACGCACCCAGTAATTTATCAATACAAACGGTTGAGGCAAAAGAAGCTGCAAAAGTAACGAAAGAAGAAACATTATTATACACGGGCACCATTGAGGCGGTTGATGAAGCTGTGATCAGCGCCAAAATAGCCGGCCGGGTGAACCAGGTAAGCGTGGAAAACGGTGACGCGGTGGCATCCGGCGCTGTTCTGGTTTCCCTGGAAAGCCAGGAATACATCAACGCGGTTACCATTAGCCGCGCCCTCCTGCAAAAGGCTGAAGTCAACCTGTCCACCGTGGAGGTTAATTATCAACGGAACAAGACCTTATATGAAAGCGGAGCGATATCTAAAAAAGATTTCGAAGACATTGAAATCTCCTTAAAACTAGCTGAAGCTGAAGTCAGTTCCGCCGCCGCTTCCCTGGCCAACGCCGAGGAGTCCCTGCGGAACTGCACGGTAAACTCGCCAATTGGCGGCGTTGTGTCCGACCGTAACGTATCGAACGGCCAGGTATTGTCACCCGGCGCACAAATTATGTTGATAAAGAACATATCTGACGTGTACATGATTATCAGTGTGGAACAAAAGGACTTGGCCAGCATAACACGAGGCATGGAAGCGGTCGTTACCCTGGACTCATATCCCGACCGCAAGTTTACCGGAACAGTGGAAATTATCAACCCGTCCGCCAATAAATCAGCACGGGTATTTGAGACCAAGATAAGGATTAACAACAAGGATAACCTGTTAAAGCCCGGCATGTTCGCCAAAGCCGAATTAAAGACCGGCAAGACAGGGGAAATATTGGCGGTCCCCCAAAATGCCCTGACCGGAAAGGAAGGCATGTTTTTTGTATTCACCGCTGAAGGGGACAAGGCCAATCGCCGGCAAGTGGAAATAGGCCAGGTGGTTGAGCAACTGGTTGAAATCAAATCCGGCCTTACTGAAGGTCAAAAAGTGATTATTACCAACGTAAATAAGTTGAAAGACCAGGATAGCATTAAAATCTCCGACTAATGGAGGAGACGGACCGATGTACATTACCAACCTCAGCCTGAAAAGACCGGTATTCGCCACAGTAACTATCCTGGCGCTGGTCACCCTCGGCATAATCAGCTATCTTGGACTGAACATCAACGATTACCCGGAAGTGGAATTCCCTTATGTGGGCGTGACCATCGTCCAAAACGGCGCCTCCCCCGAACAGGTGGAAACCAAAATCGGCCTGAAGCTGGAAGAAGCGCTGGGACAGATAGCCGGAGTCAAGCACATCTATACCATGGCCCAAGAAGGCGTCTGCATCACCTACGCGGAGTTCACCCTGGATACTGCGCCGGATGTGGCGGCCCAGGATGTGCGGGACAAAATAGGCAGCATCCGGGGGGATCTGCCGGCGGATATTGAGGAACCGGTTATTAGCAAGTTCGATCCGACAGCTTACCCCATCTTTTCTCTGGCTGTCTACGGGGACGCGTCCTTGCGGGAACTGACAACCATCGTCAACGATTTGATCAAAAAGCGGATTGAGACTATAAATGGTGTGGGTTCGCTTAAAATATACGGCAAACAAGAAAGGGAAATTCAGATCCAACTGGATAAAAACAAGCTGGCCGCTTATAGCCTGACCACTCCTGAAGTTTTGGAGAGCCTGAGCGCGGAAAACCTGAACGTGCCGGGCGGCAAGGTAAAAAAGGACGACCTGCAGTTGACAATTCGCACCACGGGACAAATCAGCAAGGTGGACGATTTCGCCAACCTGCCGGTGGCACGCCGTGACGGGGTGCAGCTTTTTGTGAAAGACATCGGCACGGTGGTGGACGGCACCAAGGAAAGCGAAAACATATCCCGTTACCAGGGGAACTCCGCAATCGGCCTTGATATTATAAAACAGTCCGGCAGCAACACCGTGGAGGTAGCCCAAAAAGTCACAACAGCCATAGAAGATCTAAAAAAAGAGCTCCCGCCTGGTGTTCATTTAGATGTGGTCAGAGATAACTCGGGATATATTAAAGACGGGGTTCGTGACGTGGAAAAAACCCTGCTTGAAGGCAGCCTGCTGGCAGCGCTGATGGTATTTTTATTCTTACGGGACTGGCGCAGCACCCTGATCACCGCCCTGGTAATCCCCTCCTCGATTATTACAACCTTTTTCGCCATGCGGATATTGGGTTTTTCTTTAAACTTCATGTCGCTAATGGCCCTGTCCCTGTCGGTCGGCTTGCTGATTGACGACGCAATCGTGGTTATAGAAAACATCGTGCGTCATATGAAGTCCGGGAAAACACCTCTCGAAGCAGCCAAAGATGCCACATCCGAGATCGGCCTGGCGGTAACGTCAACTACCTTAACCGTGGTGGCGGTCTTCACGCCGGTCGGCTTTATGAGCGGTATCGTGGGACAATATTTTAAACAGTTCGGCATTACGGTCGTTTGCGCCGTATTAGTGTCGCTGCTGCTTTCTTTCACTCTGGTGCCCCTGCTTTCCTCCCGCAATCTTAAACCAGAAGAACAAACACCCAAAGGCCCTGTGCAAAAATTCCTGCACTTGTTTAACAGGGGATTCGACCGCCTGACCGGGATATACGCCAGCTTTCTGATGACCGTCTTAAGAAACCGGTTGATAACCATGATGGTAGCTATTCTATTGTTCGTGGGCAGCCTGTCTCTAACCCAAATGCTCGGCTCAACATTCATGCCCGAATCAGACGTGGGCGAGCTTTCGGTCAGCGCCGACCTGGACGCCGGCTTGAATCTGGAGGCAGCTTCAAAAATTGCCGAAAGGATGGAAGGCATAGTCAAAGGATACCCCGAGACGCTAAACATATATACCACTGTGACTTCCAGCCAGGTGAACGTATTCGTCAAGCTCACCGGCAAAGAACTTCGTGACAAGACGATTAACCAAATTGCGTCTGATATGCGGCAGGACTTCAATGTCCTGCCGGGCGTCAGGACGTCCATCGTCCTCCAGGGAGGCATCAGTTCTGAAAAAACAGTCCAATTCCGCCTGCTTGGAGATAATCTGGACGAACTATATGTGTATGCCGAGAAGGCCCAGAGGATTATGGAAGGGATACCCGGGGCGGTAGACGTCGGCATGAGCTACAAACCCGGCACACCTGAGGGCAAACTGCTAATCAAGCGCGACCAGGCCACCGACTTGGGCGTGAGCACGGCACAGGTGGCCGACACCCTGCGCACCCTGTTCAACGGGGTGGTGGTCGGCCAGTACGAGGAAGGTGAGGACCGCTTCGACGTGCGTGTCCTTTTAGGCGAAAAGCAACGCGGCAGCCTGAATGACCTGAATAACATTTATCTTGCCAGTCGTAATGCGGCCGGCAGTTCCGGGCAGACTCAGATGATCGCGCTGAACCAGGTAACCGATACTGTCTTTTCCACGGCTCCCGGTGAGATCAACCGCTTCGACCGTAAAAAAGAGATAGTATTGTCGGCCAACCTGGAAGGCACATCCCTCGGTAGTTTCAACAGCGCCTTTACGGCCAGGGCCGAGCAGGAGTTGCAGATGCCGCAAGGTTACAGCATTTTCGCCGGCGGTCAGTCGGAAATGATGGGCGATACATTTACCAATATATTTCTGGCCTTAATCACGGCCGTGTTATTCATATTTTTCATCCTGGCGGCACAGTTCGAAAGCTACATTGATCCTTTTTCGATCATGCTCTCCATACCGCTGGCGATCATCGGCGCCATTTTCGGCCTCCTGGTGGCCGGCAGCGAACTCAGCATCATGTCTATGATCGGGATTATCATGTTGATGGGACTGGTGACCAAAAACGCGATTCTGCTCATCGACTTTACGAAACAACAGCGGAAAAAGGGCGTGGAAAGAAACGAAGCCCTGCGCAGGGCCGCCCTAATCAGGCTAAGACCGATTATGATGACGTCCATGGCCATGATCGTCAGCATGATCCCGCTGGCTCTTGGTTTAGGTTCAGGCGCGGAAGGACGTGCGCCGATGGCCCACGCCATCATTGGCGGCTTGATTACGTCCACCCTGTTGACCCTGGTGGTTGTACCAGTGATCTATACCTTATTGGACGATATGAAGAAAAAAATAAGCACTCTCCATAGCAGGCGCGGCACCCCGGCGCCTGCTATGGAGAGTGCGTCAAAAGATATCATTTGACCCGACAATGGGCTTCGACGCGTCGCTCGACGACCAATTTATTACATCTTTACCCTTGGGAAATGTGAGTTATAGTGTTTTTTTGCCTGCAGCCCGCCGCGGGGACCAAGTATCTGAGACCAAACAAATCCTTTCACAAATTCGCCGGGGCGGATTATCCCGTCAAATGGTTCAGACTGATCAGGCCGCCCTTGATGTTCCCGGCAAGCAGCAATATCAGTGTTTTCCGTAGTTGGTTCACTGCTCTCTCCGGTCAGATATTCCGGCGTGTCCAACATTAACTCATTATTGCCTGGCTCATCAACAGGAGAACTGTCAAAAAGAATTTCCTCGCGTTCGCAGGCGGTTTCCTCAAAGGGTCCATCAGGTTTGTCCCAGGAAATGGAACGTTTCCTCAGTTGTCTGATACTCCTTATGACAATAAACAATATCAATAAAAACCATATATATTTCATGTCAACACGCCTTTTAAGCAAAATTTACTTGGCAGGCAATATCGGTCCGTTGGCTTCACTGCCCTTGCCCATCTTCGACAGAGCGTCACGCATCTGGGTGTCTGCCAGGATGTTTTGCAGGTTGTAATAATCCATCACTCCGATTTTACCCTCCCGCAGGGCGTCGGACATCGCCAGGGGCACCTGGGCCTCTGCTTCAACCACCTTGGCGTGCATTTCCTGAACGGAAGCCTTCATCTCTTGTTCCCTGGCCACCGCCATGGCCCTGCGCTCCTCCGCCTTGGCCTGGGCAATCCGCTTGTCCGCCTCAGCCTGGTCGGTCTGAAGCTGCGCCCCGATATTGCGCCCGACATCAACGTCCGCGATATCAATCGACAATATTTCAAAAGCCGTACCGGCGTCGAGCCCCTTGCTCAGAACAGTCTGGGAAATCATATCGGGGTTTTCCAGGACGTGCTTGTGACTGTCCGCGCTGCCGACGGTTGTGACCACTCCCTCGCCAACCCTGGCGAGAATGGTTTCCTCACCGGCGCCGCCAACCAGGCGGTCAATGTTGGCCCGCACGGTAACCCTGGCGATAACCTTGACCTCGATGCCGTCTTTAGCCACCGCCGACACCAGGGGTGTCTCCAACACCTTGGGATTTACGCTCATCTGCACGGCTTGAAATACTTCCCGGCCGGCCAGATCGATAGCCGCGGCCCGCTCGAAAGGCAGCGGTATGGCCGCCCGCTCCGCGGCGATTAAAGCATTCACCACCCTGTCCACATTGCCTCCGGCCAGGTAATGCGCTTCAAGCTGGTTTACGGTAATGTTCAGACCGGCTTTGTCGGCCTTAATCAGCGGGTTGACAATCCTGGCCGGGGGCACTCTGCGCAAGCGCATGCCAATCAAGGTAAATATGCCGACTCTAACCCCGGCTGCCAGGGCTGAAATCCACAGTCCCACGGGAATAAAGCTAAAAATTATAACCACACCGATCAAGATCAAAAAAAACAACAATAACGACGCAATAGCTCCAGAACCCATTTTCACCGCTCCTTCTGTTAATTTGCCCTGCTCAAAATATTCAAATCTCCTTCACCACAACACGCGTGCCTTCAACTTTGATTACTTTAACGGGCCTGCCTTTGGGGATAAATTCCCCCTCAGTCACCACATCCAAACGACGGCCGTCAACCTCCGCCGAACCTGCCGGCCTAAGAGGAGTCAGCGCGACACCTTCCTTCCCGGCATAAAAGCTCAACTCCGGCGCGGGGGCGACATAGCCTTCATCATTTTGCTGTTTGTTCTGTAAAGTCAACCTGTACCACATGTTATAGCGGGACATCAACCGCAAGCCCACAATTAAAATCACTATAGTGGCGACAACGGCCAGAACAAGCGCCGCCGTTGCCTGGGTGACATCCACCGCGATCAGAAATATCCCCCACCCCACCAGGATAACACCTGTAATGCCGGCCACGCCGAAACCGGGAAAAACGAATATTTCCAGCAAAAATGCGATCAAACCCAGTAAAAATGCAAGAAAGGCAAGCCAGTTGACTAAAGCAGGGGACATAATACTTCCGTCGCCTCCATACTAAAAAACTTATCCTGCCGATATTATTCCTTACTTACGGTATAAACTTTCCTACAACAAGCCTATCATAAATATACTTCTTGTCAAGCCGGGCCGTCCCACCTGATCAAAGATTCCTAGTAGTATAACCTTTTACTGTACAATAAAAGTCAAAAAGGCTGTATTCAAAAAATACAGCCCCGCTCTCAATGTTTGTTCTCTTCAATCTCTTAAGCAAACCTGGGTTTTATCAGAAGCGTTCCCAGGTAAAACAGCGCCGCGAATAAAACTATGGTCGCCCCGGTGGCTGTTGACCAATAATACGACATGAGCAGTCCCGCTATCCCGGAGGTAAAGGTTATCAGCAGGGAAGCCACGTGGTACTGCCGCATGTTGCGCGATATGTTGCGCGCAGCCGCGGCCGGTAAAATCAAGAGTGAATTGATGATCAGGATACCCACCCACTGAATGGAAATTGTTACAATGACCGCTGTTGTTATACAAAACAAGGTGTCAATAAGGCGGACCGGGATGCCTCTGCTATGTGCCAAGGACGGATTTACGCTCACCAGCAAAAACTTGTTGAACATCACTCCCCACAAGATGACAACGCCTGCAAGAGTAAAAGCCAGCAATAGCACTTCGTCAGGATTAATACTCAATAAATCGCCGACCAGAAACCGGGAAAACTTGTTAAAACCGCCGCCCCGTGAGAGAATGACAATGCCCAGCGCCACCATGGTAGCGGAAACGGCTCCGATAGTCGTATCGGTGGAGGCGTTTGTCAAAGTCTTTAAGACAGAGATTGCCAAAGCCAGGAGAACAGAGAATATCACCATAATCCACAGCGGGTCCTGGAAGCCCAGAAGCACTCCGATAGCAATGCCGGTAAGGGCAGAGTGACCAATTGTATCGGAAAAGAAGGCCATTCTGTTATTAACAACCATCGTGCCCATGATGGCGAATAACGGACTGACCAGAAGCACTGCCAGAAGCGCGTTCTTCATAAAGGTGTGCTGGGTCCAGGCAAACGGCAGTAAATGATTGACTAAAGCGTACCATGTTTCCATCATGCACGCACACCTCCGTTAGGAATAAGTCGTGGTTTTAAAAAGGTCTGTTCAGTGTCTTCACTGATAGCCGGTCCATAAGTCCTCAGTATTCTTTCATCGGAGAAAATTTCTTGCGGCGTACCGCAGCGCTGTACCGTCCGGTCCAATAGGACAATGCGGTCCGCGTAATTGGACACCAAAGACCAATCGTGAGAAACCAGTATGATGGAAAGGTCATATTGTCTGCGCAGGTTTGAAACCAAATCATAAAATATTTCTTTACCCTGCACATCAATGCCTGACACCGGTTCATCCAGCAGGAGCAGGTCGGGATTGGGCTCGAGAGCCATGGCCAGGAGCACTCTTTGCAGTTCCCCCCCTGACAAATCACCCAGTCGCCGGTCCAACAGGTGCTCTGCCTGAACGCTGGCCAAGCCGGCGGAGACACGTTCCCGACGACGGCGGGAATGGCCCAGGCAAACCGGCCAGGATGACAAGCAGGCTGAGAACAAATCCAACACGCTGACCGGTGAACCGGGATCGAAGTCAAGCCGCTGGGGAACGTAACCTACAACAGGATTCCTGCGGCAATCCCCGGCGTCAAGGAAAGACAATTCTCCGGTATGGCGAATTTCCCCCAGAATCGCTTTTAACAGCGTCGTTTTGCCTGCTCCGTTCGGACCGACCAGGGCTGTCAGTTCGCCGCATTGAATATGAAGATCAATATCACGCAATATTTCAGTTCTACCGATAGTGACCCCAAAGTTTTTCAACTTTGTATGGCACAACCCGCAAGATTCTTTGTATGTTTTTTGAATAACGCTGACCTTGGACATCTTAGTTTAACGCCTCTTCCAAAGTTTTCATATTTGTCTCCATTATTTTCAGATACGCGTCCGGCTCCATGTCGCCTGTCACAGCCGGATCCAGGATATATATCTGCGCACCCGTTTCGCGGGCGATGGTCTCCGCGGCCGTCGCCGAATACTGAGGTTCGGCGAAGAGCGCCTTGATTTGCGATTTTTCAATGATCTCAATGGTATCGGCCAACTCGGCGGCACTTGGTTCAGAGCCGGGTTCTCTTTCGATCACAGCGGCGATGTTGAGGTTAAACTCCCGGGCAAAGTAGGGAAAAGCTTCGTGGAACGTGATAATGTCCCGCTTCTGGGCACCGTCAAGTGTCTGATGCATCTTGACGCGGAGCGCCTCAAGCTGATCCGTGTAAGCAGTGGTGTTGGCGCTGTATTGCGCGGCATGTTCCGGGTCAAGCGCGGCCAGTTGCAGTCCTATGTTGTTAACCTGCTGTATGGCATTCGAAATACTCACCCATAAATGAGGGTTGTCGCCTTCCTCTCCATCACCTTTAATAAGCGGTATGCCTTTGCTCGCGTCGACAATTTTCAAATCAGGCAGTTGACTAACCACCTTGTCCATAAACGACTCCATTCCCGCGCCGTTTACAACAAATATCTGAGCTTCACTCAGAGTTTTCAAGTCGTCAGGTTTGAGCTGATAATCATGCAGGCAGCCCGTCACAGGCGGGGTCATATTGACCACCTTTACGCCGGGTACGTCTTTGGCGACATTAATAGCCGCGATATACATGGGGTAAAACGAGGTAACAATGGTCAACGTTTTGTCCGTTGTTGATTTATCCGGCGCCGTTTGAGTTTGTCCCTGGCATGCGGACAAAAAAACAGATACAGTGATCAATAAAACAGCGGTTATTAACAGGATTGCAGGTTTACGCATTTTTCGGAACCTTCCTTTCCTTTTTTTTCTCTGCACAATTCACAGTAGCCAAACAGCTCAAAACTGTGCTTCTTAATTTCAAACTTTTTCTCTTCTTCAATCTTCTCCCGGTCCAGTGTCTTAAACGGGCAATAGTCAATCACTTCCGTCATGCCGCAGTTTAAACAAACAAGATGATGGTGATGTTTTCCCGAATTTAATTCGTACCTGCTTTTACCTTCGCGAAAGTTTAACTTGTTGATAATCCCCAAGTCCAAAAAAACAATCAGATTACGGTAGACTGTGTCAATGCCGACATTGGGATAGCTTTCCACCACCTTCCGGTGAATTTCTTCGGCGCTAAGCGGATGATTATCGTTATTCCCCATGAAAGCCTTCAAAATTTCCTGCCTCTGCGGTGTAATCTTATAGCCGTTTTTACGAAACTGCTCGATCACATAGTCTTCCTTCACCGGACTGCCTCCTAAATAATATATATTCTTATTTGCAACTCAATATTACTTATACCCTGACAAATAAAAATTGTCAAGATGCGACTTCATTTTAATTCCTAATTGACAAATAACAAAGCACGATATATAATGTGTATATACAATATATACAGTATATATTTTAATAACATGGAGGTCAGAAATAATTGAACATAATTATTTCCAACTCTTCTCCGGAACCCATTTACGAGCAGATCTACAGGCAGATTAAAAACAGCGTTATAATTGGAGAATTACGGCCCGGCGAGCTGCTCCCGTCCATCAGAACGCTTGCCCGGGAACTCCAGATTAGTGTGATTACCAGCAAAAGAGCATATGAAGAGTTGGAGCGGGACGGCTTCATCGAAACTGTTCCCGGAAAAGGTTCCTATGTCTCTGAACAAAGCGCCGAACTGCTTAAGGAGAAAAGAATGAGGATAATAGAGGAAAAATTGACTGAAGTTGTGGATGACTGCAAACTGCTGGGCATTAATCTGGCCGAATTGCATGAGATGCTGGATTTGCTCTTTATGGAGGTTTAACAGCAATGGAAAACATACTGGAAGTGAACAACCTGTCCAAAAAATTCAAAGGCTTTCTTTTGGATAATGTCTCCTTCTCCATCCCTTACGGATATATTATGGGCTTTATCGGAGCAAACGGAGCAGGAAAGACAACCACCATCAAGCTAATCATGGATCTTGTCAAAAAGGACGGGGGTGAAATCAGGATATTCGGGCGGGACCATCAACACTATGACAGGGAAATAAAACAAAAAATCGGCTTTGTTTACGAGGAGTGTTATTATTACGAGGAACTCAGCGTCATGGGGATGAAGCAGATTATCGCCCCTTTCTACCAGGACTGGGATGAGCGGATTTTTCAGCAATACATGGAAAGGTTCAACCTGCCTGCCAAGAAAAAAATAAAAGAGTTGTCCAGGGGTATGAAAATGAAATTTTCCCTGGCCGTCGCCCTGTCCCACCACGCCGGCCTGATCATTCTGGATGAGCCAACATCCGGCCTCGATCCTGTTTTTAGAGATGAGTTTTTGGAAATATTGCGGGATTTGCTCCAGGACGAAAGCAAGGGAGTGCTCTTTTCCACGCATATAACCACGGACCTGGATAAAATTGCCGACTATGTTTGCTTTATTGACAAAGGCAAAATCGTTTTCAGCGGTGTAAAGGATGAGATACTGGGCAAATACGTTATTGTTAAAGGCAGCAAGGACCTTCTGACAGAAGAGAGCCACAAGCTTCTCATCGGCTTAAGGGAAAACGAGTTCGGCTTTCAGGCTCTCAGCAACGATGCCGCCAGGCTTAAATCACAATTAGGTGACAGGATTTTGCTTGAAAAAGCGGACCTTGATGACATCATGCTTTACACGACAAGGAGGAACCGGGAGGATGCTTAATTTAATACTGAAAGATATTCTGATACAAAAAAGGACCATAATATTTGCCTTGTTATATGGCGTTTTTATCTTTTTTGCTTTTTCAAAACCTCCTTTTTCGCAATGTATCTACAGCATGGGGGCAATGGGAATATCGTATATACTCATCCTGACCGCCCTGCAGGCTGATTTTAAAAACAATACCATGGTCATATTGAACAGCCTGCCCGTCAGGCGCAGCGAAATAGTAGCTTCCAAATACCTGTCTATGTTTGTTTTCATTGCCCTTTCCTTATTACTATTGGTTATCGTGGGTTTTTTGATTACGGTAAGCCCGCTCCCCTTTGACGTCAGATCTCTTGAATTATATGACCTGATAATTACCTTGTTATCTGTAAGCATATTGCTTTCGGTGTACCTACCTGTTTATTTCAAAACAGGCGGCAAGCTGGTGCAGATTGTCAATGTTCTATTTTTTATGTTTTTATTTTTTATTCCAAGTACGGTTTTAGACTATTTTAAGGAGAACCGGGAACAGCCGGTGGTAATAAACTTGATCCAATATTTCAGCGAAAACGTATCGCAGGTATACTTGGCGGCAGTCATTCTCACTTTTATTGTTCTGGCTGTTTCCTTTACATGCACCCTGAAAATCTATGCGAAGAAAGATTTATAGACGGCAAATGGGGACAAACAGCATTAGAGTCTAAATTGATAATAAGGTTGGATTTAAAGACCCAGGAAGTATTTCACAACTTCCTGGGCCTTTTATTAATAAGACCCTTATCTTAATTAAACTTATCTTAATTAAATATAATTCCATTTAAGGGTAATAATATATGCAATCTTCAACCTCAGGATAAATTTTATAATTTTAGAAGGGATTTTTTCCTTTAATGAGATTCATCAAATTCATCAGGCGCGGTATGTCCGGGCGCAGAAAATCAGATTCCGGGCAGCAAGATAATGGCTCCAAAAATCAAAAAAAAGAAAACCTGACCGCAAACCAGGAGCCGCGAAATCAAGATTTGAGTTCTGATCTGCAAACCAACCTGCGGCAGATAAGAGCAATATTGAGTGAATGCAGCGATGTGATCTACCGTGAGTTTGACTTTGCCCAGGACGAGCGGATCAAGCTGGCCCTTGTTTATTTAGACGGCATGGTCGATAAAACCCGGGTCAGCGATCAGATTATGCATAGTCTAATGCTTGATGCCCCGTTGGTGGAACAGGGTGAGGAATTCACCAGGACCCGGGTGTTTGCAATAATCAAAAAGAGGCTTCTCCCCATACAACAGATTGAGGAAACAAACAATCTAGATCAGGTCATTGACGCTGTGCTGGCAGGGGATGCCGTTTTACTGGCAGACGGGTGCGCGTGCGCCGTCATCAACGACGCTAAAGGTTGGGAAAGCAGGAGTATAGAAGAATCCCAGACGGAATTGGTAGTAAGGGGTCCCCGTGAGGCCTTTGTCGAAACCTTGCGGGTGAACACATCCTTGATACGCCGCAAGATTAAGAACCCCAACCTGAAAATCGAAGCCATGAAGCTGGGGCAGATCACTAAAACCGACATAGCGATAGTTTATATCAAAGGCATTGTAAGTGAGCAAGTGGTTACCGAGGTCAAGGAGCGGTTAAACAGGATCAATATTGATTCCATATTGGAAACCGGGTACATTGAAGAGCTGGTCGAGGACAACCCCCTGAGCCCTTTTTGCACCGTCCTCCACACCGAACGGCCGGACAAAGTGGCGGCACAGCTGCTGGAAGGGCGGGTGGCCATCCTGGTGGACGGTACTCCCTATGTGCTGACTGTACCGCTTTTGTTTGTGGAAGCTATCCAATCTCCCGAGGACTACTACGAGCGGCCGATGTTCAGCTCGGCGATGAGGTTGCTCCGTTGGTTTTCTATGATCATTTCCCTTTTGGCCCCTTCACTATATATTGCCATTATCACCTTCCACCACGAGATGCTGCCCACGGCATTGCTGTTAAGTCTGGCGGCTCAGCGGGAAACAGTGCCTTTCCCGGCCTTTGTCGAGACATTTATGATGGAGTTTGTTTTTGAAATCCTGAGGGAAGCCGGTATCCGCCTGCCGCGGCAAGTTGGCCAGGCGGTCAGTATCGTGGGAGCGCTGGTCATTGGGCAGGCCGCAGTACAAGCGGGGCTTGTCGCCGCGGGAACGGTAATACTGGTAGCCCTGACAGGTATCGCCTCCTTTACTTTCTGTTATTACGCCAGTACTTCCATCCGCCTTTTAAGATTTCCCATCATGGTGCTGGCAGGCACCCTGGGGCTGTACGGAGTGATCTGCGGGGTGCTGGCCATTCTGGTGCACCTGGCCACCCTGCGCTCTTTTGGTGTTCCCTACCTGTCTCCGTTGGCGCCGCTAAATACTGGCGGCCTGAAAGATGTGGCCGTACGAATGCCCTGGTGGACCATGCTGCGCCGCCCCAGACTGGTCGGCATGGTGAACCCGCAGCGGGTGGCAAGGGGACTTAAACCTGCTCCTCCTCCAGCTCGGGGAAAAAGGTAATCTTAACCCTCCTTTTATCGACCGTCGCTATGCTCAGGGAACAGGGGGAGTGAGACAATGAAGAAACTGCTAAGCTGTTTACTGCTGCTCATTTTTATGGCCGGTATTTTAAGCGGCTGTTGGAGCCGCAAAGAACTCAGCGAACTGGCCATTGTTTTGGGAGCAGGCATTGACCGCACTCCCGATGGTCAAGTCATGTTGACTCTACAGTTGGCCAAACCCAGCACTATTACCGGCGGATGGGGAGGCGGGGCCAGGGGGATAGAACCGTCTGCCTGGGTGGTTTCCGGGACGGGCAAAACCGTCCTTGATGCCCAAAAAAGATTAGCCACCCGGATCTCCCGCAGTATTTACTGGGCACATAGCGCTATTCTGGTTTTCGGGGAAGAAGCGGCCCGCTACGGAATACGCCGGTATATAGACTTCTTCCTCCGCTCGCCGTATTCCCGTGAAACTATGTGGATCATGGTGACTAACGGGGAAGCTAAAGATATCCTGGAAGCCTATTCAGAAATGGAAAACACTTCAGCGCAGGACATCGCTAACTTGGCCAGGTCCCGAACGGGCTATTCCGTAAATTTGAAGGATTTTACCATTATGCTGGCCAACCAGGGAACCAACCCCATTGCCTCCCGGATTGACCTTATTGACTATAGTATTAACTCTGGGGGACTGACCCGGGCCAAAAGTGTAATGCAGAAGGGAGCCATCCTTACCGGTACAGCTGTGTTTCATGACGAAACGCTGGCAGGTTTTCTGGACGAATCGGAAACCCAAGGTCTGCTCTGGCTCAGGGGTGAGACCTTGAAAGGAATTATCAGTGTCTCATCCTTGACCGAACCGGGTAAAGAAATGTCTATAAATATAATCCGTGGCGCTACGGAAGTACAACCGCAATATGACGGGGAGTCGGTATGGTTTGATGTAAAAATAGTTATTGAAGGTGATTTATGGGAGCAACAGTCCGGCGAGGAGATAATGGAACGGCAGGTCCGTAAGGCCATAGAGGAGGAAATGGCCGGGGAAGTGGAAGATAAGGTCAGGCTTGCTCTGGAGAAGGTACAGGGGGAATACAAGGTAGACATCTTAAACTTCGGGGAAAGTTTCCACCGGAAGTACCCCAAAGTGTGGCCTAAGCTGAAAGACAGTTGGGATGAGGTATTCGCCGGTTCCGGGGTTAACATTACGGTGGAGGCGCATTTGAGACGCAGCGGCTTAGAGACTAAAAGAACAAGCGAGAAAGAATAGCTTAAACAAAACTCCGGCGCGTCCGGAGATAGTAATGAAGGGGTGGAGGTGCGGGCAGCCATGCTTGAAGGAGGCAAAATCAGCAGCAGACAGGCCATTTTCTTAATGGTAAGCATGGTCCTGCCCACGGCCTTTCTTTTCATGGCCGCCGTAATTGCCCATCTAGCCAAACAGGACGGCTGGATCTCACTTCTGCTGGCCGTTCTTGTCGCGCTGCTAATTGCCTGGCTGGTGGTAAGTCTAAGCCTGCGTTTTCCAGGCCAGACCATCTTTCAGTTTGTAGAGGTAATCCTGGGCAGGTGGCCGGGCAAGGTTGTTGCCTTTTTATATATCTGGTGGTTAATCCATGTGAATGCCGAAATTCTCCGGCAGTTTGGTTCTTTTATGGTTTCCGCCTTTATGCCGGAAACACCGATTATTGTTTTTGAAATACTTGTTATGGTGATAGCTGCCTATGCCGTGCGCAACGGCCTGGAGGTTTTTACCAGAGCGAATGAGATTCTTTTACCGATCATTTTGGTAATGGTTTTTATTATAAATATTCTCCTTATTCCCGAATTAAACTTAAAAAGATTACTGCCGGTTTATATCGACAATGGGGCTGTGTCCATTATAAAAGGCGCAATTATACCTTCTGTCTGGTTTGGTGAGATCGTCGTCATGGCCGTGCTGATCCCCTATCTGAACAAAGCAAAAGAAGCTTACCGGGTGGCTGCGTCAGCCACTTTAATTACCGGAAGCATTTTAATTTTTTCATATGTCAACAGCATGGCATTGTATGGTCCCGAGGCTGCGGACGGGTGGATTTTTCCAAGCTTGAACAAAGTCAGGATGGTCAATATAGCTAATTTCCTCGAACGGCTGGAAGCCCTTATTATGTTCGTATGGGTGGCCGGGGGCATGGTAAAAATCAGCATTTTTTACTGGGCAGCGGTGCTGGGCAGCGCCCAGTGGCTGGAACTGAAGGATTACAAACCTCTGGTTTTGCCGGTAGGGGTAATCATTTTGGCTCTGTCCATCATGGCCCATGAAAGTATTCTTGGTTTATATACTTTCTTGGCTACGTCCGCGCTCCCTTTTTGGATAGTATTTCAGGCGTGCATCCCCCTCCTGCTTCTGATTGCTGCCATGCTCAGAGGACCAAGAAAAACCCGACATTGAAGGCGGCAGGCTGCGCTGCTTGAAGGAGGCAGAATTAATTGAGCAAGCTGCCGATCTGGTTGAAAGACATGCTCGCACTTACTCTAAAAAGGGAGTTGGCAAGTTTTATGATAGCATTGGTACTGCTGGCTTTTGCGTTTATTATTTGGCTTGAGGCGCCTGGCCTGGTAAAGAAAAAGATGTGGCGTGAATTGGCGGCTTTTTCGGTCTTCCTGATTATCGGCATGGCTCTTACTATCCCGCAAGTATACGGAATACGGCCATTTGAGCCCAACGCGCCGATCGAGACGCTGTTTAAACCCCTGGCCGAATTGCTGAAAAAACCATAAAGTGTGCCTATACTGTTATCTGTCTGCCACATACGTGCAATTATATCAGGCCGGCTTTCTTCCGAACATAACTGCGAAATGATAATACTTATAAACACAGTCAACATCCGAAAAACCGGCCTCTGCCAGCCAGCTTAGCTGTCGGGGAAGAGTTGCTTCCTTATCCAGCTTGATTCTCTCGTAGCCGGATGCTATCTCTTCTTTTGAGAGCCCGCTGCTTTCAACACTTGATTTCCAATGTTTCTTGAAGATGGAATCAGTATATGGCGTATTTCCCAGCACTTGATCGGCGTTTATGAATATCCCGTTTGGCTTGAGCATCAGGTAACACTGCTTGTATAGCTTGAGTTTTTGCTCGTCGCTAAGATGATGGATGGATAAAGCCGAAATGATAATGTCATATTCCCGGAATGGAACGCAATTAGTATAATCGCCCACTATATACTCTACGTCACTAACATCTTTAAATCTTTCCTTAGCAGCCTGAAGCATCTTTTCTGAAATATCGACTAAGGTTAACCTTGCCTCAGGGATTTTGCCCAAGAGGAATGAAGAGAAAAGTCCGGTTCCGGCACCGATGTCTAAAACAATCGGCTTCTCGCACACCGGTTCGAGCAATGATACGGCAACACCGTAAAAATCATTGAAACAAGGAATCAACTGTTTCCTTTGACGGTCATAGTCCATAGAAATATGGTCGAACTTTTTTTGAATTTCACTACTCATGCAAAATCCCCTCCCCGTTTCACCGTTCATCTTGCTTTTTGACTAATTTCATGTTAAAAAGTGTTTAGCGTTCGTTCACAATTATGTTTGTCGATAGTTTAAATTCCCGGAGGGCTTTTATGAAACATACTTATTTATTTTCAGAAGGCATATGGATCGCAAAAGGGATCTATTATGATGAAAACGGTAATCCGTTAAATGTTGAAGGGCAGTCCCAAATAACCCACCTTAAGGATTTATGGTTAAATATTAGCTGTCTGACTCTTTCAGGAGAAAACCCGGTAGAATTGAGAAACGACTATGAAATCGTCCCCTTCGTCAAAGACTTTACTGCATGGAAAGCCTTAAACCCGGAGTTGGGAACATTGTTAGGAAGATTCGTGGTCATTGACGATTCAATTATTTCCTTGTTCAGCACTGAAAAGGGAGATCTATTCGGCTCCGAATTTTTGACCCAAATATGTGCATCTGAGTATATCGGCAAAGGCGTATTATACAATGCAGCCGGCAAAATATCTTCCTGGTCCATTCACCTGGCAAGAGAAGAAGAATAATGGACCGGTTTCTTCGTCAAATTTGGCATAAGCATAATCTCCAGATAAATCGATAATCCGTAAACCGACTGAATACGGACAAGAGTGCCCGGCATTTACTTGGTTTTTTTAAACCATTGTAATGGGTTCAAGTATTTTCTATATTTCATGACTATTTCTCTGCCAAGTATAAAACCACCAATCCAAAATGACGCTTCACCTAAAAAAACAAGCACTGAAGATATTATTACTTTTACGCCGATTGTATAAGGAGTAAAGGGTACGAGCAATAAAGCACCGTAGAAAGCACAAGAAAGAATAACCAGGGCAATGCCGGCTTTCTTTAACCATGGCTTTTTCTCTGTCATCAGCGGCTACCTCCGGATTAAAGGAAATCACATTTTCCACTCTGGCTGAGTGTATGTTAAAAAGTTTGTGAGGCAAAGCGTTGCGGATATTATTCTATGATTGCGGCATCGATATTAGTTTCATCGACTGTAACTATATTGGGCAACGACATGGCACTTACCCTTTAATGATAAGGGATGACTGGCTTGCTTACTTCTACCTTTCACACCAAATTTCCTTCCGCAAGCATTGTTATTTAAGGACGATAAAAAAAGCCACAACTTATGAGGTTTTCATGTGGCTTTCATTTTTTAAGTTCATTTTAGCAGTTCTCTTTCTTTTGGATAGAGCCACAATGTTCTGGCTGATGGTTGTCATTTGCTTTAATTATTCTTCCTGGGAAACAGCAGGCGGGCGCTCCAAAATAATAACAAGGCGCCGGCAGCCAGGTATAAAACGGTGTATACGCCCCAGTAAGGCAGGCCGAAGTTAAAGTCATTTAATATACTATTTGTCCCCAGTATCTCCATCAACACAAAAATAGGGTTGGTTTCTTGCAAAAACTGCGCCACCCCGGTAATGAAGTCCGGGGGCAGGGGAAGGCTGGATGCCGCCGATGCCCCCGCCCGGTAGGAGCGGTCCAGTTCAATCAGGAATACCGAGAGCAGCGCAGTGCCTGCGGACAAGGCGAAGGTCAGCCCGTAGGCTGTGACGGTGCTGACTCCCGTTTTCCTGAAAAAGGCTGAGCAGGCCACGCCGATGCAGCCGAACAGAAACATGGTCACCAGGTAAAAACCAAACACTCCCACCACCTGGCCCGGCGAGATGCCGCCGTACAGAAAAACAATGCTGTAAAGAGGCAGGGTGGCCGCCACCAGCAGCACCACGAAAGCGTTTGAGGAAACCAGCTTGCTCCAGATGATTTGCCAGGTGGTCAGCCGGGTGGTCAGCAGCACATTCAGCGTCTGCCGCTCCCGCTCCCCGCTGATCGCGCCGGCGGTCAGCCCCGGTGTGACGAAAGCAAGCAGGAACAGTTGGGCAACGCTCAGTAAAATAAAGATTTCCTGGCTGCGGGAAGGTTGATAAAACCCCGGCGCGTTACGCCAATTTAAATAAGTAAAGCCCAGGACAAAGGCGCCGATAACCACCAGGTAAAGCGCCAGCAGCCATGATGCTTTTTTATTGCGAAACCGCTGGCGCAGTTCTTTCAGCAAAACCGGATTAATTTCCGCCATCGTTTGCCGCCTCCTCCCCTGTTACGGCCATAAAGGCCTCTTCCAAGTTGCGCTTAACCTCGCCGAACTCAGCCACCGGCCAGCCGGCGGTGATTATTGCCTGCAGCAGCCCGGCCTGCTCCGCCTGCTCCCCGCTGAAAATGAACTGCACCGACGGCCCGTCCGCATGAGAATCGCTGATACCGGGGCGGGTAGCCAGGTAGGCGGCCAGTTCCTCCGCCCTGTCCAGGACCTCTATTCTCATCTGCCTGGCGCCGCGGGAGACGGCGGTTATTTCCGCCACTGTGCCGCAGGCAACCAGCTTTCCTTTGTCCATAATGGCCACCTCGTCACAGATCTCCGCCAGTTCCGGCAAAATGTGCGAACTGATCAACACCGTTTTATCCATCTGCTTTAAATGCCTGATAATTTCTTTCATTTCCGCCCGGGCCCTGGGATCAAGTCCGGAAGCCGGCTCATCCAAAATGAGCACCTTGGGGTCGTGCACCAGGCAGCGCGCCAGCGCCAGCCGCTGCTTCATCCCCCTGGACAGGGAATCCACGTATACGCCGGCCTTATCCGGCAGGTCGACCAGCTCCAGCAACCCCGCCGCCAAGCGGGACCGCTGCCCGGCGGGGATGTGGTAGGCGGCGGCGAAGAACTCCAGGTACTCGGCAGCCCGCAGGTCATCGTACACGCCGAAGAAGTCCGGCATATACCCGATCCTGCCCCGCACTTCCCCCGCTTCCCTGACCACATCCCGGCCGTCTACCGTGATAGTGCCCGCGCCGGGCAGCTGCAGGGTGGCCAGGATGCTCATGGCCGTGGTCTTGCCGGCGCCGTTGGGCCCGATCAGCCCGTAAACCAGGCCTTGGCGAACTGTTAAGCTGAATTGCTCCAGCGCCCTGGTGGCTCCGAAATTTTTGCTTACCCCGTTAAACTCGATCATCAGGACACACCCCTTCCACCGCCAGCCCCGGCCATGCCGGATAAGGCTCGTATATCTCGCCTACTCGTGTAAACTTTACCTTTACCTGATAGCCGTCCAGGTACCGCGATAATTCATCGGCAGCAATCCTTCTCCCCTCGCCGGGAAGCGGCTCCCACTTGTCCTGCTGCCGGTTGTATATTTCCAGCGAGTAGGGCACCTGCCCCTGGACAGACTGAAAATCCAGGGCGTCAATCCGGCAGTCGGACCCGATCGTCGCGTCCCTGAGATCATAAATCAGCTCGGCAGATTTGCCAATCATCGTCATTTTTCCTTCGGCGCCGTATTCTATCCTGCCGTTACTGCCCGCGGAGTAGGGTACTATGGAACCGGCGGGCAGGCGAAAC
>JGI12104J13512_1000981_pt1 | contig 22849 bp, 17 predicted proteins | sample TerdegcTABiofilm_FD_13512 | JGI IMG/M metagenome (IMG submission 13512)
GCGGGGGGCGACGCCGAGGCCTCGGAGGCTCACCAGAGTTTACTAGGTTTCAATCCACGCCCCCACGCGGGGGGCGACGCCAGGCACCAAGGGACACATCGCAATGGCATAGTTTCAATCCACGCCCCCACGCGGGGGGCGACCCCATCAGCCCGATACACCGGGCCGACAATAGCCGTTTCAATCCACGCCCCCACGCGGGGGGCGACCGCCCATCGAGGAGATAGAGGTCGCACCACGGAGGGTTTCAATCCACGCCCCCACGCGGGGGGCGACGGCGGCACCGGATTACGAGCAGGGCTGGGCACCAGTTTCAATCCACGCCCCCACGCGGGGGGCGACTATACCTGCACGATCTCGATATTGTGCTTCTCTGCGTTTCAATCCACGCCCCCACGCGGGGGGCGACGTGGTCGCATATGCGTATTATGTGCATCTGTTCGTTTCAATCCACGCCCCCACGCGGGGGGCGACTTACCGCACACTGTGGCCACGGGAGGCACCTCCAGTTTCAATCCACGCCCCCACGCGGGGGGCGACATCTCTTTCAGCAAGGCAACTGTGGGCAAAAACCTTGTTTCAATCCACGCCCCCACGCGGGGGGCGACAAGGCCGGGACGGCAAAGTGGGCAGCAAAGGCCGGTTTCAATCCACGCCCCCACGCGGGGGGCGACCTATGCCGACACGCCCAGGAGCTGGTGGGCATGGTTTCAATCCACGCCCCCACGCGGGGGGCGACGGAAAGGCATGTGCCTCATTGGCTGCGATAAAGCGTTTCAATCCACGCCCCCACGCGGGGGGCGACGGCGTAGGCCTTGGAGCCATGGCCGCAAAGGTAGGTTTCAATCCACGCCCCCACGCGGGGGGCGACCGTGCCGGCAAATCGGGATGCAATCGATTGGATGTTTCAATCCACGCCCCCACGCGGGGGGCGACGCATATGATAGTTGTTCGCGCTGGATGTTTTCGACGTTTCAATCCACGCCCCCACGCGGGGGGCGACTCGCCCCACTCTAATTCCCAGAGTGGGCCGACCCAGTTTCAATCCACGCCCCCACGCGGGGGGCGACCATGCGTCGCGGTATCGCTTGGGTAGCAGCTTGCTGTTTCAATCCACGCCCCCACGCGGGGGGCGACGTAATGGCATGTTTATTGCGCATGGCCGTCAAGCGTTTCAATCCACGCCCCCACGCGGGGGGCGACGGAGGTCATAAGCCACTCGTTACACAGTCAATTTGTTTCAATCCACGCCCCCACGCGGGGGGCGACCAAAATCGTGCGGGTGCTGACCCCCTCTGGAGTAGTTTCAATCCACGCCCCCACGCGGGGGGCGACATTGTTGGTTGTGTAATGCGGGGTGCGATTATAGTTTCAATCCACGCCCCCACGCGGGGGGCGACCATTGGCTCGTGTCCCTTGTCTGCTGTCGCTCCCAGTTTCAATCCACGCCCCCACGCGGGGGGCGACAAGGGTGGCCGAGCGCTTATTCTTTGTGCGCTCGGTTTCAATCCACGCCCCCACGCGGGGGGCGACCAGCAGCACATCGGGGCAGATGGCGGATGCACTGCCTCGGTTTCAATCCACGCCCCCACGCGGGGGGCGACACATATACGGCGCGCATAAGATACAAATATATGGTTTCAATCCACGCCCCCACGCGGGGGGCGACCGACCCTCGGGGACGCCATCCAGGCGGCGCAGACGTTTCAATCCACGCCCCCACGCGGGGGGCGACGCAAAGATTGCGGCAGCATTGCGGGATTGGATGGTTTCAATCCACGCCCCCACGCGGGGGGCGACATATCCCGCGTGCTCCATCGCAGCGGGTCAATTGTTTCAATCCACGCCCCCACGCGGGGGGCGACATTTTTACGAGGCGCTCAAAAAGGCGACCAATGTGTTTCAATCCACGCCCCCACGCGGGGGGCGACTTATATCCACGGCGCCCGGGCTGGCTGCACCAAGTTTCAATCCACGCCCCCACGCGGGGGGCGACTCGGCAGGTCGTAACTCTGCGTCTGCCCTGGGGTGTTTCAATCCACGCCCCCACGCGGGGGGCGACTCGGCAGGTCGTAACTCTGCGTCTGCCCTGGGGTGTTTCAATCCACGCCCCCACGCGGGGGGCGACGCTGGCCGGCGACGCCCAGTCGGGGCTATACAGAGTTTCAATCCACGCCCCCACGCGGGGGGCGACTCAGCCGCATCATACTACACGCCATCATGGCGCGTTTCAATCCACGCCCCCACGCGGGGGGCGACGCCGAGCCGGTGGTGCACAACGCCATAGATGCAGTTTCAATCCACGCCCCCACGCGGGGGGCGACGCAAGGCCGCCAAAATGGCCCCGACCCTTGGGGTTTCAATCCACGCCCCCACGCGGGGGGCGACATGCGCAGATGCGGGCGCCGGAGATGCTCGGTAAGTTTCAATCCACGCCCCCACGCGGGGGGCGACGGAGATACAGCGCCGCAAGCAGCGCGCAATTGCCGTTTCAATCCACGCCCCCACGCGGGGGGCGACACCGGTAGAGCAGATGCACATCGTGCGGATATGTGTTTCAATCCACGCCCCCACGCGGGGGGCGACGCAAGACGGCATGGGCGCCATGCAGGGAGGCATGTTTCAATCCACGCCCCCACGCGGGGGGCGACTTATGTCCGTTGTGTATGGCTGCATGTCCTCCAGTTTCAATCCACGCCCCCACGCGGGGGGCGACCCAGCTGCCATGTCTTATTGGCCGCATCCCAATAGTTTCAATCCACGCCCCCACGCGGGGGGCGACGGCAGGCTTATGACAGACCCAGCCATGGGTGTTGTTTCAATCCACGCCCCCACGCGGGGGGCGACGGCGCTATCTGGCTCTTCCAGCGCGCTGAATCAGTTTCAATCCACGCCCCCACGCGGGGGGCGACACTTACAGGCAGAGGCCGTAAAGCGCATTCAGGAAGTTTCAATCCACGCCCCCACGCGGGGGGCGACCACAAAGGAGCGCATCTTGCGCTTGCCATTCTTAGTTTCAATCCACGCCCCCACGCGGGGGGCGACTGCAGACAGGTTTTGATGTTGATTGAGCAGCAAGTTTCAATCCACGCCCCCACGCGGGGGGCGACATCTGGCCCTTTAAGCGCCATGCCTCCAAAAACGTTTCAATCCACGCCCCCACGCGGGGGGCGACAGATATGCCGCTGAAAAGGCCGCCTCATTGACAGTTTCAATCCACGCCCCCACGCGGGGGGCGACCCCATGCCCTTGGCCACACGGCGCTCCTGATGCTTGTTTCAATCCACGCCCCCACGCGGGGGGCGACCGAGGCTTTTGAACAAGCCGCTCATGATACACCCTGTTTCAATCCACGCCCCCACGCGGGGGGCGACATCAATGGCGGGCCGTGGGAGCTGGTGGAGTATCGTTTCAATCCACGCCCCCACGCGGGGGGCGACACAATCCACATTATGCCATCTTCTCAAAAAGCATGTTTCAATCCACGCCCCCACGCGGGGGGCGACGTGGGGTGATGGGTATGGGGCAGAGGGGGCGAGTTTCAATCCACGCCCCCACGCGGGGGGCGACTGGCCGGAGCAGGTGATCGAAGCAGTATCAGCCGGTTTCAATCCACGCCCCCACGCGGGGGGCGACGTAATCGGATTGATTAGCCCAATCCGTTGTATCGTTTCAATCCACGCCCCCACGCGGGGGGCGACACCATGCCCAGATCACTTTCTCATAGTCTCTCTTGGTGTTTCAATCCACGCCCCCACGCGGGGGGCGACCAGTGCTACCGGCAGCCACGGGCGCAGTGGACATCGTTTCAATCCACGCCCCCACGCGGGGGGCGACGCCGCAAAGGCCGCACAGCTCGGGCCGCAGCGAGTTTCAATCCACGCCCCCACGCGGGGGGCGACCGAGATCGGATTGAGCTCGGGCGCCAATATGCCGTTTCAATCCACGCCCCCACGCGGGGGGCGACGGTGGTGTTACCACTACAATATATAGGGGCATTGTTTCAATCCACGCCCCCACGCGGGGGGCGACGACACGACGCGGGCTGTATCGGCAGTTGTATTGGGTTTCAATCCACGCCCCCACGCGGGGGGCGACGTCCGCTGAGTCATACTACACGCCATCCTGGCGTGTTTCAATCCACGCCCCCACGCGGGGGGCGACTTGATGCCCTGCGGCATCGAGGACTATATACTGGTTTCAATCCACGCCCCCACGCGGGGGGCGACGGCCACATATGCAGTGCCAGATACATGCTATGGATGTTTCAATCCACGCCCCCACGCGGGGGGCGACTCATAAGAGATGGCGCAATCCGCCGAATCATACGTTTCAATCCACGCCCCCACGCGGGGGGCGACAGATCTCAAGCGGGCGCTGAGGGATAAGCAGCGTGTTTCAATCCACGCCCCCACGCGGGGGGCGACGTTATTGGATTTATCAGCCCGATACGCTGTATTGTTTCAATCCACGCCCCCACGCGGGGGGCGACAAAGGCATGCCAGTAATACGATCCAATCTATCAAGTTTCAATCCACGCCCCCACGCGGGGGGCGACATGGAGCCGCGGACGACCTCGAGGCCGCGATGCACGTTTCAATCCACGCCCCCACGCGGGGGGCGACGAGACTGGGCCATGATCGTGGACGAATGGGACATCGTTTCAATCCACGCCCCCACGCGGGGGGCGACATCGGTATCTGCGGACACGCCGCGGGCTGTACAGTTTCAATCCACGCCCCCACGCGGGGGGCGACTCAGGTATGTATATATCCTCATGAAATTCATAGTTTCAATCCACGCCCCCACGCGGGGGGCGACCCGAGCACATGGCGGATATCCTGCAGATAGGTCGGTTTCAATCCACGCCCCCACGCGGGGGGCGACGGTGGCAGGCCCTAATCGAGGGCTGGGACAAGGCGTTTCAATCCACGCCCCCACGCGGGGGGCGACACCGAGGTGTACGCGCAGCTGGCGGCCGCGACGGTTTCAATCCACGCCCCCACGCGGGGGGCGACGAGACGCTCGGCCACAGCTCGATAGCTCCGAGCCGGTTTCAATCCACGCCCCCACGCGGGGGGCGACATGTTTTATCCTAATCCATTTAGACCTAACTTAGTTTCAATCCACGCCCCCACGCGGGGGGCGACGTAGTTCAGAGTTATCAGTTACCTATTGATAAAGTTTCAATCCACGCCCCCACGCGGGGGGCGACACCAAACCCTACCCTACCAAACCCTACCATACAAGTTTCAATCCACGCCCCCACGCGGGGGGCGACGCGCTGGCCAATCGTGTGAGATATGACGATGTGCAGTTTCAATCCACGCCCCCACGCGGGGGGCGACTTCTGCCTTTCGGTCGCTGGCACGGGGCGGTCTTGTTTCAATCCACGCCCCCACGCGGGGGGCGACCAACGGGGTGATCGGCTTTAAATGTTATTGTAATGTTTCAATCCACGCCCCCACGCGGGGGGCGACCCCGTGACGCCTTGGGGGATATGGCGCAGTCCTTGTTTCAATCCACGCCCCCACGCGGGGGGCGACTCCATCGGCAAGCGGGTGGGGTCGAGTCCGATCAGTTTCAATCCACGCCCCCACGCGGGGGGCGACTTGACCCTGGCGTCCACACTGCTCTATCAATTCGTTTCAATCCACGCCCCCACGCGGGGGGCGACCTGAGCGAAAGCAAAAAGAGCTCCAATCCGCTAAGTTTCAATCCACGCCCCCACGCGGGGGGCGACCTAAACCATTCTACTTCGAGGCATACCTTAATGAGTTTCAATCCACGCCCCCACGCGGGGGGCGACCGCAGATCAAAAACATATTGCAATTTCAACACAAAGCGTAGCATCCAGCGCGCAACATCGCACACGCTTCAGCCAAAAGGCATCTAATGAGACCTGCAAAATCATTCATGCTATAAATACAACAGGTTATCTTTCCTGCGAAAGGTTCTAAGAAATCATGCCCGCTTCAGGTTCGCACACCTCCTTTTTTTATATAATGAGAGGGCCTTCCGGATCATAACCAGGCTTTGCTCCCACATGCTCCACCCGCCGTTTCCAATTGCTGCCGAGAAAATAAAACCGCAAGCTGTCATGGGCCTCGTCAATTTCATCAATCAATCGAGCCCGCAAGGCAGACCATTGACCTGGGTCCACCAGACACTCAAAAACCGAAAACTGTACTCTTTGCCCACAATTTTCACAGGCTCTGGCCACACGGCGCAAACGCTTGCGGCCTGCCGCAGTTTCCGTGTTGACATCATAGGTCACCAGCACCAGCATGCCGACCTCCTACTTCCAGAGATAGGGCGGATAACCATCCAGATCACCTCGCAAATAACGGCTCAACAGCAGAGCCTGCACATACGGCAGCAGACCAAGCGCCACCTTCTCATCAATGAACGGATGCCGCAATTCCTCCTGTTTCCTTTTCTGATAAGCCACCAATACCTCCTTGCGGGTTTCATCATTCATCACCACCGCACCAGTTTCCGTGGTCTTGAAACCATTTCCCTTAACCTGCTGCCGGTTGACCAGAGAAAGGGCAAGCCGGTCAGCAAGCACGGGGCGCAATTCCTCCATGAGATCCAAAGCCAAACCTGGCCTTCCCGGCCGGTCACGATGCAGAAAACCAACCGCCGGGTCCAGCCCCACCGTCTCCAACGCGGAACGGATATCATGCACCAGCAAGGTATAGAGGAAAGAGAGCAGTGCATTCATGTTATCGAGAGGCGGTCGTCTGCTCCGTTCTTTAAAGAAAAACTCTGTTTTCCGAGCCACGATAAGATGATCGAACACACCGAAATAGCGCCGAGCCGCATCCCCCTCCATACCCCGCACGCTATCAAGCGAATACGACTTCTGGAGCATTACTAAAGTACGCCCCAGTTCCTCAACAGCGGCCTTGACCTCTGCTTTGGCCGCCATTTCCGGATGATCACGCAGGGCGCGAAGAAGAACAACCCGCTGGTTGGCGATTTTGGCGGTGACCACGGCGCGGGCGATATTCGCCGATTGTCCGTGGTCGTCAGCCCACCTGTATTGCTGCCGCCGCAGAAGCACATTGCCCGAAACCGGTCCCTCAACCCTTGCCCAAAACCTGCCGTTCTCACTCAGAAAGGAGATTTTCACCCCGCGCTCGGCGCAAAGCTGCATGAGCGGCGGCGAACAGGAAACCTGGCCGAAGCAGACAATCCCGCCCAAGGTATGGAGCGGCACCCGAAGCCGCGTTTCGTGTCCAACCCGCACGGCCACAGTCTCACCATCCCTCGCCAGATAGGCGTTTTGGGTAGTCACATAGAGGGTATTCAGTAGATGGCGCATAATCGCATCAGTCCTGAGTAAGGGCCTTGGCCATATATCCCTGCACTCTCCGATGCGCCCCGGTCACTTTCGGCATGCAGACAGACAACATGGAACAGCTCTCGCATTTCTTTTCATACCGCGCCTGAGGCGTGTGGCCGCTATCGACCAACTCATGCAGCCGCCGCGCGGCCTCCTGGGTCTTTTCCCGCAAGGCGTCATCAAATACCACCGCCAACCGTCGACGGGGTTTACCGTAATAGAGTGCTCCCTCCGGTACCGCCACACACAGCATCTCCTCAAGGCAAAGGGCTTGGGCACAGAGCTGGGCCTCGAAGCCCTCCTCGTGCCGCATTCTGCCGCGCTTGTAGTCCACCGGGTAAGGCCGCCACAGACCGCTAACACCAACCAACGGGATAGCGGCGGCCTTACCACCTGATATTGACCACGAATCCGCTTCATTCTCGATTACCCTGTGAAATTCCACCACATCTGCCTTGCCGAACAGACCGAGCTTGAACGAATGCAGCATGAGACCCCTGGTCAGGCGAAGGTCACCGCGTGACTCGGGAGGTAAATCGTCATCCACCTTTTGATGGAGGTGCGTACCTTCGATGGTGAAGAGATTGTCCTCCCAAAGACCTTCGATCTGCACCAAGGCTGCCCGCCGTTTGCAAAAAAGAAGATGCTGAATGAGCGAAAGCGGGAGCAGTTCTTCTTCTGTATATTTTTTCATCACGGGGTTAACAACAACAGTTCAACCCCAGGCGGCAGCCGATCCCGATGAACGACAATCTCGTAGTCCAAGAAGCTTCGGGGCGAGCTGGTCGATTTCCTGACGATATCGACAATGGCTCCCTTGTCCAGCAGCTTGTGAGCGGGAGCACAGCCGAGCATGGCCTGTTTAACGCGCTGATTCGGGTCGCTGTCGGTGCCGACATGCTTGAATACATACAGCCCACGGCAGGACATCATTCCCTTGCTGGCAGAACGGTCGTGGTCGTACATATTTAAGAGTGCTTCCCATAAATTATTCAGGTCACTGTCAGAAAATCCGGTCCCTTTAGCGAGATTGGCACTGATAAAGCCTTTGGCCACATAAAGACCATAGGGGATGAGTGCCTTACGGCCCATGGTGCGAAGCTTATCTTCTTCCTGCTCATTCTCCCATTTCTCGAACTGTGCAGAACCTACATTTGCTCCTTTGATTTCATTATCTGCCACCGCCATACGTGTGATCGAAGCATCAAGCGGTAAAATTGGATCAACCGAACGGGCAAAGGAAATCTGAACCGGTCCACGCACTTGCCCAGCATTCGGACCAGTACTCATCACAGCGCCAAAGGTTCGCACATCAAAAAAGGTTTCAGTCATCCAATTACGTGCATTATTGACTTTGTCTCTGGTTGCTTTCCACTTTTTGTCTTTAGTGTCAAACGGTGGCATCCCCCCAGTTTTTTCATGCGCCAAGGCAATTTTGGTGTTTAGGTTGGTGGCATGTTGGATAAAAATTGCATTGGGTGCTTCGTTGTCAAATCGTGTCTGCACATAGTTCCGAACCCTTCGTTTAAGCGCCACGTCAGAAACAAGCCCATGCATGTCCTCCGGGTCGATGCGGGGGCTGTTGCCAGCATCCGGGTCGCCATTCGGGTTGCCGTTTTCACAGTCGAAGAGGTAAAGAAATTCGTAGCGGTTCTGAATGCTCATTGGTTGTCTCCTTTGCTAATTTCGTTGATTTCATTATTATTTTTCCCCGCCCGGTTAGCGGCAATCTGCTGATAATAGCCAAGGGCGAACAGACTCTGTTTCTCCAAATCAAGGGTCGCCGGAATGCGGTCTTGAATCTGACTCATGATGGCGGCGATCTGGCCTTCGTACCAGAAGGCAAGGCCGCCTTCCAATTTATTCAAATGGTTCTTGGCGTTAGCGATAAGCCGCCCAATGGTAAGGCCAGGCATTTGGCTGGCCGCCACATAATAGCGTTGCACCACGCCAGCACCGACATCGCCTAGCGCGGACCGTTGTAGATCGGCCAGCATTGCCAGAAGGCGTCCGCATTGATATGCGGTTTCAGGATGTTCCTTATTCAGATAGGCTGTCATGTTGTGATTCCCTCCTTTACGAATGAAATATGCTTTAATCAGACCCATACGGGCATAAAGTAGCGAGAGATACAAGCCGGCACTTTCAGCTTCGTCCTGTTTTCCGAAAAGAACATGGTTCAGTTCATCACTCATGAAAAACGCCGGGAGAAGTGTTGCAAGTCGTGCGATTACATTGAAAGGAATTGCTCGTTTCTGAATGGCCGAATGAAGAAGATTGAGCCTGACAGGACCGATCGGTTTTACCCAATCTTCGTATTTTTGTTTTTGTTTTCGGGGCGGTAAGATACACGTAACTACCCGTTCAAGTTTTGGTTCTTGCGCCACCTGCTTACCAAAACGGGTTGTCATCTCAAAATCATCGAACCAAGCGGAAATATTGCCAACCAACTCCTCAAAACATCCCTCCATCCAATCGCGAACCATGACACGGCCCGATGCGCCTGAAATCGTCATGGCGAAGTAACGATTGTTGGCTAAATCAGGACGCTTACCAGAAAAAATTGATTCCAATAGGAGCCTAGCTCTCTGGCGGGCACTGGCCTCAGTAATCTCGGGAGGTTCAAACAAAAAATGGAGCAGATCATCCTCATCCTTACCTCCCAAGCTATCCTTGTACCAATAAACGACCAAGGCATTAGCCAATTTTCGGGAATGATTTTTTATCAAATGGTTGAGAGCATCGACATATTCACTCACCGTCTTTTCGCCCATGGCAGCATTGCTTGCCTGCTCCAAGCCAAAAGAACAAAAAGCCGCCTTGTCGAAGCCGACCATGACATCACCAGTCCCTAAACCACCAACGCCGGAAAGACCTGTAATTTTAGGCTGCGTGAGTAATGGCACCAACTTTTCGCCGCTCAAGAAACAGACCATTTCACCAGAAGAGATGCCCTCTACCGATTCAACAACTTTTTTACCCCGTTTAGGTTTCTCCTCTGCCTCGCTCTTTCCCTTGAGATCAGACTCACGCCATGTTCTCCACCAATCGAGCACCGCTGGCTGTTGCATAGGATCAGTTCCTGCAATGCGCCATCTCAGCCAATCAGTGGGTTTAGCTTTCTCCTTAACAAGCCGCTCACGAAGAAGATCAAGTTGCTCCCCATTGGCTAAAAAATTGGCCAATGGTAACAACAATGGCGTTTCGCTGGCTGCCAACCTAATCATTTCTACGAAAAAAGCGTGTTTCCTCTGTGCTTTGGCGATATTGTTTACATTTTCATTTGGTTTACACAATAAAACCACGGTTTGAAGCGTTTCAACAAGGAAATGCGCCCTCCCCCCGGCATTCATGTTATCCATTGCTGGACACTTTAACGTCTGCTCGCCCTTCTTCTCCTCCCCCAAGGGTAAAATATTCACGAACTGGCCCGCCGCAGAAATCTCCACAAGCCACCGAACTGTACGGGTTGTAAAACCAGGCTCGGAGCCGGAAATATTTTTCTTGGCATATTCAACAAGCTGATTCAGCATCAGACACCTCCCTTTTCCGGCTTCCGCACCTTGTCACTTTCAAAGTCAGGGACTTCCAGCACACCGTTGATCACCGTGGCTTCGAAGAGCGAAATAAACGGTTTGCCATCCTTGACCACTTCCCGCCGTAGGTCAAAAACATCATACAGCATCCAGCCGATATGCTGGTCAAAGGGGGCCGGAGGCCTTCGCGTCTCTTGCGGCTGGACATACTCGAAGAAGGCAGGAAACTCCCGGCACCCGAAGAAAGGCTGTTGAAAACACTGGCCATGCCTGGCTCTACGCTCGAACATCCTATTAAATTTATTGTAATATTCTGGCCCAGCGAATTGTGCCTTGGGAATAATTTTGGCTGTTAATCGGTAACGGACATCCTTCAGTGCCATGGTTTGTCTCTGGGTGCGGCCTGTTGTCTCATCATCGCTATCCGCCCACAGAGGTTCTGGGTATTCCGTTCCATTCATCCATTGACTTGCAGCACGCGGAACTTTACCTTTGACCTCATTCCGGCGCAGGGCGATATAACGCGGCATCTCCAACACCTCGATCCGCTCTATCTGCCAGTGGAAATAGGGCTTGATCCTGTGGGTGTCTCGTATCCCCTCCCAGTAGATGGCATCGAATATCCCCCGTGCGGCGGACGGCGTAATCACCGGATAGCTGAACCGTTCCACCTTCATTTCCGGCCTTGTGAAACAGGCCAGTTCTCCCCAAACTTCTATGGTATGGGTTCGTTTACTCACATTTTCCCTCCTTTGTCAGCCAATCAAAATTTGTTGAGACTGCGGCAACCGCAGCCCGAAAACATCGTCGTACAGTTCACCCGAGCGGTCTTCGAGGATGAACCATTCGTCCGACACCCCTTTGCCATAGCGCAACTTTGCTGGGATCAACACCTCCCAGGCGGGATGTCCCAGCCTGGGACGGAGGATGCTGACCGCCAATCCCTGTGCCCGTCGCATCCATTTACTGCTGATCCCATCCTCGTCCTGCTGCTGGAGCAACTCCTCAAATAGGGCACCATACGGGGCATAGGGTACCAACACCTGGATTGCCGCCTGATCAATCAAGCGGTATGCATTAGCCACGCGAACAAAATCAACAGCATCCATAGCTTCCGCAAGCTCCCGGTTTTGTGTTTCCGGTTTACTCACATCATAGAGCCGATGGTAATAGTCGCGGAACACTGCCGAATCGTTCAGATCAAGCCCGGCTCCACCCGTTTCGATGAGCATGGTCCTCATCACCTCCGCCGCCTGGAAGTAGGCGTGAGTCGGATAGCGTTTCCGAAAATCACCAGACACATCAGGCTCGAACACTCGCACCTGTCCCAGCCTCCGGTTGCCGCTGGTATCCGTCAATCGCCCTTCTCGGTTACAACGCCCAGCGGCCTGAGCTATGGCATCGAGTGGGGCCAAAGCGCGATAGACCACAGGGAAATCCACATCCACACCAGCCTCCACGCATTGGGTGGAGATCAAACGGCATGGCAGTCTGTCCTGCAACCGGCAACGAACTACGTCCAGCACTGCCCTGCGATGTAGGGCGCAGAGGTTGGTGGAAAGATGAAAAATGTCTTGATCGTTGTGCAACTCTGACAGGAGAGCAGCAGCATGATTTTTCAGGTTCACCACGCAGAGTACCTGCTCCTCATTGCGTATTTCATTCGCAAGCGTTTCCCATCCCTTTGTTTCATTTGAACGGGGCCAAACGACTTCGTAACGGCGAACAATACTGTAGAGGGAGGCATGATCCGACACTATCTCAACCGGCCTCCATCCCGTCGTCACTTTCTCGGCCACAGCTCTATCCAGGGCATCAAAAGCCGGTTGGGTGGCCGTGGCAAAAAGAATCGTTGTCCTGTAAGCGGCAGATAGATGCGATAAGGCCGCTAAGGTTGGGACAGCCAGTGACTGGGGTATGGTCTGCGCCTCGTCAAACATGATGATCGAATCCATTAGGTTATGCAGCTTGCGGCAAGCGGAAGGCCGGTTGGAAAAAAGCGATTCAAGCAACTGCACATTGGTAGTGACGATGATCGGCGCATCCCAATTTTCCGCCATCAACCGCCGGGCCTGCTCGGTAACGGCTTCCGCGTCGGTCTTGGTCTCCTCGCTGCCCAAGCCCGCCAGGCTGTGATGTTCAAGCACATAATTATCAGGGAACGAATGAAATACAGCCCTATAGATGGCCGCTGTCTGCTCAATGATAGACAGAAACGGCACGGCAAGAATAATCCGTTTCAAACCATGACAAGCCGCATGTCTTAGGGCAAAATTGAGCATGGCCAATGTCTTGCCGCTACCGGTCGGCGCGGTCAGGGTGAAGATTCCAGGGGGTTGCATCGCCGCTGTTGTCGTCATATCCCAAAGGGAGTTTCTGGCATCCAAGACATGCTGTTCGGCCTTGGTATTGCTACGGACTGTCGTCGCCATGAAATCAGCAAGAACTTTTAATGCCGCACCGACGTTCAACGACGGCCCTTTTCCACGGTAACGCTTACCATGCTCATCACCGTTAAAATGGGCCTCCGTGTCCAAAAAATCGGCATCCACAAGGCAGGAAAAAAGCATCCTGACATCCAGCATGTCGGGAATGGGTTTGCTGAAAATTTCTCGTGGATTGATAATAGTATATTCTGGTTTTATGAAACATAGACCATCAGTGGCGGCACGGGATTTAAGGTTATCAAGATTGGAATCGCTCAATTTCAAATTAAGTGGATGACACTGAGCAAGCTTATCAGGATTCAATTGACGAAAAGCATCTCTATTCCCCTGCTGCAATCCTATGTGGTGTCCTTGGATTGCCAATGCCGCTGCAACAGCCTGATACTCGCTCAAGGCCACCCAAGCACCGGAAGACCAGTGATCTAATCCTGTTACTTTACCTTGTAGTCGTGCCCGAAAAAGATCGGCATATTTGCCAAGGTCATGGAGAAGACCTGCAAGGGTTGCCTCGTCTCGCCATAACCTGTTCATGGAAAATCCATGAGCAAGGGTTGCTACACTTGTTAAATGCTTATGGGTTGGATGTAACTGGTCGAATTTATTGGCACTATGTGCAAACCAATCCATTATTCATCTCCTGCAAGAAAGTCATGGCCTCTCATCATTTCTGCTTGCGCCCCAGCGGTGGAGTGGTCAACCTCGCCGCGCTGCGCGTCCACATAACCGTCTTCATCAGGGTTTATCAAACCTTGTTTGGAACGCAAATATCCTTGAAATTTTGCGCTGGCTTTGCCAAAGTCGTGCAGCAAGCCCGCAATTTCCCCGATTTCAGGCAGACCAATCTTTGCAGCAAATTTTTCAGCCAGTTGTGAGGTTTCAAGAAGATGTGTGACAAGGGATTGCTCTTTACCGTCTTTTGTTAAATGAGCAATGAGGTAGGGAGGCTGTTCGGCCGTTGATTCTGTAGAACATGCCATATTTCATACTCCTCAAGAGGCGTAAAAACCTCAGGATACGATGACAGTCTTCAAAAAAAGCCGATAAGGACGATGCGGACTGTGTGACCGCATCGTCCTTTTTCATTTATACATTGCAGCAGAATTGATTACGCCTGCTTCATCACCCAGATGCCGCAGGGGCAGGTGTCCGCACAGAAACCGCAGGCAATGCACTTGGAATCATCGGAGACATACTCATAGCCGCCGTCGGGCAGGATTTTTCTGGAAATGGCCTTGGTGGGGCAGATGGTCTCGCACAAATGGCAATCCCGGCAGGAACCACAGCTCAGGCACCTGTCCGCCTCGTCCGTCACACTGGAACCACTGCCATGAGTGGGGCAATAATGGGCCGTGGTCAGGGCCTTTTTGTCGATGACCCGCTGTTTAAACGGCTGCCATTCCTTGCCGGTCAACAGGGCAATGATACATTCAGCTGTGCGTTTGCCAGCGCCCAGCGCATGGGTGATAAGACCTGGCTTTTCCACATCTCCGATGGCAAATATTCTGGAATCAGAGGTCCTGCCCGCCTCATCGGTCTTGATCCAGCCTCTGAAACGCTCCACTGTATCAGGTAAAAACGGCAAGGCCGGCACATCACCGATGGAGATCATGACCGTATCCGCGGGAATTACCTCTCCGTCCGCCAGGACCAGGCCCTCATCCGTCACCTCTTTGGTGGTGACAGGCCACCTGAAGACAGCACCCAACTTCTCAGCCGCCTCACGCTCCTTGCCAAAGGCCAAGGGCTTTTGAATGTCCACCAGGATCACCTGTTCGGCGCCATGTCTGTATGCCTCACAGGCCACATCACAACCCACATTGCCTGCGCCTATAATGACCACACGCCTTCCGATTTGCATGGGTTTGCCACTCTTGACGGATTTCAGGAAGTCCAGTGCGGTAATGACCCGTTCAGAGCCGGGAAATGGAATACGCCTGGGCTCATGGGCGCCGGCTGCCACTATGACATACTCATATTCCTTCAAAAACTGTTCAAAATCCTCTTGAGTGACCGCATGTCCCAGATGCAGGACTATATTGGGCATTCGCAGAAAACGCTCCAGTTCCTTTTGCCAGATGGCGATATTCAGGCGCTCCCATGGAATGACCTGTTCGATCTTGCCGCCCAGCTTCTCTTCCTTTTCGTAGATGTGGGCCTCGATGCCCTCCTGTGCCAGTTGCCATGCGGCATTCATGCCCGCAGGCCCACCGCCTATGATGGCGACCTTCTTGCCGATATTGGGTTTTGCAGGCGGCAACTTGGCATCCAGAACCGCTCTGCCCAGCATGGCTATGTCGATGCTCGCATCCACTCCCTGCCTGGAACACTGCTCCATACACAGATTGGGACAGATGGCGCCGCAGACAGAGGCTGGAAATGGCGTGTAACGCAGCGTCAACTCATAGGATTCCTCTATCTTTCCTTCCCGAATCAGGCGCAGACGCTCCACAGTGGGGATGTGTGTGGGACAATAGAAGGTGCAAGGTGCGGCATTGGCGCGGTTTGCCCAATAAGGGACACGACGCCTGAGCTCGCCTGTCACGATGAGCCCGATGGGGCTTCTGTCCAGGCCAGGGGCGATATCCCTCAGGGGATCCCCGCCAAAGGCAGCCTCCCACACCCTGGCCCTGAAGTCCTGCATGGGCATGGAACCCAGATTGGAGAGTGTCTTTTCCTGGGGAGTAAGGGCAATGAGCATACGCCACTCGTCCCTGTTGGAAAGGGTGGATAGGTGCTGCGGCTGGCCTATGGCCTCCAGGAACTCCGGCAAGCGTGAGATGAGCCACTGCCACTGTTCATCGTTGGGGACGGTATCCTTCACATCTCCTTTGGAGAAGCTGCCATCGGTCTTGCCGCGATAGAATATCCAGCCTCCCACCATGCCCACACATGGCCGGTAACCCATGACATTTTCTGCATTTTTTGGATTTATACCGCAGACCACGCCGATTCCGCCGCAGTTGAACTCTGCAAAGATGTCGCCCACTGAACCCAGCACCCAGAGCTCCGGCCTGGCATATTCAGGGTTCCATTTGCTCATGGTGAGCCCCCTGGCGCCAATGGAGCCGCCTATCATCACCCGGCCCTGGGCCATGGCATTGCAGACACCATCTCCGGCATCACCCTTTACTATGATGTCGGCCCCGATGTTTAGATAGCCCACATCATTGGAGGCAGCCCCTTCGCAGATGATGGTCACTCCAGGTCTGCCCATGCATCCTAATCTCTGCCCCACAGGGCCCTTCAAGACCATGCGATAGCCGGTCCCCTTTAAAAGGCGTCCGCCCACATTGTGCTGGCCGTATGTGTGCAATATGAGGTTTTGCGACCTTTCAGCCGCTTCCTGCACCAGTTTCTCGAACTCCTGAGAACTGATGCGCTGGCCGTTCTCATTCAATCCTTTTATTACAATCGTATTGTTTGTTTCAGACATGACAATCCTCTTTCTCTATTTCCATTTACGCCCCGATGGGACGACAGCCGTTCACTCCATTTCTCAACAGATATAGCGAATCTTGAGCCGTTCAGCCGCAGCAGCATCATTGATGCCTATGGCATCCGACATGCCGATGGGCAGGCTCTGAGAACGACCCAATGGCGCCATGATCTTCTTCATTTCCGTGCGAATGGATGTAAAGACCTCCACCACACGCTGGGCTACCTGATCCGGGTCCAGTCTTCTGTAGAGTTTGGGGTTCTGGCTGGTGATTCCCTTGGGACACAGGCCGATATTGCAGACATTACAGCGATTCCGCTCACTGCCCAGACATCCCGCTGCTGCCTGCATGATGTATTTGCCCATGTGAACGCCACTTGCACCCAGCAGAATGAGGGCCATGCCGTTTTGAGCGATATTGCCGTTTTTACCCATGCCGCCGGCAGCAAAGAGGGGAATCTCGTTTTCTCGCCCCTGCGCCACCAGGTCTAAATAACACTCACGGATATTGGAGGCGATGGGATGGCCCATGGAATCCATGCTGACGTTGTAGGCTGCACCTGTGCCGCCATCCATGCCGTCTATCAACATGCCACTGGCATAGGGATTTCTCACCAGGTTATTCAAAACCGCCTTGGCTGAGGTGGTGCCCGATATCTTTGGATAGACAGGCACGCGAAAACCCCAGGCCATGGACATGGTCTGAATCATCTTCATGACGCTTTCCTCGATGGAGTAGAGGGTCTGGTGCACAGGAGGAGACGGCAGATCCACGCCCTCTGGCACACCGCGCAGCCTGGCTATGAGCTTGCTCACCTTAAACCACATGAGCAGACCGCCGTCGCCCGGCTTGGCGCCCTGGCCGTATTTGATCTCGATGGCCGCTGGGTCACACTGCATCTCCGGAATGGCGCGAATGATCTCGTCCCACCCGAAATAACCTGAGGCGATCTGAAGTATGATGTATTTCAAGAACGGGCTTTTCAACACCCAGGGAGGGCATCCGCCTTCGCCTGTGGCCATGACCACGGGTATCTTCAGGACCTCGTTCAGATACGCCACACCCTGCAGAAGCCCAAGCCACATGTTGGGCGAAAGGGCGCCGAAGGACATGGAGCCGATGATGAAGGGGAATATCTCACGCGTGGGCGGTATCCACTCACCCTTGGCCCTTCTCTGCAGAAACTCCTCAGGGGGCAGGATACGGCCTAACATGGTATTCAGGAAGAACTCGTGTCTGCCTGCATCCAGGGCAGGGTCAGTGAGCATGGAGATGCGCGTAAAGATGATCTTGTCCAGCAGGCTGTCCCTGTCGTTTCTGCGGCCACCCCGTTTCCAGGCGTCTCCAGCCTGATTCATGTGGAATCTCAGGCGTGGGTCATTGGGGTTGGGCATGGGCCTGATGGCCTCGTTGGGGCAGACCATGGAGCACATGCCGCAACCAATACAGCGATGCGCCACATCGGTCTTTTGTTTGATGCCGTAAAGGGTGCGATAGTTGACGGACGGGTCGTTTTTGGCCTTGCCCAGCATACCCAGCCCGACTATGCGCTGACGCCTGTATGTGAGCTGAATGGCCTGCACAGGGCAGACCGCCGTACATTTTCCGCAGACCGCACACCTGTCCTCCCTGTGCTCGATGAGCCAGGGCAGGTCAGCGTATGTCAGATCGCTTGGGGAAGATGGAATGGATGAAACTGCGACCATATCTTGTAATCCTTTCTGTCAGAAGACACCACTACTGTGTGCTCACGCATGGGCTGAAAATCCAGGGCCGGGTCCCTGTCAGGCACCATGGCATCCACTCCACAGAGTTCTGATGCCATGGCCCATACACCCGGCCTGCCGCCGATGGCCCCTGGACGCATCTTTTTGTGATCCATCACCATAAAACAGGTCTCGTCGGGCAATGAACCAATCACGCAATTGGGGCCGTCGATGATGAGCCTTCGACAGACATTGCGCAGGCCCTTCAGGAACTCGCCTTGTGGATGATGGTCCAGTTCCTCTGTTTTTAAGGGCGTGATGACATGCTTATATGCCTCAAGTGGGAGCTTCAAGCGGTTTAAGGTATAATGTAAAATGTGAGTAAAGACCTCGCTGTCGCTTTGATAGCCCATATAGCCAGGGAAACGTCTGCCCATGAGCCAGTCCCGAATGGGCACAAAGGCGGTGTTTTCGCCGTTGGTCATGGTGGCGATGCCCTGAATAAAGAATGGGTGGCATGCGTAGAGATTGATTCCCCAGTTGGTGTTCTGCCTGCCCTGAGCCATTACCAGACGGGCCAGAATGCGATCATCCTGCAACCCCAGGGCAGCCCCTACCTCCAGAGGCCATCCCACCTCCTTTATCATGACCACATCAGGCCAGAATGAAAAGGCGGTTAGGTCGCCACCGTGTTTTTCGCCGTCGTGACGCAGGCTAAGACGGGTCATCATCAACTCGTATTCCTGTTCCTCTGGTGTGAGACGGGACCAGCTCTCAGGTCTTTTATACACACGCACCAGATACTTGTGCCTGTCCCTGGCCTCTATGCGAGACAGGTCCGTGACAAACTGGTGGTCGTACTTGAGCAGAAATCCCTTTTCTTCCATGAACTTGTTGAAGCGATGCAGGGCTTGTTCAGTGTGGGCTATACCTGAAAAGATGGGATCGGTGGAAGAATAATTGAAATCAGTGAATCTGACGCCACGCAACAGCAAACCGAGGCCGCTGCCGTCATAACCTTCTCTCATGGACTCCATGGCCTGAAGCACTCCATGGGGAGAAAAGGGAATGGAGGCGGTCTTAAGGGCTAAACGACACATGATTCCCTCCAAAAAAAGATTGCCCCCGGCAGGAATCGAACCTGCGACACCAGGATTAGGAATCCTGTGCTCTATCCCCTGAGCTACGAGGGCGCTGAAATTTTTCTATATAAACAACACGGTCAAGGCGGTGTCAAGCCAAAATAATAGTTTCTTATACGGTCTTTATCCAAAGATTGCGAGTGCGAGGCCCGTCAAATTCGCAAAAAAAGATGCGTTGCCAGATGCCCAGACACAAGCGACCCTTTCCCACAGGGGTGTACTGTCAATACTGGGGGCACAACAGATGACAGGTGAAGATTGCTCATGGATTGCTAAAACTGGTGGGCATTTGTCCGTCCTGAAAGACCCGGCAAGCCTGCACCAAAGACATACTCCCTGCATGATTCCCTGTCTATGTAGAGGCAGCCCTTCTGTTTCAGGGCGTTTTCCTTGAAGCTGGCCAGTACCGGCAGATTCTCGGCCAATTGCCAATCGCCTATGGCAATGAGCTGTTTTCTGGCCCTGGACACCGCCACATTCAGCCGCCTTGCATCCGCATAGAGCTCAGGCAGCTCTCCGTTGGGGATACACAGGGACAACAACATGACATCCCGCTCATCCCCTTGAAACCGGTCCACTGTATCCACCATGGCCCTGACTTCAAAAGGCCCACTGAGATGGACACCAAAATGCCTCTGAACGGCCTTGCGCAGCGCTGCAACCTGTGACCTGAATGGGGCTATGATCCCCAGCGGGGGCCTTTTACCCTCGACCTCCAGGCAGGCACCATTGAAATTCAATGCTGTTAAAACACCTATTACGGCGTTTACCTCGTGCAGGTTCTGCTTGACCGTAGCGCCGGACATGCAAGACGGCGACGGCACATCCATCAACACCAGGGGGCTGGTGCACAGACACTCCAGCAGATTATTCACACCGTGTAGCGCCATACCCCCATCGGGTACATGCAATGCGCCCCTGTCCACCGTGCATACAGGGGCCGATACCAGTCTTCCTTCATAAAATTCCCTTGAAATCAGGTCTGCAACCGGCTCAGGCATACGGAACTGCTCGGTCAGCATGAGCTTGTTCACCGCCGAATCGCTGTGTTTCAGCATGAGTTCAAAGAGCGTCTCTTTGAGCAGGCCGGCCCTGGGACTTTGCACTACTGGCGGAAGCTGCCTGTGATCCCCAACCAGGACAAAACGTCTGGCCAGCCTGACAGCCCCGATGGTCTGAGGAAGCAGAAGCTGCCCTGCCTCGTCCACTATGGCGACATCAAATAATTCCTCCGTGGCCAGGGCATCGTACCTGCCGGAAAACCAGGCATGGGTGGTGGCCACATAAACAGGGTTGCGGGCAGCCAGGTCCTTCAGGACCGCCATACGGCCGTTTACAGTGGCATGGCCTGATATCACCTGTTCCAGACAAGGGATTTGTCCATTGAGATTCGATATGAAACCCAGACAGTAGAACTCCAGATCAGGCGCCGCGGCCATGAGCTTGAGACAGACCTCTTCCACGGCTCGATGAGTGAAACAGGCCACCATGACCCGCTTACCCGCCTTGCGCAAGGCATGAATCATGCGGGCTATGGTGTATGTCTTTCCGGTGCCTGGAGGCCCCTGTACCAGCAGATGCCTTTCGTCTTCAAGCGACCTTTGAATGACCTGACGCTGAGAGGCCGACAGGTCGTCCTCGGCGCAGGACACCTCACCGCAGCAGACATCGGGCACATGCGATACACCACTAAAGGCCGGCTGGCATGGGCCGGCAGCATGGGTCTGGTGCAACAGTTTCAGCAGGTCCCTGAGCCCGGCATTCCTGAACAGCTCGATGAATCCAGCAAAATTCACCTCGAAAAGGGTCTCAGACGAGTGTATGTCTAAATATTCCGGCCTGAACCAGAGTTCGGTTACGGGCTGTGCAAGCGTCACCCCCACTCTGTCATGCTCCACATGCGAAAGCACACACTCCACACAATGAGGCCCCAATGGCCCCTCAGCATCGCTCAGCAGACACCTGTCGCCCTCTCTGAGTTCAGAATTGTTCTCGCAAAAAAGGATCAATTCACTGGTATCATCGCCTTTTTCACTGGCAAAGACCTGAAGGCACCGGCCCTGCTTCATGCGCTCCTGGGCATTCATGGCGAAATAACGGCCCTGGGTCCGCTTTATGAGGCTGTATTCCTCCAGCATGGCCTTCACATAGACATTGAACACCTTTGCATCCACGCCCTCACCGTGGCACAACTCCGCCAGAAATTCACATTCAAAGCGATTCGAACACCTGGCGCAGCGCCTTTCATCCCTTTGGAAATCGAGCCTGCCGGTCAGGTCTGCTGCTATGAGCTCGTTTCGCATGTTCATCAGATTGACCGTGTCTGCATAGGACATGGCTACCCTGCGTGTAAGAAATTCGGCCTTTTTATCCTCGCCTGAGTATATGATCACAGGCGCCAGTATCCGCTTTTCCGGAAACTTCATTTTAAGCATCAGGGAATAGGCCTGGGCCTGAAAGGCATGCCCCCTCTTTGCAAAGGCGCCCCAGCCCTTGCCTGTCTTGAGTTCCAGGGCCTGAAGACTGCCGTCCTCGTATTCCACCACCGCATCGATCTTGCCCTTCAAGCCCATCCTGTTGTCAATGAGATAGCGTTCTGTAAATATCTTGCTGATTTTTTTCAGTTTTTGTTTGCGATATAGATAGAGCCTGTTCAGATGTCCCCTGATATCACTTTCAAGTTCCTCAATATTCAAATCGAGAAATGCAAACTCCAGGGCATAACTGTTTAAGACATTCGACATCTTCTGCCTCAATGCCTCGTGATCCGTATGGTTTTTTAAGATATCCTCAAAAACGGCATGAATGACGGAACCCTTGATCAAAAACCTGTTGGTTTTGCGTATGGAAAAACGCTGGTTGAGATAGGTTCGTTTGCAATAATCCAGTTGTGTGAGTGTGGTGACATTGATGAGCCAATTGGGCTCCAACACAAAATATGCCTGTTTTGCCAAATCCAGAAGCAGTTCTTCGCCTTTCTGCATGGCATTTATCAGGGAGATCTCCACGGGCAGGTGATGGGAAAGCAACAGTGCGGCCTGAAGAGAGGGGGCAAAGACTTTAGCCGCGCTCACTTGAAACAACCGTCCATTCCAGCGAACGCGCATGGCGTAGCGATCCTGTTCCTGAAATATCTCTTCTAATGACCCCTGAATATACGGATGGAGGTGTCCGTCTGCGGCATGGCTCATCGACATGCTGAATATGATAGCACGAAAGGCCCAAGAAGA
>JGI12104J13512_1000984_pt1 | contig 22785 bp, 14 predicted proteins | sample TerdegcTABiofilm_FD_13512 | JGI IMG/M metagenome (IMG submission 13512)
GCCATGTCCCTGAAGCGCTTTCTGCGCAAGGTGATCTGCTCCAGCAGATCCGAGGCCATGCTGGTGGAGCTGCACCCCGTGGTGGCCCGTTACGTGGCGGAGACCTATCTGGCCTCGTGGGAGGAAGAGTTCGAACGCAGGCTCTTCCTCGTTGAAGTTCCCGACGCGGCCTGGGAGAAATACCGCATGGAAGCCCAGGGGTCTCTGGAGCAGGTGGAGCATAAGCTCTCTCTCCTGGAGGGGAGGGAGGTTCCTCCGATTGTACATCGCACGACTTCAGCTTAAGGGATTCAAGAGCTTCGGCGGTGTTCACGATCTTCCCATGAGCCCGGGCTTCACCGCCGTGGTGGGGCCCAACGGAAGCGGCAAGAGCAATCTCCTCGACGCACTTCGCTGGGTTCTCGGCGACATGAACCCGGGGCGCCTTCGCATTGTACGGCAGAGCGATCTCATCTTCTCGGGAAGTCTCTCCCTTCCCCGGGCGGAAGAGGCGGAGGTGGCCGTGCAGCTCCGGAGCGAGGCGCGTTCCTCCCTTTTTCGGCGAAAAGTGCAGCGGGACGGCACGAGTCTTGTTCTCGTCGATGGCGCCCGTGTTCGCCTTCAGGATCTGGATGAGGTGAAGCGTGCCTGGAACCTTGAGGGCGACCGCTTCGCCTTCATCGGCCAGGGGGATGTGACGGAGGTGGTCCAGCAGCGCCCTCTCGCCCGGAGAATGCATCTGGAGGCGCTCTTCGGCATCGATGTGTACCGACGCCGGAGGGATGACGCAGTAGCGAAGCTCCAGACGGCGGGAGCGGAGCTTGCCCGTCTGGAGACGCTCATGGCCGAACTGGAGGCTCGCCGGGTCGTTATCGCCCCGGAAGTGAGAAAAGCCCGGATCGCGTCGTCGCTTCGGACCGAACTGGACGAAGCCAGGCGCCTGCTCTACTGGATTCGCCGCGGGGAGGCGGAACGCGAGCGAGAGGAGCTCCTCGCCGAAGCGCGTCACATTGAAGAGCGCCGAACGCTCGCCGAAAAATGGCTCGAACGCTGGAGGGCTCTGGAAGAGCGCCTTGTCCGGGAGTCGGAGCAGCTTTCCACGGGAGAACGCGCACTTCTGGAGGAGACGGAACGGATTGCACGGCGGCGCGACGTGCTCCGTCGCCAGGCCTTTGCTTCCGGTACCGCCTTGCGCCATGTCAAGGAGGGCCTTGTCCGTTTTTCCGAACAGGAAGCGCGGTCCGAAAAAGCGTTGGCTCTTGCCGAGGAGGAGGCGCGCCTGCGGGCTGCGGCGTTTCAGGATGCCGATGCGGCGTTCGCCCGGGCGCTCCAGGAAGCGGAGGAGGCCGATGCGGTGTGGCGCCGGCACACGGAAGCCCTCGGCGAAGAACGGCTTCTCCGCGAGGAGTTGCGGGCCGAGCTTGCCAAGGCCGATGTGGATCTTGCCGCCTCGAAGGGACGCCTCGGAGCGCTGGGAAAGTGCGTGTGGGAATTCCGGACGTCATGCCTGGAAGAAGAAGAGCGTCTTGCCCTTCTCCAGAAAGAGCGGGATGAAGAACGTCTTCAAGAGGAAGCGTGTCGTCACGAGCACGAAGAGGCAGTGCTTCGGCACAGCGATGCCTATGCCCTCTGTCAGGAGTGCGCTGGAGAGCTTCAAGTGCTCCGCCGGGAGATCGGGCGTGCGGCGTCGCGCCTGGAGGAGTACCGCGAGACAGCCCAGGGAGATCTCTACCCCAGGCCGGTACAGCATCTCGTGGCTGCGGCGAAGCTGGGGAGGCTTTCCGTTCGCCCTCTGCCGCTGGTGGAGGCCTTCTCCTGCCCGCCCGATCTCATCCGTGCCGTGGAGGCCTTTCTCGGGGGACGCCAGTTCTGGCTTCTCGTGGAAACTTTCGATGAAGCCCAGGTATGCATTGAGCAGCTCAAACGGACGGGGAACGGCCGGGCCACCTTTCTTCCTCTGGAAAGGACCCATCCCCGCTTTCCTCAGAAGGACCTTTCCCTTCCGCGGGGTGTGGTGGGGTGGGCGGTGGAGCTTCTGCAGATGGACCCTCACTGGGAATCCTGCGTTCGGCACGTTCTCGGGGACCTTCTCCTGGTGGAGCGCTACGAGGTGGGCGCATCCCTCTCCCGAAGCGGGTGCCGGGCTCCCGTGGCCACTCTTGACGGAGACGTCTTTCTTTCCTCGGGGACGGTGAGCGGCGGTCGCAGCAAAAGTGGTCCTGGTGCCATGGAGTTACGGCGTCTGATGAGCGAGGCCGAGGCGGAAGTGTCCCGCTTGGAAGCGTCGGCGAAGGAACTTGCCTGGAGCCTCCGGGAGGCCGAGGACAGGGAACGCGCCGCCTCCAAGCGCAAGCAGGAGACCGCGGAAGCGCTGGCGGCAAGAGAGAGGTTCCTGGAGGAAAAGGAGCGCCTCCTCCAGTCCGCGCTTCGGGAGCGACTTCACCGGGAAGAGGAGCTTCTCCGAACGAGAGAGTCCCTCAAAGAGGAAGGGCGACGCTATGGAGAGCTTCTGCGGTGTTTCCGGGAACTGCAGGAGCGCCTGCAAACCCTGTCCGTGACTGCCCTGCGCGCCACTGCTCGACTGGCGGAGGAGAAGCGTCTTGCGGCGAAGGATCTGGCGGAGCGGACCCGGCTTTCTCTCGGCGAGCTTCGGGAAGCGCTGGCCGTCCATGTGCGCGATCGTGAGGACTTGTCCCGCCAGGGGATTTCCGAGAGGGAAAAACTTGCGCTTCTCGGAAAGGAGTTCCGGGAGTTGCGGCTTCAGGAGGAAGATCTGGCCCGGCGTCTGGAACGGGAGCGTCTTTCCCTGAATGCACTCCACCGGAGACGGGACCGAGCGAGGCGCGGCACCCGGAGTGGAGAGGAGCGCCTGGCGGCGGATCGTGAGCGGGAAATGCGGACACGACGGCGCGTCGAAGATTTGCAACGCGAGGTGGATGATGCCGTTGCGCTCTGGGAGGAACAGTTTCCCTATCCGGGAGAGGCCTTCCATGCTTCGTCGCAAGACGCGGGTGGCCTTTCTCCCCGAGAGCGCACCGAGGAACTGCGGAGGACGATCCGGGAGCGGGAGAGAAGCCTCAAGGCTCTGGGGGAAGTTGATCTCGGTACCTTGTCCGAGGATCGTTCCCTGGAGGAACGTCTCGCTTTTCTGAAGGAGCAGGTGGGGGACGTGCGCTCCGGCATGGAGGAACTGCGGCGCTTCCTCGAAGAGACCGACCGCCATGCGGGTGCTCTTTTCTCCAAGGCCCTGGAGGGGATTGATCAGCGGTTCGACGCGCTCTTTCAGCGTCTCTTCGGCGGTGGCGAGGCGCGCCTCTCCCTCGCGGAGGGGAGTGAACTCTGGGAGGCCGGCGTGGAGGTCATCGCCCGTCCGCCGGGGAAAAAACCGCAACATCTCGGTCAGCTTTCCGGTGGCGAACAGTCTCTCACCGCCATTTCCCTTCTCTTTGCCGCCATGGAGATCGCCGGAGTGCCTCTCGCCGTGCTCGACGAGGTGGATGCGGCCCTGGACGAGGTCAATCTCAGGCGCTTTGCGGTGCTGGCCAAGGAATATTCCCGCGCCATCCAGATACTGGCCATGACGCATCGGCGTTACACCATGGAACAGGCGGACCTGCTCTATGGAGTGACCATGTCCGAGCCGGGACTTTCTCAGGTAGTGGGAGTCCGGCTGGAGGAGTGGTCCTGATGGAGTTTACGAGGGACGATCTTCTCTGGGGAGAACTCTCCCTTCTCCAGCCCAGAACAGGTCCGAGGGTTACGGTGGACACCGTCCTCCTCGCTGCCTTTACCCGGGTGAAAGCTCGCGAACGGGTCCTGGAACTGGGCAGTGCCTCCGGCGCGGTGTCACTGCTGCTTGGGTGGCGTTTTCCCGAGGCGGAGGAGATTCTCGGCTTGGAGATCCAGGAGGACCTTGTGTCTCTCGCCGCCCGCAACGCCGCGGAGAACGGTCTCGCTGACCGTGTCCGTTTTCTTCCAGGGGATCTGCGGAGAATGAAAGAACTGCTTCCTCCCGAGAGCCGTTCCGTCGTGGTGGCCAACCCCCCTTACGACGAGGAGGGAACGGGCCGTCCGAGCCCGGTCCGCTCCGAGGCCGTGGCCCGGCACGGGCTCTGTTGCACGCTGGAGGATGTCGTCTCCGGAGCGCGATGGGTCCTCCCCACAGGGGGACGTTTCTACGTGGTCATCCGTGCTCGCCGGGGAGCGGAACTGCTTGGAAGGCTTCGGGAGAACGGGCTCGAACCGAAGCGCATCCGTTCCGTTCACCCGAGGCCGGAAAAGAACGCCTTTCTTCTGCTCGTGCAGAGTACCAAAGGGGCCGGGGCGGGACTCGTCGTCGAGCCGCCCCTTTTCGTGGCGGACGAGAAGGGGGCGACATCGGCGGAATGCCTGCGGGCCTACTCGAAGGAGGGATTGTCCTGCCCCTGATCGTTGTTCCAACCCCCATCGGAAACCTGGAGGACATCACGCTTCGGGCGCTTCGGGCGCTTCGGGAGTGTGATCTCGTCGCCTGCGAGGACACGAGACGGACCCTCATTCTGCTGCGGCGGTACGCCATCAGGAAGCCCATGCTTTCCTGCCATGAGCACAACGAGCGGGCCCGCACGGAAAAAGTACTCGCCCTCCTTGAAGAGGGGAAAACGGTGACCCTCGTCTCCGATGCGGGGACGCCGGGAATTTCCGATCCGGGAACGATCCTTCTCGCCGAGGCCCTGTCCCGCGGGTTCGACGTGGATGTTCTCCCGGGGGCCACGGCACTGATTCCTGCCCTCCTGTTGTCAGGGCTGTCCCCGTCTCCCTTCGCCTTCCTCGGGTTTCTTCCGGACCGGGAGGGGGAGCGTGTTGCTTTTCTCGGAACACTGCGGCAATGTCCCTGGACGCTGGTGTTCTATCTGTCTCCACACAAGGCGGCGGCGCATCTCGCGTCGGTTCGCGACGTGCTGGGGAATCGCTCCATTTCGGTGGTGCGGGAGATCAGCAAGATCCACCAGGAGGTCTTTCGGGGCAGCGCGGAGGAGGCGCTCGAAAGGGCAGAAGAGGGGATGTTGCGAGGCGAACTGGTTCTTCTCGTGGAGGGCGCGACAACGGCAGGGAGTGCTGACGAGGAGATTCCCTGGGAGGAGGATGCGCAAAATCTCCAGGGGCGGGGACTTCCTCTCCGGGAGGTTGCCAACTTCATCCATGAACGGTATGGTATTCCGAAAAACGTCGTCAAGGACCGGCTCCTCCGCGCTGCGCGGAGGGAACGGGATTCATCGTAAGGGGGTCCTCACATGTCACGGAAACCGTTTTACGTCACTACACCCATTTATTACGTGAACGACGTGCCCCACATCGGGCACGCCTATACGACCATCGCTGCGGATGTCATGACCCGTTACCGAAGAATGTGCGGTTTCGACACCTTTTTCCTCACGGGCACGGACGAGCACGGCCAGAAGATTCAGCGCGCCGCCGCCGCCAAGGGACTCACCGCCCAGGAACTGGCGGATCGCACCGTGGTGAACTTTCAGGAACTCTGGAAAGCCCTCGGTGTGAGCAACGACGATTTCATCCGAACTACCGAGGAACGCCATAGGAAGGTGGTACAGCACATCTTTGCGACGCTCCTCGCCAAGGGGGACATTTACAAGGGATCCTACGAAGGATGGTATTGCGTTCCCTGCGAGACCTATGTCCCGGAGTCTCAGATGGGAGAGGCGAAGACCTGCCCCGATTGTGGCAGAAAACTGGAGATGATGACCGAGGAGAGCTATTTCTTCCGTATGTCCCGTTATGCGGAGCCCCTTTTGGCCTACTACGAGGCGAACGGGGAAGCGATCCTGCCCAAGGGACGCTGCAACGAAATTCTCAGTTTTCTCCGGGGAGGGCTGCGGGATCAGTCCATCTCCCGAACGACCATCAGTTGGGGGATTCCCGTTCCTGGTGACGAAAAACATGTAGTCTACGTCTGGTTCGATGCGCTCATCAACTATCTCGCCGCCGTGGGCTATCCCGAAGAGAACGCACCCTGGCAAAAATACTGGCCCGTGGTTCACCATCTCGTCGGCAAGGACATCATCCGCTTCCATTCAGTGGTGTGGCCCGCCATGCTTCTTGCCCTCGGCGTGAACCCTCCGAAACTCGTCTTCGCCCACGGCTGGTGGACCGTGGAGGGGGAGAAGATGTCCAAATCGAAGGGAAACGTGGTGGATCCTTTTGAGATGGTGGAGCTGTACGGTCGGGATTCCTTCCGCTACTTCCTGCTTCGGGAGGTCCCCTTCGGTCTGGACGGGGATTTCTCCGAACTCGCCCTTGTGCAGCGGCGGAACGCGGATCTCGCCAACGATCTGGGAAATCTGCTGAACCGGACCCTCCAGATGGTGGAACGCTATTGCGGCGGAAAGATTCCTGTCGCGGGGGCCGAAACGGAGCAGGAGAGAGACCTGGCGGAACTTGTCGCCGCGACACGTCGGGATGTGGATTCCTGCATGGATCGCTATGCCTTCGATGAGGCCCTCAAGAATATCTGGGTTCTTGTCGGAAGAGGCAACAAGTACATCGACGACACCATGCCCTGGAAGCTGGGCAAGGAGGAGAATGCAGAGCGTCTCGGCACGGTGCTCAACACGCTCTGTCGCGTGCTCCGTACCGTGGCGTGTCTCGTGGCTCCCTTCATCCCCGATTCCGCGGCGCGCATGATGGACCAGCTCGGCCTGAACGCGGAGAGTCTCTCCGGGGGGCAGGGCATTCCCGAATGGACCGAGGACCTCTCGGGCGTGTCCGTGCATCGGGGAGACGTGCTTTTTCCCCGCATCGATCTGAAGGAGTGGGAGGCGGAGAAGGCCGATCGGGAAGCCCGGAAGGGCATGCTTCCCGATCCCGGCGACCACGAGCCGGAGATCGAGGTTGAACAGTTTCGGAGCTGCGAATTTAGGGTTGCCTCGGTTCTTGCAGTGGAGCCCGTTCCCAAGGCGGACAAGCTCTACAAGCTCGAACTCGACCTGGGATACGAACGACGAACCATCGTCTCGGGCATCCGGGAGTTCTACGCTCCGGAAGAGCTTGTAGGGCGGAAGATCATCGTCATCTGCAATCTCAAACCCGCCAAGCTGTGGGGTGTGCTGAGCAACGGCATGCTCCTCGCCGCGGAGACCGCCGACGGTAAGGGGCTCGCGCTCCTTACCGTGGATCGGGACATCGCGCCGGGTTCACGCATTCATTAGACGATCTGGAGGATTCTCGTGCACAAGGACTTTCTTGCGGATACCCATTGTCATCTGGATATGGAACAGTTTCGAGAGGATTTGGAGACGGTGTTGGATCGGGCGGCGGAGGCGGGCCTTCGCCGCCTTCTCGTGGTGGGGTCCGACGAAACGTCGAGTTTCGCCGTGCGCCGTCTTGCCCTGGACTATGCCGACCGGGGCGTTTTTGCCGCAGTGGGTGTCCATCCCCACGAGGCGTCATCCGCGGCGGAGGGACTTTCGGCGGAACTGCGCGATCTGACGAACGCACCCTGCGTGGCGGCCATCGGGGAGACAGGGCTGGACTATCACTACGATCACTCTCCCCGGGACGTGCAGCGTCGCGTTTTTGCGGACCATGTCGCCTGGGCGGTAGAGTCGGGAAAGCCCCTTGTGGTACACATCCGAGAGGCCTACGATGATGCGCTCGCGCTTTTGCGCTCCGAGGACGCGTCCCGTTGCGGCGGCGTGATTCATTGTTTTTCAGGAACATGGGAGAACGCGAAGGCGGCGCTGGATCTGGGATTCTACGTCTCCTTCGCCGGGCCGGTGACGTTCCCCCGAAGCGCCGAATCGCGGGAGATCGCCGGGCGGATTCCGGCGGACCGGATTCTCTGCGAGACCGATGCTCCCTATCTCGCGCCTCAGCCCTTCCGGGGCAGGCGAAACGAGCCCGCCTACGTGCGGTTCGTCTATGAAACCCTCGCGACCGTGAGAAAGACCACCTTCGAGGAGCTGACCGAACAGGTCTGGAAGAACGCGGAGGCCCTGTTCGGCTGGGGGGGAGTCGCATCGTGACCCGATCGTCGGAGAGAATCTTCCGCGTGATCGCCACGTGCCCCGTTACGGGGGCGCGAGCGGGCGAGCTGCACACCGCCCACGGTGTCGTGGAGACGCCGGTGTTCATGCCCGTGGGAACCCAGGCGACGGTGAAGGCCATGGCCCCCTTCGAACTGACGGAGATGGGGACGTCCATTCTCCTGGGCAACACCTATCATCTTTCCCTGCGCCCCGGAGAAGATCTCGTCGCCGAGGCGGGGGGACTGCACCGCTTCATGGGATGGAACCGCGCCATCCTCACCGACAGCGGCGGATTTCAAGTCTTTTCTCTGGCGGCGTCGCGGAAGGTCTCCGACGAGGGCGTCGCTTTCCGTTCCCATCTCGACGGCAGCCTCCACTTTCTGTCTCCAGAGCGTTCCGTCGCGATTCAGGAGCAGCTCGGCAGTGACATCGCCATGTGTTTCGACGAATGTGTTCCCTATCCTTCCTCGCCGGAATCCTCCCTGCGGGCGGTGGAGCGGACGCTGGCATGGGCGCGCCGCTGCCGTGAAGCGCACGCGAGGAAGGACCAGCTCCTTTTCGGCATCGTTCAAGGATCCGTCTACGTGGAACAGCGCATCGACTGCGCCCGTCGTCTCGCAGAAATGGATTTCCCCGGGCTCGCCATCGGAGGACTCTCCGTCGGAGAGCCTCACGGGGAGATGTACCGCATCCTCGACGCCGTGATGCCCTTTATGCCGGCGGCGCTCCCGCGCTACCTCATGGGGGTCGGCTATCCCCCGAACCTCGTGGAGGGAGTCGCCAGGGGAGTGGACATGTTCGACTGCGTGTTGCCTACCCGTAACGGACGAAACGGGACGGTCTTCACCTCCGGGGGGCGCCTGAACATCAAAAACCTGGAGTTCGCCCGGGATTTCTCTCCCCTCGACCCGGAATGCGACTGTCATGTCTGCCGAACCTATACCAGGGCCTATCTGCGCCATCTCTACAAGGCAGGAGAGATTCTCGCCTCTCGCCTCTGCACGTGGCACAACATCCATTTCCTGCTGCGGCTCATGCGACGCATGCGCGGCGCGATTCTCGACGGCACGTTTCCCGAGTTCCGGCGCAAATTTTTCTCCTGCTTCAATGACGAGGCGAAGGTCGAACTCCGCCTCGGAAAAGGAGGAAAGCACCGGAAGGAACGAGAAAATGCAGAGGGGGGTGCGTCGTCGTGACAATCCGTTTTCGCCTCGATCCGGAAAGTCCCGACGAGCGAGCTCTCGCCGTGGCGGGCAGAGTGCTTCGGTCGGGGCGTCTCGTGGCTTTCCCTACGGAGACGGTCTACGGTCTCGGTGCGAATGCACTCTCCTCGGAGGCGGTGGCGTGTATTTTCGCCGCCAAGGGAAGGCCCGCGGACAATCCGCTCATCGTTCACGTGGCATCCGTAGAGGATGTGCGGCAGGTGGCCCGCATGGACCATCGGGCGGAGATCCTGTTCCGCAGATTCGCACCCGGACCTCTTACGCTGGTCCTTCCCGCACGGGAAGACGTCCCGGAGAATGTCCGTGCTTCGCTACCCACCGTGGCGGTGCGCATTCCCGCCCATCCCGTGGCGTTGGGGCTTCTCCGGTACTGTGGATGCCCAGTGGCCGCTCCCAGCGCGAATTCGAGCGGCAGGCCGAGTCCCACCACAGCGGAAGCCGTTGCGGAAGACCTCGGAAATTCCCCGGCGGTGCTTCTCGACGGTGGTTCCACGGTGCTTGGGGTGGAATCGACCGTTGTGGACGCAGTTTCGGAGACACTCACCCTTCTCCGTCCCGGAGGTCTTCCCCTGGAAGAACTTGAAGCCGTCGCGGGGAAGGTTCTTCTCCCCGAAACCGCCCAGTTGCTCGCCCACTCCCCCGGGACGCGGCATCGGCACTACGCGCCGACGCTCCCTCTCTTTCTCTGGGAAGGGGAAGATCAGGTCTGGGCGGAGGTTGCGGCTCTCGCGAGGCCGGGGGAGATCGGATACGTAGGTTTGCGGGAACCTCCCTTCGAGTGCGGAGTCGTGCGACGTTTTGCCCACGCGGATGCCTATGCGGCAGGACTCTTTGGGGCGCTTCGAGATTTGGAAAAATGCGCATTGCGGCTTCTCGTGGCGGACATGCCCTCCTCTTTCCGCATCGGAAGAGCGCTCCGGGATCGTCTTCGTCGGGCTGCGCAGCGTTCCTGAACCACTCGGGCGGAGGCGGGTGCTTTTCGGCGGAGGTGGACGGATTCCATCCGGAAATGTTTCCATGGGTGGAAGTCACGGAACAGCACAGAACAGAACAGGAATATCTGGAGGCCGATGTTTCGTGGAGCCTGAAGAAACCAACTCTACCGAGAGCATTTCCCCAGTTTCGCCACACTCGTCGGTTTCCGAGCTTGCAATTTTTCTCCGCCGTTGCTACAATCATCGCCGTCACGAATTCGTCAGCGTCGGGGTGGCGGAACTGGTAGACGCGCTAGACTCAGGATCTAGTGGGCGCAAGCCTGTGGGGGTTCAAATCCCCCCCTCGACACCAGCCTGGAAACTCCCTCGGAAGAGAGAGCGGAGTATATGGAAGGGGGCATCTTGCGTCTATTGACACAAGGTGTCCCTTTTGTTATGATGCACCTTCGTCACGAATCTGCAATTCCCCAAAATTTTCCGTAGACAGGGAGGTCGTAACTCCCATGGCCGACTTTGTCCCCGCCGGTACGTGGAGCACTCGGCTCACCTTCGGCCGAGAGCGGGATCTCGTTGAGCTTCCCGATCTTGTCGAAGTACAGCGCGATTCCTTCCGTTGGTTCTTCCAGTTCGATACGGATCCTGAATTCCGGCAGAGTGTCGGGCTTCAGGAACTGTTCGACGAGATCTTTCCCATCGACAGCTACGACGGCTCTTTCGCCCTTGAATTCGTGCGGTACTATGTGGGCGTGCCGAACATCACCGAGGAAGAGGCCCGGCAACGCGACCAGACCTGGGATATGCCCGTTCGGGCAACCATTCGTCTGGTGAACCGGAAGACAGGAGAGATCAAGGAGGAGGACATTTTTCTCGGTGATTTCCCCGTCATGACCGCCAGAGGAACCTTTGTCATCAACGGCACGGAACGGGTGGTGGTCAACCAGCTTGCCCGTTCCGCCGGTGTGTATTTCAGCGCCGAGGCGAGCGTGCCGGGACAAGAGTCCTATGCGGCGAAGGTTATTCCCGACCGTGGGGCCTGGCTTGAGTTCGACCTCACCCCAGGTGACATCCTCTCCGTGAACATCGACAACCGGAAGAAGATCCCCGTCACCATGCTCCTCAAAGCCTTCGGCATTCCGAACAACGACGAGGTGCTGCGGCTCTTCGGCGCCGAATCGGAGGAGGTCGATCTCATTGAGGAGGAGGCCCGGGGCCGTCTTCTCGCGGAGGCCATTCTCAACGAAGCCGGTCAGACGGTGATCCGGCGGAATGACCGCCTCACCAAGGAACACCTTGAGGCGCTCTGGAACATGGGGCGGACCACGGTGCGTGTGTGGAACGTCGATAACGCGCTGGCCTCCACGCTCGAACGAGACAACTCGGAAAACAGCGAGGAGGCGGTTCTTGAACTCTTCCGCCGGCTTCGCCCCAACGAGCCTGCTCGTATGGAGAATGCCCGGGACTACGTGAACAGTCTCTTCTTCGACACCCGGAGATACAATCTGGGACGGGTGGGGCGTTACAAAGTCAACCGGCGGCTCGACCTCGATGTTCCCGAGTCCAACCGCCTTCTCACGGTGGATGACATCGTGCACATCATCGCGGGACTCATCGCCCTGCGCAACGGCTCCGGCCAGGAGGACGACATCGACCACCTCGGGAACCGCCGCGTTCGCGCCGTGGGTGAGCTGCTTCAGAATCAGGTCCGCATCGGGCTGCTTCGCATGGAGCGCATCGCCAAGGAGCGCATGACCACGATTCCCGACCTCGCGGTGGCCACAGCGAAGGAACTCATCAACGTGCGTCCCATCTCGGCGGCGCTTCGGGAGTTTTTTGGTTCCGGCCAGCTCTCGCAGTTCATGGACCAGACGAACCCTCTCGCGGAACTCACGCATCGGCGCCGTCTCTCCGCTCTCGGCCCCGGAGGTCTTTCCCGGGAACGGGCCGGATTCGAGGCCCGGGATGTGCACTACACCCATTACGGTCGCGTGTGTCCCATCGAAACGCCGGAAGGACCGAACATCGGCCTGGTCACCTCTCTTGCGACCTTCGCGCGCGTCAACGAATACGGTTTTCTGGTCACGCCGAAGAGGCGGGTCGTGGACGGATGCGTCACCGACGAGGTGGTGAATCTCTCCGCGGACGAGGAAGATCATTACTACGTGGGGCGTGCGAATACCCCCGTGGATGAGACGGGACGAATTCTCGGGCCGGAAGTGCATGTTCGCTCCCGGGGATCTATTGTCTCCGTGGAGCCTGCCGGGATTCACTTTCTTGATGTGGCGCCGAAACAGGTCGTCTCCATCTCCACGGCGCTCATTCCCTTCCTGGAGCACGATGACGCGAACCGGGCACTTATGGGATCGAACATGCAGCGTCAGGCCGTGCCGCTCATCAGTGCCGAGGCTCCCATCGTCGGAACGGGAATCGAAGGACGCATCGCCAGGGATTCCGGGTCCTGTATTTTGGCGCGACGTTCCGGTGTGGTGACCCATCTCGATGCGAACGGCATTGAGATCACCGCAGATGACGGCACCAGGGATACCTACAGCCTGATTAAATTCAGGCGTTCGAATCAGGGGACCGTCATTCATCAGAAGGTTATCGTCCAGGCAGGGGACCGGGTCGAAAAAGGCGATGTCATCGCCGACGGGCAATCCGTGGAGAAGGGGGAACTCGCTCTCGGACGGAACGTCATCGTGGCCTTCATGTCCTGGGAAGGATACAACTTCGAGGATGCCATTCTTCTGAACGAACGTCTCGTGAAGGAAGACTATTATACGTCGATCCACATCGAAGAATACGAAATCGACAGTCGGGACACGAAGCTCGGCCCCGAGGAGATCACCCGGGACATTCCCAATGTCGGCGAGGACGCCCTGAAGAACCTCGACGAAAACGGAATCATTCGGGTCGGAGCGGAGGCCAAGGCGGCGGATATCCTCGTGGGCAAGGTGACTCCCAAGGGCGAGTCGGACCAATCCCCCGAGGAAAAACTTCTGCGGGCGATCTTCGGTGAAAAGGCCCGGGAGGTTCGCGATACGTCCCTCCGAGTTCCCCACGGGGAGGGCGGCAAGGTCGTGGCGGTGAAGCGCCTCGTGCGGGAAGAGAGCGGCGAACATCTGAGTCCTGGCGTCAACGAGGTCGTCAAGGTGTACGTCGCCCAGCTCAGAAAGATCACGGTGGGAGACAAGATGGCGGGGCGTCACGGAAACAAGGGTGTGGTCTCCCGCATTCTTCCCGAGGAAGACATGCCCTATCTTCCCGACGGCACTCCCGTGGACGTGGTGCTCAATCCTCTCGGTGTGCCCAGTCGCATGAACCTTGGGCAGGTTCTTGAAACCGTCATGGGTTTTGTCGGCTACAACGGCATCGAGGAGATGGGGGGGCGTTTCCGCATTGCCACGCCCGTCTTCGAAGGTGCCCAGGAAACGCATATCTTCGATCTCGTGGAGAAACTCCAGAAGGAGAAGTACCCGGATCTGACCTCCGACGGGCGCATTACCCTCTTCGACGGCAGAACGGGGGAACCCTTCGAAAACAAGATCACCGTAGGGTGCATGTACATGCTCAAACTCATCCACCTTGTGGACGACAAGATTCACGCCAGATCCATCGGCCCGTACAGCCTCATCACCCAGCAGCCCCTCGGGGGCAAGGCCCAGTTCGGGGGACAGCGCTTCGGAGAGATGGAAGTGTGGGCTCTCGAGGGCTACGGTGCGTCGCATATTCTCCAGGAGATGCTCACCGTCAAGTCCGACGACATTCGGGGCCGTCTCAAGACTTACGAGCGCATCGTGAAGGGGCAGAATCTCACGGAGCCCGGTGTTCCGGAGAGCTTCCGCGTCCTCGTGAAGGAACTCCAGGGGCTCGGACTCGACGTAGAGATCACCTATGACGACGGATCCGTGGGCGAACTGGTCATGGACGAGGAAGAGTTCGACAGTGGGAGGATCGGCCGTTTCTCCTCCTTCCGCAGTGACGTGATGGTGGAGGATGAACCCGACGAAGATGTCTCCCCCGCGGGAACCACCGAGGCGTTTCTCTTCGGGAGGGATGATGACGTCTCCGAGACGGAATCGGAGTCGGAGTCGGAGGAAGCCGATGCTCCAGAGGGGGGGAACGCATAGATGAGTCGTCGGGAAATCGCGGGAGTCCGCGTCAAGCTGGCGAGCCCCGAACGCATTCGGGAACTTTCCAGCGGCGAGGTGAAGAAGCCCGAGACGATCAATTACAGAACGCTCCGCCCCGAAAAGGACGGATTGTTCTGCGAGCGCATCTTCGGTCCCACGAGGAGCTTTGAGTGCGCTTGCGGCAAATACAAGCGAAGCGGCCCCAAATTCAAGGGGGTCGTCTGTGACCGTTGTGGTGTGGAAGTCACGGACAACCGGGTTCGCCGGGAACGCATGGGGCATCTGGAGCTTGCGGCGCCGGTGGTGCACATCTGGTACCTCCGGGGTATTCCGAGCAGGCTCAGTCTGCTTCTGGGAACCGCTACGAAGGAGCTTGAGAAGGTAGTCTACTTCGCTCCCACGCGTCGCCGGGAACCGGTGTACAAGGTCGTCATGGAGGGAAAGCGGCATGATCTCGTGCGTCGCGGAGAGACTCTCTCGGCGTGCGAGGAGCGCCTGCACAGTTTTTATGACCCGAAATTCAAGGCCGAGGAGGCCTATCGGATTCTTCAGGTGGACGACATTCCCGTGAACGAGGGGGATGTGATTTCCGCCTCCATGGTGGCGCGTTACAAGGCGGAGTACGGGGACGAGATCTTCAAGGTCGAGCCCGCCTTTCGAACCACCGCCGCGCATCCGGGGGGACTCTTCGGAGAAGGGGACATCCTCTCCGCCGGTCAGGTGGACAAATTCTCCTCCCAGGAACGGGAGCTCCCCGTGGAAAGAGCTCTCGTGGGTAACCAGGAGGGATTTGTCGTCACGGGGGTGGTGCACCTTCCCTTCGGAAAGGGAGACGTCACGTCGGCGAGCGAATATCAACTCTTTCACGAGAAACATCCCGGACGCTTCAGCGCCCAGGTTGAGTCCGTCACACTGGAGGATCCCTGTTACATCGTGGTGGAGCAGGGGGATTCTCCCTTCGAACGGGGAAGTATCATTCTCGAACGGGAATATCGGCTCTGCGCTGCCTACGACAAGGGATTCAAGGCGGGGATCGGCGCCGAAGGAGTGCAGGAACTCCTGCGCGTTCTCGATCTGGAGGAACTCGCCGCAACGCTGCGTGAAGAGATTGCCGAGTGTACCGGACAAAAGAAGCGGAAGCTCATCAAGCGCCTCAACGTGGTGGAGGACTTCCGGAAAAGCAACGGCAAGCCCGAATGGATGGTCATGGAGGTGCTGCCCGTCATTCCTCCCGATCTCCGCCCCATGGTGCAGCTCGATGGAGGGCGCTTCGCCACCTCCGATCTGAACGACCTCTACCGGCGCGTCATCAACCGGAACAACCGTTTGAGGAAACTGCAAGAGCTGCGGGCTCCGGAGATCATCGTGCGCAACGAGAAGCGCATGCTCCAGGAGGCCGTGGATGCCCTTATCGACAACGGCCGGGTCGGCAAGGCCGTGCTTGGTGCGGGAAACCGTCCTCTCAAGAGCCTGTCCGATCTCCTGCGGGGAAAGAAGGGGCGCTTCCGGCAGAACCTGCTCGGAAAACGCGTGGACTATTCGGGGCGTTCCGTCATCGTCATCGGTCCTCACCTGAAACTCTACCAGTGTGGACTTCCCAAGCAGATGGCGTTGGAGCTTTTCAAGCCCTTTGTCATGCAGAAGCTCGTGGAACGGGGACTCGCTCCCAATGTGAAGAGCGCCCGAAGGCTCATCGAGCGAGGGCGCGACGAAGTATGGGCCATTCTCGAGGAAATCATCAAGGACCACCCGGTGCTGCTCAATCGTGCACCCACGCTGCATCGCCTGGGTATACAGGCCTTCGAACCGGTTCTCATGGAGGGAAAGGCCATTCGCCTGCATCCCCTCGTGTGCGTCGCCTTCAACGCGGACTTCGACGGGGACCAGATGGCGGTGCACGTGCCGCTTTCCCTGGAGGCCCAGACGGAGGCGCGGGTGCTCATGCTCTCCGCGAACAACCTGTTGTCGCCGGCGAGCGGACGTACCGTCATGACCCCGACCCAGGACATCGTGCTCGGCATCTACTATCTCACGGGCATGCGGGACGGGAAAAAGGGAGAGGGTATGCACTTTTCCGACATCGAGGACTGTCTCACCGCCCTGGAGCACGGCGCGGTGGACGCGAACGCGCGCATCAAGCTACGGTGGGTGGGCGAAAACGGCGTGGAGTGGATCGAGACCTCGCCCGGTCGGGTTCTTTTCAACAGTGCTCTTCCGAAAAAATTACGTTTCCTCAATAGACAGATGGGGAAGAAAGATATCTCGAAACTCTTCGACGACGCCTTCGACAGAGTCGGTCAGGCGGCGCTCGTGGAAATGCTCGATGCGGTGAAGATGCTGGGTTACCGTTGGTCCACCCGCAGCGGCATCAGCCTTGGTATCGACCACGTGGTGATTCCGAGGGAAAAGAGCGTGATCGTCGAGAAAGCTCTCGAGCAGGAAGAAGAACTTTCCTCCCAGTACCAGATGGGTATTCTGACAGAGGAGGAGTATCTCCGTCAAAAGGAAATCCTCTGGACCGAGGCCGCTCGCGAGATTGCGGACAAAATCGTGGAGAACATGACCGAGGAGAATTCCCTCCGCATGATGGTCGATTCGGGTGCCCGAGGCTCCAGGAGCCAGGTGGCCCAGATGGCCGGTATTCGAGGCCTCATGGCTGATCCGTCGGGACGCATCATCGACTATCCCATCACCGCGAATTTCCGTGAGGGACTCAACATGCTCGAGTACTTCATCTCCACTCACGGTGCCCGGAAGGGACTGGCCGATACGGCTCTCCGGACGGCGAAATCCGGTTACCTCACCCGGCGTCTCGTGGACGTGGCCCAGGACCTCATCATCACCGCGGAGGACTGCGGTACCATGCACGGCGTCTGTATGGAACCCCTTCTCCAGGATGGCAAGGTGACCATCCCTCTGGGAGAGCGCATTGTCGGTCGTACGTCCCTTGAGGACATTGTGCATCCCGAGACGGAGGAGGTCCTTGTCCACCGCAACGAAGAGATCAGCGCAGAAAGGGCATCTCTCCTCGATTCACTCGGCTTTTCCAAGGTGTGGATTCGAAGCCCCCTCACCTGCGAGGAACGGAACGGCGTCTGTCGAACCTGTTACGGACGGGACTTGGCCACGCGCAGAAAGGTGGCCATCGGCGAGGCCGTAGGTGTCGTCGCCGCGCAGTCCATTGGAGAACCGGGAACGCAGCTCACCATGCGTACCTTCCACACGGGCGGCGTGCGCCTTACCGGAGAGGACATCACCCAGGGTCTTCCCCGTATCGAGCAGCTCTTCGAGGTACGGCGCCCCAAGAAGGTGGCCTTTCTCAGCAAAGTGGATGGAACGGTTTTGGAGAAACGTCCGCTGGAAGGAAAATACAAGCTCATCATCGCTCCCGAGGACGAAAACGAGGCGCGGGTCATCTACAACGTGCCCATGTCCCAGAACATCCTCGTCGAGGAAGGTGAGGCGGTGAAAAAGGGACAAAAGCTCACCGAGGGCAACGAAGACCCTCAGGACATCCTCGACGTGCTCGGCATCGAGGCCGTACAGAAATACCTGGTGGACGGAATTCAGGAGGTCTACCGGTCTCAGGGCGTCTCCATCAACAACAAACACATCGAGGTCATCCTCCGGAAGGTGGCGCCGGTCAACCGCGTGCGTATCGTGGAGGAGGGGGACAGCTCCTTCGTGGCGGAGAAACTGGTCTGGATGGCCGATCTTGAGGAAGAGCTCCAGGCGATCCGGAACGACAACAGGAAATTTCTGGAAGAAGCCGTCCGCTCTCTTGTCGGCTGTGTTCTTCGGGGCATCGAGGGGCAGGGGAGTATGGAAGCGCTTTTCCAATACAAGGATCAGGTCATCACCGAGGAGATGGTTCGGAGAATCCTTCTCAGCGAGAACCCTGTGACGGAGCTTTATGTGGAGGATGCCGAGGGTCCCCTTCGTGTCGTTGTCGGGGAGGCCAGTTTCCGCCGCGAAATGGAGGGGCTTGAGCTGCTCGTTCCCTATCAGGGAGAGGGTGTCACCATTCAGCCGACGGAGTCCTTCACAGTGGGACAGTTGGTGCACATTACCCGTCAGGCTCCCCGCCCGATTGTCGTGCGCGACACGGAAACCCTTGCGACATTGAAGGACGTGGCCTATCTCGCCGAGGATATCGTTCACGAAGGCGAGGTTGTCCTTTCCGCCGATTCGCTTCTCTCGGAGGAGAATGTCAGGATACTCCGAAAGGCTTCCGTGGAGACGATTCGAATCTGGCGCAACCCGGAAGAAATCGTTCTGTCCACGGCAATGCAGAATTACCTGTTAAAACATGTGTATGGACATGAACTTCTCTCCGCCATTGATGCGGAGGGCAACGCCGTGACGGGCATCCCTTCCCAGGTGGATGCGGGAATCGTGCAGAAGCTGCTCCAGGGAGAGCTTACCGCTATCGAAGTAGAGAGCGAAGTCGTCTCAAGGGAGAAAATCCTCCGCCAGATTCTGAATGAACTCGTCTACGGAAAGGTCCTTCTTGATACGGTGCGGGACGAGGCGGGCAACGAGATCGTCCCTGCCGGCCAGGAAGTGAACCATCAGATCCTGGAGGCGTTGGCAGGTGTTTTCCCCGAGAGTCTCACCGTGCGTCCCTTGTATGCGGCGACGGAGACCAAACGGCTCATCCAGCGGGTCTCCTTCATCCGACGCCTTCGGGAGGAGCCGGTGTGGCGCTCCCTGCTTCATGGGATTACCAAGGCCGCCCTGGCGACGGACAGTTTCCTCAGCGCCGCCTCCTTCCAGCAGACAGCGCAGGTTTTGGCCGCCGCGGCGGTGAGGGGCGAGAACGATCCGCTCCGCGGGTTGAAGGAGAATGTCATCATCGGCCATCTCATCCCCGCCGGAACGGGAGTGGATTATTACAGGAAGGTCGTGGTCAGACCGGCTCCGCTCCAGATCGAATCCGCCTGACGGGATTTCGGGAAAAGAGGGGAGGAACCGTGTGCTTTTTTCAGTTGTTGACACGGTTCCTCTTCGTTTGTTATTATGTCCGGGTGCGTCCGCACAGGAGGAATAATCATGCCTCTTGACGAGTTGTGTGTCATGCCCAGAGTGGCCGGGTTTCGGGCGGTGGAGAGGGCGTTGATCCGGGGAACGGTGCGGAAGGTGTTCATCGCCTCCGATGCGGATGAGGCCATGCGGGAGAAAATCGCACGTCTTGCGGAAAACCGGGGAGTTGCCGTGGAATCGGCTCCGGATATGCAGGTTTTGGGGAGGGCTTGCGCGCTATGCCGAAGGGCATCCGTGGCGGCCGTTCTCAATGAGGATGGAGAGGGTTCTCGCGGTAGGGTTTGAGGAGGAAAACGGCAGCGTATTTGGAAGTGGAGGAGGGAGCTTAGTGCCAACAATCAGTCAGCTCATTCGGCACGGGCGGGAGGAAAAACGGCAGCGTTCCAGTGCCCCCGCTCTGCAGCAGAACCCCCAAAGGCGAGGAGTCTGCACGAGAGTGTACACGGTGACCCCCAAGAAGCCGAACTCGGCTCTGCGTAAGGTCGCCCGCGTGCGTCTCACCAACGGAATCGAAGTGACGGCGTACATTCCCGGTGTCGGACACAATCTTCAGGAGCACTCCGTGGTTCTTGTTCGGGGCGGTCGCGTGAAGGATCTTCCGGGAGTCAGGTATCACATTGTCCGCGGAACCCTCGACTGTGGCGGTGTGGAGAATCGACGGCAGAGTCGTTCCAAGTACGGCGCTCGTCGTCCGAAGCAGAAATAGCGGGAAGGAGAGGTCGTTTATGCCGCGCAAGGGACATGTTCGCAAGCGCGTCACTCCGCCCGACTCCGTTTTCGGAAATCAGGCGGTGAGCAAGTTTATCAACTGTGTCATGTGGGAGGGGAAAAAGAGCACCGCCGAGCGGATCATGTATGGTGCGCTTGAGCTGGCGGCGAAACGGCTTTCCTCTCAGCCCACGGAAGTCTTCGAGAAGGCCATGGAGAATGTGCGTCCCCTGGTCGAGGTCCGTCCCCGCCGGGTTGGCGGCGCGACTTATCAGGTCCCTGTGGAGGTTCATCCGGCAAGAGCTCAGGCGTTGGCCATCCGGTGGATCATCAATTATGCGAGAGCGAGAAAGGGTATTCCCATGGTGGAACGCCTTGCTCGCGAGTTGACCGACGCCTACAAGAACGAAGGCGGAGCCGTGAAGAAGCGGGAAGATACGCATCGCATGGCCGAAGCCAACCGGGCTTTCGCTCACTATCGTTGGTAGGTTCGGGTGGGTTTGACGAGATGATGTTTCAGTCCATGTGGTGGTGATCTGTGATGGAAGAATTTACTCTTGGAAAAATTCGCAACATCGGTATTGCGGCCCATATCGATGCGGGAAAAACGACGACCACGGAGCGCATCCTTTTTTACACGGGACGCAAGCACAAGATGGGCGAAGTGCACGAAGGCGCCGCCACAATGGACTGGATGGAGCAGGAACGGGAAAGAGGCATCACCATAACCTCCGCTGCGACGACCTGTCATTGGCACGATTGCCTTATCAATATCATTGATACGCCCGGCCACGTGGATTTTACCGTGGAAGTGGAGCGTTCCATGCGGGTTCTCGACGGTGCGGTGGCGGTCTTCTGTGCCGTGGGTGGTGTGGAGCCCCAGTCGGAAACGGTGTGGCGTCAGGCTGACAAATACCGCGTGCCCAGAGTTGCATTCGTGAACAAAATGGACCGGGTCGGAGCGGATTTCTTTCAGGTCCTCAAGGGGATCCGCGAGAGGCTTGGGGCGCGCCCCGTGGCGATTCAGATGCCCATTGGAGTCGAGGATGCCTTTGAGGGGGTCGTCGACCTGGTTGCCATGAAGGCAATCGTTTATTCGGACGATCTCGGTGCCGAGCCGAAGACCGGGGACATCCCGCCGCATCTTCTCGAAGAGGCGCGCAAAATGCGGGATGAGATGGTGGAGGTCCTTGCCGATTTCGACGAGGAGATCACAACCCTGTTCCTCGAAGGCGAGGCCGTTTCCGAAGCACTCCTTCGAAAGGCGCTTCGAAAGCATACGATCGCGTTGGATGTCATTCCCGTTCTCTGCGGGTCCGCGTTCAAGAACAAGGGAGTCCAGCCGTTGCTCGATGCGGTGGTTGACTATCTCCCGAGTCCGCTGGATCTCCCGGATATCGTCGGAATCGATCCGGACACGAGCGGGGAGACGTCGCGTGCATGTTCGAACGACGCACCCTTCTCGGCGCTCGCTTTCAAGATCATGGTCGATCCTTTCGTGGGGCGGCTCGTGTTCTGTCGCATCTACTCGGGTTCTCTGGAGAACGGTGTTTCCATCCTGAACGCTTCCACGAACAAGCGGGAGCGGGTCGGTCGGATTCTTCGCATGCACGCCAACAAGCGGGAGGAAATGGAGAGCGCTCACGCAGGGCTCATCGTGGCTCTTCCGGGACTCAAAACCGCGAGAACGGGAGATACGCTTTGCGATGAAAAGGCTCCCATTCTCCTGGAATCGCTCGAATTCCCCGAGCCGGTCATCTCCCTCTCGGTGGAGCCCATGAGCAAGGCCGACCAGGTCAAGCTCTCCAAGGGGCTCTCCGCTCTTTCCGAGGAGGATCCCACGTTTCGTGTCAAGGTGGACCAGGAGACGGGGCAGACCATCATTTCCGGTATGGGCGAGCTGCATCTTGAGATCCTGGTAGACCGTTTGAAGCGGGAATTCGGTGTCGAAGTGCGCGTCGGTAACCCCCAGGTGGCGTATCGGGAGACCATCCGGACTGCCTCCAGGGCGGAAGGGCGCTTCATCCGTCAGTCCGGAGGCCGCGGACAATACGGGCACGTGTGGCTTGAGGCGGAACCTCTTCCGGAGAGGAAGGGATATGAGTTCGAGGACCGCATTGTCGGCGGCGTCGTTCCCAGGGAGTACATCCCCGCCGTGGAGAAGGGGCTGGGCGAGGCCATCAACAATGGTATCCTCGGTGGATATCCCGTCATCGGCGTGCGCATCGCTCTCGTCGACGGCAGTTACCACGAGGTGGACAGTTCCGAAATGGCTTTCAAGATCGCTGCGTCCATGGCCTTCAAGGAACTGATGCGCAAAGGCGATCCCGTTCTCATGGAACCCGTCGTGGAGGTGGAAGTCGTCACGCCCGAGGAATATCTCGGCGACGTGATCGGTGATCTCTCCGCCCGGCGGGGGCACGTTGACGGCATGGATACCCGTGCCAACGCCCGGATCGTTCGGGCCTTCGTTCCCCTTGCGGAGATGTTCGGCTACGCGACGGACGTGCGGAGTAAAACCTCGGGAAGAGCTTCCTACAGTATGAAATTCGCCAGGTACGAGGAGGTTCCCCGGGACGTGGCGGAGAAGGTTCTCAAGCGATAGCGATACGAGATTTTCTGACTTTCGAGGAGGGAGCAGCATGGCAAAGGAGAAATTTGCGCGGTCGAAGCCGCATCTGAACATCGGCACTATCGGCCACATCGACCACGGGAAGACGACGCTGACGGCGGCGATCACGAA
>JGI12104J13512_1000985_pt1 | contig 22769 bp, 24 predicted proteins | sample TerdegcTABiofilm_FD_13512 | JGI IMG/M metagenome (IMG submission 13512)
TTCCGTGGAGTCCGGAGGTTCTAGAAGCTTGCAAATAGGGCAAAAACTCAGTTTATACTTTACACTGGTTTTTGCTCTTTTTCTATACACTTTGTTATTTGGCGCTTACTTTTAGACTGCCTATAAGGAATTGAAACCTGCACGGAATCAAACTGGTCGTATTATAATAAGACTGCCGGAGCATTTTCAGCGCGCCAGGCAGTCTTTTTGTGTATTATTGTTGGCTTGTCCCAGTATTTTGAGTAGTACTTCAATCCGTGGTTGTTTCGGTACTTTCCGTTGTTGGCTCTGTGGTAGTATTGGTATCGTTCTCCGAAGTGTCTCCGGTAGTGGTATCCGAAGTTGTGTTGTCCGTAGTGCTGTCCGTGGTATCGTCTGTTGTATCGGTGCTGTCTGTAGTGGTGTCTGTGGTAGTATCAGTACCGCTTTCCGAAGTGTCCCCGGTATTGTCTTCGGTGGTAGTGTCCGTTGCAGGGTCGTTTACAGTGACGATATCTTCATCAGGGTTGTCTACATTCAGCTTGAATGTTTCCGCGATGAATCTCAAGGGGACAATGGTCCGGGAATTGTTTAATTCCGCCTTGGCGTCCAGGGTCACTTCCTGGCCGTTGACAAGGGCGACGTTCTGCCCGAGGGTGAGGACGATGGTGGTTTCTCCCTTGGTGACGGTAACTGTCTGGTTCTCGGCGTCATAGTCCACAGTTGCCCCGAAACCTTCGGTGAGCGCCCTGACCGGGATCAGGGTGCGGCCTTCCTTGATGACCGGGGGGACGTCAAACTTGATCTCAGTCCCGTTGGAAAATACCTTTACACCTTGTCTTCCCCGCATCCGGTAGGTGGCGCCCAGTTTTTTGTAAGTCTCCTGATCGGCCGGATCGATTTCTGCCAGATCTTCCAGGCAGTTTTCCTGTTCTTCAAGGTTCTGCTGCTCTTCGGCCAGCGTGAGACTTTCGTTGAGCAGCGCCTTGGCCTCTTCCCTGGTTACCTGCCGCGATTTGTACTGCTCCTTGACCTGGCTGAGTTGTCCCCGCATTTCTTGCCATCTATCCCCTGTCGCGGTCTGCTCCTGGATTTGTTTTAAAGTGCCCCGGGCGTTTTCCATTATCCGGTTTGAATGCTGGCCGTTGACTTTGTCCGGGGTGTTTTTCCTGGTTTGGACTTGCTCGGCGGTTTGAGTTTGGTTCTGTGATGCGTTGGATTTGGAACTTGAGCTTGAATTTGGGCCTGCCCCGGAGTTTGAGCCGCCGTGGCTGTTGCCTCCCTTTGCATATAAAACGCTGTCCGGGGGAATATCAGCGGCCGCCTGGTTGAATGTCACCGGCGAAATGCATAACAACCCGATTGCAACTAACAAAATAAGCCCTTGTTTTAACCTTTTCATGAAGTACACCTCCGTCTGATATTAAAACCTGCCTTTCCGGAAAGCAGGTTTTCTTTTACTTTATCTTCGGGAGAAAGAAATTTTTTTAGGGGTATGAAAAACAATTCTTTACTTTTTGCCGCCTCCTTTTCCGCCTGAGCCGCCGCCCGAACCGGAGCTGTTACCGCCCGAGCCGGAATTGTTGCCGTTCGAACTGCGTCCGACAGAACCCGAGCCGCTGTTGCCGCCTGCACTGCCGGCTTTGACTTCCTGAGATCTGGAATGTACATTGCCGGTGCTGTTGTCCTTAACCTTATCAGTGGAGTTCTCTGCCGGTTGAGCGTTGTTTGCCGGTTTAGCGGCATTTTCATACTTGTTGTCTTTAACGCCGCCAAGGGGCGACTGGCCGGAAATTGAATTGTCGGAACCGTTGTTTGCTTTTTTCGCTTCGCCGGGAGCTGCCGGGTTGGCGTTTCCCGTATTATTATCCGGCTTGTTGCCGCCGGTATCTTTACCGTTATTTGCGTCATTACCCGCGCCCGGCGTGGTGATTCTGTCATTAAATGAGTTGCCGGGGTTACCCGGGGCCGTCCCGACGCCGGGAGAAGGGGAGGAGGGGGCCTGCTCGGTCCGTTCACTAGGTATGGAATGAAGAGCCGGGCCGGGGACGGCACTGTCGCTTTCAGTAAAGGGAAGCGACAGTCTGCCGGCTGAACGGCTGAAAGCCGGGCTGGAGAGCGGGCTGTCAAGATCGCATGTGGAGCCGCTGCTTTGGGCGTCTTGCCAGAGCAGGTAGCGCCCGGCGGACACGCCTTGTTTCACAGCTTGCTTTCTTAATGCGGGATCAGCGTTTAAAATGTGTACGGAGGCCTCGCCCTGGTTCGCGGCCACAGCCTGTCGGGCCGCTATCCAAATACGGTAGTCCAGTTCCTCCTGCTGTTTGTCATTTTTTACGGAAAAAGTGGTTGCCATGAGCACCTGGTTATGCTCACTGTTGAGGTAACCGCTTGCCGCGCAGGCGGCAAGCACGGTTTGGACCGCCTCACCGGCGTCTTGCCCTTGTATTCTCAGTCCCTTGGCCACTTCCCGGCCGTCCTCGTTGAGGCCGGTTACTTTAATAGCCATCATTTCCTGATCAAGGGATATTTCCAGGGCGGGGTTCACTTCCAGGCCGATGTAGGCAAATGTTCGCGCGCCGGCAATGCCCTGGAGAAGTGAATAGGCCAGCACAAAGCAAACCAGCAGGGAGGCGGCGACGGCGGCAAAGCGCAGAGGGGCTTTTACGGCCGGTTGGAAAAGGTCCTCGTCGGTGAAACGGACCTTGAAACCGCTGAGCGTGGCGGGTGTCCTCTTTATTTCTTTAAACTGGCAATCGCCGGTCATAACCACGGCGGAACGTTTTTTCAGAGTGATCACCGTACCCTCATAAACCATCGTCTCCACCTCCTTTTTCGGTCTGCTCGATGTATCCTTTCAGGGTTTCCATGTTGCCGGTGAGCACCAGGCATATTGTTATAATATATTTTCGGTGCCTTTCCACGGTTTTGGGGTTAATTTTAATTTTATCGAGCACTTTTCTTAAAGGAATTGTCTTTTTTTTATATAAATCGCCCATTAGTTCAGGATCACCGGCGATAATCCGGGCGACCTTGATTGACAGCAGGCGTGAGTCCCGGTGCTTGGGGGTGTTTTTAACCAGATCGTCCAGGCTTATTTTAAATTCTTTTAAACTGTCTAAAAAGGAAGCCAGGTCGCATTCCCGCTCCACCCTTTCCCCAACCGGATCCAAAGCGCCGGCCGCCGGACGGCCGTAAGAAATCTCTTCCGAACATTCAAAAGCGGAGAGGGGGAGGCAGTTAGCCTCAGCTTTATTCTTTCTGTAGTAATCTATAATCCGCATTTTGATCACATCACCGGCGAAAGAAAGGAAAGCGCGGTTATGGCCGGGGTCAAATTTATCGATTGCTTCATTGAAAGCAATCAGCCCGATACTGTATTCGTCCCTGCTTTTTAGATCCGGGGAGTTATAAGTTTGGCGGGCAACTTTTTTTTCTATAAATCTCCGGCACCCTTCTATTAGTTTTTCCCTGGCGTCGCCGTCACCGTTTCTTGCCCTGCTTAAAAGGATGTCGAGATCACCTGGTGCGTCCGTGAATCTTTTGAAAAAAATATCTCCCACTCCTTTTGTTTTTTTCCCTGTAAAGTTTATCGGATCGTTTTACTTATTAATAAACCAGGCTGGCGTAAGGAAAGTGGGGATAATATAAGAGGCCCCCGTATTGAATGAACATGCTCCGGCAGGCGGTCAAAAGGATCAAGTTGGCAGAATAATCGCTGGCCGGAGGGAAGAAAATAAATAGATGCAACAGAAAAATGAGCCGGCGAAGGGGAAATAAATATGACACCGGAAATTTTACCCCTGGCTATAGCGGCCTTGGCAGGGATTATCATGGCCATCCAGGGGTCTATTAATTCCGCCCTGGGCAAAGTAATCGGGCTATGGGAAGCGACTTTTATCGTTCACGTGGTCGGGCTTCTGCTTGTTACTGTTTTGTTGTTTATATGCCGTTTGGGTGACGGCTGCCTGGCAAAATTTTCCCAGGCGCCCTGGTATACTTACCTCGGCGGTATACTGGGGGTTTTGATTGTGTACGGGGTGGTCAGCACCATGCCGAAAGTCGGGGTGGCGCCCGCCACCACGGCGATCATTGTCGGGCAGGTTTTTACGGCGGGCTTGGTAGACCATTTCGGCCTGTTCGGGATGGAAAAGATTCCTTTCAGCCTGTGGAATGTTCTGGGAACGCTGCTGATGGCGGGGGGCGCCTGGCTTATCCTGAAACAATGAAACTCAGCATGAAGATCAGGCTCAGCCCGAAAAGCATGCCCAGGTAGGCCAGCGGCCTGTTGTTGCGGCGGGACTCGGGGGCGAGTTCCCCGAGCACGATATAGGTCATGGCGCCCGCGGCAAAAGCCAGCAGCGGGCCGATGAAGGAGCGGGAGCTTTCCAACAGGGCCAGTCCGAAGAAGGTGCCGACCGGCGTGATCAGGCTGATCAGAATATTGATTGCCAGCACCCGCCCCGCGCTTAACCCCCCGTGGCGCAGCGGGGCCGCCGTCGCCATTCCTTCCGGGATGTTGTGCAGGCCGATAGCCAGGACCAGAAGCGGCCCCAGCTTCTCGGCTGTCGCGAAGCCGGCGGCGATGGCCAGCCCTTCGGGAAGATCGTGCAGGGCGATCCCGGTGGCGATCAGGTAGCCCATTTTCAAGTAGTCTCTTCCTTGCAGGGCAGCGGGGGCAAATATGTTGATTCCCAGGTCCAGCGCCAGCATGAGGGTGATTCCTCCCATAAAACCGGCCAGAGCCGCTATGGGGCTGCCGTAGCGAAGGGAGGACGGCAGCAGGTCGAAGATGATTACGGCGGTCATTATCCCGGAGGCCAGGCCGAGCATAAGAGAAAGGGTGCCCGGCCGCATCCGTCCGAGTGTGATTACGAGCAATGCTCCGAGGCATGTTCCAAGGCCGGCGATCAGTCCCTGCAGAACGATACCATCCAATATTTTACCCGCCTTCAATATATTTTTCCCTATAAACCGATTGTATTAGAAAAGGGACGGCGGTATGCCTTAACCAGGGATGATAATTTGCTGGCCGGGGTAGATCACGTCGGGGTTGTTTATTTGGTTGGCCGCGAGGATCTGATTAAGTGTTTTCCCGTATCGTTCAGCTATTTCCCAAAGTGTTTCTCCCGCTTGGACGGTATGGTTAGCTGTCGGGTTCTGTGCGTTGTTATGAACATTATTGGGCCCCGGTTCATTTGCGCCGGAAGAAATATTTACCGGTGTACCGATCTGTACCTTTGGAAAAAGCTCCTCAACATCCTGGTTGTACATGCGGATGCAGCCGTTTGACACGTAGCCGCCAATTGAAGACGGATTGTTTGTGCCGTGGATGCCGTAATTCCCGTGCTGAACGGATAAACCCATCCAGCGGCTCCCCAGCATTCCTCCCGGGTGCATTATTTTTACAACCACCGTGTAATTCCCGGTCGGTGTCGGGGTTGACGGTTTGCCGACGCCGACGGGATAAACTTTTATTAAGCGTTCCCTCTCGTAATAAGTCAGCCGCCGGGTGGCCAGGTTGATAGAAATGTGACTGCCGTAAGATTTAGTCGAGCTTTTCATATTACACCCTCCGTTTGTATATATTTTTGTACTGCTTAAGAGCAGGAGTCAGGAGTTTGACTGCTAATTACTGACTGCTGACTCCTGAATACGTGAATGGTCATTAACTTAATTTTATGAAAGAATTGCTGTGATTGGTTGTGCTCAGGTATAATTAGGGTTGAGCGGCTGAACCGGCGGACGGCTCCAGCCGCAAAAATATTGATTGTATTTTAGAATATGTTATTGGGGATGTGAATATGGCGATCAAGGTTTATGCGCGGGCTAAAATCAACCTGACTCTTGATGTGCTGGGGAAGCGGCCGGACGGCTATCACCAGGTGGAAACGGTAATGCAGTCGATTGAGCTGAGCGACTGCCTGGAATTCGCGCCACGGGAGGAGGGCGTTTCACTCACGGTGGCGGGCGGGGAGGTTTCTTCCGGCGCGGATAATCTGGTCTACAGGGCGGCTCTTTTAATGCGGGCACGCGCCGGTGGCACACGCGGGATAAGCATTAAGCTGAATAAAAACATCCCGGTGGCGGCCGGCCTGGGCGGGGGGTCGGCGGATGCCGCGGCCACTCTGTCGGCTTTGAATGATATCTGGGGGATTCGCCTCCCTCTGGGGGAACTCTTGTTATTAGGAGAAAAGCTGGGTTCCGACGTGCCTTTTTGCCTGCTTGGCGGGACAGCCCTGGCCGGTGGCAGGGGAGAACGGCTTGAATCGCTTTCCCCGTGTCCCCGCATGGGTCTGGTGCTGGTAAAGCCGCCTTTCGGTGTTTCAACCGCTTCGGTCTACCATGCCTATGATTCGTTCCCGGCGGTCAAAAGGCCGGAAACTGCCGCCATGATCAAGGCTGTCAAGGATAAAAATATTGACGGTATTATCCAAAACCTTGCCAACGTGCTGGAAACAGCCACAATATCCATGCACCCGGAAATCGCTGCCATAAAAAATAGGTTGCTGGAGGCGGGGGCCCTGGGAGTGCTCATGTCAGGCAGCGGCCCGACTGTTTTCGGGGTGGCCGCCTGCCTTGAGGAGGCCCGCGCGGTGGCCGCGCGCTATGAAAACCGCGGTGAGCGGGTGCTGGCAACCGAGACATTTAACCCGGATAGCAATCAGTCTTTTGTGTAAAAATTATACATATAGTTGCCGCAGGGTATACTTGCAGCAATAGGCGGAGAGAGGTTACAATAAGTGTAAGTAATCAGTAGTCATAATAAAAAAGAAGGTTTTATTATTCTGGATTCTGACTCCTGACTCTTGACTTCTGACTACCTGGCAGATATTTTTACACCATACATATTCATTAGGAGGGGCAATATGGGGGAACCTAGATTAGTACCGATCATTCTGGATAATTATAAGCCTCTGCGGGAGTTGGTTTTCGAATCTCTGCGGGAAGCGATTCTGCTGGGACGTCTTAAGCCCGGAGAACGTTTGATGGAAGTGCAGCTGGCCGAGGAAATGGGAGTAAGCCGCACACCGGTCCGGGAAGCAATCAGAAAATTGGAGCTGGACGGTTTTGTGGTAATGGTTCCCCGCAAGGGCGCGTATGTGGCTGCCATCACCCTCAAAGACATCGCGGATGTTTTTGAAGTGCGGGCGGCTTTGGAGGGCATGGCGGCGGGGTTGGCGGCGGAGCGGATCACTGAAGAGGAACTGGACCAGTTGGAACGTTCCCTGGTGCAAATCAGAGAATCTCAATCAGGTGACAACCTCAATGCTGTCGTCGAAGGAGACACGGCTTTTCACGATATTATTTACCGGGCCTCCCGCAACCAGCAGTTGGAGCAGATTATCACGCACCTCCGGGAGCAGATCCAGCGTTTCAGAATGACGTCTTTATCTCAGCCGGGCCGGACCAAGTTCGCCCTGGACGAGCATAAAAAAATTGTCGAAGCCATATCTGACCGCGACGTAGAGCAAGCCAGGCTGCTGGCGAGGGAACATATTGAGAACGCTGAGCAGATTCTATTAAACGCAGTCAGAAAGGAAGAAGAAAGTAATGATTAACGCCGTGGTTCTGGGCGGGAGCCTGAATAACGGCCCTTTGCGGGAGTACAGCCCGGTTGACTATGAGGCGTTGATACCGGTAGGCCCAAAGGTCATGGTTGAATACGTGGTGGAAGCGCTGCTCGGTGCCCGGCGGATCAACCGGGTTGTGGTGGTTGGCCCGGTGAAAGAACTGTCCCCGCTGCTGAGTGAAACGAGAGTGACGCTGACCGGTGCGGCCGGCGGGATCATGGAAAATATCGGGGCCGGGCTGAACCTGTTGCCCGGCGAAAAGAGAGTGCTTCTGGTCACTTCGGACATACCTATGCTGACCCCCGGTTCGGTCGACGACTTTATCGAGCTTTGCGGGGATATGGCCGGTGATGTTTATTATCCGATCATACCAAAAGAAGTTGTGGAAAAGCGTTTTGCTTCCACCCGGCGTACATATGTCGCATTAAAAGAAGGAGTATTCACGGGGGGGAATATTTTTCTGTTTAATCCCGCGGTTTTCGGTCGGTGCATTCAGAACGGAAAAAGAATTTTCGGGCTGCGCAAGAGTCCTTTGCGGCTCTGCCGCTTGATCGGTTTCTCTTTTGTGCTTAAGTATTTGCTGCGTATTCTTGACATTGAGGACGTGTGTAAGAGGGCTTCCGAATTGCTGGGGGTTAAGGGAGAAGTGGTTGTTTCAAAGTATCCCGAAATAGGCGTGGACGTTGATAAACCCGGCGACCTGGAGTTGGCCGGGCGGTTTCTGGGTGATTGCCCGCCGCGCCGGGCGGTCTAACGGCGCGTAAGCATACAATAAACCCGCCAATGAAGGCATGGCGTGTGCATAGAGCGAACGACTTTACGGAGCGTCGGTAACAGCACCCGGCGAAGCGAGGGTAACCGAACTGCGGTGCGAAACCGGCGGACTGCCAACGCCGATAATAACACGTGTTTATCCAGGAAGGGAGTTAATTCATGATATGGCGGCTGAACGGCTGTCCATGGAAAAGATCCGCCTCGCCCGGGACCGGCTGGTCGGAATAGCCCGGCGCACACCGTTGGACTACTCCACCACCTTCAGCAAAGTAACCGGCAACTCTGTCTATCTGAAACTTGAAAACATGCAGAAGACAGGTTCTTTTAAAATACGGGGAGCTTACAACAAAGTGATGAGCCTGGGCAAGGCGGAACGGGACCTGGGCGTTATTGCCGCTTCCGCCGGGAATCACGCCCAGGGCGTGGCTTATGCCGCCGCCGTGGCAGGTATCCGCTGCACCGTGGTAATGCCTGCGGGCGCGCCGATTTCCAAGGTTGTGGCTACGCAGGGATACGGCGCGGAAGTGATTCTGGCCGGCGGCGGGTATGATGAAGCTTACCGGTTGGCCAGAAAATTGCAAGGCAAAAGCGGCGCTGTTTTCGTGCACGGCTTTAATGATCCGGATGTGATCGCCGGCCAGGCGACCATCGCCCTCGAACTGCTGGAAGAGCTGCCCGGTGTCGAGGCGGTGCTGGTGCCGGCTGGCGGAGGCGGTCTGCTCGCCGGCATCGCCTTTGCTCTGAAGGAGATCAAGCCTTCGGTGCGGGTGATCGGCGTACAGGCCGGGGGCGCGCCGGCAATGCACTGTTCCTATAAAGAAGGCCGCCTGCACAAAGTCAAGGGCGCGGGTACCTTCGCGGACGGCATCGCCGTCCAAGAACCTGGTAAAAATACTTTCGCTTTGATTAAACGTTATGTGGACGAATTCGCTGTCGTGGACGATGAAGAAATCGCCAGCGCGATTTTAATGCTGCTGGAAAGAGCCAAGATTGTGGTGGAGGGCGCCGGCGCGGTGGGGTTGGCGGCGCTGATTCACAAGAAAATCGCGCTGGAAAATGTTAAAACGGCTGTTATTTTAAGCGGCGGCAATATTGATGTGAACATATTGTCAATTATTATTGAGCGTGGTTTGGCCAAAACCGGCCGGTATGTCCGGCTGCGCACTATATTAACGGACAGGCCGGGCAGTCTCCTGAAATTGCTCTCAGTGGTGGCGGAAGCCCGCGCCAACGTCATTTCTGTCAGCCATGACCGGATCAAGCAGGGGATTCCTTTAAAGCAAGCTGAAGTGGAACTTTCTTTGGAAACGAGAAACAAAGAACATATTGAACAAGTGATTGCCTGCTTGGCGGCAGCTGGTTACATGCCGGAAATATTTTCATAAATCAGGGAAAATTTCTTTAAATTAATTAAAAACAGGAGGAATTTGCCTGTAGTTGTAGAAAATATAACCGGGTGATACGTTAACTAACTGTGGGGAGAGGTGGTGATATCATGGAAGTTACCGACGTTAGAGTGCGCAAAGTATTGATGGAAGGGAAAATGAAGGCGATTGTATCGGTAACTTTAGATGATTCATTTGTCATTCACGATGTCAAAGTGGTAGAAGGGCACAATGGTTTATTCGTGGCAATGCCGAGCCGGAAGACTCCGGATGGGGAGTTTCGCGATATCGCACACCCGATTACATCTTCAGCTCGCGAGTTGATTCAAACAGCGGTATTAAACGCATACGGGGAAGTTATTTAGTTTAGAATATCTTGAATTTTTCAACTTTATGATAATGAGGGCGTAAGCTCTCTTTTTTTCTCCTTGATAAAAGGAAATAAAATTTTTTTGTAGAATGATTTTTGGGTAGAATGGTCTATGTAATAACTTTGCAAATAAATGAGTGGTTTCGTTTACAAAGGTACTTGTGACTATTCAGTAGTCAATAGTTGGAAGAGGGAACAGTAAATTGTTTCGAAGTATTCTGACTACTGACTACTGACTACTGACTGCTGACTGCTGAATTCTTGATAAAAGGGGGTCGCCGGATGGAACTGGCGGCAGTGATTTTAGCTGCGGGTAAAGGTACGAGGATGAAGTCGAAACTGCCCAAAGTATTGCATACAGTATGCGGCAGCGCGATGCTGTCGTGTGTTGTTGACGCGGCGGCGGGAGCGGGTGTGCAAAAGATGGTCGTTGTCGCGGGCTTCGGAGCGGACCAGGTAGCCCGTGAGGTTGACGGCAGGGCTGAAGTGGTTCTTCAGGCGGAGCAGCTTGGCACGGCCCACGCGCTGGCGCAGGCCGGTCCTCTGTTGAAAGATTTTTCAGGCTGTCTGCTTGTGCTGTGCGGCGACACTCCCCTAATCGAAGCGGGAACCCTGGCTGAATTAGTTGAAAAGCACCGGTCCATGGGAGCGGCGGCCACGGTATTGACCGCCGAGATGGAGAACCCGGCGGGTTATGGGCGGGTGATCCGGGACGAACAGGGCCGGGTGTTAAAAATTGTGGAACAAAAAGACGCGTCCGCAGATGAGATACTGGTCCGTGAAGTGAACACCGGAGTTTATTGCTTCGAGGGAGCCGGACTTTTTGACACTCTGGCGCGGATTACTCCCGCGAATGCCCAAGGTGAATATTATCTTACCGACATTATCGATATATATGCGAAAAACGGGCGGACTGTCGGGGCTGTTGTCCTGAAAAACCACATGGAGATGACAGGCATTAACGACCGCGTGCAGCTGGCTGAAGTGGAACAATACATGCGCAGGCGGGTGCTGAATGAATTGATGAGAGCAGGGGTGACAGTTATTGACCCGCTCTCAACTTTTGTGAGCCGGAAGGCGCGGGTGGGGCGTGACACAGTGATCCACCCCTTTACTATCATCGAAGGTGAAACCGTGATTGGCGAGGACTGTGTGATCGGCCCCGGCTCACGTCTGGTTGACGCCGCTGTGGGTAACGGTGTCTCCATCCAGAATTCAATTATTTTGGATAGCGATATTGGGGATAATTGCAATATCGGTCCTTACGCCTACCTGCGGCCCGAAACTACCCTGGGGCGAACCGTCAAGGTGGGCGATTTCGTGGAGATAAAGAAGTCAGTCATCGGGGATGGCAGCAAGGTTCCTCATTTAAGCTACGTGGGTGACGCTGTGGTCGGCAAAAAAGTTAACGTTGGAGCGGGTACTATCACCTGCAACTACGACGGCCGCCAAAAATGGACGACACGTATCGGCGACGGGGCTTTTATCGGCAGCAACACCAATCTGGTGGCGCCGGTGGAAGTGGGGGTACAGGCCGTAACAGGCGCGGGTTCTACGATTACCAAGAATGTAGCCCCCGGCGCGCTGGGTGTTGAGAGAGCGAAGCAAATAGTCATAAAAAACTGGGCCGATAGGAAGAAAATAAAAGATTAGCTAAAAATTTAACTAAAGATTGGTAATATTTAAAATCCTTGATAAAAGATTTGGGGGTCTGGCTGGATGACATCGCGTTATAAAAATCTAAAGATTTTCACCGGCAACGCCAACACTGAACTGGCGGAGGAAATTTGCCAGTACCTTGGCGTTACTATCGGGGCGTCGGAAGTTACGCATTTCAGTGACGGGGAAGTGCAGGTCAGGATTGATGAGAGTGTGAGGGGGGCGGATGTTTTTGTGATCCAGCCCACCAGCACACCGGTTAATGAAAACCTGATGGAGCTTCTGATCATGATCGATGCCGTCAGGAGAGCCTCCGCCAGGCGCATTACGGCAGTGATGCCTTATTACGGGTATGCGCGGCAGGACAGGAAAACAAGGGCGCGTGATCCCATTACCTCGAAGCTGGTTGCCAATATACTCACCGCCAGCGGGGCCAGGCGGGTTCTCACGATGGACCTGCACGCCGGTCAAATCCAGGGCTTTTTTGACATACCGGTGGATCATTTGCCGGGAGTGCCGATCCTGGCTGAATATTTTATGCAGGCTAAATTGGATAATGTTGTAGTGGTGTCGCCCGATCTGGGCGGGGTTACCCGCGCCAGGGACTTAGCCGAGCGTATCGGCGCACCCATCGCCATTATCGACAAACGCCGGCCGGAGCCCAATATGGTGGAAATTACCAATATAATCGGCGCCATCCACGGTAAGACTGTGATCATGGTCGACGACATCATCGACACGGCCGGCACGATAACCCTGGGCGCCGCCGCCTTGAAAAAATGGGGCGTCAATGATATATATGTCTGTTGCACCCACGGTGTTTTATCCGGCCCGGCGCTCGATCGGCTGGCGGAATCGCCGATCAAAGAAGTGGTGATTACCAACACCATACCGGTGCCGAAAGAAAAGTTGATTGACAAAATTAAGATTCTTTCTGTGGCGCCGCTGTTAGGCGAGGCAATCATCAGAATCCACGAGGATCTTTCAGTAAGCAAACTGTTTGACAAATAGCGTGAAACTATTGATAAATAGCGTAAGATAGTTTTTTAAATCTTGCGCTATAATATTATTATTTATCATTTATTGAATATTCGGACTTTAATGGTTTGTGCAGTTCTTCGAGGAGTTGCTATATAGCAGCATTATATCAAATTATATTTAAGTGCCGGGGAGGTTTAGGGTTTGCAAAAATTTTCGGTCGGCGATGTAATCAAAACCAGAAAAGCGCATCCGTGCGGCAGTGACCTGTGGGAGATAATGCGCACAGGAGTAGATTTCCGGATAAAATGTTTGAAGTGTGGGAGAGTATTGCTGCTGCCCCGCCCCAAATTTGAAAAATCGGTAAAGGAAGTTGTGCGTCCGGCGCCGGACGCCGCTAAGAGCGAGTAATAGCGAATATAGCGACGTGTGTCTAACACCGTTTATTCTTGTCAATTTAATAGCACTGTGCTATAATTTACACGTCAAAATATGGGTTTTGACGTTCCACCCTGCTCTACTTTGCTGTAGGGCCACAGTCCATGGGGAGGAGGTGAATGGTTTGCGCAAGTACGAGGTAGTCTTTGTTATCCGTCCTGATCTGGACGATGATAAAAACACGGCGGTCATTGATAAATTCAAAGACTTGGTTGAGAGCCAAGGCGGCGAGGTACTTAAAGTGGATAAGTGGGGTAAGCGCAGGCTGGCCTTTGAGGTGAAAGACTTCAGGGAAGGCTTTTACGTTATATTCCATATTAACGCTGAATCAAAAGTATCCTCTGAGCTTGACCGTGTGTTTAAGATTACGGATGAAGTGCTTAGGCATATCATTGTCCGCGAAGAAGAATAAAGTCAACTCCGCGTTAGCCGGGGTTAGAAAGACCGGGACGGTGAAAATATGCTGAATAGAATCGTCTTAATCGGCAGGCTGACCAAAGAGCCTGATCTGCGTTATACCACGAGCGGAATTGCCGTGGCGAAGTTTACCCTGGCGGTTGACCGGCGCGTTTCGAAAGATCGGGAAAAAGAAACAGACTTTATTGATATTGTTGTTTGGCAGAAATTGGCCGAAACTTGTGCCAACTATCTCGGCAAGGGCAGGCTGGTAGCGGTCGAAGGCAGACTGCATGTGCGCTCTTATGAAGACAACCAGGGCGTTCGCAGGAAAGCTGCCGAAGTAGTCGCCGACAATGTGCGTTTTCTCGACCGTGCTAAAGAAGCCGGGGCGGCTGCCGGTGAGAATCAGGGTTACGGCAGCGAGATTGGGTTTAACGAAGATGATATTCCGTTTTAAAAAACAGGCGGCTGTTATTCAGGCGCCGGCATAAGGAGGTATTTTATTGAAACGTGAAAGAGGCCGCAGGGGCAAAAAGCGGATCTGCAGCTTTTGTGTGGAAAAAATGGCGGCCATTGATTATAAGGATGTGCCGCGTCTTAAAAAGTACGTTACCGAGCGGGGGAAAATCCTGCCTAGGCGGATATCCGGCAACTGCGCCAAGCATCAGCGGCTGCTGACGACGGCGATAAAAAGGGCCCGTTATATCGCCCTTCTGCCTTATACAGCGGAATGACAACATGGGGAGCCGATAAGCTCCCCTTACTTATTGCTAACCACGCAACAAATAGGGGAACAAATAACAGCTGATTCGTTGCGGAGCGAGGGAGGAAAAAAAACTAGCCGCATAGAATATAAGAAGCTATTGTTGCTATGCAGATTTTATCTGTTTCATGCCGGGAGGACATAAAATGATTACAGGCGGCCAGGAGGGTGGTATCGCCAAGAATATCAAGATTATCGAGTGGTTAAAAGCCGACCTGCTCACCTCCCTTGCAGCACTTTTTAAATCGATGCTCAGGGGCAGTGAGGAGCTGATCCTCGACGCGCTGGCCAGCTTGGTGATCACCTGTTATATCCTGGGCAGGCGGCTGGGGATCAGCTTTCCCCGCCTCGATTTGAAGATCGAAGCCAAACTGCGCCAGGGTATTGATGAGAACCACGAAGTGGAAAGATGGTACGGAGATATTTCCAACTTGTTAAATTACCTGGTTGACAAAAAGAGGTGATCCCTTGGCAGCCGGCGAAAAAACCGGGGGCCTGTTGGAATGGGTTGCTTATACCGCTCTTATCGCTGTTACCGGTCTGGCAGGTGTTTTTTTACCTTTATTTTATTTTCCGGCGGTAGTCTTTATGCCGCTTCCGGCAATACTTTTGGTGTTACGCCTTGATGCCAGGTACGGTGTTCTGGGGCTGGCCACGGCCGGTTTTGTAATGCTCTTTGCCGGACAGGAGCCGGCGGCGGCGCTGGTCATGATCATTCGTTACGGACTTCTGGGAATAGTGTACGGGATGCTTTTCAAGAATTATGTTTCTTCAGGCAAGAGTCTTGCTGCCGCCCTTTCGGCGGCGGTAGCGCTGACGGTGGCGTCGGTGGCGCTGATGTATGCCCTGACCGGTGAAAACCCTCTGGCGCTGGGACAGGAAGAACGCCGTTTGCTGGAGCAGCAGTGGATGGCCATGAACCAGCAAATGCAGGCATTCGAAAATATGCATCCGGAAAGACAGGCGGATTTTAATGAATATCTGATCAGTATTTATGAATTGTATATTCCCGGTCAGATTGTTGTCTCATCGGCAATTTCCACCGCGCTGACATACATTCTGGCGAGGATAGTTCTGGAGCGTCTGCAGTTCAAGATTCCTCCGGCTCCTTTATTTTCCACCATGTATTTGCCGTGGTATAGTATTTGGGGGTTGATCGCCGGCCTGGGGTTTATCTTGCTGGGTGACCAGTTTAGTCCGTCGCTGGCGAAGGCGGGAAAAAACATTTTATTTGTTCTGTTAAGCCTGTACCTGTTTATGGGATTATCAGTGGCAGTTTTCTATTACCGGAAGATTAAACTGGCGCTGCCGCTGAAAATAATTTTTTTGTTTCTGTCTTTTTCTTACCTTCCCTTTAGCATTACGGTATTGTTGTTGTTGGGGGCAACTGACCCCTTGATTAATTTCCGGCGGTTGCCGGACCTGAAGTGAACTCGTTCAGCATTCGTTGGGGACATTCCTCGACCCTAAAGTCAGCTCTATAAAGAGAGGTGTGACCCCTTCAAAATTAGGGGACATTCCTCGACCCTAAAGCCAAGCTTTAAATAGAGGTGTGACCCCTTTCAAAATTAGGGGACATTCCTCGGCCCCAAAGCCAAGCTTTAAATAGAGGTGTGTCCCCTTTCCTTATTGAGACCAACTTACGGGGAGGCGCGAGATGAAAGTTATTTTGCTAAAAGATGTGGCTGGTCAGGGTAAGCGCGGAGATGTGCTCAATGTTGCCGAAGGGTACGCCAGAAATTACCTGTTTCCCCGCGGATTGGCCGGCGAGGCTTCTCAAGGGAGGCTGAAGGAGATGGCCCACCGCAGGCAGGCCACCGAAGTTAAAGAGCGGAAGATCGAGCAGGCGGCCAGGGAACTGGCGGAGAGTTTGAACAACCTTACCGTTGTTGTTAAAACTAAAACCGGCGAAGCGGGCAAACTCTTCGGGTCGGTCAATAATAAGGATGTTGCCGATGCTCTGGCCGACCAGCACAAAATCAAACTGGATAAAAAGAAACTTGTAATCAAAGAGCCGATTAAACAACTGGGGAGTTACCCGGTGACAGCCAAGCTGCATCCTGTTGTCCAGGCTGAAATTATGGTGGAAGTGGTTGGGGAGTAATACTTCATAGCCAGATCGGGAAGGAGCAGAAGATGAAAGCATTCCTCGAAAAGTGTATCGGGGTTTCCAAAAAAGACACCACCAGTAAACTGAAAGGCAGACATAAAAGGTACGCCCAGTTAAAACGCCAGGTAAATGTGCTGTATGACCTTTTGGCCAACCTGTACGGTTCGGACAAGCTGGTTTTGCGCGCAGGCAAACTGGAGGCGCTGCAGTTAATGCGCTCTGAAAAGTTAGAAGAGAGAGTGCTTGCCCTCCAGAAACTGGTATTTGATGATCCGACTTACGAAAACCCGCCTGCGCTGGCGGACATCCCGCCAATTCTGGAGCAGATTGAGGAAGAAATCGCTGACAGCATTGCCCGCCGGACAGTGGAGGATCAACTGGAAAGAAAGGTTAGTGAAAGACTCCAGCAGAAACATGAAGATTACATTAAAGAAATAAAAATACAAGTGCTTAAGGATAATGCCGGGCCTGAAAATGCCCAGACGTTAAAAAAGCTGGCTGTGCTGGAAAAGCTGGAGCAGAAAAATTTGTCCAGTTCGGCGATGGATTTTTTACGACCGGCTTCTTTTGGGGAAATTGTCGGTCAGGACCGGGCAATTAAGGCGTTGTTGGCCAAGCTGTCCTCTCCTTATCCGCAGCATGTTATTTTATACGGGCCGCCCGGCGTGGGCAAGACGACGGCCGCCCGCCTGGCGCTGGAAGCGGCGAAACGGGCGAAAAAAACGCCTTTTGCCAAGGACGCGCCTTTTGTGGAAGTCAACGGGACGACCCTGCGCTGGGACCCGCGTGAAGTAACCAACCCGCTCCTCGGCTCGGTGCACGATCCAATTTACCAGGGGGCCAGGCGGGACCTGGCTGATACCGGCATACCCGAGCCAAAACTGGGTCTGGTTACCGATGCCCACGGCGGTGTGCTCTTTATTGATGAAATTGGTGAAATGGATCCCATTCTGCAAAATAAGCTGCTGAAAGTACTTGAAGACAAAAGGGTCTTTTTTGAATCATCGTATTATGACGCGCATGAAAACAGCATACCTCAATATATAAGAAAGATTTTTGAAGAAGGGGCGCCCGCCGATTTTATCTTCATCGGCGCCACCACGCGCGACCCGCTTGATCTTAACCCGGCTATTCGTTCCCGCTGCGCGGAAATTTATTTTGAGCCGCTTACGCCCAAAGACATTCAGGAGATCCTAAAACAAGCGGCTGTCAAGCTGAATGTGGAGATGGACGGGCAGGTCCCGGAAATAATCGGCGAGTATACGATTGAGGGCCGCAAGGCTATTAACATCCTGGCCGACGCTTTTGGATTAGCCTGCTACCGCAGCGAGCAGGATGGCGCTCTCCCGGTGATAACCATTGAGGATGTCCTGGAGGTGGTACAGGTTAGCCGGCTCAGCCCGCATGTGACCCGCAAGGCCTCCTCTCAGCGGGAGGTGGGAAAGCTTTTCGGCCTGGGCGTGCTGGGTTTTCTGGGTTCAGTGCTGGAGATCGAAGCGGTGGCTTTCCCCGCCCGCAATCAAGGACAGGGAGCTATCCGGTTCAATGATACCGCCGGCAGTATGGCCAAGGATTCGGTTTTTAACGCTGCTTCAGTGATCCGCAAGTTGACGGGTGAGGATCTGGCAAATTATGACGTGCATGTTAATGTGGTGGGAGGCGGCCGGATTGACGGTCCATCCGCGGGCGCGGCCATTTTCCTGGCTGTCTTGAGCGCGATCCAGTGCCGTTCCATACCTCAGGACGTAGCTGTAACCGGTGAAGTGTCCATCCAGGGTAAAGTACGCGCGGTGGGCGGCGTTTTTGAAAAAATATACGGCGCCAGGCAGGCGGGTATCAAAACCGTTCTGGTTCCTTACGAAAATAAAAAAGATATCCCAGCGGATTTAAAGGGAATCCGGGTGATCCCGGTTAATTCTGTGGAAGAGATGATGAGTTATGTTTTCCAATCCGCGGATATTGATGTTTTAGTCAGTTAGTAGGTGAGCCCATTGTTGGAAAAAGTACCCCCTCAGAACATTGACGCCGAGCAGTCCGTGCTTGGCGCTATTCTTCTTGACCGGGAAGCTGTTTATAAAGCCATGAAACTGGTCCGGCCCGAAGACTTTTACCGGGAAGACCACAGGTTGATTTACGAGGCCATGCTTGCGTTAAATGAGAACAGCAGCCCGGTTGACTTGATTACCGTGTCGGAACAACTCCGGCAGCAGGGGAGCCTGGAGAAATCCGGCGGCGTGGCTTATATCGCCTCGCTGGCGGAGATGGCCCCTATTGCCGCTAATGTGGAGTATTACGCGCGCATTGTCCAGGAAAAGTCCCTGCTGCGCACTTTGATTCAGCTTTCCACCCGGATCGCCGGCATGGGCTACGAGGAGAGCGAGGAGCCGGAAAAGCTGATCGCCGAGGCTGAGCGGATGATCATGGAACTGGGCAGCAGCCGCGTGACAGGCGCCTTTTTTTCAATCAAGGACATTCTGCTGGATGCTTTGACCCATATGGAATTTCTTTATAACAACCGGGGCAGCGTTACCGGTGTGCCTACCTCTTTCGGCGACCTGGATAAAATATGCCACGGGCTGCAGCCCAGTGACCTGATTATTCTGGCCGGCCGGCCCAGCATGGGCAAAACCAGCCTGGGCTTGTGCATAGGTTACAGCGCCGCCTTAAAGCATAATGTTCCGGCGGCTATCTTCAGCCTGGAAATGTCCAAGGAGCAGCTGGTTCAGCGCATCCTCTGCGCGGAGGCCAAGATCGACCAGCAACGCCTGCGCAGCGGTTCGCTTGAGGAGGGAGACTGGCAGGCCCTGCACGAGGTTGCCGGCAGGCTGGCCAAGGCGCCCATATATATAGATGACACGCCCGCCATCACTACCAGGCAGATCCGTGCCAAGGCGCGGCAGCTCCAGGTGGAAAAAGGGTTGGGCCTGATTATTATCGATTATCTTCAGCTGATGCAGGGCACCCGCCGTTCGGAAAACCGCCAGCAGGAAATCGCGGATATCTCCCGCGCCCTGAAAGGCTTGGCCAAAGAGTTGAACGTGCCGGTCATGGCCCTGGCGCAGCTCAGCCGCGCGGTGGAGCAGCGGCAGGACAAGCGCCCGATTATGTCCGATTTGAGAGAGTCAGGCGCGCTGGAACAAGACGCCGACCTGGTAATGTTTATTTACCGGGATGAATATTATAATCCTGATTCGGAGAAAAAGGGGATTGCGGAAATTATTATCTCAAAACACCGCAACGGCCCGGTCGGAACAGTTGAACTGGGTTTTCTCAAAGAGTTGACCAAGTTTGTGCCCTTGTTGAAAAACGCCGGTGATTACCAGCCGTAATATCCGCTATTATTTTATTGACACCGGGGACATTGTTCATTAAAATATTTATGTTGACCGGAAAGGATACCAAGCCAATTTCAGCCCTGGCAAAATGCGGAAGACTCAAATAGCAACTGGTAAATGTTTGTTGTTTGGGTTATTTTTATGTCGGCTGGAAAACGATAAATGCATGATTAACGGTATGGAAACATATGGGGGAAGTTTTTTGGTTAAACAGTATGATATAATCATTGTCGGAGCGGGGCCGGCCGGTATATTCGCCGCCCTTGAACTTGTTCAGGCGAAAACCGGCCTGAAAATATTAATTATTGAAAAGGGCCGGGAAATTGAGAAGCGCGTTTGTATCGCCCGCGAGCGAAACGCCGCCTGCTTCAAATGCCAGCCTTGCTCCACTGTCTGCGGCTGGGGGGGAGCCGGCGCCTTCAGCGACGGCAAGCTGACCCTGTCCACAGAGGTGGGCGGCAGCCTGGGAATGTATACCGGAGAAAAGAAGCTGGCGGATTTAATTGATTATATCGACCGGGAGTATCTCCGTTTTGGAGCGCCTGAGCAGGTATTCGGCATGGAGCATGAGGAAGAGATCCAGGATATGCAGCGGCGCGCGGTGCTTTCTGAATTGAAGCTGCTGCCGGTCCGGATCAGGCACATGGGCACCGGCCGCACCGGGGAAATACTAGAGAGAATGAAGGAATTTCTCGTTGACCGGGGCGTGGATGTGCTGACCTCCTGCCAAGTTGAGGAAGTATTGGTAAAAGATCAGGTCGTCCAGGGGGTTGTCACTCGGGACGGCGAGGTTTACCATGCCCGGTGCGTAATTCTGGCGCCGGGCCGGGAAGGCGCGGATTGGCTGAAGCGGGAGGCGCAGCAGCTTGGCTTGCAGATGTCGGTGAATCCGGTGGACATCGGTGTGCGGGTGGAACTGCCCGCCGCGGTAATGGAGCACCTCACCCGCATTTTTTATGAAGTCAAATTATTATATTATTCTAAAACGTTTAGCGATAGAGTGCGAACCTTTTGTATGAACCCGAATGGGGAAGTGGTTCTGGAAAATAACGGCGGGCTGGTGACGGTAAACGGCCATAGCCATGCTTTTAATAAAACCGAGAACACAAATTTTGCCGTGCTGGTCAGCAAGAACTTCACCCAGCCGTTTAAAGAGCCGATTGCTTACGGCAGATATATTTCCAGTTTGGCCAATCTGCTGGGAGGCGGTGTCATTATTCAGAGTTTGGGCGATCTGGTGGCCGGCCGCCGGTCTACCAGGGATAGGCTGGCCAAGTGCATGACAATGCCGACGCTGGCCGAAGCGACCCCCGGCGATTTGAGCCTGGTATTTCCTTATCGCCACTTGATGGGGATCGTGGAGATGCTAAAGGCGCTCAACCAGATTGCGCCGGGAGTTTACTCGCGCTATACGCTGCTGTACGGTGTCGAGGTTAAGTTTTATTCTTCCCGCCTGGCACTGTCCAACTGCCTTGAAACTGAGGTGAAGAATCTTTTTGCCGCCGGGGACGGGGCCGGTATAACCAGAGGATTGGCCCAGGCTTCAGCGGCTGGAGTTCTGGCGGCGAGGGAAATAATAAATCGGATTTAGGGGGTTGCCAATGTCTACTGTTGTTCTTATCGGCACTCAGTGGGGGGATGAAGGTAAAGGGAAGGTTACTGATTTCCTGGCTGAAAAAGCTGATGTGATTGTGCGTTATCAGGGGGGCAACAACGCCGGGCACACGGTGGTTGTTGACGACAAACTCTATAAGCTTCATTTAATCCCGTCAGGTATTCTTTACGGGGATAAAACCTGCATTATCGGCAGTGGTGTGGTGATTGACCCGGCGGTGTTGATTAAAGAGTTGGAAACATTGGAAAGCAGCGGGATTAGCGCGGCCAATTTAAAGATCAGCCAGCGCGCTCACGTCATTTTCCCCTACCACCAGCTCCAGGATCAGGCAGAGGAAGCAAGCAAGGGGAAGAATAAAATTGGAACGACCAGCCGCGGGATCGGCCCGGCTTATATGGATAAGTCCGCGCGTATAGGGATCAGGATGATTGACTTGATCGATCCCGATGAATTGGCGGTTTTGCTGGAAAGGAATGTGGAAGGCAAGAACCGCATGTTAACCAGGGTTTACGACAGTGAGGGCGTCGACTGCCAGGCTGTGCTAAAAACCTATAAAGGCTATGCGGACACTCTCAGAAAATATGTGGCGGATGTGCCGGTTATTGTAAACGATGCGCTTAAGCAGGGAAAAAACATACTTTTTGAAGGGGCGCAGGGAACGCTGTTGGATCTTGACTACGGCACGTATCCTTTTGTTACTTCTTCAAACCCCACCGCCGGCGCGGCCTGCATCGGCGCGGGCATCGGCCCGACCAAAATCGACCGCGTGCTTGGCGTGATGAAAGCCTATACCACCCGGGTGGGTGAAGGACCTTTTCCAACCGAGCTGAATGATGAAGTAGGCGCGTTTATGCGGGACAAAGGCGGCGAGTTTGGCACTACGACCGGCCGGTCGCGCCGCTGCGGCTGGTTCGACGGGGTGATCGCCCGTTACGCGGTCCGTATTAACGGCCTGGATTACCTTGCCATTACCAAACTTGATGTTTTAAGCGGTTTGGAAAGGGTAAAAATATGTACAGGTTATCAGTACAGAGGCGATGTTTTAACAGATTTTCCGGCCAGTCTCAAGGTATTGGGCGAATGTGTGCCGGTTTATGAGGAAATGCCGGGGTGGCGGGAAGATATTACCACCGCCGGAAAGCTGGAGGACCTGCCGGTCAATGCCAGGAAGTACCTGGAGCGCATCAGTGAGGTTGCCGGCGCGCCTATCGGCCTAATCGGTGTTGGGAGCAAACGCAGCCAGACCATATTGACCGCTGAACTGTATAACAGTTATAGATAAAGTGAAAATGTTATTTCACTGTTGACACTGTGCCGCTGTTATAGTAACATATCTAAATGTAAGGCTTTTGGGCCATTAGCTCAGACGGTAGAGCACCTGACTTTTAATCAG
>JGI12104J13512_1000986_pt1 | contig 22757 bp, 18 predicted proteins | sample TerdegcTABiofilm_FD_13512 | JGI IMG/M metagenome (IMG submission 13512)
ATGAATAATGTCAGGTAACCAAAGTCTTGGGTAGGGGCGGGTCTAAGACCCGCCCCTACCAGGCCTCAACGTTTCTGGAGACCTCGCTGGATGGAATCTCACGGAATGAATAATCGCTCCCAGCAGCATTGCCAAGACGACGCCAGGCTTATGGACCCCACCACCCCGGAGCCGCCACCGGTGGGGGCGGCGCCGCCGCTCTGGCAGGTCCTGGCCCGGAGCCTGGTGCGGGCCTATCTCCGGTATTTCCCTCTGCGCAACGGCAAGGGGCGGGTTTATCGCGCCCTGCAGGCCAGGCTGCTGCCCCCGGAGCGCTGGGTGACGGTGCCAGTGCGCCAGGGGTTTCGGCTGCGTCTGGACCTGACGGAGCCGGCCCAGCGCCAGATCTATTTCTTCGGGGAGCATGACGGACGCCAGGTGCTGCGGCTTTTGGCCAGGATTTTACTTCCCGGGGACAGCTTCTGGGATGTGGGGGCCAACATCGGCTATTTTGCCCTGACGGCCGCCAAGTGGGTGGGACCCCAGGGCCGGGTGGTGGCCTTTGAACCGGCAACCCCGGCCTGGGAGGCCTTAACCGTGAATATCGGCCTCAATGCCTTGGAGAATATCCGGTTGGAACACCTGGCCCTCTCGGATCGCCCCGGTGCGGCCACCCCGTACCGCCGGGGGGATTATGCCGACGGCGACGCCAGCCTCATTCCTCGGGATGGCTACCATCAGCATAGGGAGGTCGTGGCCACGGTCTCCCTGGATGACTACCTGGCGCAAACTGGAGCGCCCCCTCCCACCTTTCTCAAGGTGGACGTCGGGAGCCACGAAGGGAAGGTCCTGCGGGGCGGGCAGGGGCTGCTCACCGGGTCCCGGGCCCCCATCCTCCTGGTGAAAATGAATGATTCCGCCGACTTGGGGCCATGGCTGCAGGCGGCGGGGTACCAGGGCTGCTACCTGAGGCGGGGGCGCTGGCATTTCGCCGACCGACCGGACCTTGCCCCCTCCCGCAACATGCTCTGGCTGCGGCCCGACATCCCCTGGCACCGGGAGCGCCTCCTTTTCATCGGTCTGTGCCCCTGCAAACTCTTCGGCTCACACTGCCAGGATTAAGGTCCCTCCGGCAAGGGGCGTCAAGCCGGCCCTGGGGAAGGCGCCGGTGAAAAGGGTTGACAACCCCCCCCGGCCGTGGCAAGATATACGTGATTTCTTCCGGCATCCCTACCCGGCGGCGCCATGGCGGCGTGGGCCGGTTATCAGCTTGGATGGAGCTTCGGTTCATTAAGGAGACCCTCATGGCAGACATCTTACAAATCACCGATGACAATTTTGAACAAGAGATCCTCAAGGCCGGCATGCCCGCCATGGTGGATTTTTGGGCCGCCTGGTGCGGCCCCTGCCGGGCCATCGCCCCGGTGGTGGAGGAGTTGGCCAAAGAATACGCCGGCAAAGTCAAGATCGCCAAGATGAACGTGGATGAAAATTCCAAGACCCCGATGAAATACGGCATCCGGGCCATCCCCACCCTCATCCTCTTTAAAGACGGCAACGTGATGGACCAGATTACCGGGGCGGTGTCCAAATCCCAGATCGACAACGCCATTAAGAAACTGCTCTAGGAGCCGGGGACGAGTTATATGCCCCATTATGATTATGATGTCATTATCATCGGCGGGGGGCCGGCCGGGCTCACCGCCGGGCTTTATACCGGCCGGGGACGTTTTCAGACCCTCCTCCTGGAAAAGCTCATCACCGGCGGTCAGGTCATGACCACCGACCATGTGGACAACTACCCTGGCTTCCCCGAAGGTCTGGCGGGGTTTGAACTCTCCCAGCGGATGCGGGATCAGGCCGAACGGTTCGGAGTGGAAATCCGCAGCGCCGAAGTGACCGCCCTGAAACCGGGCCAACCCTACCACACCGTCGTCCTGGAGGGGGGAGAAGAGATCGTCGGCCGGGCCATCATTATCGCCAGCGGCGCCCAACCCCGGCGGGCCGGCTTCCCCGGCGAGGAAGAGTTCACCGGTCGGGGCGTGGGCTACTGCGCCACCTGCGACGGCGCCCTCTATCGGGATGAAACCATCGCCGTGGTGGGCGGCGGCGACACGGCCCTCCAGGATGCCGTCTTCCTCACCCGCTTTGCCCGCAAGGTCTACCTCATCCATCGCCGGGACCAATTCCGGGGGGCCAGGCTCTACCAGGAGAAGGTCTTTGCCAACGACAAGATCGAGGTGATCTTCGACACCGTGGTCACCCGCATCCTGGGAGAAAAAAACGTCACCGGCATCCAGATCAAGAACGTCAAGAGCGGCCAGGAGAGCACCCTGGCCGTCACCGGCGTGTTCGTCTTTGTGGGCATCCAACCCATCACCGGCTGGCTCAGCCCCGGTCTGCTGGACCAGGACGAGTTCGGTTTTATCCACACCGATGAGAAGATGGCCACCAACATCCCCGGCATCTTCGCGGCCGGTGATGTCCGGGTCAAGCTCCTCCGGCAGATCACCACGGCCGTGGGCGACGGCGCCATCGCCGCCTTCGCCGCCGAAAAATATCTGGAGGCACAGCATTAAGGCCATGCTGCCGCTGACTCGCTTCACCGGCCCGGTTCTGGCGGCGCTCCTCCTCGTCACCGCCGGCGGCTGCGGCTGGTTCGCCAAAAAAAAGCCCGACCGGCCCCCCGAGGTCCTGGTGGAATCAGGTTACCAGAAACTCAAGGCCGGAAAATACGACAAGGCCGTGGAGGACTTCGAACAGGTCCGGGACCGCTACCCCTACAGCCAGGAGGCCATGCTGGCGGAGCTCAAGGCCGCGGACGCCAAGTATTACAGCAAGAAATACGAAGAGGCCCTCCAGGACTACAAAAACTTCGAGAAGCTCCACCCCTCCCACCCCCAGATCCCCTATGTCATCTATCAACAGGGGCTCTGCTACTACCGGCAGCGGGGCACCATTGACCGGGACCCCACCTTCACCTTCAAGGCCCTCCAGGAATTCAAACGGCTGAAGCAGCGCTACCCCCAGTGGGAGCGGATGGACAAGGTCAACGACTACATCGCCAAATGCCAGCTGGCCCTGGCCGACCACGAGTTCTACGTGGGGGAATTCTATTTCAAGACCGGGCGCTACCAGGCCGCCCTGGACCGCTTTGCCGCCATCCAGGAAGAATACCCCGATTACCCCAAGATGGCCAAAGTCAAGGAATACACCGAACGCTGTGAGGCCATCATCAGCAACCCCGTCAAGGCCGAACCGCCGGCCATCCTCAAACCCTGGTATTACCTCTTCGATGCCCAGTGGTAAGGGGCCAACGGCCCGGCCCCGGGGCTAATCCCCCCGGAGTTTGGCTGCCAACCGCCCCACGATGGCATCGGCCACCGAATAAGGGTCGGTAGTCCGGGCGGCAATGCCGGTGAGGACCTCCTCCAGGGAGACCTCGGCCAACAGCCGGGGCAGGACGGTGTCTTTGATGCCCTGGAGAATGAGCTCCAGCAGTTCCTGGCGCAGGCGGGGGGCCAGCCTCTGGGCCAGATGGCGGCCGCCGTCCCGGTGCAGGAAGTCCCGGTGGGCCAAGATGGCCGCCATGAGTTCGGGCACGCCGATATTTTTGGGGGCCTCGGTCTTGAAGACCTGGGGCCGCCAATCGCCGTCGCCGGCGGCCGCCTGGCGCAGGTCGATCATAGTGACCAGGTCCTGGTAGGTCCGGTCGGCCCCTTCCCGGTCGGCCTTGTTGACCACGAACAGATCGCCGATCTCCAGGATGCCGGCCTTGATGGCCTGGATGTCGTCGCCCATGCCCGGCACCGTCACCACAATGGTGGTGTGGGCCGCATGGACGATGTCCACTTCGTCCTGGCCCACCCCCACCGTCTCCACCAGGATAAAGTCCTTGCCCATGGCGTCCAGGACGTGGATCACCGCCCGGGCCGAGGCGGTGAGGCCGCCGAAATGCCCCCGGGTCGCCAGGGAGCGGATAAAGACCCCCTCATCGGTGGCATGGCGCTGCATGCGGATGCGGTCGCCCAGGATGGCGCCGCCGGAGAAGGGGCTGGTGGGGTCCACCGCCACCACCCCCACGGTCTGATCCTGCTCCCGCAGGTACTGGATCATCTTATCCGTCAGGGTGCTCTTGCCCACCCCCGGCGAGCCGGTGATGCCCACCACATGGGCCCGGCCGGTATAGGGATAGAGCCCCTTGAGGACCTCCCGGGCCTGGGGCTCGCCTTCGTCCAACTCCCGCATCAACCGGGCGGTGGCCCGGATATTGCCCTGGCGGATCTCATCAATAATCCCCATTGTCTCACTCCTTTGCGCCGGCAGCCCGACGGCCCCCAGTCCCGGGAGGACGCCGCCGGAGGGCGGGATGCTTCCCGACCCATCTCGCTTTTCTTATCAATCTCCGGGGCAAAAGTCAAAAACATCTCACCCGGCCGGAGGCCGAGTCAGGGGGGATCGACCTCGGCGCCGCAGCCCAATTCTCCCGGTCAAGGCAAAGATCTGGTGAAGATGTTTAACATCGACAAGCATTCTGTTCAGAAATATAAACATTTAACCTATTGAATTTATTGCTATTATTATTTTTTCGCCAAATTGTGTTCATTTTTCTGAACATGGCCGCATCGCCCTGAATAATTATGTTTTGTATTATCAATATGTTATTTCTTGGCCCATATGTTGCATATACATCTGTTACTGAATCAAAGCCCCAGGGAAGGGTGTCCAACAGGTATGCGCCTTGCCTTGGCGAAGGAGGTGGTTGAGCGGCCAAACCCTCATATTTGGAAAATCGCAGCTGTTAACCTTATTTTGGAGGACTACTCATGAAGCACTTTAGAAAACTATTACTTCTCTTAGGGGCCCTGGCCGTCATGGCCCTGATGGCCCTGCCCGCCGGCGCGGTCATCATCACCTTTGACAACCTGGCGGATGGTGCGCACATTGACGGCGTCAATCTGGGTGGCGTCACCATCTTCACCCCGGGGGGCTATACCGAAGTGACCACCGACGGCGATTATGGTGTGGGCTGGCGCTCGCCCCATCGGGCTATTACCAACTTCTCGAGTACCGGTGGACTTAACGGTCTCACTTCCCTCCCCATCGTCATGGTCTTTGACATGCTGCAGCCCAGCGTCTCGGTCTCCGGCGGCGACCAGGGCGGCGACGTTGATCAGTTCACGGTCACCGCCTATGATATAAACGGCGTCCAGATCGCCCAGGTGAACACGGGTGTCTTCGGGGGCAAGCCTGTTAATAATTCCGGCCCCATGATAGACTTCTACACCGTCAACCTCAATGTGTCCGGCATCAAGACGGTGGTGGTCTCCGACGCCATCAACGCCGGCATCGGTCTGGACAACATCCAGTTCTGCAACGTGCCGGTGCCGCCCACGGTGTTGCTGTTGGCCTCGGGGATCTTGGGAGTCCTGAGCCGGCGCCGCCGGGCCTAAGGGCAGTCGGGGTCGGCCGGTGGCAGTCACCGCCCGGCCCCCCTTCCCTCCCACAGTTAGAGCAGTTCTCTTACCTCAGAAAGGAAATGGGCAATGATGAAAAAACTTCTCATCCTCACAGCTTTACTGGCCCTGGTGGCCCTGGGACCCGGTTCCGCCGGTGCCAACCTTATTGATTTTGACGACATCGCCGCCGGCACCAATGTCAACGGCGTACACCTGGGCCCGGCCTCCCCTCACGGTGTCACCATTTTTTCTTCCGATGGCAACGCCTTGATCACCTTGGGCGATCGGTATGGCTTCGGCTACACCTCCTGGCCCAATACCATCTCCAACCCGGGTTACTTAACGAGCTATTCCCTGACCTTCGTCTTCGACGTCGCCCGGGGTTTTGTGGCCTTTAACGGCGGCGACGCCGGCGGCGACCGGGACCGCTTCTTCGTCGATCTCTATGCCGCCAACGGCACCCTCATCAGCACCACCGACACCGGCTGGTTCGGCGGTAATTCGGTGGATCCCAACAACTTTATGGTTGATCTGTATCACTTCAATCACCTGGGCGCCTATGTGAAAACAATGGTGGTACGCGACGCCCAGAATGCCGGTATTCTCATCGACGACCTGCAGTACTGCAACCCCGTTCCCGTCCCGGGCACCCTGCTGCTCTTGGGCTCCGGCATCCTGGGTCTGGCGGCCCGGCGGCTGCGGCGGCGCAGCTAGCCCTCGGTCCCGAGCCATGGTCAGGGGGAAAAATCCCTTGACAACGATGGGCGGTCCGAGTACATAGAAGCTATGGAAACATCTGAGCAAACATGCTGGCGGAGCTGGCGGTTTCCCCAGGGAACCCCGGCGCCCTAACCACCAGAGCAACACCGCCGCGGGTTCCCGAAGAGGGGGGCCTGCGGCTTTTTTTTGAGTTACCTCGGCCGTGGGGCTGCCCCCACGGCCTTTTTCGCGGCGGCCAGGAGGTAAGTCATGCTCATTGTCATGGAGAAAAAAGCCACCGACGAGGACATCCTGGGTGTGGTGGCCAAGATCGAGGCCCTGGGCTATGTGGCCCAACCCATCCCCGGGGGGGAGCGCACCGCCATCGGTATCCTGCGCAACCCGGGACCGGTGGACCCGGCCCTGTTCGTGGACCTGCCGGGAGTGCAGGAGGCCATCCCCGTCTCCCGGCCCTATAAGCTGGTCAGCCGGGAGATGAAGCGGGAGGATACGGTCATTGAGCTGCCGGGGGGGGTCAAAGTGGGCGGCGGCCATTTTGTCATCATGGCCGGACCCTGCGCCGTGGAGAGCGAGACCCAGGCCCTGACCATCGCCCGGGCGGTGCAGGCGGCGGGGGCGCAGGTCTTTCGGGGCGGCGCCTTTAAACCCCGCACCTCGCCTTACAGTTATCAAGGGCTGGAGGAAGAGGGTCTAAAGATTTTGGCCCAGGTCCGGGCCGAAACCGGCCTGCCCGTCGTCACCGAGGCCATTGACCACCATTCCCTGGACCTGGTGGAGGAGTATGCCGACATCATCCAGATCGGCGCCCGCAACATGCAGAATTTTTCCCTGCTGCGCCGGGCCGGTCAGGCCCGCAAACCGGTGCTCCTGAAACGGGGGATGTCCGCGACCTTGGAGGAATTTTTCATGGCCGCCGAGTATATCCTCTCCGAGGGCAACACCCAGGTCATCCTCTGTGAGCGCGGCGTCCGGGGTATCGGCAGCCATGCCCGCAACACCCTGGATCTGGCCGCCATCCCCTTTGTAAAGCGGGAGAGCCATCTGCCCATCATCGCCGATCCCAGCCATGCGGCCGGCCGCCGCCTGCTGGTGGCCCCCCTGGCCCGAGGGGCGGTGGCCGTGGGCGCCGACGGCCTGATGATCGAGGTGCACCACGACCCGGCCCACGCCCTCTCCGACGGCCCCCAGTCCCTCTATCCCCAACAGTTTGCCGCCCTCATGCAGGAGATCGCCGGGCTGCGGCCGGGGCAATGGTCATGAAGGTGATACCCGTCCACCTGCCCGGCCGGGACCGATCCTATGAAATCATCCTGGACCCGGGCGGCCGGCAGCGGTTGGGGGAGTATCTGGCCCGGGTGCTGCCAGGTCGGCGGCTCTGGCTGGTGAGCGACACCCTGGTGGCCCGGCTCTATAGCCAGGAAATCTTGGACCATCTCCGGGACCAGGGTATGCAGGCCCAGCTCCTCACGGTGGCCAGGGGCGAGGGCAGCAAGTCCTGGCCGGTGGCCGCCCGCCTCATCCAGCAGCTGCTGGCCCAGGGCGCCGACCGGGGCAGCGCCCTGGCGGCCCTGGGGGGCGGGGTGGTGGGCGACCTGGCGGGTTTCGTGGCCGCATTGTTCATGCGGGGCCTCCCGGTGGTCCAGGTGCCCACCACCCTGCTGGCCATGGTGGATGCCAGCATCGGCGGCAAGACGGCCATCAACATCCCGGCCGGCAAGAACCTGGTGGGGGCCTTCCATCAACCGAGTCTGGTCCTCATCGATCCGGAGTTTCTCCTGACCCTGCCCACCCGGGAGCGCCTCAACGGCTTGGCCGAGGTGGTCAAGACCGCCTTTATCCGGGATGCCGGCCTGCTGGAGCTGCTGGCGGGTGCGGCGGGGCGGCTGCTGCGGGACCGGCACCTCTCCCACCGGGAACTGCTGCTGGAGATCATCGGCCGGGCTGCGGCCATCAAGGCGGCGGTGGTCAGCGCCGATGAACGGGAGGGGGATCTGCGGCGCCTCCTGAACTTCGGCCACACCCTGGGCCATGCCCTGGAGAAGGCCGCCCATTTCCGGCTGAAGCACGGCGAGGCTGTCTCCGTGGGGATGGCGGCGGCCCTGGACCTGTCGGTGGCCCTTTCCGGCCTGCCGGCCGCGGCAGCCCAGGAGGGGAAAGACCTCCTGAAATCCCTGGGCCTCCCCACCCAGGCCCCAGCGTTGCCGCCGGGCGAAATCCTCCAGGCCCTGCAGGTGGACAAAAAGAAGCAGGATCGGCGCCTGGTCTTTGTCCTGCTGCAGCAGCTGGGAAAGGCCGTAGTGCACCCGGAGGTGCCCATGGAGATGGTGCTGGATTGGCTGAGGAAAAATAGCGGCCGATAAAAAGGGGTGTGAAAAAAAGGGGAGAGAATAATAGTGGGGCGGGCCTGAAGTGCCCGCCAAAAAAAACCCGGTTCCCAAGCCTCGGCTTGGGAACCCCTTGATGTGCTTAAGGCTTTATGGAAAGGCTTGCCCAGGGAATACCCTTTGGACACCTTTCAGAACGACCTAAGGATTTTTTCAAGGAAAGGCCTCCTATTACTTGGATCATGACCTAAAGGGCAGGCTTGGGCGGGCACGGAGGCCCGCCCCACTAAAAAAATGAATTTCTCTGGATTTCATGATGACATGCACAAAGATGGCCGGACACTGAGGATTATCCCTGGATCGGCTGGAGCTCCCGGGGGGATTGAAAAAAGGTGACAGACAGTTGTGCAGCAGCCCCCAACATCAGCCATGAGTCTCTGCAATTAAATTCTTTTATTATAGTGGGGCGGGCCTCCGTGCCCGCCGAAAATAAACCCGGTTCCCAAGCCTCGGCTTGGGAACCCCTTGATGTGCTTAAGGCTTTATGGAAAGGCTTGCCTGTGGAACATCCTTTGGATACCTGCCAGGATTAAAGATTGGATTCTCCAGGCAGGGCCTCCTATTACTTGGAGCATGATCTAAAGGGCAGGCTCGGGCGGGCACTTCAGGCCCGCCCCACTAATAATTTGATCTTTTTAGAAAAGATGAATTTCATGGTGAAGCCCATGGACAAAGATTCCCCTTTCTGCTACCGGCGACGTCTCCCCCACTGGCGACAGAACCGAGCGGTTTACTTCGTCACTTGGCGTTTGCATCCTCAGCAACCCCCTCTTCAACCCCAGGAAAGAGATATCGTTGTTGCGGCGCTGCAGCATTTTGACCGGTTCCGCTATCAGTTATTGGCTTATGTGGTCATGGATGACCATATCCATCTCATCGTCGCCCCCGCAGAGGGTTTCCCATTGGAGACTCTGGTGCATTCTTGGAAATCTTTTATAGCCTACCGCTTGCAACGCCGGTTTGCCCGCAAAGGCAGCATCTGGCAGGATGAATATTTCGACCGAATTATCCGACATGAAACAGAATTTCAAGAGAAGCTGCAATATATTTACCATAATCCAAGGAAAAGATGGCCGGACACTGAAGATTATCCCTGGATCAGCTGGAGGGTGCCGGAGGATTGACAAAGGGGGGATGATATTACTGCAGCGGCCTCCAGCATGAGGCAAGAACCCTTCCAAAAAAACTTTTAAAAATAGTGGGGCGGGCCTCCGTGCCCGCCGAAAAAAAACCCGGTTCCCAAGCCTCGGCTTGGGAACCCCTTGATGTGCTTAAGGCTTTATGGAAAGGCTTGCCCAGGGAATACCCTTTGGACACCTTTCAGAACGACCTAAGGATTTTTTCAAGGAAAGGCCTCCTATTACTTGGATCATGACCTAAAGGGCAGGCTTGGGCGGGCACGGAGGCCCGCCCCACTAAAAAAATGAATTTCTCTGGATTTCATGATGACATGCACAAAGATGGCCGGACACTGAGGATTATCCCTGGATCGGCTGGAGCTCCCGGGGGGATTGAAAAAAGGTGACAGACAGTTGTGCAGCAGCCCCCAACATCAGCCATGAGTCTCTGCAATTAAATTCTTTTATTATAGTGGGGCGGGCCTCCGTGCCCGCCGAAAATAAACCCGGTTCCCAAGCCTCGGCTTGGGAACCCCTTGATGTGCTTAAGGCTTTATGGAAAGGCTTGCCTGTGGAACATCCTTTGGATACCTGCCAGGATTAAAGATTGGATTCTCCATGCAAGTATCCCTATTCCTTGGAGCATGACCTAAAGGGCAGGCTCGGGCGGGCACTTCAGGCCCGCCCCACTAAGAAAAGGAATTTTTAGGAAAGATGGATGGTAGTCTGTTGGGCGCCCGTCAACCCTGGGATCTCTGGAAGTGAGTATTAAGGATTACAGTGCCAAGAAGGCCGGCTGTGTCTATCCTGTCTCTCTGGGCTGTGCCAAGAACCGGGTGGACACCGAGATTATGTTGGCCCAGCTTGAAGAGGCAGGGTGGCGGATCACTGCTGACCCGGGAGCCGCCGACCTCCTGCTGGTTAATACCTGTGGCTTCATTGCCTCGGCCAGTCAGGAAGCCATTGACATCATCCTGGAGCTGGCGGTTCAGAAGCAGGCCCGGCCCGGAGTCCGGTTGGTGGTGGCCGGCTGTCTGGTGCAGCGTTATCAACGGGATTTGCCGGAGCTGTTGCCGGAAGTGGACCTGTTTGTGGGGGTGAATGATTTCCCGGACCTGACGGCCCTGCTGGCGGCCGGGCCGGAGGTGGGCGGCTCCCGGCTGGCCTGCCGCCGTCCCTGGCTGGACTATGCGGCGGTCTTCCCCCGGCGTCTGACGACGCCTTTTTACAGCGCCTATCTCAAGATCGCCGAAGGCTGCAGCCACCGGTGCACCTATTGCACCATTCCGGCCATCCGGGGGCCGTACCGCAGCCGACCGCCGGCCACCCTGGTGGCCGAAGCCCGGGAGTTGGCGTCTCGAGGGGTGATCGAGCTCAACCTGGTAGCCCAGGACACCACGGCCTATGGCCAGGATCTGGCGGGCCGGGCTCTCCTGCCCGAACTCTTGGAGGAATTGGCTGGTATTGCCGGCCTGCGCTGGCTCCGGGTGCTCTACGGCCATCCCACCGGGGTGACGCCGGAGCTGCTCCGGGTCATGGCGGCTCAGCCCAAGATCTGCCCGTATTTTGATCTGCCCCTGCAGCACCTCAACGACCGCCTACTGCGGCGCATGGGAAGGACTTACACCCAGGCCCAGGTTCGGGAACTGGTGGCGGACATCCGCCGGGTCCTGCCCGCGGCGGCGCTGCGGACCTCGCTCATCGTCGGCTTTCCCGGGGAGACCGAGGCGGAGGCGGTGGAGTTGGGCCAGGTCCTGGCAGAGTTGTCCTTTGATCACGTGGGCGTCTTTGCTTTCCAGCCCGAGGCGGGGACCCCGGCGGCCCGCTTCCGGGAACAGGTGGAGGCCGTCGAGGCCAACCGCCGGGCCCGGCGGGTGCGGACCCTCCAGGCCAAGATCAGCCGCCAGAAATTGCGACGGCTCCGGGGCAGGGTGGTGGAGGTGTTGGTGGAGGGGTATTGCGAGGAAACCGACCTGCTGCTGCAGGGCCGGCTGGCCAGCCAGGCCCCAGAGGTGGACGGCCGGGTGCTGATCACCGCGGGACAGGGGGAGGTCGGGACCATCCAGCCGGTAAAGATTACCAAAACCCACACCTATGATCTGGTGGGAGAACTGGTGGGCCCCTCTTGCCGGGACGTCCAAGTCTGATTCTGGGGCCGGGTTTTCCGTCTTTCTCCCTATTCTACTTGCAAAAACTCTGTAAATCATTATATTTTGAGACAAGGGATGGGTGGTGCCGGCCCCGGCCGGATCCCGCCGCCAGCCTTGGATATTTCCGACCACATTGAGAATCATATGGCAATCATGAAAAAAACTGCGCCGGTCAGGAACCCGCGGCCGAAGCCGACCCGGGGCTCAGGCCGCCCGGGTTGGGTCCGGGTAATATCCCGGCTTGTCGCCGTCCTGCTCGTCCTGGCCGTCCTGGGGGCCGCGGGCGCCGGCTATTTTATTTATTACTATTATAATCGGGACCTGCCGGACTATACCATGATCAAGGATTTCCGGCCGCCCCTGATCACACGGCTCTATGCCCGGGATGGCCAGCTCATCGGGGAATTTTTTAATGAACGGCGGATCATCGTCCCCTACAGCCGCCTGCCCCAGCACCTCATCCTGGCCTTCCTGGCCGCGGAAGACGCCCGGTTTTTTGAGCATCCGGGGGTGGATTTACTGGGTATTGCCAGGGCTTTCATCGAAAACCTCAAGGCCGGGGAGATCGTCCAGGGGGGCAGCACCATCACCCAGCAGGTGGTCAAGAGCATCTTCCTGACTTCGGAGCGGAGCTTCAGCCGCAAGGTGCGGGAGGCCATCCTGGCCTATCGCATCGATAATTTTCTCAGCAAGGAAGAGGTCCTGCTCCTGTATCTGAACCATATCTATTTGGGGAACGGCGCCTATGGGGTGGAGGCCGCGGCCCAGGAATATTTCGGCAAACACGTGGAGGACCTAAATCTGGCCGAGGCCGCCATGTTGGCCGGCCTGCCCAAAGCGCCCAGCCGCTATTCCCCCACCAGCAACCCCATGCGGGCCAAGGAACGGCAGGCCTATGTGTTGAACCGCATGGTGGAGGCCGGGTTTATCAGTGCCGACCAGGCCCAGGCGGCCCTGAATCAGCCTTTGACCTTCAAACCGGCCCGTTCCGAACGGTTTGATGATGTGGGCTATTATGTGGACTATGTGAAACAGATTTTGGAAGACCGCTTCGGCCGGGACCCCATTTATAACGCCGGCTTCCGGGTGTATACCGCCGCCGACGTCGAGCTGCATCAGGCCGCCAGGGAAGCCATCAATTCCGGCCTGCGGGAACTCTACAGCCGCCACGGCTTTCGGGGTCCTTTGAAGCAGTTGAAACCCAAGGAGATTGAACCATTCTGTAGACAGCAGGTGGCCTATTTCCAGAAGCATCCACCTTATCGGGGCCACCTCCAGACCGCAGTGGTGGTCCAGCCGGAAAAGGACAGATCCCCCCTCATTGTCCGCTTCGGCAACGAGTACGGGGTTCTGGCCAGACCGGCGGATAAAGATACCGCCGCGGCTATGAAACCCATCGTGGGCCGGCTGCGCCTGGGGGATGTGGTCCAGGTGCGGCTGCAGGAACGCACCGGGGGCCGGTACCAGTGGCAGGTGAGCATCGAGCCCGACCCCATGGCCCAGGCCGCCCTGGTCTTCCTGGAGAACCGCACCGGCAGGGTCCGGGTCATCATGGGCGGCAAGAACTACCGGGACAGTGTTTTTAACCGGGCGGTGCAGGCCAAACGCCAGCCGGGGTCGGCCTTTAAACCGATCATTTACGCGGCGGCGGTGGAGAAGGGCTACGGTCCCCAATCCACCGTCTATGACGAGCCCATCTCCCTGCCGGGCGGCCGGGCCGGCGAACCCTGGACCCCCAAGAACTATGACGGTTCCTACTACGGGCCCATGAACGTGGCCACGGCTTTGGCCATGTCCCGGAATCTGCCGGCCGTGCGCCTGCTCATCAGCATCGGGCTGCCGCCGGTGATCCAGATGGCCAAGGCCATGGGCCTGACCACCCCCATTTACCCCAACTATTCCTCGGCCCTGGGGTCCTCGGAGGTCACCCTGCTGGAGCTGACCCGGGCCTATTCCACTTTTCCCAATGGCGGGCAGCTGGCCAACACCATCGTCATCGAACGGCTGGAGGACCGGGACGGCCGGATCCTGGAGGAGGCCCAACCCAGCCTGCGCCAGGTCATGAGTCCCCGCACCGGCAAGATCATGACGGAACTGCTCATGGGGGTGGTCCAGCGGGGCACCGCCACCCGGGTCCAGGTCCTGAAGCGGCCCATGGGCGGCAAGACCGGCACCACCAACAACCATCGGGATGCCTGGTTCATCGGCTTTACCCCCTCGGTCACCGCCGGCGTCTGGATCGGCATGGATGATGAGCGGAGCCTGGGGAGCCGGGAGACCGGCGGCCAAGCCGCAGCCCCCATCTTCATCAAATTCATGCAGGCGGCCCTGAAGAACCAGCCGGTGGAGGAATTCCCGGATATGCCGGGCACGATCTATGCTTCTTCGGGCCGCCACCAGGTGGATTACGAGGCCTCGCAGGATGAGGAAGAAGACTATGAGATCGTCGAGGAAGAGGTGCCGACCCGGCCGGCTCCGAGCCCCCGGCGGTCATATTTTCAGAGGGATGTGGGCGACTAGCCGGGGGAGACCGGTGCGGCAGGCATGTCTCCATCGGTTTCCGGTTTCGGCCAAAGAAGGAATGGCAATTACCGGGTACGTGCGGATTTCATTAAGGTTGCTGCCCTTGGCTAACTTGGGCGGGCACAGAGGCCCGCCCCACTAATAGAGAGCCTAAAAGAGAAGCTCTTCTAGAAACCGGAAACCAGAAACCGGAAACTTTATTTTGTTAGTAATTGCTATTACTAATAAAGGTCATCCGCGAACCATGAAAATACAGGTCCCTGCCCTTGGCTAACTTGGGCGGGCACAGAGGCCCGCCCCACTAAAAGAGAACCTAAAAGAAAAGCTCTTCCGGAAACTGGAAACCAGAAACTTTATTTTCTTGGTAATTGCCATGACTTACAAAAGTCAACTGCGAACCATGAAAATACAGGTTCCTGCCCTTGGCTACCTTGGGCGGGCACAGAGGCCCGCCCCACTAAAAGAGAACCTAAAAGAAAAGCTCTTCCGGAAACTGGAAACCAGAAACTTTATTTTCTTGGTAATTGCCATGAGTTACAAAAGTCAACTGCGAACCATGAAAATACAGGTTCCTGCCCTTGGCTACCTTGGGCGGGCACAGAGGCCCGCCCCACTAAAAGAGAGCCTAAAAGAGAAGCTCCTCCGGAAACCGGAAACCGGAAACCGATTTTTCTGACCACTGACAACTTTATTTTCCAACTAAATTAGAACGGAAACACGGCTATGCGAGAACTCGACGTGAAGGAGATTACGGCCGCGGTCAAAGAGGCGGCCATCACAGCCAATCATGAGCTGGGGGAGGACATGCTCCAGGCCCTGGCCCGGGGACTGGCTATGGAAGAATCGGCCACCGGTCGGGAAGTATTCCGGCTCCTGTTGGAGAACGCCCGGATCGCCAAAGAGAGCCGCATCCCCATCTGTCAGGACTGCGGCCTGACCGTAGTCTTTGTGGATTTGGGGCAGGAGGTGCACCTGGTGGGGGGCGATCTCAACGAAGCCATTCAGGAAGGGGTGCGCCAGGGTTATGCCGAGGGGTATCTGCGCAAATCCCTCTGTCATCCCTTTACCCGGCAGAACACCGGGGACAACACCCCGGCGGTGATCTACACCACCATTGTTCCCGGTGACCGGGTCAGGCTCATGGTGGTGCCCAAGGGCGGAGGCAGTGAGAACATGAGCCGGGTGCATATGCTGCGTCCCGCCGCGGGGTTGGCGGGGGTCAAGGAGAAGGTGGTGGAAACCGTCCGGGAGGCGGGACCCAACCCCTGCCCGCCCATTATTGTGGGGGTGGGCATCGGCGGTACCTTTGAACAGGCGGCGCTTCTGGCCAAAAAGGCCCTGCTGCGGGAGGTGGGCAGCACCAATCCCGATCCCGAGCTGGCGGCCCTGGAAGAGGATTTTCTCACGGCCGTGAATAATACCGGCATCGGCCCTGCCGGGCTGGGAGGCCGGCTGACCGCCTTGGCGGTGCATATCAAGATGATGCCCTGCCACATCGCCAGTCTGCCGGTGGCGGTAAATATTCAATGCCATGCCAGTCGTCATCAGGAAGTAATACTTTAGGAGCCCGCCCTATGTCACGCACTATCACATTAACGACCCCTCTCACTGATGAGGATGTGGAGGCCTTGCAGATCGGCGATACGGTGCTGGTCAACGGCGTCATCTACACCGGTCGGGATGCCGCTCATAAACGCTTGGTGGATCTCTTGACCGCTGGCCAACCGCTGCCCCTAGAGCTGCAGGGGCAGATCATCTTTTATGTGGGCCCCAGCCCGGCCCGGCCCGGCCGGGTCATCGGTGCCGCCGGGCCCACCACCAGCTATCGCATGGATCCCTACGCCCCACAGCTCCTGGCTCTGGGCCTCAAGGGAATGATCGGCAAAGGCAAACGCTCGCCGGAGGTCATCGCTGCCCTCCAGAAATACAAGGCCGTCTATCTGGGAGCCATCGGCGGCGCCGGCGCCCTGATTTCCCAGGCCATCAAGGCCGCGGAGATCGTGGCCTATGAGGATCTGGGGCCCGAGGCCATCCGCCGTTTGGTGGTGGAGAACCTCCCCACCATTGTTATCAATGACTGCCGGGGCAACGACCTCTATGAGCAGGGGCGCCAGCAATACGCCCGCTGACGGCCGGCCGGGGACCTCAACCGCACCTCCATGGGGCGCCGGTGGTCCTTTCCCCCGGCGCCTCTTGCCAAAAACTAGCCGAACCGGGTAGATTTCTAGTCGTTTTTTTCCTTGATATCGAGTATAGTTTAAAAGATTATTAAGTTGTCTTTCTAAAGGCTGCGCCGCTGCCTGTCCCCATGTATCAATAAGTTTTGCCGTGTAATGGTTTTGCTGGGACGGCAAACCGCTCGCCGACAACGGAGCATATCAGGAATCCTATGAGTCATCACGCTGACCTCGACGTCGTCCGCAAACGGGTTTTAGAGAAGAAGAAAAACTACCAGGAATACAACTTCGGGCCGGTGAAAGACGATGCCATCAAGACTTTTTTTGATCTGGCCCAGGAGTATGAAACCCTGGAAAACCTTTTCCGGGTCTGCGTTTCGGTCATCAAAGAATTCTTCGACCTGGAGAGCCGTCTCTACCTCACCTGCAGTGGCCTGGGGTGCCTGGAATATGTCTGCAGCAGTGAGGAGGGGGTAAAACCGGAGCGGACCCCGGCCCCGGAAGGGATCAATCTAGCCAACGCGGCTTACGCCCTCGACGACTCCTGGGTGATACCGGTGCGGGGAAACCGTCTCCTGGTGGACCGACTGCCCTTTTTCGCCAAAGAACAGGTCATCGGCATGCTGGAGATCTACCCGGCCAGCCACCTCACAGACGGCGATAAATTTTTCTTTGAAAAATACGCCAACCGCCTGGGCTATGCCCTCCACAACAAGATCATTATGCTGCAGAACATCCAGCATATTCATTTTATCAACAGTCTGGTGGGGGATATTGAGCATAATGTCATCATCCCCAACATCTCCCTGAGCCTGTATCTGCGGCACGTCAAGAAAAAAGTGGAGGCCCTGCACGATCTGGTGGAACACCCCCCCGAGGCCGTGCAGCACTGCCCGGAATTTGTCGCAGCGGTGCGGGGTCTCACCCTGGGCATCGAAGAGGATTGTCATAATTTTGAGAAGCAGTACCGGGGGGTCAGCCTTTTTCTGGAATCCCTCTTCCGTCCCAGCCATTTCCAGAAAGGCCACCTGGTGCTGCGGAAACGCCGCTGCAATGTGCGCAGCGAGATCATTCAACCCCAACTGGAGCTGTATCTACCCAAACTCCAGGAGCGTCAGATTGAGATTGACGAAAGCCTGGGCGGGGTCCCGGAGGAAGATTTCACCCTCATGGTGGACAAAGGTCTCATCTCCCAGGTGTATGCCAACCTCTTCTCCAACGCCGTCAAATATACCCGCCCCTCGCCCCAGGGCCGGAAATACATCTCCTATGGCCGGCGGCTGCTCCCCGATTTCTTCGGGACGGGCAAAGATGGGGTGCGCTTCAATGTCTTTTCTTCGGGGCCGCCCATCCCCGAACAGGACCGGGCCCTCATCTTTGAAGAGGGCTACCGGGGCCACAATACCGACAACGAGGTGGGCACCGGCCGGGGCCTCTTCTTTATCCGCAACGTCATCGAGACCCACGGCGGTCAAGTAGGGGTGGACATCACCCCCGAGGGCAACGACTTTTACTTCGTCCTGCCTGTGTTCAGCGATCAAGAGGCCATGGCGGCATCCTTGCCGGAACACCAGGTGAGATAACAGCAAACCCGCTCCGGGGACCTGTTTAGCTTTTCAACAAACGGCCATTTCCTGCTGTCTATTTTATAAACATTTAAAAATCAAGTTATATCAATATATTGGCAGCAGCAAATTGTTTTCTGTTGCCATTCTCAACAAAGGGTGTCCGGCAATGGGGTCCCAGGGTTTGCCCCGCTGGCCCGGCCCTGGCACCTTCCCGGTATTTCTCTCCGCTCCCGCGCCGCTTTTGAATTTGGCACCTCCCTTGCATATAAGAATGAGCAAAAAGTCTGTGGAGATCACACTCAACGGTATCAGCCCTAAGGAGGTTGTCATGAATGCGGCGACTACTCGAGAGGAGCGGACGGTTCAGGTGCCAGTGGCCACTGCCGCCGCCAAGATGGTGGAAGTTTTCGGCTTCAAAGTGCCTACTTCCCTGTATTATGTGCATCGTGGACATGCCTGGGCGGTCCTGGAGGACAGCGGCCAGGTGCGGGTTGGCATGGATGATTTTTCCCAAAAGATCCTGGGACCGGCCGAGGCCGTGGAGTTTCCGGTGGTGGGCCGGGAGTATTACCAGGATCACGTCTGTTTGGCCCTCATCCGTCAGGGACACAAGGCCAAGGTGCTGGCCCCCGTGGATGGGGTGGTCCAGGAGATCAATACCCTGGTCCAGGAGCAGCCCCAGCTGGTGCATGACGATCCCTATGGCGCCGGTTGGCTCTTCCGCCTGAAGCCCACCAATTTGCAGCGCAACCTGGATACCCTCTATACCGGGGAGATCGTGGCCTCCTGGATTGATCAGGAATCCCATCGTCTCCTGGGTCTGCTGGAGACCTCGGCGGGGGTGACCTTGCCCAGTGGCGGGAGCATCGTGGATGACGTCTACGGCCATTTCCCGGCCCTGGGGTGGCGGCAGTTGGTGCAGGAATTCTTCCTCCGGGATCTCACCAAGACCTGGAAGAAGCGGGCTCGGGTATGACGCCGTGATCAGGCGGCGGACATCTCTGGGAACTCCTCGGTCCGCCGCCGACAACGGCAAACTCTTCAGGCCCACCACGGAGTGCGGGAAGGATGAACCATGAAACCCCAGGAACGGAAAGAACAGTGCGTCTGGATGGAGGCCGGCGTCATAGATTATAAAATCTGCGACAACAGGTACGATTGCACCACCTGCAGCTTCGACCGGGCCATGCAACAGACGGCGGCAGCCAATCTAGCCCTCCGCCGGGCCGGGCAGACCCCTCCCGGGAAAAAAGGCCGGATCATCCCCTGGCAGGATAAGCTGCGCCAGCGTTCGGGATTACAGCAGCAGTGCCGGCATATGCTGACCAAGCGAGTCCCGGCATATTTCTGCGGCAATCATTATGAGTGCCAACACTGCCCCTTTGACCAGCTGTTGGAAGATCAATGGCAGGTTTTTACCCCGCCGGCCCGCCCCCATCTCCAGGAGGTCTTTGGCATTGCCGTACCCTTCAACCTGTACCTGCACCAGGGCCATACCTGGGCGGCGGTGGAGGACGGCGGCCGGGTCCGCCTGGGGATGGACGCTTTTACCCAAAAGGTCTTCGGTCCGGCCGAGGCCTGGCGGCTGCCCCGGATGGGCGAAGTCTTTCACCAGAATCAGATCAGTCTGGAGATGGCCCGGAAAGATCGCCGGGCCCCGGTGCTGGCCCCGGTGACCGGCATCGTGGAAGCCGTCAACCCGGCGGTGCGCCGGCATCCCCAGGTAGTCCATGACTATCCCTATGAGGATGGCTGGCTGGTGGTGGTCAGCCCCACCCAGCTCAAACCCGATCTGGAACAGCTCTTATACGGAGAGAAAAACCTGGCCTGGATCCATTACGAGACCAACCGGCTGTTGGGCCTCCTCCCCGCTGCGGCCGGCCTCACCCTCCCCGACGGCGGGGCCCTGATAGATGATGTCTACGGCCATGTCCCCGGCCTGTCTTGGGAGCTCTTGGTCTCGGAATTTCTGGGCAGCCGCTAGGCAGGGTAGCCCAACCGCCCCCTGCTGGAAAGACACGGCCTCCAGCCGTGTTTTTCTTGGGGCGCCCGGGATACCCCAGCGTTTTTTCTCGCTTACCGCCCCCCCCTTACCCGAGGCTTCGCCCGCCCTTCTCTTCGCCCCCTGCCCGAATCTCTGAGCTTTTTCCTAAAAAATGTGGGCGGCTCGGCAGCTCCCAAAGTTCTTTCATAGCAGACTATTTATTGATATCATTATCATTTATCATCAATATACGTATATTATCGTCAGTATTATAGCGATCTTGTGAATACCCGCCAGACCCATTAGTATATAAAAAAATGTCTAGAACTTTTCTTTAACTGATCGCCCGGAATGACCGACTCCACGGCCATGGTAAAAAAACCCCAGCCGCTCTCCCAGAAGGGAGGCACTGGCCGACTTCCCGCCGAAACCCTGGGGCAGGACCTCTATGAGGTCCTGTTCCATGCGGTCAACGACGCCATCGTCCTGGTGGATCCCGCCACCACCACCTTTGTGGCGGTCAACGATAGGTTCTGCCAGATGACCGGTTTCAGTCAGGAGGAGGCCCGGGGGCTGCCGGTGGCAGCCCTTTTTACCGAAGAAGCGCCATACACCGCCCGGGAAGCCCAGGCCTGCATCCAGCGGGCCCTCACCGAGGGGCCGCAGCTCTTTTCCTGGGAGGCCCAGGATCGCTTCGGCCGGCGCCACTGGGTGGAGATGAACCTGAAAGCCCTGGCCTTGGCCGGGAAGACCTACTTGGTGGGCACGGTTCGGGATATTCAGTCCCGCAAAGAGGCGGAACTCAAAGCCCAGGAGACTGAGCAGGCCATGATGGCCCTGCTCAATGCCCTCCAGGACATAGCCCTCCTGTTGGATCCCGACGGAATCATCCTGGCGGCCAACGATGCGGCCCGGCGGCGCCTGCGCTCCCAGCTGGGCGACTGTCTGGGCCGCAATGTCTTTGAGCTCATGCCGCCGGCCGTGGCCAAGATCAGGAAAGCCAAGGCCGATGAGGTCTTTCGGACCGGCAAGGTGGTCTATTTTGAAGATGAGAATGCCGGCCGCCATTTCCTCAACATCGTCTACCCCATCGTCAATAACACCGGGCAGGTGATCCGGGTGGGCGTCTATGCCATGGACGTCACCGAGATTAAAAGGACTGAGCGGGAGTTGGCCAAAATCAGGGGCCGGCTGCAGTGCCTCCTGGATCATGTGCCCGTGGCCCTCTATGGCTGCCAACCCGAAGATGTCGGCCGCCTGACCTACCTCAGCAAAAATATCGAACGATTGACCGGTTTCAGCGCTGGCGAGATATTGGCCGACCCCTTTTTTTGGAACCAGCGCCTCCATCCCGACGACCGCCTGCAGGTGCTGGCCAAGAAACAGCAACTCCAGCAATCTGACCGGACCTTCTTAGAATATCGTTTCCGCCATAAAGACGGCAGCTATCGGTGGCTACACGACGAGTTCGCCGTGGTGCGCAATCCTCAGGGAGAACCGCAGGAATTCATCGGCTCGCTCCTGGATGTCAGCGCCACCAGGAAGGCCCAGGAGGCCCTGATCCGGAGTGAAGCCCGTTACCGAGCCATTGTGGAGTGCCAGAGCGATCTCATCTGCCGCTTTACTCCCGATGCCATCCTCCACTATGTCAACGAGGCCGTCTGTCGGTTCGTGGGCAGACCCTATGAGGAATTGGTGGGCCAATCCTTCGGGCCGTTACTCTCCAGGGAAGTCCCCCAGGATTTGATAGCCTGGCTGGCGACGTTGACCCCGGATCGGCCGGTGGCGGACCGGGAACTGCAGGTAGACTTGCCGGACGGTCGTCGGCGGTGGTTGGCCTGGAAGATCTATGCCTTCTTTGACGATCAGGAACAGGCCCGGGAATTCCAGGCCGTGGGCCGGGATATCACCGAGCGGGTAGAAGCTGAGGAGGCCTTGCGGCAGAGCGAACAACGGTTCCGCACCTATACCGAAAACTCTCTGGTGGGAGTCCTGGTGCTCCAGAACTATCGCTTCCGTTATGTAAACCCCGCCTTCGCCGCCATGTTTGGCTACAATCCGGCTGAACTCATTGATAATATTAATGTCATGGCCCTGGTCCATCCGGATTATCAGGAGCTGATCCGCCGCAAGATCGCTGAACGCCTGGCAGGGGCACCTCCAGAGCAGTATGCCATTCAGGGCCGGCGCCGGGACGGCACGGTGATTCATTGTGAACTGACCAGCAACCGCATCGATTACGAAGGGCAGCCGGCCCTGTTGGCGGTGGTCATTGATATCACCCAGCGTTGGGAAGCCGAAGCGGCCCTGCGGGCCAGTGAGGAGAAATTCCGCTATCTGGTGGAAAAGATGAACGACGGCTTGGGGGTGTGTGATGCCCACCAGCGGATCACTTACGTCAACCCTCGCTTCTGTGAGCTCATCGGTTACGAAGAAAAAGAACTGGTGGGGAAATACCTGTCGGAACTCCTGGATCAGGAGAACCGGGCAATATTCCACCAACAGTTTTCCCGCCGGCAAGCCGGGGAGGAACATCCTTATCAGCTTGTCTGGACCCGGAAGGATGGCAGCCAACTACCTACGTTGATTTCGCCCCGGCCCCTCTATGATGAGGCGGGCAACTTTCAGGGCAGTTTCGCCATCCTCACCGATATCAGTCGGTATCGGGAGGCCGAGCTGGCCCTGCAACGGCGGG
>JGI12104J13512_1000992_pt1 | contig 22689 bp, 23 predicted proteins | sample TerdegcTABiofilm_FD_13512 | JGI IMG/M metagenome (IMG submission 13512)
GTACCGGGCGCGTCCCGTGGCGGCGAGCCGGCTGTGCTCCGGTCCCACGCCGGGATAGTCGAGTCCCGCCGAGAGGGAGTGGGCGGGAAGAATCTGGCCGTTCGCGTCCTGGAGGACGAAGGAGTAGGCTCCGTGGAGGATTCCCGGCGATCCCGCCGTGAGGGTCGCCGCGTGCAGCCCCGTGTCCACTCCTCGTCCTGCGGCTTCCACTCCCACGAGCGCCACCGAGGGATCGTCGAGAAAGGCGGCGAAGATGCCCATGGCGTTGCTGCCGCCTCCCACGCAGGCCACCACCAGGTCGGGAAGCGTTCCTTCCCGCTCCAGGAACTGCCGGCGCGCTTCGTCGCCGATGACGCGCTGGAATTCCCGGACCATGGTGGGATAGGGATGGGGGCCCATGACGGAACCGAGGACGTAGAAAGAATCCTCCACGTTGGTCACCCAGTCCCGGAGCGCCTCGTTGATGGCGTCCTTGAGCGTCCGCGATCCCGACAGGACCGGTTCGACCTTAGCGCCGAGGAGGTGCATGCGCGCCACGTTGGGCGCCTGGCGCAGCATGTCCTCCTCGCCCATATAGACCACGCACTCCAGGCCGAACCGCGCCGCCGCGGTGGCGGTGGCCACGCCGTGCTGCCCCGCCCCGGTCTCGGCGAGAATCCGCCGCTTGCCCATGCGGGACGCGAGGAGCACCTGGCCGAGGGCGTTGTTGATCTTGTGGGCTCCCGTGTGGTTCAAGTCCTCCCGTTTCAGGAAGACACGCACGCCGCCGAGGGCCTCCGACAGGCGTTCCGCCGGAGAGAGCGGGGTGGGGCGCCCGCCGAAGTCGGCGAGGAGGAGCCGCAGTTCTTTCTGGAAGGTTTCATCCTCCGCTGCGGCGGCAAAGGCCGTCTCCAGCTCGTTCAGGGCCGGAATGAGCGTCTCGGGAACGAATTGGCCTCCAAAGGGGCCGAAATAGCCGCGTGCGTTCGGGGTCATGAGAGGCACTCCTTTTCGTCGAATTCGCCCCTCCGGGGCGAGGCTTCCCGGCGGGGAATTCCGCCGGAGGAATTTCGGGGAATTGCCGCGCCCGGATCTCTCCGGGGCGCCGTTGCCGCCTCTTCGTTCCATGCTGCGACGATGGCGAAACAGCGTCGCAGGAGAACCGGATCCTTTTCGCCGGGAGCGCGTTCCACCCGGCTGTTCAGGTCCACCGCCCAGGGAGAGAGCGCGTCGAGGGCCTCACGGAGATTTTCCGGACCGAGCCCTCCGGCAAGGATGAAGGGCCTCGAAAAAGCGCTCCTGCGGAGCAGCTCCCAGTCGAACCGTTCTCCCGTGCCGCCCGTGCGTCCTCCCCGGCGTGCGTCGAAGAGAATCGTCGCCTCCGGAAAGCGCGTCGCCGCGGCCGGATCCGCCGCATCCGTCACGCCGATGGCCTTGACGGCCTTCAGCGGTGACCGTGCGACCAGCTCGGGCGGTTCCTCCCCGGAGTACTGAATCCGGGTGAACAGACCGCTCGCGGCGATGCGCTCCGTCTCCTCCCGCGTCGGGTTCACCACCACCGCCACGGATTCCACAAAGGGAGGAAGGTCCGCCGCGAGGAGCGCCGCCTGCTCCAGTGTGATCCTCCGGGGCGAGGGCGCCAAAATGAACCCTACCGCGTCCGCACCGAGCTCCACCGCAAGCTCCACATCCTTCCGGCGGGTGAGGCCGCACACCTTGATCCGGACCCGGCGCGTCACGGTGTTCCCGCCTCGGCAAACTCCCGGAGGAGCCGCTCCGGTTCCGTCGCACGCACCAGGGCTTCGCCCACGAGCACCGCGTCGGCGCCGCAGCGGTGCAGAAAGCGGGCATCCTCCGGAGAGCGCACGCCGCTTTCGGCGACCACCAGGCGCTTCGTCCCCGGCTCCCTGGAGCGGAGCAGCTCCAGAAGACGTTCCGTGACGGCAAGATCCACCGAGAACGTTCTCAGATCCCGGTTGTTGATGCCCAGAATAGCCGCGTCGGTGTCGAGCACCCGGAGCAGCTCCTCCGGGGTGTGCACTTCCACCAGGGCCTCCATGCCGAGTTCCGCCGCGAGGGAGAGCATGTGCTGCAGCTCCCTTGGATCTTCCAGGGCTGCCGCGATGAGGAGGACCGCGTCGGCGCCGAGAAAGCGGCTCTCATAGAGCTGGAGGGGATCCACGAGAAAGTCCTTCCGCAGCAGCGGCAGTTCCGTGCGTGCCCGGAGTGCTCGGAGAATCTCGCCGTCGCCGGAGAAATACTCCCGGTCGGTGAGAACGGACACCGCGTCGGCGCCGCCCGCCTCGTAGGCGGCGAGGAGCGCCTCCGGTTCCAGGTCGTGCCGGATCACGCCTTTGCTCGGGGAGGCTCTCTTGATTTCCGCGACGACCGAGAGTCCGGGGCGGGCAAGGGCCTTCGCCAGGGATCTCCGGGGCTGCCGCAGTGCCGCCACCTCCCGGCGTTTCGTGGCGAGAATGCGCTCCAGGATCATGCGAAAACTCCCGGAAAGAGCGCCGCCCTGCGGGAGAGGCCGGGCCGCGCCGCGCACTCCTGCGCCGGCACGGAGCCTATGAAACAGGGGTCTCTGAAGGCGTTCTCCCCGGTGGATTTCGGAGAGGACGCGGCGGAGAGGCCCTCCTGCCGTGCGGAGGTTCCGTCGCTTCGGGGCTCGGAGGAGGAGCCCTTTCCGACGGGAAGGGCCGCGGCGAGCCGGTCGAGGACGCGCTTCGCCTCGCCGGAATCGATGCTTGTCGCGCCCTTTTCGAGGGCCTTTTTCCAGCGGTCGGCTCTGGTCTCCGGAGTGGTGTCGTCATCGTTCAGGAGGAACGCCGCCGCTGCGTTGAGGAGCACCGCGTCCCGCCTGGGGCCGGGCGTTCCCCGGAGCACGTCGAGAAGAAGGCGTGCGTTTTCCTCGGGGGTGCCGCCCCGGAGTTCCTCCAGGGAACAGCGGGAGAGGCCGAGATCCTCCGGGGTGAGGTCGTATTCCTCGATGCTGCCGTTTCGCAGTTCCGCCACGTGAGTGGTCCCAGTAAGAGAAAGTTCGTCCAGGCCGTCTGCGCCGTGCACCACCAGCGCTCCCCGGAGGCCGAAATCGGCGAGGACCTCCGCGAGGGGGCGGACCAGGTGGGGCGCGTAGACCCCAAGAACCTGATGCGTGGCTCCCGCAGGGTTCGCGAGAGGGCCGAGAAGGTTGAAGAGGGTTCGCATGCCCAGTCCCTTGCGCACTGCCGCCACGTTCTTCATGGCGCCGTGGAAGAGAGGAGCGAAGAGGAAGGTCATTCCCGCCGCGTCAAGGCAGCTCAGAACCTCCTCGGGGGAGCCGGGAAAGGTCACGCCGAGCTTTTCCAGCACATCCGCGCTGCCACAGGTGCTCGAAACGGAGCGGTTCCCGTGCTTTGCCACGGGAAGGCCGCCCCCCGCCACGACGAAGGCCGCGGCGGTGGAAATGTTGAAGGTTCCCGTGCCGTCTCCTCCGGTACCGCAGGTGTCCACCAGGATTCTCCGTCCCGTGTCCACCCGGAGTCCCTTGTTTCGCAACGCCCTTGCGGCGGCGGCGATCTCCGCGACGGTCTCTCCCTTGCCCCGGAGTCCCGCGAGGAAGCCCGCCACCTGGATGTCCGGCACGGCGTTCTCCAGCATGCAGACCATGGCGTGTTCCATTTCGGCGGGGCTCAGGTCACGCCCCTGCACGACCTGTTCGAGGCAGTGCCGAAAACGGACCGCATCGGGCAGGGGTGTCCCCGGCGCTGCCTCCGGCCGGGGTCTTTTAGCTCCTTTCGGAGAGGGAGGAAGGGCGGTGGCGGTTTTCTGCAACGCAGGAGCGGCGCGCCCGCAGGTCCGTCGCGGCGCGGGTGGCGTCGTGCGGGGTCTGGAGGCCCCGAGGGCGCAGAAGTTCCGGAGCAGCGTGCGTCCTCCCTCGGTGAGCACCGATTCGGGGTGGAACTGCACGCCGAAGAGCGGATGGTCCCGGTGCCGGATTCCCATGACCTCTCCCGCGTCGGTCCAGGCGGAGATTTCGAGTTCCTCGGGGAGTCCCGCCTGTTCCACGAGAAGGGAGTGATAACGGCCCGCCTCGAATGGAGTCTTGACGCCCCGGAAGAGGGCGCTCCCGTCGTGGTGGACCAGGGAGATCTTGCCGTGACGGGGAATCGGGGCGCGGCACACCGTGCCGCCGAAGACGGCGCCGATGCACTGATGCCCCAGACAGACTCCGAGAATGGGAATTTCGCCCGCGAGTTCCGCCACGAGGCGGGGGCAGATTCCCGAATCGTCGGGGCCGCCCGGCCCGGGAGAGAGGACGATTCGATCCGGGGCGAGGAGCCGGATCTCTTCGACGGTGATGTGATCGTTCCGGACCACCTTCACCTCGTCGAGGACGGAAAGATACGCCACCAGGTTGTACGTGAAGGAATCGTAATTGTCGATGAGCAGAATCATGACCGGTCGCCTCCTTGTGCGGCAGTCTCCAGGGGTGCGGCGACGATCTCCGCGTCGCCGAGGGCGCAGAGTAGCGCCCGTGCCTTGTTCAGCGTCTCCTCGTACTCCGCGTCGGGATCCGAATCGGCCACGATGCCCGCCCCGACCTGGAGCCGAAGGATGTTCTCCCTGATCACGAAGGTGCGGATGGCGATGCAGGTGTCCAGATTGCCCCGGAAATCCACGTATCCCACGCCTCCGGCGTAGACGCCCCGGAACAGCCCCTCCAGATCGGCGATGATCTCCATGGCGCGGATCTTGGGCGCTCCCGAGACGGTCCCCGCGGGAAAGCTCGCCCGAAGGGCGTCGAGGGCGTCCTGGTCGTCCCGGAGGACGCCCTCCACCTGGGAGACGAGGTGCATGACCCGGGCGAAGCGCTCCACCTCCAGATACTCGGACACGACCACGCTTTCGGGACGGCAGATCCGGGCCAGGTCGTTCCGGGCGAGATCCACGAGCATCACGTGTTCCGCCCGCTCCTTCTCGTCCTTCCGGAGTTCCGCCTCAAGCGCCCGGTCCTCCCGAGGCGTGGCGCCCCGCCTTCGCGTTCCCGCGAGAGGACGGGAGATCACCTTGTGTCCCTGGACGCGGAGAAGAATCTCCGGCGAGGAGCCCACAAGGGCCAGCTCGGGGAATTCCATGCAGAACAGATAGGGCGACGGGTTCGCCGCCTTGAGGGACCCGTACAGCGTCAGCGGGTCCGCCGGAGCCGGACACTCGAAACGATGGGAGAGCACGATCTGGTAGGCGTCTCCCCGGGCGATGTGTTCTCTGGCGGCCTGCACCATCTCTCCGAAACGCTTCCTCGAAACGGAAGGGACCAGGCGTACCGGGCCGGTTTTTCCGCAAGGTGCCCCGTGCGCCGACGGTGCGGGCTCGGGGGCGGCAAACAGTTTTTCGAGAGCGGCGAGGCGGTGGCGGGCATTTTCGTAGCTCCGCCGAAAACGCGCCACATCCTCCGCGGCGTTTTCTCCCCGCGGTTCGGGAGGCTCCGTCAGGACGAGAAGCGTGAGGGAATGCTCCACCGCGTCCGTCACCGCCACGATCCCGGGCACAAAGAGGACCGACGCGGGATGGTCCGGAGAGGGCAGCCTTTTCCCGGGTTGGTCGTGAAAGAGGTCTTCCCAGAGTTCCGCCATCTCGTAGCCGAAGAAGCCCACCACGCCGCCGCAGAAGGGGGGCAGCGTTCCGTCGTCGTAGAGACGCACGCCTGCCAGAAAGGAGCGTAGCGTCTCCAGGAGGTCCGCTCCGGGAAGCAGGGATTCCCGCCCCTCCGCGTCGGTTTCGGCCACGCCTTCCGGAACGGCCCGGAAGATCCGCAGCGGCGCCGCGCCGAGAAGAGCGTAGCGCCCGCCATGGAGGTCGCGTCCGTCCCCTTCGAGGAGAAAGACGCTTCTGTCCAGAGTCCGGAGTCTCTCGTACACATTCTCCGGGGACATTTCTCCGAGGGGGAGCCGGAGGGCGAGGGGGATCAGGGAATACTCTCCGGCGAGAGCGCAATACTCCTCCGCGCCTGCTCCCGCCCCCCCTTCTTCCGTCCGCTGCAACGCACCCTCCGCCCGGAAAAACGACTCCTTTCCATCGGGGAAAGGCGTCGCGGTTCTGGATTGCCTCATGTCAGCTCTCTCCTTTCGAAATCTCCGGGATGCGGGCGTTCCGCCTCCGCACCCCTTCTCTGCTCTGCTGTTCTCGCATCCCCCTCGGGGAAATGTCCGCTCGGAATTCTGCCGATCCAAAATACAAACGGAGGGAAGACATCCTCGCGGCGTCTTCCCTCCGTTTTGCAGTGCAAACAGAAAAGGCCGCGAAGAAGATCCCTGAAGAGGGACCTGCCTCCACGGCCTTTTCGAACGCTTCGGATCACCCTTGGGTGATCGGCGCTATGGCGTTCGCTTTATCGGCTCGGGCGGCAGGCTGTTAAGCCCGCCACCACCAGTTTCGAAGAAGAGTCTGTACGTTCACGGAAAATCCTCCCGGAAATCGTTTTGTGGCACTCTATCACGGAGAATGCGGAATGTCAATCCCTGAATGTGACGGTGTGTGACGGGACAGGGAAAATGTCATCCCTGAAACGGGACAGGGATAATGTCATCTGTCATTCTCTGTGGATGATGAGGAGCGAGTGTTTCTTGAACCTGCAAGACGCGAAGAAAGCGGCGGGTCCGGACAGGGTTGCGAAAGGGGAGGGCGCGGCGGCGGAAGAGGCTTTGGACTTGGGCGACTCATGTGAGGCTGCGGTCGTAGCGTTTGATGAGAAGGCGCTTGAAGTCGGTCTTGTCCGACGGGCCTGGACCGTCCAACAGGAATCGAGCGCCCTGTTCTCCAACCCCTTGAATTCCAGCCGGTCGTTGAAAATCCGGTTCGGGATGGTCCAGGCCGGGGCAAAGAGATGTACGGTGGTGTTTTCCCCCTTGACGCAGCCCATGTTCTGACATAGACTCCATTGAGTTAGATATGTCAAACAATCCGGCACGCTTCCGTAAAACACGTCGCATGGCGGAAAAATCCGCTTCGGAGAAACATTTTGGAGGGAGAGTTCATGGTCACGGAATCCACGGAAAATCTGCTTGCTGAAATCTATCGTTTAACCCGGCGGGCGCCCCACGCCCACACGAAGGAGATCGCCGCGCGGCTCGGCGTGAGCATGCCCACCGTATCGGCGAAGATCATTCGGTTGGCTGAGGATGGGTACGTGAACCACGCGTGGCGCAGGGGCGTGACCCTCACCGAGGAGGGGCGATGTCTCGCGCTTCGGGTACTGCGACGGCACCGTCTGCTGGAGACGTTTCTCGTGGAGATGCTCCATCTCTCCATCGACGAGGTGGACGAAGAAGCACACCGGCTGGAGCACGTCGTTTCCGACCGGCTGCTCGATGCTCTCGACGCGGCACTGGGATATCCCGAAACGGATCCCCACGGCCACCCCATTCCCACGGGAGCGGGACACATGGCGGATCCCGAGTATGGATGGCTCTCCGACGCTTTGGCGGGAGAGCGAGTGCTCGTGCGCCAGGTGAGCGACCGTGACCGGGATCATCTGTGCTATCTGAGGAAACTCGGCGTTGTTCCCGGGGCGGTTCTCTCGGTCCTGGAAAGGGCACCTTTCAACGGGCCGCTCACGCTCGGCATCGATGAAAGGACCGTGGTTCTCGCTCACGTCATGGCGAAGACGATTGCCGTTACGGTTGTCGGTGAGGTGTGCCCCGAAGAGGGGCGCTGCCCGGAAGAAAAGGAGAGACGGACGGAGGTTGTGGTAAATGGGTGCGACATGGGAGGCATGGAAGGCTCGGATGGAGACGCTGCCTGAGGACAGGTGTTCCTTTGAGAAGTGGCTGTTTCTTCAGGTGGCGGGTGTTCTTTTCGCAGGAAAGGCGGGGGAGCTGCTCACCCTTGGAGTCGGTCCGTGCCGATGGGAACTCCGGAGGCAGATCGACCGGGCCCAAGCGCTCGCGCACGCCTGGGGATGTTCTTTCGCGGAGTTGACCCGGGAGGAGTGTTGCGCCCGGGTTGTCATCTACGCCCCGGCGGCTGTGCGAAAGGCGCTTTCCGAGACGCCTCCGTGGGTCTTCGAGAAAATCGGCTACGCCGGGAACCTCGACGGAGAGGCCTTTCTCGCCGAAGTGGGACGGCGCTGGCAGCAGAGCGGGCGGATTCCCCACGAGGTCGGATTGGCGCTCGGCTATCCCGTCAAGGATGTCCTCGGGTTTATGGGCCTGGTCTCCCTTCCGGGGGCAGGCGGATGCGGCTGGAGGATCTTCGGAGACCCCGGTCCGTCGTTGCGGCGCAGCCGCCGTTACGCCCTTGCCCGAGAGCGGGCGGTCGCCTTTCTGGGCGATGCGGGCCGAAAGACGACGGAACGGGCCTTTCGGCCCGCTCCGTCGATGGTGCGTGTTGCGACCTGACGCTTACGCCTTGGAGATGGCGCCCACGGGGCAATGGGGAACACAGCGGACAGCGGAAAGATTTGTGCAGTCGTTGCAAAGGTTCCGGTCGATGACGTAACTCTTCCCGTGTTCCGCGATGGAGATCGCGTTTCGGGGACACTGAGGACGACACGCGTCGCAGAGGACACAGTTCTCGCTGATCTGATGAGCCAAGGTGAACGCCTCCTTTTTTGAATGACCCTTGAGCATGGTCTGAGGGTACAAAATAAGGGGTTGTCAGTCAATAAAAATTTTAAAAATAAAGGTCTCTCTTTCGAGAATGAGGAGGTCCTCTCTGCGTTTTCACGTCCTCCGAAACGGCACTTTTGTCCGCCGGGACCGAGCCGCCGGAGGAGGACAGGCAAAGGAGGTGACGAACATGTAGCGTTTCGTGTCTCATCGCAGTTCTCGGTCGATCGTTGCCGGATCCGCGGGATTTTCGGAAAGAATGCATGAAGGAGGCCGCCATGGCGAAGACAGTCGTGATATTCGGATCAACCACGGGAAACACGGAGTCCGCGGCAGGAAAGATCGGAAGTGCCTTCGGGGAGGCGGAGCTCAAGGCGGTGAGCGCGAAGGCGCTTGAAGAGGCGAAGGAGTATGATCTCCTCATCCTCGGTGCCTCCACGTGGGGGTACGGAGAGCTTCAGGACGACTGGGTATCGGTCGTCAAGGATCTGGAAAAGCTCGATCTGACAGGCAAGAAGGTGGCCCTGTTCGGCACGGGCGATCAAAGCTGCTATCCCGATACGTTTGTGGATGCCCTGGGCCTTCTCTACGAGGCACTGAAGAACTCCGGGGCCGAATTCGTCGGGGAATGGCCCACGGAGGGATACGAGCATTCCGGCTCAAAGGCCGTGAAGGACGGAAAGTTCGTCGGATTGGCCCTGGACGAGAACAACCAGCCCGACGAAACGGAAGCGAGAATACGAGCTTGGGTTGCGCAGGTGAAAGCTCAGGCTGGAATCTAGAGGAGTGCCGCGGTCACGTTCCTTTCAACGGCTGGGCTCTCCGGAACATGCGAAGAACGGGGCGGCGCAGGAGTGAAGGTGGAATGATGCTCCGAGTGACAACGCCCCGGAGGCATCGATCGCATGCGGAGGTGTCGTCCTTGAAAAAAGCGGCACCGAACGATGACGCCGTGGATCGAGCGCCGCAAAAGAACGGAGAAACTCGTCGGAAGGATGTCCGGACGATGGGGTGCGGCAGCGGAAGACGATGATGGGAACGCGAGAACGAGAAGGAGGGGGCGGCCACTTTCGCCCCCTCCTTCTCGTTCTCGCGTTCTTCGGATATCCGGCGTGCTGTTCTTGCACCGCTCCCGTCGCAGAGGTGTTCGAACGCTCTTTGCCCCCGCGCCATGAAGGAATGCGGTGTATCCCGAAAGGGTGTGCGCTGTCCCGACGTGGCTGCCCCCGGGATCTCGGGAAAGAAGGCCGAAGAGTGCTCCCCGTCAGGGGCGCATGTATCGGTCTCCTCCGTCAACGGTCATCCTTTCGGATACNGTGTGCGCACGCNCTTTCCACGCCGCCGGCGGAGGAGAAACGCCCCGGGCAGGAGGAGCGGCAGGGCAAAGGGCATGGCGCCGGTGTTGCAACCGCCGCCGCCGCTGCTTCCACCGCCTCCGGAGGAGCGCACGGTGAGGAGGAACTCCTCCTCCGTGCCTCCCACGGCATTTCCGTGGCTGTCGAAGGCGGAAAGACGCACCGTGATGGTGCGGGTGTCGATGTCCCCGGACAGGGGAATGTCATGGCGGAATTCGTAGAGGGACGGCCGGTTGTCGACGCCGAAACGGGTCAGCTCCACCATGCGGTCGAAGGAAACGACCTCCTGCCCTTCCTCGAAGAGCGCGTAGCGTACCGTATTGATGCGGTTGTTCACGGTGTAGGTTCCGTCGGAGGAGACCACCACGTCGGAGAGAGCGGGCTGAATGGGCACGACGACGCCGAAGAGGCTCACGAGCTGACCGGGCTTGGCCTCCACGCCGTCGGCGACGTTCCAGTCCACCTGCTTGTCCGCCAGATCGGGGGAGCAGACATAGTCCGCGGCGGGCACGTTCGAGATGCCGTTTCCCCGGATCTCCGCCCGGGTGAGGACGAGGCGGTCGTCGGTGTTGAAGGGGACGATGGTTCCCTGACGGATGGCGACGGTTCCGTCTCCCACGTCGTAGCTCACGGCGGGATCGCCGATGTCGTAGTGGTGACAGAGCAGCGACGGTGCCCGGAGCCGGAGGGCATGGGCCATGCCGCCGATTTCCACGACCTGGCTGGTGCTCGTGGCGTGGATGTTGTAGAGAATGGCCCGGACTTTTCCGCTCAGGTATTCCAGGGTATCGTTGGGACGCCAGCGGCGTACGATCTCGTAGAAGAGCGAACCGCCTCCGGGGAGGTCCGAGGCGCTCCAGTAGCCCGGAAAGGGGTCGAGGTAGAGGTGAGAACCCTCTGCGGCGGCGAAGGCGGTCACTTTGTCCATGTGGCTCTTCGGACTGAATCGGGCGAGGATCTTGTCCGGCACGGAACCGAAGACCAGAGGAATGCTCACGGAGGCGAGCGGCACTCCCGCGTTTCCCACGGCGGAGAGCGTGAGGGTGTAGTTCCCTTCCTCAAGGTCCGTCGTGTAGGCAATGGCGTAGGTGCTGTCGAAATCCTTCGTTCGTCCTCCCTGGATGACTGCGGCGCAGTAGGTCTCCTGCACCACTGCCCGAATCGCCGGGTCGTAGATGCTCCCGGGCCGGGCCGGGTCGTACACCAGATCGGGAAGGGGCGCTGCCAGGATGTCCGCGGTGGTGTAGGGAGTCCGGCCGTTTTCGTACTCCGTGAGGATCGCCGCTGCCGGCGTGAGCCCCGAGGCGTCCACGGCGCTGGTCACGGTGCGCACCGGCGAGGGGTTGCCTTCTCGGTAGAGTTCGAAACGGACGTTGAAGGGTTGTTCCTCCGGTGTTTTCCCCTCTCTGTCCAGAGAACAGACAACGGTGAAGTCCCGGGTGGGAGCCAGTATCCGACCGCTCTCGGAGGGAAAGAGAACGGACATGCGAAGCGCCTCGGCTTCGCGGACGGCTCCGCAGCAGCAGAGAAGCGTGCAGAGCGACACGACGAGTCTCTTCATTGACGGCCACCTTCTTCTTCGAGATTTTCGAGTTGTAAAGAACGAAAAAATTTTCCCGTCTCCGGGCGGTTTCGGAATGTTCCGGCGAGAGTCGGGCAACCTCCGGTTCGTACCCTTTTCCGCTTCGTAGAGCCTCCAAGCTCCCATAGTACGCTGGAAAAGCTCGTGTTTCAATGCGGGCTACGCCTTCGCACGTCCCGTTGTGTGCTTTTCGGAGACGAACGCAGGGGTGCTTCCCTCTTTTCGTTCGCTCCCGGATGCCCTATCCTAAAGAAAAGATGCGAGGAAACGAGGAGCTAGAGCGGCCCGCTCGTGTGATGTTTCACGATGCCGCGCCGTTTCGGAGGGGGGGAGGACCGTGACACTCGACGCGTTCACGGAGATGGCCCATCGCGTGGTGGATGAAATTCCCCCGGTGCTTTGTCGGGGGCTCTCGGGAGGCTTTCTCGTCGTGCCCCAGAGAATGACCGACCAGGGATATCTTGTGTTGGCTCACTATGTGTCCGAGGGATCCCTCGGAAGCCGTGTCGTTTTCTACTACGGCTCTTTCCGGGAGATGCTCGCGGGCGAACCGCCCGAGGTGTGGGAGGCGGAACTGCGGGAGACCGCCTGGCACGAGATCCGTCACCATGTGGAGAACCTTGCCGGTGTGGACGATCTCGGCATGGAGGACGATCTGCAGATGGAGGAATGGCAGCGCGCCGCCCGTGAAGCGTCCGCGTCGCCCGAAGCGCCATCCCGGAAACGGAGAGGTTTCGGGATGCGCCGGAGGTGGGGGCGGTGAGCGGAAAGCGCGAGGACTCGCGGAAATCGTCGCTGCGATGGAAACGAACCGAGGAGGTGACGAGGCCATGAAGGAGACTGCACGCGGAAAGTGCGTTGCGACGACGCCTTCGGAGGTCATGTGCGGGAACGGACATGTGGCGAAACTACTCTACGCGTCTCCTGTGGGGGTGCTTGAGATACGGGGATGTGCCGAGGGGGTGACCTTTCTCGGATTTTCCGGAAAGCCTCCGGAGAACGTGCCGGAAAAGCAAGGCTCCACCTGGGACGGTATGGAGAGGGGCGGGGATTCCCCGTTGCGAAAAAGGGGGCTTCTCGCCTGCCTGGAACGCTGCGCGCAGGAGCTCGACGAATACTTCGACGGAACGAGACGGACCTTTTCGGTTCCGCTGTGCCTGACGGGTACACCTTTTCAACGTCGCGTCTGGGACGTTCTGCGGGGCATTCCCTACGGAGAGACCTTTTCATACCAGGACGTGGCCCGGGCCGTGGGAAACGAGCGGGCACTCCGGGCCGTCGGAGGGGCGAACAATCGCAATCCCGTGGGCATTCTCGTCCCCTGTCATCGGGTGATCGGCAAGGACGGTCGGCTCGTCGGGTACGGTGGTGGACTCTGGCGCAAGGAGTGGCTTCTCGCGCACGAAAGGTCCCATGCGGAGAAGGTGCGGCCATGACGGACGACATGGTCCGCGAGAGGGCGGAAGCATACCTTCAACTGCTCCGGGAGCGTGGGTGCCGCCTCACCGAACAGCGCCGCATCATCATCGAGACGCTTCTTGAAAACGCCGAGGCCTCGGTGAGTGTCCGGGATCTCGCCGCGAAGGTTCACGAGAAGGATGCTTCCGTCGGTTTCGCCACGGTGTACCGCACGCTCCTGATCCTGGAGGAAATGGACATTCTGCATCAGACGAACCTGGGGGAGGGGTTCTCCCGCTTCGTTCTCTCCGAGAAGGGGGTACATGTTCATGTGCGGTGCCGTGTCTGCGGTGCCGTGACACGACTGGAGCAGGAGGACGCGAAGGAGAAAATCCTGGAGGAATGGGTCGCCGAAAAGGGATTCTCCCTTGTCCCGCAAAGTGTGCAGCTCGCCGGAATCTGCGAGGAATGCCGGCGAGCCGGACGACGTGAGGAAGACCCGTCGCCCGGCCCCGCTTTTTGTGATCGTGCCGGGCCGATGCGCCCTTTCTGCCGACGAAGGCGTTTCAGGGGCGAGTTTGCATAAAGGGGTTTTTCGCCACGACGCAGCGCCCTCCGGAGTGTTCCCGGGGGGCGCTGCGTCGTGAAGGGAGTTGTCCGGAGTGCTCCGCGTCAGAGCACTATCGCTCTTTGGAAGGGCTTGACGCATTTCGGGGAAAAGGGTAGTCTCTGTAGTAAATGATAGAGATTGTCATTATCAGAAGGAGGATGTCTCATGATCGCCGTTTCCGCAGAGGAAGCCCATGCATCGAGCGACGTTTCTTCCCGGTTTGCGCGCGCTCCCTTCGTGTTGCTTTTCTCCGACGAGGGGGTCTTTTCCGAAGCCCTTGTCGGCGAAGGAGGAGCCGATTCGGGCGCCGGAGGCGCCATGGTGCGGAAGCTCGCCGAGCGGGGAGTGACCGACGTGCTCCTGCCCCAGGTCGGTCCGAAGGCCGGGGCCGCGCTCGCGGCGGCGGGTATGCGTGCCTGGGGGCTTTTCGGCGACGCGTGGAGCGCCGAGAGGGCCGTCCGGGCGTTTCTCGCGGGAGAACTGCGGGAGATGCCGCTGTAGACATCACACATCGAGGAGGTTCTTCTTTCATGTCCGATTCTGTTGCATCGTCCTGTTCCGGTTGCCCTGAGGCGGCGACCTGCAACGAAACACCCGAGGCCTGTTCTCTGCCCCCGAAGAAGGAAAAGGGCGCGGTGCGCCGGCTCGTCGCCGTGGGGAGCGGTAAGGGGGGAGTGGGAAAGAGTTCCGTCACGGCACTCCTTGCCGTGGCGCTGGCGAAAGAGGGGAAGAAGGTGGGGATTCTCGACGCGGACGTCACCGGTCCCTCCATTCCGAAACTCCTCGGGATACGGGCTCTTCCGGAAGGTTCACCGCTGGGCATGGTCCCTCCCCGGTCGCCGGAACTCGGCATTTGCGTCATGTCGGTGAACCTCCTCCTGGAGGATCCCGCAAAACCTGTGATATGGCGCGGTCCTCTGGTGGGAAATCTCGTGCGCCAGTTCTGGGAGGACGTTTTCTGGGACGAACTGGATGTCCTTCTCGTGGATCTTCCTCCCGGAACGTCCGATGCTCCTCTCACGGTCATGCAGAGTCTTCCGCTGGACGGCATGCTCGTGGTGACCTCGCCGCAGGAGCTTTCTCTCATGGTCGTGGAGAAGGCCATGCACATGACGAAAATGTTGCACGTGCCGCTTCTCGGTCTGGTGGAGAACCTCTCCTTCGCGGAATGTCCGAAGTGCAAGGAGCGCATCGAACTCTTCGGCCCCAGCCACCTCGACGCGTTTGCAGAAAAATGGAACGTTCCCGTTCTCGGGCGTCTTCCCTGGGATCCTTTCATTTCCCGCCTGGGGGACAAGGGGCGGCTGGAGGAGTACGCCGATCTCGCTCAGGGAGATTCTCTCGATGCTCTGGCGACGACCTTCCGGGAGATACTGCAGCTCGCCTGAAGAGAGACGGACACAAGAACGACGGAAAGGCTCCCGAGACTCTTGGGGAGCCTTTCCGCGTCTTTGATTCTCGGCGGGATATTTTCCCCTGTTGGGCATCAAAAAATGCGCGGAAAGCTCTTGACGAATCCTGACACGCGCTCTATTATTGATATAGATGTTCAATATCAAAAAGGAGGAGTGCAACCATGCCGGGACGCAATGGAACGGGTCCACGCGGAATGGGGCCGGCTACGGGGCGGGGGTTTGGACCCTGCCGTGGTGGAGCGCGAAGGGGGTTCTGCAGAGGAGGGGCGTTTCAGGCCCGAGGCGGTTGGGGTGGCGGCATGCCGCTGTCCCAGTGGGTGCCTTCTTCCGAGGCGGAACGAAACGCTCTGGAGCAGGAGGCGGACTACCTGGAGCAACGCTTGAACCAGGTGCGGAGCCGTATGGCGAGTTACGGGAAAACGGAGGAATAATCGTGACGATGGCGTCGAAGGTGGCTTTCGCAACTGAGGGGGGACTGGTGTCGGCTCATTTCGGACATGCCCCGGTTTTTCTGGTGGTGACCATCGAGGGTGGTCGCGTTCTTTCCCGGGAGGAGCACCCCAATCCCGGGCATGTTCCGGGTGCCCTGCCCAAGTGGCTTGCGGATCTCGGAGCGACCTGTGTTGTCGCGGGAGGTATGGGGGAGCAGGCGCGCCGGCTTTTCGAGGCGAGCGGCATCCGGGTGATCGTGGGCGCTTCGGGGAATGTGGAGCGGGTGCTCGAGAGCTATCTCTCGGGAAGGCTTTCCGGAACGGAAAGTTTTTGCAGCGGCAGTGGCACCTGTGGAGACCATTCCCATCACGCTTCCTGAGGAGCGGCGGAAGGTGCCCTTTCGTCTCGCCGTCGCCAGCGGCAAGGGTGGAACAGGCAAGAGCTGTGTCGCCGCGTCGTTGATCCTCGCTGCGGAGGATCGGGTTCTGGCAGTGGATGCGGACGTGGAGTGCCCCAACCTCGGCGGTCTTCTGGACTGGGAGAAGTGGGAGAGCGCTCCCGTCCGTATTCCCCGTCCCCAGGTCGATCCGGATCGCTGCGACGGGTGTGGCGCCTGTGCCGATGCGTGTCGTTTTTCCGCCATGCTGGTCTTCGGCAAAGGCCCCGCCCGGGTGAACGATCTCTGTCACGGTTGTGGCGCCTGCGCGCTCGTCTGTCCTAAAGGGGCGATTTTCGAGGAAGGCGTTCCCGTGGGGTGGATGACGAGAGGGCGCGGACGGGGCAGGGATGTTCTGGAAGGGCGCCTTTCCGTGGGGCAGGCCAATCCTGTCCCCGTTCTGGAGGAACTGCTCGCCGTGGCGGTTGGTAAAGGACGTGATCTGGTGGTGGACTGTCCTCCCGGAACGTCCTGTTCGCTCGTGGCGGCCCTGCGTTTGTGTTCGGAGGCGCTTTTCGTCACGGAGTGCACGCCCTTCGGCGCGGCGGACCTCTCTCTTGCACTGGACGTTGCGGAAGCGCTGCAAAAACCCGCCATGGTGGTGCTCAACCGGAGCGACCTCGGGGACGGCGGCGCGGAGGAACTCTGCCGAAGGCGAAACATTCCCGTAGTGGCGCGTTTCCCCTTTTCCCGCGCTATTGCGGAAGCCTATGCCTCGGGAATTCCTCCCTACCTTGTGGACGAGGCCTGGCGGAGTGCCATGGATGCTCTCTGGGCCGAGCTGAAGGAGCGTTCCCGATGAGTGTCTTGCGGGAGATTGTGGTTCTGAGCGGCAAGGGCGGCGCTGGCAAGACCTGCATCACCGCCTCTCTTGGCGCCGTCCTTCCGGAGGCGAAGGTATTTTGCGACGCCGACGTGGACGCGCCGAACCTGGAGCTGCTCCTCGCTCCGGAAATTCTTGAGGAGGAGCCCTTCGAAAGCGGCCTTCGCGCGGAAATCGATCCGGGTGCCTGCACAGGCTGCGGTCGGTGTGAGGCGGCCTGTCGTTTTCGTGCCGTCGTGGTTCGGGACGGACGTGCCCGGGTGGATGCTTTTGCCTGTGAGGGATGTGGCGTCTGTGCCCTGGTCTGCCCGGAAAGGGCCGTGTCCTTCGTTTCCGTCGTGCAGGGGCGTCTTTTCCGGAGCCGCACCGTTCTCGGACGTTTCGAACATGCCCGTCTCCGGCCCGGAGGGGCCAACTCGGGAAAACTCGTGCAGCTCCTGCGGCGGCGGGCCCGGGAGACGGCACTCCGTGAAGGCGTCTCGGTGCTCCTCGTGGACGGACCTCCCGGCATCGCCTGTCCTGCCATCTCGTCCCTCGCCGGTGCGAACGCGGCCCTGCTGGTGACGGAACCCACCGATTCGGCCCGAGCGGATCTGCTGCGCATCGCCGAGCTGGCCGGACGTTTTCGCGTTCCCTTCGGCATTGTTCTCAACAAGGCGGACCTTTCCCGCGAGGGTGCCCGCAGGACGGAAGAACTCTGTGCGGAGCGCCGCTGGCCGCTTCTTGCTCGGTTTCCCTTTGTTGAAGAAATTCCGCGGTGCATCGCCCGACGAGAGGTCCCGGCGAAACCCTTGGGGGAGGAGCTGCACCACCTCGCGGAACGTCTTTCTCTTTTGCTTCCCAAAGCGGCGGAGTGCAGGATGGGAGTGTAGCGGAGGCGCTTGCTCCCGGCGGAAGAAAACGGTGTTTCGTGCAGTTGTGTGCGTTCCGCCTGCGCAAAAAGATTTTCATGGAGTGCGGCGCTCTGCGGCGGTCCGTCGCGTTTTTTCTGGAGCGCCTTTCTGGTTTCGAGCGACAGGTCCATGCCCGCGGTAGCGGCGGGGCTCCGGCTACACCTCGGAGGTTTCGACGCACAGTGTCCGTATCAGGCAGTGCTTTGGTCGAGCACGTTCTTTCGGAGAAAGGCCAGGGCCGCCGTCCCTTTTGGGATGGCGGCTTTTTTAGCGAACGGTTGCCCCGGGAAGCGAAGTGTGGTACGTCTCTGGGGTGTTCCGGATAAGAAAGCGGAGAAAATGACGAGGAAAGGAGGGGGAAAGCTATGAACAGGATCGTCGTTGCCGGCGTGTGCGCAAGCGCTCGCCGTGAGGATCCCAAGTCGCCCGTTGAGGAGGGGCTCTTCGACGCGGGCAAGGGGCTGCGAAACGATGCGCACTGGGGGTTTTCCGACAGACACGTGAGCCTTCTCCGGGAGGAGGACGTGGCTGCGGCGGAGTCGGAGGCGGGGTTTTCCTTTCCTCCGGGAAGTTTGGCGGAGAATTTGAGGATTGCGGGGCTTCCGGAGGACGTGCCTCTTGGAGCGCTTCTCAAAGGTCCCGAGGACACGCCGGTTCTCCGGATTCGGGAGCGTGGCAAGCGAGCGGACGAACCCCATTCCTACGATTACCGGGGGTGGTGTCTGCTGCCGAAGGTGGGATATTTTCTCGAGGTCGTCCGAGGCGGTGTGCTGCGCCCCGGAGACGCGCTGCGTCTCGAAGAGGCGGACGGATCGGGAGAAAACCGCTGAAGGAGTGCTCCGGGGGGGAGTGCTACCGGGATGTGCTCTGGTCGAGGCACTCCACCCGGTTCTTTCCCTTGCGCTTTGCCGCATAGAGGGCCTGGTCGGCCCGGTTCAGAAATTCCGAAGCGCTCTCTCCCCGTCTGTATTGGGTGATGCCGAAGCTGGCGAAGACGGGCATGCCGTCTCCCGCGTCCAGCGAGGCGATCTCTCTGCGGAGCCGTTCCGCCAGGGTGCCCGCGTCGGAGGCGTTTGTCGGGGTCAGGACGGCGAATTCCTCGCCGCCCCATCGGGCGAAAATGTCCGAGGAGCGGATGTGACGCTGCACCAGCTCGGACACGGCGACGAGAATGCGGTCGCCCTCCAGGTGTCCCCGGCTGTCGTTGATGGCCTTGAAGTTGTCCAGATCGACCATGACCAGAGAGAGCGGTCGGCTGTGCTCTCGCGCACGCTCCATCTCCAGGGAGAGAAGTTTGTCGAAACGATGTCGGTTCAGGGCGTTCGTCAGGGTGTCCATGCTCGCGTCCCGTTCGAGTTGACCGATGAGCCGACGGTTGTTTTCCTCCAGAAGTTTCCGTTCCGTCACATCCTCCAGAATGAGGGCGACCCGTCCTGCCTGGGGGCGATAGAGCGTGTAGGCAAAACAGCGCCATCCCCCCAGAAGGGGCGTCTCTCCGGAGATTCGTTTTCCCGTTCGTGCGACGCGCCGCATCTGTTCGAACAGAAGCTGCGTTCGCCGGGCGAGGTCACCTTTTCCGCCGCAGAAAAACTCGTGGAGATCGGGAAAAAGGGTGGTGTCCCCGAGTCTGTTCTCCAGGAAGGTCGAGAAGAGGATGCCGTTGCCCCTCTCCTGCGGTTCCTGCCCGGTGAGGCGCCGGAAAGCGGGGTTCTCGTCGAGAATGCGGAAATCGTCGGGAGCGCCGCCTTCGCCCGGGAGGAACTCGAAGAGGACGAGGCCGTTGTGCATGGTGTCGAAAAGGGACCGATAACGGCTCTCGCTTTCGGCGAGGGCCTGCGTGGCCCGCAGCTCCGCCGAGACATCCCTTGCGGCGACCAGAAACCACGTGGGAATGCCCTCGAGGTTCGGCACGGCGGAGACGGAGACCTTCAGAGGGAGGAGTGTGCCGTCCCGACGGAGAATTCTGCAGGAAATATCGCAAAGCGCATGTCCTGCAAGAATGCGTTCGGCTCGTTCCGCGGCGGTGCGGTGTTCTTCCGGAGAAAGGAATTCCAGGACGCTCGTTCCCCGGATTTCCTCCGGCGAGGCGGCGCCGAGAAGGTTCGCGAAAGGGCCGTTGCAGAGGGAGAAGGTGAGATCAAGATCGGCGAGAGCCATGGGAAGCGGCGATGCCTCGAAAAGTGCGAAGCAGGCAGGAACAATCCCTCCTCGTTCCGGGGCGGAACAGGAGTGGTATTCCCCGGGTCCTGGTGTTCGTGCCGTCCCAGGGGTACGGTGCGGCGAATCCCTCCGGGGAGAATGGATCGTCTCGACACAGGCTGGTCTGTCGTGCAGTTCCGAAATGAGATGTCACCTCTTGCTGCGCGTGCCACTGCCGTCCCGCCGAGGGCGGCTTTTTCGCGTTCCTTCCGTCATCGTACCCGCTTGTAAAAAAAGCGAGGTCTCCGAAAAGGAGGGTCTTTGCCTCATTCTCCGATGACGTGCGCCCTGTGGCCAGGAGACGAACGAACGAAGAATTTCCGGATAGTTTGATTGAGGAAACAAGGAGCATTATGATCCATAAGGCATTTTTGAAAAGAGTCTTGGGACTCATCTGCTTGTGAGAAGGGCGTTTTCCGTGATTTGACGGAATTTCGACAAAATCGTGTGATGTCCGGATCGCTCAAAGAACAGGATGGTTTCGGCCCGGAGAAGGCGGGAAGAAGCGATCGTATGCGTCGAGATGTGGGGAAAGCGTTGTGTGCGCCAGGGTGTGCAGAAAGGTTTTTCTTGTGTCCGACGATAGCCTGCGACGATGAACCACACTTGTCCGGGAGTGCCTTTTTGTGCTCGATGCGTGTGTTCGATCGGCGGGGTTCCGTCGGGAGAGCGGCCGGCCTGCCGCGGTCGGAGAGCGAAGAGGGGCCCGGAGGCTTCCGGAAGACTCTTTTCATTTTTTCCGAGGTGCTATACTTCGGTGTGTCGGCCCGGAACGTGCGAGCCCTGTGCGGCTCTTCGCTCCGAGGTGCCGGAAACAGGCTCTTTCTCCGTGTTTCATCCAAATTTGCCGAGCGAGGGGGGGACTCTTCGGAGAGCCCGGAGAGAAGGGAACCCCCGCCGGAACGCAGGTGATGCATCGTGTTGGAGAACACCCGAAAAGGCATCTACACATTGCTGCTGGATCTCGTGAGGATTCCCAGCGTCTCCGCCTCGCCCACCGGGGAGAATCAGCTCGCCGCATTCCTCAGGAACCGGCTGGCGGAGCTTCCCTATTTTCAGGAGAACCCGAAGAACCTCTTTCTCGCGGATCTGGAAGGAGATCCGCTCCGTCGCACGTCGCTCTTCGCCTTCGTGGAGGCCGTTCCCTCAACGCCGCGGACGGTGATTCTCACCGGTCACTACGACGTGGTGGACGTGGACGTCTGCGGAGTGCTCAAAACCTGGGCCTTCGACGCCGAGGAGTACACCCGTCGGATCGGTGACGTTCCCCTTCCGGAGGAGGCCGCGCGCGACCTGGCATCGGGAAACTACCTCTTCGGTAGAGGGGTCATGGACATGAAATGCGGCCTCGCCATCCAGGCGGCTCTGCTGGCGGAGTATGCCGCCGATCCGGAAAGGCTAGGGGTGAATCTGCTCTTCCTCGCCGTTCCCGACGAGGAGAACAACTCCGCGGGCATGCGTCTCTCCGTGCCGCATCTGGTGCGCTTCGCCCGCGAACGAGGGCTCGACTATCTGGCCTGCATCGACGGTGAACCCTCCGACGCAGGGTTCTGCGGCGGCAAGGGCGGCGCGAACGCATCCCGGCGCATGTATTTCGTGGGCACTGCGGGAAAGATCATGCCCGCCTTTCTCTTTCTCGGCAAGGAGGCCCACGCGGGAGAATACTTCGGAGGTTTCAACGCCACTCTTCCCGCGTCCCGTCTCGTGCAGCTTCTCGAGGGAAATCCACGGTTCGTGGAGCGTTGCGGTACCGAGGCACTCACGCCCCCCACGTGTCTCAAGCTCAAGGACCTTCGGGACATCTACTCCGTCACGCTCCCCGAGCGGGCGGCGGCGTACTTCAACGTCATGACGCTCTCCCGCACGCCCGCGCAGGTTCTGGAGGAGATGACCGCCCTCGCCGGGCAGGCTCTGGCGGAGGCACTCGGACAGGCTCGGGAGAACGCGAAATCCTTCGGAGACGAGGCGTTTCGCACCTTTACGGAGGAAACGCTCCGGGCGGGTACTTCGGAAAGGCGGGAGTGCCCGGTTCGGACCTATCAGGACGTGCGGGCTCTGGCGAGGGAGGTCTACGAGAGGAAAAACGCCTCCGCCGGAAGAAACCTGGAGGCGCATGAGGAAGCCTTTCTCGCCGCTCTTCCTTCCGGAATGGACGAGAGGGACCGGGCGCTCGCCCTCATGGGCGAGGTTATCAATCTCTCGGGGCTCAAGGGGCCGCTGGCGGTGGTCGGCTTCGTGCCCCCCTACTATCCGCATCGGGGCAACCTGCGCCGTTCCGACAAGGAGCATGCTCTTCTCGAAGCCCTCGCTGCGGTGGCGGCAAAGGGACACGAGGAGTTCGGCGAGGAGATCACCTATGTGGAGTATTTCGGCGGCATCACCGACATGAGCTTTCTCGGATTCCAGGGGGAGCCCGAGGCGCTTGCCGCGCTCGCGGAGAACATGCCGGGATGGGGAAAGCTCTACTCGCTTCCTCTGGAGGATCTGCTGCGGCTCGATGTCCCCGTGGCGAACATCGGTCCCGCCGGCAAGGACGCGCACAAGGATACGGAACGGCTGGAACTGGATTTCTCTCTCCGGGTGGCGCCGGAACTTCTGCGCTGCGCCGTGGAGCATCTCGGTCGTTCCTGAGGATCGTATTGATGGGCCGGGCCGGAGAGGTCCGGAACGGAAGAAGAGCGGGAGGTGCCCTGTGACGAACGGAAACGGCAGAATGGAACAAGCGGCGACAGCGTTGGACGAGCGCATCGACGCGCTTTTTCCCTCCTATCTGGAGGTGCTTCGGGAAAGCCTTCGCATTCCCAGCGTAAAAGGTGAGCCCCGGAAAGAGGCTCCTTTCGGTGCGGAGGTGCGGGCGGCCCTGGATCATGCTCTGGGTGCGGCGGCCTCTCTCGGCTTCCGCACCGTGGATGTGGACGGCATGATCGGCTACGCCGAGTACGGCGAAGGGGAGGAGATGGTGGCGGTCATCGGTCACCT
>JGI12104J13512_1001003_pt1 | contig 22525 bp, 19 predicted proteins | sample TerdegcTABiofilm_FD_13512 | JGI IMG/M metagenome (IMG submission 13512)
CGGNCATGCGCAAATCGCCTCCTGCTTAGGATTTGGCATTTGATGCTCATCGGGAAATTCGGTAAAATATTTCGTAGGCCGGCGTAGCTCAGCGGTAGAGCAGCTGATTTGTAATCAGCTGGTCGGGGGTTCCCAAGGAGGTTAGATTTGATGCGGGCTACAGGCTTTAAAGAGACCAGTCATTTTCAAACGTCAGCGGGAAAGTTGGTTTCCCTCTTTTTGCGCTTCTCAGAGCTCAAAGGCCTTTCTCCTCGGACCATCTTCTTCTATCAGGATAAGCTGGAGCGTTTCCTGAAATTACAGGGAGAGAAGTTCCCCGTGGAAAAAGAGGACATCTATTCCTTTATCAAACACCTCAAAGAGCAGGGAAACTCACCGGAAAGCGTGAACTGCTATATGAGAGCCTTGAGGGTGTTCTTCCGCTGGGCTCACCTCCAGGGATTCATCTCCTCCAATCCCATGCAAGGGATCCCCATGCAGAAAACCCCACGTCTGCTCGTGGATGTCCTCGCTCCCTCTGACCTTCAGAAGGTCCTGGATGCCATCAAAAGGTCAGGCAGGAACAACCTGCGCAATCAGGCCATCTTCCTCCTCCTTTTGGATACCGGGATGCGCCCCGGGGAGCTCTGCAATCTCACTCTTGAGGACCTGAGTTTCTCGGAAAACCTGGTCCGGGTCTGTGGAAAGACTGGAGAGCGCCTGCTTCCCTTCTCTCAGAAAACAAGAAGGGCCATTTTATCTTACCTGAACGTGCGCCGCGCCCTTCCAGGAGAAAACAACCTTTTCCTTTCCGAGAAGGGGGAGCCCCTGACCAGAGATGCCTTGAGGCACTTCTTTGCCGCCCTGCGCAGGAGAACCGGGATCAAGCGCCTCTACCCATATTTAATGCGCCACACTGCTGCGACCTCTTACCTCAGAGAAGGAGCTGATCTGGAAACCGTAAGAAGGCTTCTGGGCCACACCTCATACGCCGTGATCCAGCGCTATTTGAACCTGAACCCAGGGGATCTGGCAAGAGTGCAGAGGAGGATTAGCCCTGTAAATAATCTCAGATAGGAAGGAAAAGCCCCAGAGCTGCAGCTCTGACCTTTAAACGGGTGTTCACTTGAGGACCATGAGAGATCTTCAGAATACCTCTTTATACGTTATTCAGCGCTACTTAAATCTTACTCAGGGTGATTTGGCGAGGGCAGGGCGAGAGAGTAAACCCAGGAAGGGAACTCGCCACCGTGCAGTTTATTACCTGCACTCCTCATCCTTTACCGGCAATCTCACAGTAACGGTAGTCCCTTTCCCCTCTCCGCTGGAAAGCGATATCGTTCCCCCGTGGGCTTCGATTAGGATCTTAGAGACGTAAAGTCCCAGACCGGTCCCGGGAATCACGGACTGCACGGCCTGCCTGGAGCGGCTGAAGGGCTGAAAAAGATAAGGAATCTCCTCTTTGGGAATGCCCGGGCCGTGATCCTGAACTTCCAAAATCACCTGACCTTCCTCACCGCGGGTCCTGACCTCCACAACTTCCCCGGGAGGGGAAAATTTGATGGCGTTGCTCAAAAGGTTGTGGAACACGCGGGTGATCGCTTCCTGATCCAGATCCATTTCCGGGAGGGGTTTCAGGTCCATTCTAATCTGGATATTATGTTTTTTCTCCAAGATCTCCAACTCTTCAAGCGCGGAAGCGATAAGGAAATTGAGGTCGGTCTTTTTTAACGAGAGGTGCGTTCCCATGTTGGCCGTGCGCTGACTATCAATTAAATTGTCCACGAGGTAGCGCAGGCGCAACAGGTTCTGGGAGAAGGTTTCCTCCAGGGAGAAAAACTGCTTCAGGCGCTCCTCCAGGGGAAAGGACTTCAAAAGCTCTAAATTCGCCCCCATCAGGAAAAGTGGGGTCTTGAGCTCGTGGCTCACGGAAAGCAGGAAATCCGCCCTGGCTCTTTCCACCTCCTTCTCCTTTTCCCTCCATCCGGTAATATCCCACAGGACCCCTATGACCCGTGTAGGTTTTCCATTCTCGTCGCGCATCACCTTCCCCCGCGCGCGGATGATGTGCACGGTCCCATCGGGCCAGAGGACTCGGTACTCCTGGTCGAAGGGCTGATCAAGTTGCCCAACATTGGCCATAAAGGCTCTGAGTCTCTCCCTGTCTTCCGGGTGAACCACCGAGAGGAATTCCTCGGCCGTCCCGGTGAATTTTTCGGGGTCAATTCCCAGAAGTATAAAGGCCTCCTCAGTGAAAGCGAATCTGTTTAAGGCCAGATCTCGTTCCCATACACCCATGCGGGCGGCTTCAAGGGCTAAATTAAGCTTGGTTTCCCTTTCTTTCAGCTCCTCTTCCGCCCTCTTCCTCTCCACGGTCCTCCAGACAGTTTCCATCAGGAGCCCGGTTTGTATGGCATCCATCTCCTCGTAGTCGTTTTCCTTGTTCGCCAGGGCTACAAGGCCCACAATTTCCTTATTGCGAAAAACGGGAACCGCGAGCAGCCGATGGAGCTCGATATGCCCTTCCGGGTACCCCTTTTTCAGAGGATTAGGGGCTTGATAGTCATTGATGATGAGGGGCTTCCGCTGCCGGATCGCTTCCGCCCAGAGGCCGCCCGTTTCCAGATCGAAAGCGCTCTGAGGATTGGGGATTCCGCATTCTTCTAAGGCAGCCTTAGAGAACAGGTTAACTTCCAAGCGCTTTTCGTCCTTATCGTAAAGACCTATATATCCCACCTTGCTTCCTGTAAGCTCGATCGCCTTCTCCAGAGCAAAAGCGAGAAAATTCTTAAGATCCCGGGTCTCGTACTGGAGAATCTCTACCAGGCTTCGGAGCCGAGCCTCGTTGAGGCGCAGGGTCTCCTCCGCCTTCTCTTTTTCGCTTTCCAGGTGTCTCCTTTGTTCCCTGATTGCCATAGCCCAGCCAGCCAGAGCGGTAGCCAGGGGATAGATGAGCATTACGGGGAGGGCAGCTTCACTGAAAAACCTAAATCTAACTTCAGGAGGAAGGAGAAGGGAACATAAAAGCATCACGATGTGGATTAAAAGGCCAAAAAGGTACAATTCCCAGAAGGGAAGGGTACGGAGCTCGCGCCTGCGCAGGTGGCGCCAGAGGAGGCCGATTCCTCCCGAGCTCGCTATCACGGCTATTCCCATTAGGGCACCGCTTCCCCCCATCCAGATCCGGAGTGCTCCGGTGAGGAGGACGGCGAGTAGTGTGGGGATCGTGCCGAAGAAAAGCCCGGAGAGGCCCAGGATCACGGATCGGGTATCAAAAATTACCCCGGGTGCAAGGACCCAGGGGTTGAGCATCACTGCCATGCCAATTCCTCCCAGGACGAGACCGGAGATCACCTGCCACCAGATCTTTTTCCGCTCCTGAATCCTTGTGCTCAACGCCTCATAAACCACGACCATGGCGATCAGAAGGGCGGCATTGTTTATGAGGGGAATTAAGGGATCCTGGTTCACAGTGCTTTCCTTTCGGAGGAAAAATGACCCCCCAGGAGGAGCCTTAAATTGTTCCTAAAAGCTTCTTCGCTCAAAGATTCGCTCACGTGCTTAGGTCTTGGTTCCTTAAAAATATTCTCCTTTTAATATCATAACAATTTTGTAAACCTGGTCAATTGAATTCGCCTGGAGACTGAGCTTCTTGTTCTCCTGGAAAAATTAGCGGTTGCTGGAGGTTGCGCCCTGATCCTTATTAGTGCGCCGGCTAGTCTAATTGCAGGGAGTTCTTCCTTTCGGGCGGTTTGCAAAGACACTCTCCAGGAATTAGTAGCGGCCCCTGCGCTCTCTTCCTTGGGCTCCAGCCACGCCAGCCAGCCCAAGGAAGAGAGCGCTCCCTCGGGGAAGGCGCCTGTCCAGTATGATCTCCAAGCGAGAAAGCAAACCCAAATCCTCAGGCGGCCTTCCCCCTCGGGACGAGCGCTGCGCGCTCTGGGGCCGCAAGAAACGGAAGGAAAGCCCTCCCTGCCTGCCCCTCCTCCCCCGGTCGGGCTTTCCTTTGCTGGGCGGGGTGGCCCAGCCTCACCAGCCAGCCACCCCGCCTTTTTCATTTAGAAAAAAGCAAAAAGAGCGCCCATACTTTTTTACCCTGATTCTCTTTGACTTGCGCTCTGCGGGGCAATTTGAGGGCATTTTTTGGGGGTCCCTTGAAAAATGCGCAAGCATTTTTCAAGGGTGCCTAAGGAATCCCTAAGGAGTTAGTTGGCTTACGCCAAAAAAACCTCATTTATTTGACCCGCCTGCGGCCGGCTCCACTTATACCTCTCGGCGCCTTTTTAACTGTCAAGGGTGCGGGGTCCCCTCCCACAGGGCGCCCTCCCCGCATCCCTTACGGGCAAACCCTTGACAGTAAGGCGCCTCGAGGTCGTTTCGCCTTGGCCCGCAGGCAGTGGGTCAAAAAAAATATGCCGGAAAAAGCTGGCATCAAAAGGAGGTCTGAAAATGAAAATCGAGATTGTGCCGGAAAGAGATGGTCGAGTGGTGATTGCCATCATTCCTGAAGAGGAAGGAAAGGCCAAGGTGGAACTTGTGGAGAAAGACTCTCCAAAAGCGGAGAAGGCCGAGGATGTTGTGGTCAAAGATGTGGAAGCCGTCCAAGAAGACCTGCAGAATGACACTCACGCTCAGGAAGAAATCGAAGAGGCCCTTAAAAGAAAGGAAAGGAAGGCTACAGAGAAGCAGATTCGCTATTTTCATTATTTGGCACGGAAAGCCGGGATTAAGGACACTCATGCCTGGATGGAAGAAAACGGTTTTCCTGCATCGTCTCGGGACTGCTCGCAGGCTCAGCTCTCGCGCGCCATAGGCTTGCTCAAAGAGCTGGAATGGGCGCGCTCCCTGGAAGCTCCTGGCTGGCGCGTGGAGCCTCAGGAAGCCGCTTAAAGGAAAAGGGAGGGGAAAACCCCTCCCTTTAAGCGCCTTCCGCCGAGCAAGCAAGCAGGGCTCTGCCTACCTCGCGGGCAGAGCCCTGCTCATCGAAGCGAGCGCCCTCCCGCCCAGCTCCGCCGGCACCTTTGATCAACTCAAGAGTACCTCGAAGGTAAGGTTACGTTTTTAAGGAACATTGAGAAGATTGAGGGAAACGCACTAACTAAAACATAATCACCAAAGAGAAAAATCTCCTTTATCTTTATTTTTTAAGAAGGAGGGTTATAAAATAGTGTATATACTCCTTGAGAGTGCGATCTTGTGAAGCAAAAAAGGGGGTAGTGGAATGAGGTTTTTTAAAAAAACAGGGTTGTCCTTGCTATTGACCTTTTTCTTTCTCTTTAGCATTTTTTCTCTCCCGCAGGAAAGTAGCGCAGATCCAGAACGTTCCGCTGACCAGTTTACTCTTGATTCGACCACTTACTTTTTGGCAAGTAGTGAAGATGGCTGGGTCCTTACTCTCTTCGCAAATTATGTTCGCTCTCTGGCCCTAGACCCCACAGATCCCCAGGTGATATATGCCGGAACCGGCTCTGGAATATTCAAGAGCACGGATGGTGGAGCAAGCTGGAGCCAATTAAACCAGTTGGATGTTAGGTGCCTTGCCATCGATCCCACTAACACCCAAGTGATCTATGCAGGAGCCGGGGGTATTTTTAAGAGCACGGATGGGGGAGCAAGCTGGAGCCAGATCGGGCTCGTAGGTTGTAATGGTGTTTACTCCTTGGCCATCGATCCCACTAATACAAAAGTGATCTACGCAGGAACAAGGGATTTTGGTATTTTTAAGAGCACGGATGGGGGAGCAAGCTGGAGCCAGATCGGGCTGATGTACGATAGTGTCTTTTCGCTAGCTTTAGATCCCATGAATCCACAGGTGATCTACGCGGGAACCGCGGGTTGTTGCATCTTCAAGAGCACGGATGGGGGAGCAAGCTGGAGCCTGGGCATTCCAATGTCTGGGAGTGTTATTTCCTTGGCCATCGATCCTACTAACACCCAAGTGATCTACGCGGGACGCTATGGGGGAATCAAAAAGAGCACGGATGGGGGAGCAAGCTGGAGTGACATAAATAACGGTCTTGCAAGCCATGATGTTTACTGCCTGGCAATCGATCCCTCAAACACCCAGGTGATCTACGCTGGGACATACTATGGTGGAGGGTCATACTATGGTGGTGGAGTCTTCAAAAGCACGGATGGGGGAGCAAGCTGGAGCCAGATGGGCCTTGGGGTATTTCCTATTTACTCTCTTGCCGTTGACCCTACCAACCCCCAGGTAATTTTCGCGGGGGCAGAGAGAGGCATCTGGAAGTGGGAAGGTTCATCGCCAAAGCTGATCGTAATTTCTCCCAACGGCGGAGAGGACTGGCCTGTAGGGACATCTCAGAACATCACTTGGACCTCCACTGGTGTCTCTGGGAACGTGAAAATCGAGCTTAAACGAGATGACCTTTCATTGTCTTGGGAAACGCTGTTTGCTTCAACGGAAAATGATGGCAGCCAGAGTTGGATTGTTACCGGACCGGAATCCGTACACGGCCGAATAAGGATTTCCAGCATTAATGACCCCACGGTGTATGATGTCTCGAACCGTGACTTTACCATATCTTTCGTTCCTGTCATTTCCCTTTCTCCTACCACTTTCTCTTTCACCTGCACTGAGGGGAATAATCCTCCTTCTCAGTTCCTCCAGATTAGAAATGCCGGAGGGGCTACTTTGAACTGGATGGTTTGGGATAGCGCTCCCTGGCTCAATCTCTCTCCCACTTCAGGTTCTTCCACCGGGGAATGGGATCAGGTTGCTCTTTTCGTAAACTCAACCGGGCTCAGTGCCGGGACATATTCCGCCACGATCACGGTCTTCGCTTCCGGAGCAAGCAACTCCCCGCAGTATGTCCCGGTCACCCTGCAAGTAAGTTCTCCTAACCCTACCCTTTATATCTCCCCTACATCCCTGGACTTTGGCACCAGCCAGACCTCCCTTTCCTTGACAATTCAGAACACTGGTGTAGGAACCCTCTCCTGGTCCGCCTCAGAATCCCTGAACTGGCTTTCCCTCTCCAAAAGCTCCGGTAGCCTGGGAACTGGTCAGCAGGAAACCATCAGCGTATCCGTCTCCCGCTCCGGACTCACTCCCGGCACCTATTCCGGCACCATCTCCTTCACCTCCAACGGGGGCAACCAGAACGTCTCGGTCTCCATGACGGTCTCCACTTTATCCACCATCTCCTTAACCCCTAACTCCTTCTCCTTCACTTGCACCCAGGGAACAAACCCTCCTTCCCAGACCCTCCAGGTCAGGAACTCCGGAGGAGGAACCTTGAACTGGACAGTCTCGGATAACGCTGACTGGCTCTCTTTAAGTCCCACTTCCGGCTCCTCCACCGGGGAATGGGACGATGTGACAGTATCGGTGAACACATCCGGGCTCAGTGCCGGGACATATTCCGCCACGATCACCGTCTCCGCTTCCGGAGCAAGCAACTCTCCCCAGTATGTCCCTGTGACCTTGCGAGTGAACCCCAATACAGTCTCGATTTCCTTCTCCCTCACTAAAGGATGGAACATGATTTCCCTGGGCCTTCAGAACAACCAAACAGCAGCCCAGATCTTTGGTTCCGGTCTCCTCTATGCTTACCAATGGGATCCGCCGAGTGGCACCTACCTCAGTGTGAAAAACCAACCTTTGTTCCCTGGAAAAGGATACTGGCTGAGAATGAGCCTGGAAACAAACATAACTGCTCAAGGCATTCCCGTCTCTTCTCCTCAGGTCATCCCATTATATAGAGGCTGGATTCAGATCGGAAACCCCTACGAGGTTAACCTTCCCGTATCCAAAGTCTCCATTGTCAAGGATGGCCAGATAAAGAGCCTTCAGGAAGCAAGAACCTCAGGCTGGATCTCCTACTCCTATTCCTGGAATGGGACCTCCTACGACAGTTTGGACTTCGTAAGCGGCACCTTCTATGCGGGAAAAGGTTACTGGTTGAGGGTTCTGGTGGAGGGATGCTCCATCAAGTTCGAGAGGTGAGAGAACTTAAGGAATAAAGGAAAACATAGTATCAGGGTTCCTTCACTTTTTGCTTGGGAGAAGGTTAGCAGCTCCGCCGGCCCATAAAATTCCTTTTGAAATTTTTCTTTACTGCAACTTTTAATTGGGGGTTTTCTTAATTTGACACCCTCATTGCCTTGATACTCAAAGAAAATGGTCAACATAGAAAGATTTTTCGTGACATTTTATATTTGGCGGTTTTATCATATTGAATTAGGAGGAGTGCCTGCATATAAAGAAATGGGATCAGAGAGGTTCTGCAGAAACTGCGGCACCAAGTTGGGCCCTCAGGATGAGTTCTGTCCCAATTGCGGCCTAAAAGTTAGAAGGGAATTCCCAGAGCTTCAAGCTCAAGGAAGAGCGGTTCCTAAAAAAGGAAAAGGTTCCCTAAAATGGATCTGGCTCACGCTTGCCCTGCTTGTAGTTTGCGGCATTGCTTTTGCTGAATTCTCCTCTGGGGACAGGGTTCAAAAGAAGCCCCATATATCCAAAAGAAGCTTCCTTGTATCCAGTAAGGTAGGAGGAAAGTGGGGCTACATCGACAAGACCGGAAAATTCATCTGGGAACCCACAAAATAGGGAGGAAAGTATGTACTGTCCCGGATGCTGAAACAAATTGGAGGAAGAGGGCCTCTTCTGCCCTAACTGCGGGTATCCCCTTAAACACGGAAAAAAATTAAGCTTCAAATTCTGGCTTATCCTGCCCCTAGTTCTCCTCATCCTCTTAGGAAGAATCCTTTTTTACCTTTACCTTTTTCCAAAAGTGAACCCTCAGGCCTCCCTGGAGAAGCAGAACAAGGTGGAAAATGAAATTAAAGAGTGCCTCTCTTCCGGAAAACTCCCCCAGGAAGAGCAGTTGAACAGCATGATTCAGGAGATGGAGCAGGCCGTGCGCCTCAACCCAGATAACAAGGAAGCCCAGGAGGACCTTGCTTCCCTCTACCTCTGGAGCGGGGAACTGGAGAAAGCTAAAGGGGAACTGGAGGAGCTCTTAAAAAGTGACCCCGAGAACGCCTATGCCCAGGAAATGCTCAAGCCAATTCTCAACTTCTTGGGATATCGAAGGAGAAGGTTAAGCTTATCCGTGGGAGCGCAAATAACGCCAGAGTTCTGGGGCGCAATCCCGCCACGCCAGGTTAGAATGGAAACCACCACTTCAAAAAAACTAGTTTGAAGATACCAAGCGCTTAGTTCTTGCACTGGTAGAGAAGTGGTGAGATAACAAATACAACCAGTTGGAAAGCAAGCAGGAGGGAAAAAGGATGGTTTTCCTGGAGTGTCCATTCTGCGGAAAAACAGTTGAATTTAGCTCAGAAGAGATCGAGCAAATCAAGAAAAAGAAAAAAATTTATCTTAAATGTTGCGACAAATATCTCTCGAAAACAGTATGCCTTTATTGTCGGGAACAATTGTATCTTACCGAAGAGGAAGTTGAAAAAGCGCTTGAGGGCCAAAAGATTCAGTGTCCAAAGTGCCAAAAATTCTTTGTCCCAAAAGAGCATGATGTGGGGGGTTTAAAACTGAACATAGAAACCACGATCTATTATGACCTCAGCCCTGTTTTTGGATGGGAAGAGGAGAAAGCGTATTTGGAGAGAATTAAGGATTCAGGCCTCTTCTCATCATCCGAGGTAGCTCTTTATCATGTCTCTTCAATGACCAGGCTTTCCACTGCTAAAAAATCCTTGGAAGAACTGGAGCGCATGAATCTTCTTTCTCCAATTGGGCTAATTCATAGGGAAGCTCTAAATGCCGATTTAAGAGCATCGGAGGGCACAAGCGATCTGGATGCTTTGCTTTTTGTTATTGTTTCAAACTTAAGTTCTTTCTTAGATATGCTGGCACAGGAAATAAACTACATTATCTGGGTTTCAGAGCCAAATGCAGCCTTTGATCCAATTCAGAAGGTCAAAATAATAGACTTCGATTCATTGGGCAATAAAGTTAAATCCCCAAACAAAATTGGCTCAATTCTTGCTGAGGTCCAGCAAACATGGGAAAGAAATTATTTAAGAGAACTTAGAAATACTCTTCAGCACCGTTTCCTTACTAATAATCGAGTTCTAGTCTCTTTCCCAATGAAAAAAATCTTCCATCCAAGACCTCAAGCAATCACTCCTGAAAGGGTGCTTTATTTTCTTCCCGATGATCCCAGTCAACCCCCTAATAATTTCACCTTTGACCAAGGCCTTGAATTAAAGGCTACTATTCATCGTCTTTATAATTTTTGCGAGGATACCGCTAAGAAAATATATGCCTCTCTACCATAATGTTTCAGGATGCTTTCCTTGCCCGTAACTCATTAAATCCAACTAACCAAATCTACTATCTTGTTTGTGGTTCTGCCTTTTGCTCCTGCCGCTCGGTTTTCATCTCGGTGGCCACTTTTACCAGCTCCCTGATAGCCTCTGCCAGATTCTACAGCGCGTCTTCTTGGCCACCAGTAGGTAGGGTGACTTTGATTGGAAATTAGTAGTCGGTTACCGCCTTAAGGAGCTCTTATACTCGATTTCTTTTCGCAAAGATTTCATTCCAGGTCTGGAAGCCTACCCAGGTATGCTGGAGCAGACAAATTAGGCTTGTGCCTCTATCTGGTGGTTATGGATTGGCCCGCCCTGAATTTGCCTTCATTTTAGCCCATAAAGTTCTTGAATCGCACAGGTGTAAAACGAACTTGAGTTTTCCTCCCAGGGGGTAGGAGACGGACCATGTATTTTTTAATTTCCTGGAGGAAATCTTTGACTTCCGCAAAGGATGCGAAAGGGGTGGTATATTAGAAGTGCCTTCAATTAAAACGGAAGATAAAAGTGCACACAAGTTTAGAATTATTAATTAATTTTGTTGGGGAATTATGGGGTGTTGAGCTTCTTCACGAACCTCCAGATTCAAGGATTTTGAAAATCAAGGAGCTGAAGAACGCGCGGGAAGCCTTAATTAATTTTAACCCTGACCCAGGTAAAAGTCTTTCGAAAGAATTTGTAAAATACGTGTTTCCTCTTTTGGAGGTTTTGGTAGAGTGGAGAGAGCTGAAGAGAATGGGAAGAGGTAGTGAAAGTTTCTTAGAAAAATGCAAACTGAGGGTCAATACTCAGAGCAGTTTTTACGGCACGACTTTCGAGATAGATATTGCCTCAAGAGGCTTTTTTTCTGGTTTTGAAATCGATTTTTTAGAGGATTATTCCAAGGAAGAAAAGCAAATCGATTTTTTGTTCAACACTGGAGAGGAAGTTGTTGGAGTTGAGTGTTTCTCCAAGAGATATTCTGAAAGCAGGATTAACATCAAAACTTTGAATGCAGATATCCACGAAAAAGCAAGGAAATTTAAGCGCGAATTTAGCGAAAAACTGGCAAGACCTCTGGATAAAAAGATATTGGTTATAGACCTTACAGTGTCTGATTACTCCTTGCCTAAAATCACAGAGGAGTTGAAAGGAATAAGGATTAGCAGTGGGTTAGACGGCGTCATTTTTACCTGGAGGGAAGATGTAATCGATGGAATAAATCATAGTTTGAGAGTAAAATACAAAGTGATCGGAAACCTCAGCAGAATTTATTTTTTGACGTCTTATGCTGCAGAGTTTCGCTTAACCGATAAAGGCCTGGTTCTCTTCTGGAGAAAGTATGTTGAGCCAGAGCCAGCCTTTAAAAGCGCTGGTCCTCCTGAAAGCCTGGAAGATTATTTAAGGGGATGACTGTTCGCATTCTTTAACAGCATATATCGGCAATCACTTTTGATTTTTTAATGCGTTCAATGGGACACTAAAATTCTTTCTTGGCAGTGCAATGCATAGATTCGGCTCTGCAGATAAATTTGCCACAAGGGACCTTCTCCTGCGGGAATTTCCAAAGACCCGGTGTTTAACAGAGGAGGAATTATTGGCGTTCCAAGGTACTAAGATTCAATGGTAAGTGCAGATCGATTGATGCTGTCTTGGCTGTTACTGTGGGCTTGGGAGTGGGCATAATGTATCGTTTTTAATTCCATAAAAGTAGCCTCCTTATTACTCTTTCTTTTAGGAATTGGAGCAACGGTGAAAGGAGGCTAATAGTCATGCTACAGGCAAGAACGGACATGCACAGGCATTTCTTTCTGGTGACAGTATTGGGCTCCAATGGAAATGAGGTAGTGAGGGGAGGGTTTTAAAGCGGGACGGTTCATTGAGGTGCGATTTCTCCTAGATCTGAAACTTGAAAAACAAAAAGATTGGGAGCAAGGATGGGTTAACCGAAGCTCAGGTTCGGACTCAGAGAGACTTCAGCCTTATTCCAGATCAGGGAGCTTTCCCAAGAAGACCAGGACGCGGTAAATTAGCATTGCGCTTTCAAGACGGGTCAATGGTTGATCCGGCCTGAATGTTCCGTCCTCGTAGCCCGTGAGGATCTCCAGGTCGCGCAGGACCAGGGCGATCTTTCGAGCTTTTCCCTCCCAAAGAGTAGGGGAGAGGTCCGGGAAGGGATCAAGCTTCTGGTTATCCATTTTACCTCCCTTTTTCCAGGAATTTATAAAATCCAGCGTTCCCAGGGCTATGGCGTGGGCGCACCTTGTCAAGAATTCCTGGGAAGCAAGGAGTTTTTCCTCTACAGGATTAGAAATGAATAAAAGCTCAAGAAGGACAGCAGGTCCGGGAAAGTTCCGGAGGATCCCCATCCCTCCTTTCCAGTCTGGAGAAGGGCGCCAGTCCGCGTCGTCCTTTACACCCCTGGAGACCGCGCCCGTCTCCGCTATAAGAACTTGTAGAATGGAAGAAGCCAGCCTTTTTCCTTCCTCGTTTTCGTGAGCGAACCAGACCTCTATTCCTCGAGCCTGAGAGCTTCCGGCGTTCGAGTGTAAGGAAATCAAACAATCGCACCTCTCCTTTTGGGCCTGGACGGCGCGCTCTCCAGAGAAGAGATCCCTGCTCAATATCACCGTTTCCTGACCAAGACATACAAGGTAATTGGAGAGGATCCCAGCAAGGGAAAGGGTGACGTCGGCCTCTTTTAGACCATAGACGCCAACTGCTCCGGGATCCCCATCCTTGCCGTGTCCGGCATCAATGGCAATCTTCATTTTTCCTTCTATTGAGCAGGTGAAGAGGGAGACTTATCAGAAATCCCAGGCGTTCCGGAATTCCCGTTCCCCTTGTTCAAATTCTGGACCGCAGATATCACCCCGTGGGCGTTCCCGAAGACGTAGCCCAAGGATGCGGAAAGCAGGGCCACCACTGCCTGGGAATCCAGCTTCCCCGCATATCCCAAGATGATGGCCGCCACGCAGACGATCACCACCACCGCTAACTTTGTCCAGTTTGAGATTTCCATAATTCCACCTCCTACGTGCTTTCTCTTTTAACTTAGGCACCCGAAGGAAGCAGGCCTCCCCCTCAAACTTTCAGGCTCTCACAGAGCCTCAACTAAGGGGCGGGAACAGCGGGTCCCGCCCCTCTCTCCCCTGACGTCCAAGAAAAATGCCTGGGCATTTTTCTTGGGACCACATAGACCCTCAGGATTCCTTTCTGAATTCCTGGGCCTTGTTTCCCAATCAAGCGTCCTTAGGGCAGAAGCTGGTTGACTGTCGTTCCCGTGACGTAAGCCTCCTTGATCCCGGTAAGCTCCCCGGAGTTCGAGAGGATGATGTTCCGGTTGATGATGTTCTGCATCACCTGGGAGACCTCAGTGCTTGTCAAATTGGACTTAGGATCCCTCAGGGAGATGGTGTGCGTCCCGCCTCCCTGAGTAGTGAAGACCATCTTCAGGTAAGTTCTCGTTTCCGCCATCTTTTTCCTCCTTTCCTTTCTTTCCCCCGATATTCCCCTCCCCCTTTAAGGGTTCAAAGGGAGGAGAAGCGGAGCAGAAAGGGAGTTAACTACTCCGTAGTAGGTGTGAAGGGAATCGCCGGAGCTTGCCACATGTGTCCCTTGGCCCACTGGATGAACTTTCCCACATACAAGTTGAAGGCGCTCATGGGGCGTCCCGCAGCCTGAGCCGCAGCCTCCCAGAGAGCCTTAGTCTGGGCGTCCTCCTGGTGCCACTGGTCCACAGCCACGGTGAAGGCGTTCCTCACGTTGATCTGCTCTGAAGTCCTGGGGTTAGCCGGGATTACGTGATTTCTCACGTACCGGATCCCCTTCCACTTGGCGTAGGTCAGCTGGTTGGCATAGGTTCCAGATGCGTCAATGGACATCAATGGAGCGTATACCTTGGCCACTCTTTCCACCTCCTTTCTAGATCACCCCAGGGAAATGTTTTACATTTCCCTGGGGACCCCGATCTCACACATGAAAGCCCTCGAGCTTTCCAAGGGACCCGCTTATACACCCCAAGAAAATGTTCCACATTTTCCTGGGGACCCCGAACAATACCCCGCCGCTATTCCTTCATCAGCCCTCTAAAAGCTCCACAGTGGTCACAGTCAGAACGTCGTTTAGAGGGTAGGCGAGGAGATTCGCCACCTCATTAGCCGTCTGAAGCAGAGCGCCATTGTCCGCCCCAGGGATGATCTTGGAGATGGAAACCGAAGTGTATATCGGCTTCCCGCTCTCCGGATCAGTTCCCTTTAAAAGCTTTAAAGTGAGCCTCTTTCCAATAGGATTCTCAATTGCCATTCCATTCACCTCCTTAAAGCACCCTTAAAAAATGCATTCGCATTTTTTAAGGGTGCTTTTCCACCCCCTGAAAAAGGCTTCGCCTTTTCTGGGGACCCCACTGGATCACCCCAGTCTCTCCAATAAATCAAAACAGGGCCGACTTTCGCCGACCCTGTTAAAGGAAGCCCAAGAAGGAGAGGCCTTGCTTCCACCCCTCAGTTTAGTATATCGAACAAATGTTTGTCAAGAGGGGGGAGAAAACAACTTAGTAATTCTGCATAGGAGAACTGTTTCTGCACCACAGGATTGTTATTGTGTGCTCAACTGGGCCTATATCTAATGCATCCGAACCCGATTGAAGTCCTATTTCGTCAATTCCTTCATTGTGGGGAGTTTTAAGGGTGATGATCTAATGTGCTTTTTCCCGGAGGATCAATTTTAATTTTATCGTTATTTGGTATGATATTGAAGACGATCACAATGAGGGAAGAAGGGTGAAAGATGGGAGTAAATCAAGTGAAAGGCCAAGCTTGATGAGGATGAAATCATCTCCGTCCTTAAACCGAAAACCAGATCAAGAGCTAAGGAAAATGGACCAGCCCAATTTAGAAGGAACAATTGGTGCTCAAGTGTTTACCTGTCCCGTATGTGGAGTTAAGTTAGAACCCGAGGTTGCGAAGGGGAATTTCTATCCCTACTGCGGAAGCCAAGTGGTCTTTAGGAAAGTGAGTCCATGGCTAAAACGAATCGGTTGTGAGACATTGGAGCATGTGTAAAAACGACAATGTTCTCCAAAAAAGGAGGCCAGCAACATCCTGCGTTGGAGGTTTAGGTTTTGGTCGCTGATTTAAAGCTGTTTCAGGATTATATACATACCATCGAGAAAAAACTGGCACAGGGGGATGCCACTGAGCACACTCATCGATCAGCACTTGAAGCTTTAGTTGAGGGCCTCAGTCCAGGAATTATTGCTACCAATGAGCCTAGGCGTATTGAATGTGGTGCCCCAGACTTTGTTATCAGGAAAGGCGGGTCCACTATTGGCTATATCGAGGCCAAGGATATCGGTAAGAGCCTCGATGAGGCTGAGAAGTCTGGGCAATTCCAGCGTTATCGTGATCTCCTTACCAATCTTATCCTGACCGATTATCTGGAGTTTCGCTGGTATGTGGATGCTGAACGGCGCATCTCTGCCCGTCTGGGCACACCAACCAGGGATGGCAGGGTAAGGCCTGACAAAGCAGGAATAGAAGCTGTTACCAGGCTTTTTGATGATTTCCTCTCGCACCGTGCTGCGCCTGTAAGCACACCCAGGGAGTTAGCCCAACGCATGGCTCGCCTGGCTCATATGATTCGGGACCTTATTATTACCGCTTTTGATAAAGAGCCTGAAAGAGGTTCACTCCACGCTCAATTCGTAGCTTTTAGGGATAATCTTATTCCCAACCTTTCTACCGAGCAATTTGCCGATATGTATGCCCAGACTATTGCCTATGGTCTTTTTGCTGCCCGCTGTAACCAATCTACGGGAACAGACTTCACCCGCCAGAATGCCGCCTACCTTTTGCCCAAGACCAACCCATTTCTGAGAAAGCTCTTTAACCATATCGCTGGCCCCGATTTGGACGACCGCATTGCCTGGTTAGTAGATGACCTGGCACAGCTACTTGCCCAAGCTGATATGGAGGCAGTCCTTAAGGATTTTGGTAAACGCACTGCCAAGGAAGACCCTGTGGTGCATTTCTACGAGACTTTTCTTGCTGCCTATGACCCTAAGGTGCGGAAGATGCGGGGTGTCTACTATACTCCAGAGCCAGTGGTCTCCTATATCGTGCGTTCCATTGACCACTTGCTCAAGACACATTTTGACAAGCCTCAGGGATTAGCCGACCCCAGCGTTCTCGTCTTAGACCCAGCAGTAGGCACTGCCACTTTCCTTTATATGGTGATAAATGAAATTCACGATACCTTGCTGAGTCAAGGGCAGGCAGGGCTCTGGAATGACTATGTGAGTGAAAAACTACTGCCCCGCATATTTGGCTTTGAGCTTCTTATGGCTCCTTATGCTATGGCTCACTTAAAGCTAGGGTTACTTCTAAAGGAGACAGGCTATAAATTTGAAAAGGAACAGCGGCTGGGAATTTATCTTACCAACACTTTGGAGGAAGCTGTTAAGCATTCGGAAGTTCTATTTGCTGAATGGATAACCGAGGAAGCTAAAGCCGCCGCTGAAATCAAGAAGGACAAGTCCATAATGGTGGTGCTGGGAAATCCCCCGTATTCGGGGATTTCGGCAAATTCCAGTATGCATGAATTCATAGACCCCAAGACGGGCAAGAAACGAAGGGAACTTACCTGGATTGGCAAACTGATAGAGGACTATAAGGTTGTCGATGGAAAGCCACTGCGTGAACGCAAGCACTGGCTTCAAGACGACTATGTTAAATTTATCCGTTTTGGGCAGTGGCGAATTGAGCGCACAGGGCAGGGTATTCTGGGCTATATTACCAATCATGCCTACTTGGACAATCCTACATTCCGGGGCATGAGACAATCCCTGATGAACACCTTTACTGATATTTACATTCTCAATCTTCATGGCAATGTTAAAAGGCGAGAGGTTGCCCCTGATGGGGGTAGGGATGGAAACGTGTTTGACATCGAGCAGGGGGTGGCTATTTCATTATTCGTTAAAAAACCAGAAAGGGCTGGCCCAGCCACCATTCGATATGCTGACATGTGGGGACTTCCTGGCGATTGGCCCAATCCGCAGCAAGGAACTAAATATTACAGACTTGCCGAGATGGATATTACTTCAACGGATTGGGCTGAGCTTCAACCTAATAGCCCATTTTATTTCTTCGTGCCTAGGAATGAGGAACTCCGACCCGAATATGAGCAGGGATGGAAGATAACGGACATATTTCCGGTCAACTCAACAGGGATTGTTACCGCCCGTGACGGCATCGTAATTGATTTCAGCCCTGATACTCTTGAGCAGCGATTGACTGAGTTCGCCAACCCCTCCCTTAGTGACGAGACGATTCGTGAGAAGTTCTTCGGGCACAAACGAAAAGGTAAATATCTCGCTGGTGACACACGTGGATGGAAACTACCTGAAGCGAGAAAAAAACTGAAGAGTGAGCAAGGGCTGTCTAACCATATACAACCTTGCCTTTACCGTCCGTTCGATATTCGCTCTGTTTACTACACTGAGTATATGGTTGATTGGCCTCGCCCCGAGGTCATGCGTCATATGCTAGCAGGGGAGAATGTCGCACTTATTACTTCTCGCCTGACTAAGGGCGAAACTTATCAACACACCCTTGTTTCTAGGACAATATCTGAGGCGATTTTGCTATCCCCGAAGACATCAAATAATGCTTTTGTATTCCCTCTTTACCTTTACCCCTCTAAGCAGGAGATCGCCAGTGGTCTCTATCAGGCAAAGGAGAAACGACCGAATCTGAACCCAGAGTTCATCAAGGTTGTCTCGGAAAAACTGGGGCTAAAGTTTATAGATGATGGCAAAGGTGACATGGAAGAAACTTTTGGCCCTGAGGATATCTTCAACTACGCATATGCTATATTTCATTCGCCAACCTATCGCAGCCGCTATGCCGAGTTCTTAAAGATAGATTTCCCCAGATTGCCGCTCACCTCTGATAAAGAACTTTTCAAGGCGCTTGTAGCTAAAGGCGGAGAGCTTGTGTCTCTCCATCTTATGGAATCCCCCAAGCTCAATAATCTTTTCACTAAATATCCTATCGTTGGTCCTAATCAAGTGGAGACCGTTAAATACGATGAAGCTAACGAGCGAGTCTATATCAACGAAAGCCAGTATTTCGAAGGCGTCCCTCCGGAGGTCTGGAATTTCCGCATCGGTGGCTACCAGGTTTGCCAGAAATGGCTCAAGGATCGAAAGGATAGAGCCTTGAGCTATTATGAACTAACCCATTACCAGAAAATCGTGGTAACCCTCGAAGAGACCATCCGCCTGATGCAAGAGATAGATGCTTTGATTCCAAGTTGGCCGATTAAGTAGTAAAGAGTTGAATAGCTTTGAGATACGGAGGAACCTATAATGGGTGAAGACTTCAATGAGAAAGAGAAAGGGCCATTTGTTATGAAGAGAGAGCCTGATCTACTTCTCTGGCAAAGGATCCGCGAGTTAGCAAGTGGGTCTGAGCAAGAAGAGGCGGAGGCAGTGGCTCTCATATTCGGCAATTACCCGGTTGTTCCACAAGAGGCAGACGATCTCCTTAAAGAAATGGCCCTTCCAAGCAGCCCAGTAGGTGTTCGACGGAAAGTAGCTGCAGAGCTAACGAACCAACCAGGGATTCCCTTGGAACTTTACTTAGGTCTACTGCAAACGCTTAGCAAGGATGAGGACCAAGAAATAGCCAGAATAATCGAACCTCTATTAGGGCCCTACAAAGCTTTAGGAGAATCGCTCAGGCTTCTTCTTGAGAAGCAAAATGCCATTTGGACCAAGGTGACTAATGCGATATCCAAGGTCCCCTTTGAAAACATTGCCAAGCAAATTGAAATCACAATACCAAAGGGTATCTTTAAAGACATAGGGCAGCTTAATGCCATATCCGCTCACTCCATATCCCAGTTACAAAATCAGATGAAACGTATGGCTCATTTCCAATTGCCACAAAGCTGCCTAGACGGCTTGATAGATATAAAACTCGCTAATGATGACATTTTACGAAGCATTTCTATGGTCTCTACTTCATATTTCGCTATCGAACGAGAAAGCGTTGTTGTAGAGCCATCCGAGAATCCACTGTTCCTTAAGTTGAAATCAATCCCTTCTGGACAGCGATACTGGCATCAGTATCAATCTATGTGTAAAGATATTCTCACATTTTGCTTTGTTCCACCTTTATTGGATCCTAGAGAAGAGTCACGAACTGAAGGAGGTCTCCACAGAAGAGATATTCTCTATCCCATCCCATATGGTCAACGTGGGTTCTGGGGATTCTTACAAAACAAATTCTCCGCGTCATCTATAATAGTCGATGTAAAGAAATATGAGAGCGAACTTCCCAAAGACCAGGTTGTAATAACATCAAAGTATTTTGGTGCCAAGAAGCTAGGCAACTTTGGTTTGATAATATCTCCCAAAGGACCAAGTAAATCTGCTAAGAAGGAACAAATTGATAGATGGTTACACCACGATGAAATGATAATCTGTCTCAGCGATGCCAATCTTGAAGAGATGGTGGCGCTAAAAGAAGCAGGAAAACAGCCAGAGCTTGTCTTGGATAGGCTTATTCGCGAATTGCTCCAATCGGTTTAGTGACTACCCAGTGAACTAAATAAGATGCAAGCTATGAAAGTAAAATGCCCTAAATATGGATTTGAAGACGAAGGCAACTTCTGTAGTCGGTGCGGCACACCCTTGCCCAAACCTCCCATTGCAAAAGGGGAAGCCGCGGTTCCTGAATCCCTCTGGATGGCAAAATGCCCGGTGTGTAAATCAGGCCATCTTGAGGCGATAACGCATAAAAGCCTTTTTGGCCTCAAGAGAGCAAAGTGAAATTGGTGCCTGGACTATTTTTTTCTTACACTTTCTTGAATAGAAGTAACACGCTTCTTTGTTTTTTGTCTCTTCGTACATTGCCTGTCTCCTATAAGGAATCAATGTCTCCTAACATTCCCAGCATAAAAGAAGTTCCGCCGAAGCGAAATTTAGATGAGTGCCACAATGCACGAACCTTTTATGCTGTGTTATACGCCGTGTGATCTTTCATCAATCCAAAGCCTTCCATTCTTTCAATCTCTTACAGTAATTCTCAGAAAGAATGTCATAGCCCTTTAACAAATGCTCTAAATATGCCTATTTGGCTTTAAACCGCTTTTTACTTTATCAGCTTGAGCAACATAAGTTATCGCATCTCTTTCTTGACCATTATCCAATTTGACGGTAGTGTCAAGACTTTTGTGTCAAATCTTCTAAACCTCAACCAGTGCCTCCTCTGGTTGAACCTCTGTACCATATTTCTGAGCCATGATCTCCTCCAGAGCCTATGGGAGCTTAGGGAAAGGTTCCTTTACCTTCTGCCAGCTTGGCATTTCCCACAAGATTTTTAATCTCTGGCAAAAGAAATTTGAAGAAGGCCGACTCTCCTCAGTGTAGGAAAGTTCCTAGATCCCCAAAGAAAGAGAGGCTGGCGGGTTGCTTCGAAGGAGAAATTAAGTTTCATGAAAATTTATAGGAAGGACTAAATCCTGCTGCACCGGCTGCTTACTTGCATTCTCCACTTTTGTCCTTAGCTTTGCATTCGTTGCAAAGTTCATAATCCTGAGGCTTCATGTGGCGCTCTTCATAATCAGATGTTGGCCAATTTGAACAATTGCGACAGAAGTGCCAAGTATCGCTACCCTTTTTCCTGCGGTAAATCGCCATTCTCTTCACCTCCTCTTCCATTGACATTAAAAATTATTATAACACAATTAAAAAGTTACGTTCTTACTATGTTTTTTCTGCTTTTTCAATTTTTACTTGGGTCTCTTTGTCAAGTTTTAATGTTGCCCCAGTTCGTTCACATTCTGGTGAGGAGGGCGTAGGCCGAGGGTAAATACCCTCCTCAGGGCCCGCCCGGTCGGCGCAGGCGAGCCCTGAGGAGAGGCGCGCTGTCTCCTTGTCCCGGAAAAGCGCGCCCTTACCGGCACTTTCAGCCGCACCTCAAGAAGAATACCCGATCTACATCCCTTTAGCGGAAGACAGGTTTTTAACCATTTCCCCTACCACTTCCAGGAAGCGCTCCCTCCTCTTTTGAAGCTCCTCTAAATTCATTTCAGGGATCCCCTGTCTTTTGGGTTTAGGAGGAGGTTCTGGCAGTTCAAAGCGCGCAGTCCTGAGCTCCTCTGGGAGCATCTGCTCGCGCAGCCAGCGCTCGCGCGCCATTTCGAAGAACTTCAGGAATTGTCCTCGCACCACTTCCGGATCCCCTTCCCTGATAGCATCCCAGCCCAGGGCCTGCACCACCTCGCGGGTCAGAGGGGAGAGCTTCTCCATTCCTTCCTCCTTTATGTAGCCCTCTGTAATCAGTGAGGCCTCCAGCCAGGACTGCAAAGCGTCGATTCTCAGTTCCGGGGGAGCGCTCATCTCCACGATGGCCTTCCTGATCTCGGAGATGGAAGGGGGAAAAGGAGCGCCACAGGCAATGAGGTACTTTACAGCGCGGAGCGCAGTTTCCAGGGGGACATCGGCCAGCATCTCGGACCAGATAGCAGCCTTTCCCTCGGAAACCTCAAATCCTCTCCAGGTCTCAGCTATAACAGCCAAGAGGCGCATTGTCTCATTTTTTCTCATCAGGGTTTATCCTCCTTCCTTTCCAGCGGACCTCAGGAGAAGCTAAGCGCAAGTCAAGGACCGCTTCAGGGGGGATGCGAAAAGGGAGAAGGTAGGCCCGTTTTAAAGAACGCAGATATTCCCTGATTTCCTTCTTCAAGGGAGATGTCCCCTTTTTCCTCTTGATCCTCTTCATTTCCTTCCTCCCTTTCGTACTTTTCCGCAAGTTCTATGGCAATCTGGGCCGCTTTAGAGAACTTGGGGATCCCTCGAGAAATAGCGCTTCTTTCCTCAAATCCGCGCTTCTCGTAGTACTCCAGGAGCCCAGCGATGTTTCGAGGGTTCCAGCCGTGGGCCGCCCAGGACTGGCAGGCCTTGGCCCAGAGGCGCAGGTTTTCCTCATCATTTCCCACCTTTTCAGCGATCAGGGAATAGAGGTTGCGCCTGGGATAGTAGAAGAAGGCTTTTTTGTAGGCCTCCACTGCCGGGTGCGGAGGAGAGCGCATGGACCTCCCTGCTTTCCCTGCCTGCGGAGGAGATCTCAGGGATCTCTCCATTTTGACTGGGTGCAGGGCCTTGACAGGTGGAACGGGACTTTCCGCTTCCAAAATCCCTGCTAATTGCGGGTAGTTCCCTCGCTCTAGCGGGGGAGCACCGGAAGCGGCTTCCTGGAGCGGCGGG
>JGI12104J13512_1001013_pt1 | contig 22312 bp, 16 predicted proteins | sample TerdegcTABiofilm_FD_13512 | JGI IMG/M metagenome (IMG submission 13512)
TATTATTAATACATCTCCCTCCCTCTTTCGTTTCATTTTCCCTCTTATCTCCCTCTGTATTACAATAATTAAAAAATAAAACATTTATTCAGAGATCTCAAATATTTCCAATTGAACAATCTTTTAATATCTTGTATTTATTATACCAAAGTAACGGGATATTTTTCTATTGGGTTACCCATCAGTTAATAGAAGAAAATGCTTCCAAACCTATCTTTACGCTTTGGCTTATCTCTTCACGGGAATCTTCTATAAATGTTTCTGCTATCTTTAATGTTTCAAATACTATGGGAGGTAATTCAGGTATAGACTCGCTGACAGAATCACCCATTTCCAACGAATATGTAATCGCATTGGATAGAGACACCAAACAAGTCCCGGGTAAAAATTCCGAAGCGGATTTTTCGGGTTGATGATGATACCGAATTGCCTGAACAATGTTTTCCGGTAAATTCCAATGATTTGCCAACAAGGTTCCCACTTCCGAATGGTCTGTCCCAAAATGTGATGGTTCTACAGATACTAAAGGGAGTTCCTTCCGCTTTGCCTCTTTTATCGCTCCACGGAACAATTCCGGGTCAAGATAATCAAAAACAACTTTGCCAATATCATGAAGTAACCCTGCCTCAAAAGCATTATTCTCTGCTATATTTAATTTCCGATTTAGTAAGTCTGAAATAATGGCACATGCGAGGGCATGATTCCATAATTTTTTTCTATCGAGGTAATCAGAAGAATTGGAAAAGAAACGAAAGGCTGTTACAGACAGAACAATGCTACGGATGCCCTTATAACCTAATAACACAATAGCATCCGTAAGACTACCTATCTTTCGAGGGAAATTGTAATAAGCGGAGTTTACCACGCGAAGAATTCCCCCTGCTAAACTCTGGTCAGAACTAATTAACTTAGCAAGTCCGATAGCCGAACTATCCGGATCCGCCATTTCCTTAAGTACTGCCGAAACTGTGGTCGGTAGGGTAGGTAGCGTAGAAATCTTTTCTACAATTTGAATCGGTTGCCATTTAGACATAAACTACACCTTTTTTAAAATATAAACTTTTATATTTACTCACAATGTATATTACCATATTCTGTATTGAAAATAAATTCAGGAATTATTTATCACCAGACCTTGTTAAATACATAGTCAAATGTAAGGAGAAAATATTATGAGTGACACCAAAGTCCATACTATAAAAGAAGGTGATTCTGCCCCAAAATTCTCATTAAAAAGTCATCGTGGAGAAAAAATTCAACTATCAGATCTTCGTGGAAAATATGTCGTGTTGTATTTTTATCCAAAAGATGACACACCGGGTTGCACAATAGAAGCGCAAGGATTTCGTGACTTCTCATCGGAATTTGAGAAAAAGAATGCTGTCGTTTTGGGGGTCAGCCCTGATTCCTTAGAATCTCATTGCTCTTTTGCAGACAAGTATAATCTCAGTTTCCATTTACTTGCCGATGAAGGACACAAAATCGCTGAAAAATACGGTGCCTGGGGTGAAAAAAATATGTATGGAAAAATTACATACGGCATTATCCGTTCCACATTTCTAATTGGTCCCGATGGAAAAATTATTAAAATCTGGAGAAAAGTAAAACCGGAAGGACATGCTCAGGAAGTATTGACAAGTATCCCCTAAACCAAATTTTATCGAGTACCCACAACACGGTCTTTTGTAAATTCACGCCATAGGACAAACCATATCGCCAACACGAGGAAGATAATCGTTAGCACGATAAGGGTTATGAAAGCCCGTTGTGGACTAACAAAAAATAGTTCTTTCTGAAAACTACCTATAACTGTCATTACCGCACGGTTATATCGTTGAGAAGCAAGGGCAGGGAACATAGAATCTAAATACTTTTGTATCGTCCAGAAATCTGCTATGCCGGGAATAACATTTGCAATTTTTTCCCAACCGAAGAATAATATAACACCAATAATGATCGGGTAATTTGTTGCACAACCCAACATTAAACTAATAGCACCATAACCCATCAAACCCATAATTCCCACACCTAAGTATTGCAATAACATACTTATACCAATGAAATCTACATAAATACTTCCTAAAACAACACAGGCAAAAAATGTAGAGAAAAGTCCTACCCCCAATAAAAAGGTAGAAATAAGCATATAAGCAAGAAATCTACCGATTATCCACGCAAATTTGGATACAGGTCTCGTAAGTAGATATACAATAGTTAAGGAATCTACCTCTTCGCGAATACCAATCAAACCGATAAATAGAGCCAGCAACGGGGTAAGTGTATGAACATATACTTGCTCCGAAAGACGGATAAAGATTTCCAGACCGCTTTCACGAAACATGGCTCGGGAAAATAACGCTACAAAGATGGGGATAACCACTGGAAGAACACATATTACAGCCATTAATAAAAAGCGATCGCGTCGCAGTGTAATGGTCAAGGAATGGAGAAAGGATGTTTTTATATCTAAAAAAAGACTACCTATGTTTTTAATTCGCAATATCGCCATTTGTTTTATAATCCTCGCGGGATATGAGTTGAAATTAAGTATTGGAAAACAGATTGTAAATCTTCATCCGCACAGCGAAAACTATATATCGGCACTTTTTCATCCAAAAACACTTCATTGATATATTTAAATGTTTGCATGGGGTCTAATGTATGCACCGTTAAGGATTGTGTGTCAAAATTTACCGTAGTGATATTCTCATCTACACTTAATATCTGGTAAACCTTCTTCGGTTCTAATGTCTCGATAACAATTGTGCGAGGATGATTTTTGATGAGGTCGCGTATCTCTCGAATTTTTCCGAAGGCAAGGACTCTTCCATTATAAATCAAAATTACAGTATCCGTAACGCGTTCAACTTCATGTAACACATGGCTTGAGAAAATAACCGTTTTCCCTTCATTCCCAAGAGAAATAACTAACTCAAACAATTCTTCACGAGCAGTGGGGTCAAGCCCATTCATGGGTTCATCTAAAAACAAAATTTCGGGGTCATGTAAGAGTGCCTGAGCAATTTTTATACGCTGTCTCATTCCTTTGCTATAAGTGGCAATAGGATCATACATACGCTCTGTCATACTTACCCGTTCTACGGCACGCTCCACTTGTTTCTTTGCAACTTTGGGCTTGTAGCCGGAATATCGTGCTAACCAGTACAAAAATTCATAACCACTCACCTCTTCCACGAAGTGGTCCATTTCCGGACAATAGCCTACTTTCTGTAGTGTGTGAAAATTATTGCGTGGCTTTTCACCCAAAATACGAATCTCTCCCCGACTGGGACGATACAAACCCAACGCCAATTTAATGAATGTAGATTTACCTGCACCATTCGGTCCTAATAAACCGATAACACCGGAAGGAATCTGAACGGAAACATTATTTAAAGCTACCACCTCACCAAACCATTTGGATAATTCCCGCGTCTCAATTTGTATATCCATGAATTAACCCCTTTCCGCTTTCCGAACCTGGAAAATACATATCAGTAAACACAACATCGAAACAAAGAATATATATAAAAACATATTAAAGCCGCTTACATCTGCCGTTCGGAAAAAGATATTACGGTCTACATTAAAAATTTTTTGTCCCATGAAATATATGGCTACTGGAAACGAAATCTGCATATAATTTCCATCTCGCATAAAGTTGGATAGAAGCCCTGCCAGTGTCGTATTGGCTATTAGAATAGTTATTACACTTATTACGGTTATGTTCTCTGTGGGGAAAATACTGGATGCAGCAACGATGGCTAATGCAGAAGGGACAACCAATACCAAAGAGAACATAAGACTATCTCCCATAACCGGGAGATAAGAAAATAAACCTGTCCAAGTTGACGATTTTTTTGTAACATAATCCGTAAACATAAGTATCACAGCAGGGACAAAGGTCAAAGAAAGTCCACAGAATATTACAGATAATAATTTTCCTACCAAATAATCATACCAGTGGATAGGCTTGGAAAAGTATATGTCCCAGAGACGATTTTTCCTATCGGTGCATACGGTTCCGGCTCCAACATAAAGCAAAAGGAGCAAAACAATAGGTGCCTGCAAACGGATAAGATTGTAATAGAGTTCTTCATTAACTTTCAGCCAGGTTACAGAACGAATAAGGGGAGCCAGAGGATGATTGGGGTCCTGCATTGCGGAATTGTAGGAAAGAATTTGAAGAAAACGAGCCAGCGGTTGCAACATTCCCAACAGGAATAATATCTGGAAGATACGCGAGCGATTCCATAATCGCACCTCTTCAAGGAATACAATCCACCAGCGGAAATGACGAAGATACTTCCCCTCAAAGGGTCTGTAAGTAAATGAATATACAGGCATGCGTTAACTTACCTCTTCCTTATCAAGTTTTGACTGAAATAATTCCGCCAGACTTCCACCCGCAGGCACAAAGGAACGAATTATTGTTCCTGCTCGCTGGGCACAACGGAATATTTCCTGTTGTTGAATACTTTCCGGTAAATGGAGGGATAAGACTTCCTGGGGCAACTCCTGAAACTTTATCCCTGTTTTTTTCAACTCTTCCTTAAAAGTTTCCATAGGTGGTTGAACAGAGACTTCATAGTGATTTACTTTACTATCAATCAAGGATTGAAGGTCTCCACAATAAACCAGTTTTCCCTTTTTTAACACAACAATTTGTGAACACAGATTTTGAACATCGGGTAATAAATGTGTAGATAAAATGGTTGTAACACCTCGTTGTTCGGAAATCTCTCTTATCAGTTGAAGCATTTCCAATCTACCATCCGGGTCTAATCCATTGGTAGGCTCGTCCAAAATTAAAATTTTAGGGTCATGCAGAATGGCTTGTGCCAATTTTACCCGTTGCAACATTCCTGTTGAATAAGTTTGCATAGGGCGGTACCGTGCTTCTTGCAATCCCACATAATTTAATACTTCGTGAGACCGCTCTAAAGCATCAACATAAGACATTCCTACCAACCTGCCACAATATACTAAAAAACTAACCGCCGTTACTTTCGGACTGACTACTTCCCGTTCGGGCATGTGTCCTACAATAGCACGAACTTTTAATATTTCTTTCGGCAGTGAAAAACCAGAAATTGTAATCCTCCCTTGCACAGGACGAATAAAACCTAAAAAAGTGCGTATGAGTGTGGTTTTCCCTGCTCCGTTTGGACCGATGAGACCAATAACACCCGGTTCTAATTGGAAAGATATGTCGTTAATGGCAACCGTTTCGCCATAAGAGACGGTCAGATTTTCAACCTCTATAAAAGCCACTGTTTAACACCTCATTTTTTCTGTATTATACCCGAACCATACAGTCAATATTCATTACAGGCTCTTCTCCTTTTACGGAAATGACTGTACTATACACATACCGAACCCCACGACCAAACTGGACATAATAAATATCTAACTGCCATTCCCCTGTTGGGACATCTTCGAAAACAAAATTTCCACCTAAGGGGTTCACCATCGCACTCATACTTCCGACCAGTTCATCCATATTTACCACCTGTCCAAAGGCAAAAGGTCGCCCGGATGGAGGCCGAAGTAAAGCGATACCACCAATAGGCGGTGATGGGTTACACCGTCCTTCAATTCGCACACCGCCCATTTTACCGAAGTCGAAGCGGGTTGTCTGTCCCTCTTTAACTTCAACAGGAACACCCCTTGTCTCAAACAAGCCACTCATGTTAATATCATCTGCATCTCCAGAGCCAACTGGTGATGCAACTAATTGATACACGCCACCGGTTAGCCCGTCAAAATAATAATAACCATTAGCATCGGTATTGGTCGTTTTTGTTCCCCCTGGACCTAAAATAATCACCATGGCATTGGGAGCCAGTTTTCCATCTATATATACATGGCCTTCCAATCCACCGCCCGAACCCAAAGTTATTGTAATATTTTCCATGCGTTGTCCTGCACTCAAAGAAATCAAACCACTATTGCCCATAGCATAACCTTCATGTTGGGCTATAACCACATAATTTCCCTCCGATACGGATTCAAAGCGGAACATACCATCTTCACCAACAATCTGCATCTTTCCTCCGGAGGATTCTTCAGCGAAAAGGGCTCGGGTCATGGCTTCTGTTTCGGATTCGGATTGAATTAAGAATACTCTTGCTCCCTGAGGATTACCTCCGCCACGAATATTTACTTTTCCCGCAACAACCGCACCCTGTTTGGATACATATATCTTTACTTCTACCGTTTCCCCTTCGCGAACCATTGCTTCTGCTTTGCCATCTACATATTCGTCCGAACTTGCCGTCAATATAAAAGCACCGGGACCCAATTGGAGTTCAAATCTACCTTCCGGGTTAGTAAATGAAGATTCTGTGGTCTCTGTCGTGTATTGTGCAAAGGTAATATCACCTGTTTCCTCTGCTCCAAATGGTGCCGGTTTCGCTTCAATCGTAAAAGGCTTTTCCAGAGGGGCATTCGTTTCTTTTACCAAAACCTGCCCACGAATCACACCGAAGGTCTGCAAAATAACATCGGTAGGCTGATTAAACCGAACACTATACAATGTTCGGGTTACATACCCGGGATATGAAACACGCAATTCATAATATCCGATACTTATCCCATCAATCCTATACATTCCCGCACTATCCGTCTTTGTTGATTCTTCTACAGACTGAAAACCTGCTGTGGTAATTCCTTCCAATCGGACATCTGCACCACTTATAGGCTGTCCCTGCGGATTTGTTACCTTTCCGTAAACAGACAATTCTCCTGCTTCAACAGGTTCTAAAGTAATGTTAATACCTGTCACTTTCGAATATCCATCGCTGGCAAATTTATACCCTGACATGGGAACTTTGTATCCCGATTTCCATGCTAAAATTTGATAACTTCCTTGTGGAAGTCCAGAAATATAATAAGAACCATCTTCCTGTGTAGTTACATTCTTAAAAGTTGTGGGCTGGTCAAGTGGTGAAAAGATAGCACTGTATTCGGGCATGCATATAATATCTGCTCGAGATATAGGATTCCCTGCGGTATCTCGCACAAATCCTGAAACAGATGTCCCGTCAAACACATTAACATCCACACGAACTACCCGATACGATGGAGTTAATGCAAATACATCGCTCAATTGGGGCGTATATCCTCCTACCCCGGTTACATACAAACGCCATTCCTGATTTAAAGGAACACCGCCCATTTCATAATAGCCATTACTGTCAGAAGTTGTGGATATAGGGGCTTCTTGCGTTAGTAATGCACTTACTGCCTGTGAGAATATGCTTTGAGAGGTAGTTAATAAAACTTCTGCACCGGAAACAGGTTCGCCCGACATGTTTAATATATATCCCCAAATCATTCCCGCAGGTAATACTTTAAAATTTACACCTCTTTGAACATCCTGTGGAGATACAATTGTAACTTTTTTATAGGGAAATTCTTTTTTGTTAGGTAAATAAGGCGTACCCTCTATAGAGATCAATATCCCGTAAGTGCCCGGGATAAGTCCTTCTAACTTAAAATTTCCATCTTCATCACTTACAGCAGGTATTGATGGAGTGGTTTTCCCCTGTTCCTTAAAAGGGTTTAGCCCTTCATCAATAATAATTTTAACTCCACTGGCACCTTTACCTGAACCTTCCTCAACAACTCTTCCTTCAATGGTTCCCCCTTTGTATAGTTTTATTGTAATCTCATTCGCTTCTTCTTCTTGAAGTTCCGGTAAAGGTTCTTCCCCCTGAATATAATCCCCATATTTAGCAATAACACGAAGATTTTCTTTCTTAAACTGTTCTATATCAACATCAAAAAGTGTAATCACAGCAATACCTTCTTCATTCGTGCCAAAAGGTCCTCGTATCTGATAAGGCTCGACAGTAGTCCTCCCGGATGTTACTGAAAAACCCCCCAATGAAGGTCTGTATCTTCTTACCGATGTTGATGCTAATATAACCTTGGCTCCCGGTAAAGGCTGATTGTTTTGCCCATCTATTACTTTCACAGAACAATAAAATATTTTCCTCTCAATTACAGGTGGTGTTGCAGTTTCTTGTGTCCCAGAAGGCTCTTGTGGTGTGGGAACTTTAGGTTGTGCCTCAGGGGGAGGAGTAGATATATCAGGAAGGGTTTCATCATATTGCTTTGCGGGTTTTCTATCCGTACGCTCCGCAGGTTTATTCTCATAAGCAATATTTGACCGTGGAGGGGCTTCGGGTTTCTGCGGGGCAAATAAAAATGCAACCGCTATCCCTATAGCTACAATAAGGACTAATACAAATATTGCCTGAACCATTCCACGGGAGATAAATACTTTCTTACTCATAAATAACTCTCATCTTTCACATTTAAATACAACTAATATTTCATATTATAACGAAGGACAATACTATTAAGATAAAACAAGGTATAATTATTTTTCAAAATAATACACAAAAAAGGTCCACGATTGTCCTCGTTATTATATCTAACTTTCACATTTTATGAGATTTAGCCCATGGGGTAAGTAATATAACCAAAGTGCTTATGGCAACCCCTAATGTAAGTAAGAAAGAATAAGTCCCCTGATATTTTATCCAGAAAGTCTGCAAAGAGGTTCGGCAATAGTCCCAGTATCCCCAACCTGCATCGGAACCATACCAGAACATAACAGACCATTTATAAAAAGATATGGAAAAAACAACACCCAATATAATAGTCAGAACCGTAACAACAAAACCGGTCATCAGGTAACGGAAACGACGCCGTTCCATTTCTCTTAATTCATGTAATTTTAATCTTTTAACTACATTGGAATGCAAGGTTACCGGTGTCGGTAAAAGTTTTTCATCTTTTAACACCGACTCAATAAGTGCATCCAATTCATCTTCACGAGGAATCTCTACCATCGGGAAAAATCTCCTTTTCTACAATTTTCCGCAATTGCTTACGAGCGCGAAACATCCATGTTTTTAATGTTCCCACAGGTATATCCATAATTTCAGCAATCTCTTCATAAGAAATACCATTCAAATAATAAAGTGTCAAAACCGTGGCATATCGGTCAGAAAGATTGGTAACACATTTGCGGATTTTTTCTGCGATTTCATATTCACTAATCTTTGTTTCAACGCTACCCACGGGGGTATTCGGTTGTAGTTCAACTTCGGCTCTTTTCTTCCTTCTGTTTAATTCTGTCAGGCAAACACTACATGTTACGCGGTATAACCATGTTGAAAAAGCACAATCACCACGGAAACCTTTTATATGTTTGAACGCCTTTAAGAATGATTCTTGAGCCATATCTTCTGCGAGGCTTGTATCTCGCATGAACCGATACGAAATATTAAAAACAATTTGCTGGTATTTTCGCACCAATTCAGCGAACGCCTCTGTATCTCCTTTCTGACTTTTCCGCACTAATTCGAGTTCGGAAGTTTCTGCTGAGACCTTCTCCGCAACGCCCGGACACGCTACTATCGCTCCGCTTGTTTGCGAAGAAGAACTTAACCACTTAAACATTCTTTTTTCCTCTGTTCGTTAAATAGTTTGACTACTTTATGATAATTTTGGTTTCTATTGCACCAATCGCGATATTAATATTTTGCCATTCATAGATGTCAATTTCAAGTCTGCAACCCCTTTACCTATTTGTTTTTCTATCTGCCGAACCTGAGTATCCGGGGCAATTTCTCCTAATGCAAACTCAGAAGTTATATAACCTCTATGAGTTTTTGCCACAATTTTAGACGAAAACAATTCGGGCATTGCTAAAGTTATATTACCATTTGTAACGCTTAAATCACAAATTTCAATATTATCACTTAAAAGAGTTGTCTGAATATTCCCATTCACAGAATTTGCTTTAATTTTCCCCTTAATCACAGTAGCATATATTGCACCATTAATCGTTTGAACATCCGCAGTTGCTTTTATCTCTCTAACATCAATCCGACCTAATATCGTTTGGGCAAAAATTTCCCCCTCCGGTTGAATTATGGTAATATCTCCTTGATTAGCATGAACAGAAACATCTTTCGCTCCTGCTGTAATATAAACACTACCTCTCCCTGTAACATTTACCTCTAAATTAATACCTTCTGGCACAGTTATTTGATAATCCACCCGAAATTCGACACCCTCCGGACGAGGACGAGGTTCTGTTTCTATACTTATACTACGGTCACTCTCTATAATCTGGAATAAATTCTTCGAAAATCGGCGAACTCTTTCTCTGTCTTTATATCGGCTGGGATAACCACGGGCATCCGCATTAACTATAATCTTCGAACCTTTACTCGGAGTAATATTGACCGCACCATCTACATTATCAATTATAAATTTTTCCCGCGGTTCAAACGAAAAACTTTTTAATTCCTGATAATAAGGTCGCGATACCTCAATCGGCAATCGCTCACTCAACACACCGATCGTAAATAATTGAACCGCTAACAAAACAAAAAGGGCTGTAAAAAAACTTTGTAATAAAACTCTGCTCTGAATTCCATCAAAAAAACCTGATAAGTAAGTTTTAAACACAACCAATAAAACCTTCCTGACAAATTTTGCTCTTCTTAAATTAACTATAAAACCAAAACAGAATTTTATTACTATTCCAACTTTTTAATTTTAGACAAACCCCATCTATTTTATGTTTCATGAAAACCGTATATCCTCCTACCTAATTTGCAACAATTCGTGGTCGTAGGGGCAATTCATGAATTGCCCCTACGACAATTCTAAAAAGGAAGATCTGTGTTAGTGATGGTGATGTGCTCCGTGATGGGATGCTTCGTGGATAATAATTCCCCCACTGTTGACAGGGAATGAATTGCCTTTATTAATTTCACTACCTGATTGCGGAACATATTTTAAGAATTCAACATGTCCATCCATATACAGTACATTGCATCCACCGGGGACATGGTTAAAATGGGATGCCTCATCTCCTGATATTCCATCCCACATCACGGGCAAAATGGATTGAGCCATATTCGCATTACCCGGATTGTTTATGTCTGTAATCAAAAATCGCTCAATCCCTTCACGCAAACGATACGCCTGTCTCGAACTTGCAAGAATGGAAGGTGTGGAGATTGCAGGGAAAACCCAATCCTCATCTGCATACTGTTTACATTGCTGTGTTGTATTGGCTGGGTTGGTTATTCGCTCAATCAATTCTTCTATTGCAACTTCAAAAAACTCGAAATCTTCATCTGCTTGAAACAGGGTCGGATTAATCGCCCAGCCAAAATACACATACGGATGTTCATATACTTCGCAAGGCTCAACAATCCCGTTTTGATGCACAGAAACACCATTAAAGAACATGTGCCCTTCTTCTACAGCCTCTTCGTAAGTAGTTGCTGGATTCTTTCCTTCATCCCACAACTGCAACGCAGGACCTGCCCATGGTGAACTTGGGCAAACCAGAACTTGAAAATCATTCAAATATTCCGGATACATCGTTTCCATGTCAATCATTGTGGCAAGACCTATGGTTGGACTTCCATCGCAATTGGTGGATTTAATAGGTGGGAAGCGTTCTCCTTTTGCTTCGTTGGCATACATTTTCAAAGCCAAGCCTAATTGCTTTAAGTTGTTTGCACAGGAGGAACGCCGTGCCGACTCTCGTGCCCGTGCTAATGCGGGCAATAAAATTGCCGCAAGAATACCTATAATTGCTATGACGACAAGCAATTCTATAAGAGTAAAACCCGATTTTTTCATGGTAAATTCTCCTTTTATAAAGACAAATTAAATGTAAAGTAATTGGAATAAAAACAGAAAAGGAAAAAGTGAAAAGAAAAATAATGAAATATGGAAAAGGTATCTATAAGGAATATTTTAGTTAGTTAAAGGAGGAGCACGAGAGAGGTATAGAGATAAAAATGAAAATAGATGAAGATTATTTTTAGTCTGAACAACAACCTTGATTAATAAGATAAAAGCGAAATTTATAATCCAAAAAGCGATGGTATTGAGTTGTAGCAAAAACCAACAAACAGGACAAAATTCCTCTGAATGACCTATTTCAGGCTCATTACAATGGGTGTGAATATGGTGATAATGTAGTAGAAATGGTGCAAGAACAGATATACACAGTATTAATATGAGGGCATAATGTTGAATTTGATGTGTATATCTTTTGGTTTTTGTGAGGTTCATTCTTAAATGTCCGTATGGTATTACAAAGTAATACATACATGCATTATAACACAGATTTTCAAAGGTGTCAAGTCTAACAAGTCAGACAAATCGGACAGGAGAATTTGTTTGGTTTTTCACTAAGGATAGTATGATAGTATAAAAAGAAAGAAAAGGAAAGGAATTGATATGATGCTTCGGGCAAAAAAACTCTTTTGCGGTATATTCTTGTTTTTTATTTGTTTCAACACCTTATCTATTGCAGATAAGATTGAGCAAACAAAGGAATTGTGGTTCCAGAAATTCCGATTTGAGCCTTTGCTATCAGGAGAGGTGCTTCCAAAAAACAATACAAGTAATGATGAAGTAAAATTTACTATAAAGGTAAATAATACGGGTCGTCAGTTTGTTCGCGTTTCAATTCCATTTCCGTATGGGAAGATGAAAGAGAATAAAAGGATTTTATTACAATCTCAGGGAACTGAAATTCCTGCAGACTGTCGTGTTCTCACTACCTATGGAGGTGGAGAAGGTTATGTTCGCAGGGCATCGCTTTCATTTGTAGATAATTTTGAGGGAAAAGAGAAGCAATATATTGTTGTTTGCGATAATCCCATTTTGCAAGAAGAGAATAAAAGTAATTCCTTACAGATTGGTGGTAATTCTTTTGAATATGACGGCAAACAAATCCTTGTTTCTAACGATAAAGATAAATCTTTAAAAATAATGTTAATTTCCCCGACAGCAAACAATAAGGAAATAAGACAAGAAATTATAGAACACGGAGCTCAATACTTATGGGTCCGATGGTTACAGTGGGATGAAAAATATCCTGAAATTGTTGAATTACGCGCAAATGCCGAAGGGCAATTTGCGGTAAGAGTATTTTTACAACGATGTGCAAAAGAAGATGGCTATGCCCCGGAGTTCGGTTTGAGTATCGAAGGGGAGGGGAATATATCAAAGATTATCGGAGATAGTATTACACAATTGAACAATCACTCTGAACATGAATGGAAGGATGGAAAAAGAGTTTCATTTCAGACGGAAACGGGCAGGAAATTATGCTTCCCGGACGCGGTAGAATGGCGAAAGGGTGCTGTTCATGGCGAACCCACTTCTAATGGATGGAAGGTGACTTACTTACGAAGTCGGGAAATAGACAAAGTTCCCCATCAACCGATGGCATGGCGAACCGCATGTTTGTATGTAGGTCCTTCCGACATGCCAGAGTGGAACGAGTTATTGGAACCGCCTGTGATATGTCATGTCCCGATTTCACTATGGAAATCTATATATCATTTTGATGAGTGTTCAGAACCTGAAAGCGATGTATTGAAAGAAATTGTTCGCTGGCACAGGAACGCTATGGCAATACCAAGGCTTTATGGCGATGATTTTGGGAATGTGTCCACTATGCCTGTAAATTCTGTTTTTGGAATGAACCGTTTGAATCATAACTCAGAAATTTTCTACGAATCCTTGCGGACAGGAGACATAGAAATACGAAAGACTTTTTTGCTCTGGTGTCAGAATTATATGCAGTTATCAATATGGTGGGGTGAATTGGAAAAAACAAATTTTGGAGGTACACGCTATAACAATATTCGAGGGAGAAACCCTAAAATACATGAAGATGATAATAACTTTATGTGGCGTTCCAATGACGCGGTTACCTTCTGCACAAAAGGCTTTGATAATTTACTTTTTGCGTATGAAGAGACCGGCGACCCGATGTATGCATGTAGTTTAAAGTGGCAGATTGAATATGCAAAAGAAAATGTCCATGCCAACACGGGGGAATGTAGGAATGTGGGCGTGGTAAAGGATTTCATGGTTCTGTATCATGCTTTAGGAAAACAGGAATACGCGCAACATGCTTTACGATTATTCCGCGAATTACGAGAGAAGTTATGCGACAATCATTTATTCTCTCAGGGAGGCGAACCCCTAAAAAAAGAAGTGCCGTTTATTCAGAATGACCCGACAGGTTACAAAAATCCCTTTCCGAAACCTTATATTTTAGGCTATGCCTTACAGGGATTGCCTGACTTGTATAAAGAATTCCCCGATGAACCTCGTTTGTATGACACCATAGAAGCCGTCGCAAAGTTTATTGCGGAAAGTGGAGATCCTGTTGGTGGTTGGCGTTATCCACATCCGCGTTCACCTCTTGTATTTATAGGGCAGGGGATAGAACATGCTTATCATCTGGTAAATGCTTGTTTCGTATTAGAAGGCAAGTCTCCTTATTTTGACTTATGCCTTGACCGAATAGAAACGGTTCTACAAGCACGGATTGCAAGTTTAATACGAAGCCAATGTGTGTTAAACAGTTTAGGACCGTGGGAATACGCAACCGGTAAGTTTGAACAGGGGAAAAATCTGGAAGAAATCTACAAAACTTTTGATGAACGGGATTATTCAAAGGATTATACAGAGGGAAATATCTCCTGCACAGATGTCCTGCCTCCGGAAGGAGTGGTTTTCTTTGCAACCGTGCTGGATTACTACCTGAAACATAGAGATGCAGAGCGGGTTTTGAATATTTCCCACCCTGAATTACGAACCGTATTGATGCGGATGGAAATGCCGAAAACGGAAATAAATATAGAAACAGGCAAAAATTGCTCCATTGAAAAAACACTTCCAAAATTTACAGCAGATTGGCTAAAAAATTATGTCCCTACTCTTCGTTATGAACCAGGAAAGTTTCCTAATTTTGATAAATGGAAGAAAGAAAGTCGTAAAAAGATCTTGGAATGTTTAGGTTATCCCCCTCCCTTCACTTTTTTCAGACCCGAATTAATTACAGAGGAAGACAGGGGATCTTATATCGCACGGAAACTGGCTTTGAACATTTCTGAATGGGAACGCATTCCTGCATACCTGCTTATCCCTAAGGGGATACCTCCTTTCCCTGCTGTTGTATGTTTACATGACCATGGAGCCCATTTCAGCATAGGGAAAGAAAAGGTTGTCCACCCTATTGCAGAAAGTAAAGAGGTAGTAGATGATGCAATGGATTGGGTAAAGAAATACTATGGAGGCAAGTTTATTGGAGATGAACTTGCAAAACGCGGATATGTCGTCCTGGCGATTGATGCCTTGTTCTGGGGATCGCGTCAGGAATGTGGAGGGAGCAATTACGAAAATCAGCAGAGATTAGGTTCGAACATCTTTCATGTAGGCACATCCTGGTTAGGAATTATTACCTGGGACGATATTCGTTCTGTAGCATTTTTAAAGAGTTTGCCTGAGGTGGATGGAGACCGCATAGGTGCCATAGGCCTTTCGATGGGAGCACATCGCACATGGATGTTGAGTGCTTTGTCAGACGATATAAAAGCAGGTTGTGCCATTTGTTGGATGGCTACAACCCCTTCATTAATGGTTCCTGACAATAACCAGACACGAGGGCAATCCGCCTATTCTATGTTAGCACCCAACTTGTATTTATATCTGGATATCCCGGATGTTGCCAGTTTAGCATGCCCCAAGCCTATGCTGTTTTTCAACGGAAGCAAAGATACACTATTCCCTATAGGAGGAGTAGAAGATTCCTACAAGATTATGAAAAAGGTGTGGCAATCCCAAGGAAAGCAAGATAACCTGTATACAAGAATTTGGTATATCCCCCACGAGTTCAATAACGATATGCAGGAAGAAGCCTTCAATTGGCTTGACAAATACTTAAAAAACAACAAGAGGTAAAAAATATCTATTTACTAATATCTCGCCATTCCGATCCAAAAAGAAACATTGCCCCTTCCTATTCAATTAAAAGAAAAAATATTAACATTGAATTTGAAAACTCCTTCTCATTGTTAATCACTTCCGATTGTTAGAATAGATATATAACATATCATCTAAATTCAAGTTTTTTAATTGCAATGTTGCGAACAAAGAGAGAGCAGTATTCCAAAGATTAGAGAAAAACAAAGTATATATGAGCCATCATCGTAGACCTACAAATTACTTTAAAAATCTCCCATCATCTCTTGTCGTTGAAAGTTTATGTACATTTTTTTCAAGCCACCCTATCTTCTCCACTTTCCGTAGGTCAAATTCTGGCACATACGGCTTTATATCCAGAAGAGGAGTTCCATCTACAATATCAATATCCTGAACATGGAGTATATTTTTTTCAACATTAATAAGACGCACTATGGATATACCGATTGAGTTCGGTCTACTTGGTGCTCTCGTGGCAAAAACCCCGTGTTCCTCAATGTCTAAATAAGCCTTTACTTTTAGAGAAAATCCTTTAGATAAATGGAAGTGGTATATCAAAATAATATGTGAAAAACCTTCTAAATCTCTTAATCCTTCAACATACTTTTGAAAAACCTCAACCGTTCCATCAATACCCTCAGCACCTGCAGACTGTATAGGTGTTCCCTTTGGCTCTTTGAATGGAGAATGAACCACTCCAATTGGCTCGTATCTTATCTCATTCATAATTTATACTCCACTAATACATACAACTTTGCTTCACACTTACCACATAAAAGAAGTTTCACCACCCAAAATTTGTGGAATTTTTTTAAATCTCCTACCTTTATGCTGTGTGATGCAATTTTAACAAAATATTTAGAATTACCAAATTATAACTATATTTTTCCTGAAGTAGTAACTGTATTGAATTTATTTATGTTTACTATACTCCGAGTTTAATATCTTACCCGATGGAGTATTTAACTCAAGTGCCTTGATATTTTTAATCACTTTTAATTTGTACAGAATTAACAAAGAGCAGTTAAGGGTGTAGTATGAATATTAACCACATTTTTATCCTGGGCAGTAGTTATCTTCACTTCGATTCTGGCAGGCATGATAAATACCTATGTTATAAATTTGAATGATACGGAGTAGTTCGGGCAAATTAATTTTCCAATCCTGAGGATTGCAATCGGAACTGTGTGGAGAGCAATTTACTTCGCCGGGACCGAGAGCATACCCATCTTCTCCAAGTAAATCACAATGATACCCACCCGAATTATATAATTGAATTACTCTCAAAAGTTCGATTAGATTAATTTGCCAATCTTTGTTCTGGTCTGCACTATGCGGAGGCAAGGTTTCCCCTTCTGCATTCCCTTCATGCATACCTTCGATCATTCCTTCAGGCTCGGGAGCTGGTCCACCCTGCCACAATAAGTATGGATAACTTATACCTTCGTTTATCCCCCAAATTGTTGTAAAATCCCAATCTATAAAAGTTGCTTGCTGTTCCATTTCCGATGTTGTTTTGCCTTCTCCACCATCCGAGGTAGTGCGACCAGAGCTTTCTATATTCCAATAACTGTTAGTAACACTTCCTCCATTCCATCCGATTAGACCTCCCACAAAAGGTCCACCTCCCGAAACGAAACCTATAGAATAACAGTTCTCCACACTTTGTTCGTTATAACCAACTAATCCGCCAACAGACATAGCACCCATAGAAATAGAAGCCATAGAATAACTATTTTTAACTTCACCAGCATTTGCACCAATTAAACCACCTAATTCTTCTGCACCGGATAACTCACCTGTGGCGTAACTTGTGTTTATTTTGCCCTTGCTATTCATTCCTAAGAGACCGCCGACACTAAAGTAGCCCGATACAAAAGCATTTGCACAACAATTATCCACTTTACCGTAATAAGTTTTTCCTATTAATCCCCCGACCATTTCAAATCCGTAAACGGAGCCATTGAAAGAGCAATTATTGATTATTCCATTATCCGAACGCCCTAATAAGCCCCCTACCTCGACATTGCCGGATACATAACCATGAACATTACAATTGATTACTGAAGCAGCCAAATCAAGAAACCCAACCAGACCCCCAACATAATTATTTCCTGCTAACCAGAGTTCCTCTACCCTTACATTTTGTATTATCCCGCCACTTCCTATATAACTTCCTACATAACCGAACAAACCTACATAATCGCTGGACGGTTTATCTATAAACAGGTTGGTAATTTTATGCCCCTTACCGTCAAACTTACCGATAAACGGATTCGCCTTTGTCCCTATGGGTTGGAAACCATCTCCAAGTTTCCAATTTATTGTTTCACTTGCATCAATATCTTGCGTCAACTCATATTCGCCATCCAGCGGATAGCCCGGGTCATTCCCTATCTTCTGCAAATCGGTTATGTTGCTTATCGCTATTGCACTATAACCTAAACAAGGAACCAGCAAAAAGAAACAAAGACTGAAAATTAAAATAGAAGGATGTATAGCCTCTGCCCCTTTCATCAAGAAAAAATGAAACCGAGAAAAGTAACGCATTTCCTTTTCCTCCTGAAGTCATTAATTGTTTTTATAATTACACAAATATATTTATTAAAAATAAAACACATAATAATGATTAATTATATATTCTTATTTTATATTTACATTATATTATTTATTATATTCTATTTTTTGTATCTTAATATTTACCTCCTTATTTGCATATTATTCTAATTATACTTATATCACATTTTTTATCAAAAGGCAATAAATTTTTAAAATATTCCAAGAAAAAAACAAAAGAGAAAACAATAACAAAATGGTTGTTTTATTACAATATTATAACCTTCTACCTTAAATTATCTTTTAAATCTCCTACCGTATTATCTCAAAGATACAAGGAATGCAAGAAACTGTAATCACAACATCCCACAAACATCATATTCCATACTTGTTTTTTTACGAGATTGAATCTAAATCGGATTAAAGAATTATTTAGCACGAATTACACGAATAGACACAAATAAAAACGAATGGGAAAGATTTGTTTATTGTTCTTAACATGTAAATCCTGTCGAATTGATTTTTTATATAGCTGAAGCGTCCCCGCCTCGGGGATTTGTGGGACATAAGGGACAGATGGGACCGATGGGACGAATGCGACCTATGGGACTTATGGGACATTGTAGGTATTAATGTGGCACAGACATTCTTGTCTGTGTTTTTATATCCTCCCCCCTCCGTGCCCTCTGTGTATTCTTCCCTTTGTGTCCTCTGTGGTTAATTCTTTAACCACAAAGGGCACAGAGACTTTAACGGATTTCAATCCTTATTAAACTTGCTTTTGAAAACTATTAAAATAGTCCTTTAAGAATTCTATGATGGTATATTGCCCCTTACTTAACAGCTGTTCTGCGAACTGCTATTTCTAAAAAAATAGCGGGGACCCCGTCATTTCGAACCTGTCCCCGCTATGAGATATATTCTTTATTTTACATTCAATCTTAAACCATTCCTTTACTGGTACTATCCTTTAACTTTATTCCGTCCACACAACTGATATAAACCTATGAATATCATCGTTACCACCACAACCAATACTACATAGCCCGATACCACCGATACTTCTGCTTCTTCTACTATCAGATGAACATGCTGTGTCTCTACCACATCATAATTATCAGATACTTGGCACCAATACCATCCTGTATTTTCCTCATTCAAATTCTTCAACAATAAGGCATTTCCATTCGCATCGGGTATAGGCTCACCGCCTTCTTTATCTTTTGTCTCTCTTTCAAAATACCACTGATAGCGCAATGTCCCACTGCCTCCTTGAACTTTAACTGTTAATAATAAATTTCCGCCCTGGTATACTTTAATCTTAGATGGGATATTGTTTATCGAAGCCTTAAAACATAGCCCCGTAGATACAATTAAATTCACAGAACCGCCCGGCGGTAATTGAACTCCACCTATCGGATCCTGGCTGATTACATTGCCCGCAGTAATCGTATCACCACATTGCATACCCACCGTTCCCACGACAAACCCCGCATTTTCTATCATATTTGTTGCCTCCGCCTGTGTTATACCTACAACATCGGGAACTATATACTGCCAGGAAAAATAAGGATAGGTCGAATTCTCTATGATTCCCCATGTATTAACAAAATCCCAACTGACAAAGGTTGCTTGCTGTTTCATCTCTGTGGTCGTCTTACCCTCGCCACCAGCAGAACTGCTATACCCCGATGTCTCAATATCCCAATAACTACTCGATACTGTGCTATCATTACCACCAATCAAACCACCAACATACTTACAATTATAAAAACACGATACTGAACCAGTGCTATAACAATTTGAAACTGTGCTTTGATTTAAACCAATCAGACCACCAATATAATTATTATTATCACCACCTATAACTGAACCCCTGCTATAGCAGTTTGAAACCGTACCTCCATTACCCCCTATCAAACCACCAACTCTATTGCTACCAGATACCGATCCTATGTTATAACAATTCAACACAGTACCTCCGTAATTCTGACCGATCAAACCGCCAACATAATTATGACCTAACAAAGATTGGAAAGAGACATGGCAATACCTCACTGTGCCAGAATTCATACCTACCAGACCGCCAATATTATCGCCTCCTCCCAACGACCCATTACAATAACAATTCGATACTGTTCCTCCAGAATTCTCTCCAACCACACAGCCGACATAATTATAACCTCTGATATTACAATCCTCCATTTTTAAATTTTTCACCTCACTACCTGAACCAATAGAACCAAATAAACCAACATAATTTGTCCCTGGCCTAAAAATATGCAATCTTGTTATCTTATACCCCTTCCCGTCAAATTTTCCCATAAAACGATTACTTGTTGTACCTATCGGTGCAAAACCAGCTCCGTTGTTCCAATTTATCGTAGTGCTTGCATCAATGCTTTGTGTCAATTCATATTCGCCATTTAATGGATAATTCGGATCATTCCCAATCTTTTGTAAGTCCACTATACTACTTATCGGTATTACCGCCCAAGAACTCCCAGAGAAAATAAGAAAAAAAACCGTTAGAATCAAAAGAAAACTATAACTTGGCAGTATTCTTGTCATTCGCCATCGGTCCCTTCTCTTAAAAAAATGGAAACCCGAAACTTTAATCTCTGCCTCACTTGAACAATTAATTTTGAGTATTTTCTCTTTAACCATGGCACATTTCCTTATCACAACTGTTTTTCAAGAATAGAAAAACCGCTAATAAACTATCCTTTTTAGTTACTATGGCACCTTCCTTAAAAGATTGCTGAGCCTGTCGAAGCATAGTTAATGAGAGTACCAGAGCAATTTTCCTCAACATCTGTTCACCTTCAGAAAACCTTCATATTAACCATACGAACAACCGTTTTTTTAAAAAACACCAAAAGCAGATTTTTATTGAATAGCGTATTAAACTGTGTTATATTCCCTTTCGTTATGATTGTTCTTATTTCTTTTATAATTATAACATCCCTTTTTCCCTTTTCGACCTCGATATTAAACAGATTTAAACAATTATTTTCATGCATGGAACAAATAGAGATGAATAAAAACGAATAGAAGGAAATTTATCTTACATTCATGCATTCGTAGCAGCCTTGCCAGGCAACCTTGCCAGGCAGGCGGGTTTTAAATCGTCCAAACCCCATCCGTACGCCAGTGCCCCGTGATGAAAAAAATGTATTGTAGGGGCGGCCTTGCCAGGCGGGCGGGTTTTAATCGTCTTAATCCCGCCCGCACGGCAGTGCCCCTGCTGAAAAAGGGATAGAAGACCACCCCTGACCCCTCCAAAGGAGGGGAAACTATCCATCGTTATGTCCCCATTCGGCTGAAAAGAGATAGAAAGCCTTGCCAGGTAGGTGGGTTCATGGGACGGATGGGACTTTGCAGGAATTTGTGATAATTTGGGTTAATGATCCCATCGCTACGAGTAGCACGAATTGCTACAGATAAAAATGAAGGGAGAATATCCATTTACCACCCGTGCATTCGTGTCAGCCTTTATATGCCAGATTTTTTATCCCGACAAAAACCCCGCCCGCACGGCAGTGCCCCTGCTGAAAAGGGATAGAAGACCACCCCTGACCCCTCCAAAGGAGGGGAAACTATCCATCGTTATGTCCCCATTCGGCTGAAAAAGGATAGAAAGCCTTGCCAGGCAGGCAACCTTGCCAGGTAGGCGGGTTCATGGGACGGATGGGACCTATGGGACAGATGGGACGAATGGGACTTATGGGACATTATAGGTATTAATGTGGCACAGACATTCCTGTCTGTGTTTTTCTTCTGTCCTTCATACAAAAATATAGATAAAAATTGCCTCCAATGTGGCACAGACATTCCTGTCTGTGTTTTTCTCACATAATTACCCTTCCCGTAGATGTAGTGTTCCCCCGATTCGGGTGTTTAATTTCACACCCTCATA
>JGI12104J13512_1001019_pt1 | contig 22229 bp, 14 predicted proteins | sample TerdegcTABiofilm_FD_13512 | JGI IMG/M metagenome (IMG submission 13512)
AAAAAATTCCTCTATGGTAAGTAGGAGGAATTCAATAACGATGGTTCAAGCAAAGCCTTGTGCCATCTGCCTCGGCGAATGCCGAGAGGCTATTTAATAATTTAGAAGGTAAAATAATGCGGCCATTTCGGTTGAAATCGGAATACAAGCCCATGGGGGACCAGCCCAAGGCTATCTCCGCCCTGGTAGATGGCTTGCGGAAAGGTTATCAGGGACAGGTCTTGCTGGGTGCTACCGGCACCGGCAAAACGTACACGATAGCCCAGGTGATCCAGGCTGTCCAGCGGCCGGCTTTGATCCTGGCGCCGAACAAGACTCTGGCTGCCCAGCTTTGCGGGGAGTTTAAAGAATTCTTTCCGGACAACGCGGTGGAGTATTTTGTCAGTTATTACGACTACTACCAGCCGGAAGCCTATATTCCCCATACGGATACCTACATTGAGAAGGACTCGTCTGTCAACGAAGAAATAGATAAATTGCGCCACTCGGCCACCTGCGCTCTCTTTGAGCGGCGGGACGTGATTATCGTGGCCAGTGTTTCATGTATTTACGGTTTGGGTGACCCGGAGGAATACAGCACGCTGGTGCTTTCCCTGCGCCAGGGTGAAAGCTATGACCGGGACGCCGTCCTGCGCAAACTGGTGAGCATTCAGTACGAGCGCAACGATATTAATTTTATCCGGGGCAAGTTCAGGGTGCGGGGCGATGTTGTTGAAATTTTCCCGGTTTCAGCCACGGAAAAAGCAATCAGAGTGGATTTCTACGGTGACGAAGTGGAAAGGATGCTGGAGTTCGACGTGCTGACCGGGGAAATTCTCGGGGAGCGCAAGCATGTGTCTATCTTTCCGGCCAGCCACTACGCCACCTCTAAGGAAAGGATGGACCGGGCTGTCATATCCATAGAAACTGAGTTGGAAAAACGGCTGGCCGAGCTGCGCTCTAAAGAAAAACTGCTGGAGGCGCAGCGTTTGGAGCAGCGCACCAGCTACGATCTGGAAATGATGCAGGAAATGGGGTTTTGCAGCGGGATTGAGAACTATTCGCGGCATCTGACGGGCAGGGCGCCGGGACAGGCCCCCTATACCCTGCTGGACTACTTTCCCAAGGATTTTATCATGTTTATCGACGAGTCCCATGTTACGGTACCGCAGGTGGGCGGCATGTACGAGGGGGACCGCTCCCGCAAGCGGTCCCTGGTGGAGCATGGCTTCCGGCTGCCTTCAGCTTTCGACAACCGCCCGCTGACTTTTCCGGAATTTGTGGAACGGTTGAATCAAGTTGTTTACACTTCCGCCACACCCGGTCCTTACGAGTTGAAAAACAACGCCCAGGTGGTTGAGCAGATTATTCGCCCCACCGGTTTGGTGGACCCGGAAGTAGCTATCCGGCCCACCAAGGGGCAGATTGACGACTTGTTGCAGGAGATCCAACTGCGGGTTCAAAAACAGGAAAGAGTGCTGGTGACTACGCTGACCAAGAAGATGGCTGAAGACCTTACGGATTATTTCCGTGAGGCGGGGATCAAAGTGCGCTACCTGCACTCGGATATAAATACCATCGAGCGCATGGAAATACTGCGCGACTTGCGGCTGGGAGTTTTTGACGTTTTGGTGGGCATCAACCTGTTAAGAGAGGGCCTGGACCTTCCCGAGGTGAGCCTGGTAGCCATCCTCGACGCCGACAAAGAAGGCTACCTGCGCTCCGAGCGTTCCTTGATCCAGACCATCGGCCGGGCGGCCCGCAACGCCGAAGGCAAGGTGATTATGTACGCGGACAAGGTCACCGGTTCGATGAAGACAGCCGTCAATGAAACTGAGCGCCGCCGGAAAATACAAATTGAGTATAACAAAAAGCATGGAATTACTCCGGAAACCGTCCGCAAGGCGGTGCGGGACGTGATCGAGGCCACCCGGGTGGCGGAACCGAAAGCAGTTTATGAAACCGGCCCGCGTGCGGGCAAGAAGATGAAAAAGACCGAGTTGAAAAAATATATCGCCTCGCTGGAAAAAGAGATGCAGGGGGCGGCGCGCCGGCTTGCTTTTGAACAGGCGGCGCAGCTGAGGGATATTATTATCGAATTGCGGCTTCAGCTTAGGGGCGAGAAGGGCGTCAGGCCGGCAGTAGCGGAAGAAGTGTCCGCAACAGATATGGTTAATCGTTGAAATATTATTACATTGAGAGCGGAGAATACCATTAAGGATAATTGAATTTAGTATGGAATGTGTTACCTTATGAAAGGATGAATTAAAGCGCAATATAAAGTGGTTAAGCTAGCCAGTAAAGGTCAAATGACTCTGACGAAGCGTATATCTTAATGGAGAAGAGATTATTTTAAAAAAGGTGAAAAATATTGTCACGATAACTATCTGGCTGAGGGTGGACCGCCACTTTGTCCAGTATGGCTTTAATGTTTTGCTGTTAAAAGCCGTTACTGAATAAAGGTGATTCATCTTTAATTATTAATGGTATAGTAGGAGTTTTTTTATGCTTGACAAAATCTTAATCAAGGGCGCGCGCGTCCACAACTTGAAAAATATTGATGTTGAGATTCCCCGCGACAAGTTTGTGGTGATCACCGGCTTATCGGGCTCCGGCAAGTCCTCGCTGGCTTTTGACACTATTTACGCCGAGGGGCAGCGCCGTTATGTGGAATCTCTTTCAGCTTACGCCCGCCAGTTTCTGGGACAAATGGACAAGCCGGAGGTGGATTACATCGAAGGGCTTTCCCCGGCCATATCCATCGATCAGAAGACCACCAGCCACAACCCGCGCTCTACGGTGGGCACGGTGACGGAAATTTATGATTACTTGAGGCTGCTCTACGCCAGAATAGGACGCCCTCACTGCCCCCGCTGCGGCAAGTTGATCACCCGGCAGGCGGTGGAGCAAATGGTGGACCGCCTGGCTTCCCTTCCGGAAGGCACGCGCCTGCAGATCCTCTCGCCGGCAGTGCGCGGCAAGAAAGGCGAACATGTGAAAGTTATTGAAGACATCCGCCGGAACGGTTTCGTCAGGGTCAGGGTGGACGGCGAGGTGCTGGACACCTCAGGGGAAATCAAGCTGGACAAGAACAAGAAGCACACTATCGAGCTGGTGGTGGACCGTATTATCGTCCGGCCGGGCTTCGAGAGACGGCTCGCCGATTCGCTGGAAACCGCCCTCAAGCAAGGCGGCGGCCTGGCGGTGGCGGTAGTCGGCGGAACGGAAGAAATCACCTTCAGCGAGAATTTTGCCTGTGTCGATTGCGGCATCAGCATAATGGAAATTACACCGCGCCTGTTCTCTTTCAACAGCCCTTACGGGGCCTGTCCCGAGTGCACCGGGTTGGGTTTCAAGAAAGAGATCGACCCGGACCTGGTTATACCCGACCGGCGCAAGTCCATTGCCGGCGGGGCGATTGAAGGCTGGTCCAAAGGCGGTTACTCTTATCAGTTTCTGGAGGGAGTGGCGCGTCACTACGGCTTCAGTGTGGATACTCCGCTGCAAGAACTGGCGCCGGAACACCTGGACATTATCTTGTACGGAACGGGCGGCAACCGGATTCATTTTATTTTGCAGAATGATTTTTACGGCCGCAGACACGAAATGTACGTGCCCTTTGAAGGGGTGATTAACAACCTGTCCCGCCGCTATAAGGAAACGGCGTCGGAGCACCAGCGGGAGGAAATTGAAAACTACATGAGCAGCCGCCCCTGCCCGGCTTGCGGCGGCGCCAGGCTCAAGCCGGAGGTGCTGGCGGTGAAAGTGGGGGACCGCTCCATTACCGAGGTCACCCGCTTTTCGGTGCTGGAGGCGCGGGATTTCTTCAGCACGCTGGATTTAACCGGGCGGGAAAGAATGATTGCCCGGCAGGTTTTGAAGGAAATTAACGAGCGCCTGGGGTTTCTGGTAAATGTGGGGCTTGATTATCTTACCTTGGACCGGGGGGCGGGAACCCTTTCAGGCGGCGAGGCGCAGCGAATCAGGCTGGCCACGCAGATCGGCTCCGGGCTGATGGGTGTGCTCTATATCCTGGACGAGCCGAGCATCGGGCTGCACCAGCGGGACAACCAGCGCCTGCTCCGCACGTTGGAACGCCTGCGCGACCTGGGAAATACGTTGATTGTTGTAGAGCATGATGAAGATACAATGCTTGCTGCCGACCATATCATTGATATCGGTCCCGGCGCCGGGGTGCACGGCGGCCGGCTGGTGGCGTCCGGCAGCTATCAGGATATTGTTGACAATCCGGATTCAATTACCGGTCAGTACCTGAGCGGCAAGAAGGCCATCCCAATGCCCTTTTCCCGCCGCCAGGCCAACGGCAAGGAAGTGGTGGTGGCGGGAGCGGCGGAAAACAACCTGAAAAATATTGATGTGTCGTTCCCGCTGGGCGTGTTTATCTGTGTGACCGGGGTCTCCGGATCGGGCAAAAGCACCCTGGTGAATGATATTCTATACAGGAAACTGGCGCAGGAACTGCACCGGGCGAGGACCCAGCCCGGGCGCTGCCGGGGCGTCGACGGCATCGAACACCTGGATAAAGTAATTGATATCAACCAGTCTCCCATCGGGCGCACGCCCCGGTCCAACCCGGCCACTTATACCGGAGTATTTAATGATATTCGCGATCTTTTCGCCATGACGCCGGAGGCGAAGATGCGCGGTTATAAAGCCGGGCGTTTTAGCTTTAACGTCAAAGGAGGGCGCTGCGAGTCCTGCCAGGGAGACGGGATTATCAAAATTGAGATGCACTTCCTGCCGGATGTATACATACCCTGCGAGGTGTGCAAGGGCCTGCGCTACAACCGGGAGACCCTGGAGGTCCGCTACAAGGGCAGGAATGTTGCCGATGTGCTGGAAATGACGGTGGACCAAGCGGTGGAGTTTTTCAGGCAAATCCCGAAAATTCATCGCAAGCTGAAGACCTTGCAGGATGTCGGCTTGGGCTATATCCGCCTCGGGCAGCCGGCTACCACCCTTTCGGGCGGCGAGGCCCAACGGGTCAAACTGGCCACGGAACTGTCCAGACGTTCCAACGGCAAGACCTTTTACATCCTGGACGAACCCACCACCGGCCTGCATACCGCCGACATCGACCATTTGCTGAAAGTGCTGCACCGGCTGGTGGATGCCGGGGATACAGTGGTAGTGATTGAGCATAACCTTGATGTGATCAAAACTGCCGACTATATTATTGACCTGGGCCCCGAAGGGGGCAACATGGGTGGTGAGGTGGTGGCAACCGGCACTCCGGAAGAAGTGGCGGCAGTATCGGAATCATATACCGGGCAGTTTCTGGGTAAAGTCCTCGCCAGGGGACCACGGCAAAGGTTTTGGAGGGAAGTGGAGGAAGAACCGCCGGCGCTGAGCAAGAGTGTTGGTGAGTGAACTTATCAATTGGGGACATTCCTTAACCCCAAAGTTAGGCTATAAAGAGAGGGATGTCCCCTTTCCATCGGGGACATTCCTCTGACCCCAAAGAAAGGCTTTAGAGAGAGGTGTGTACCCTTTCCTTAAAGGCGGTGGTAAATTGCAACTGGAAGAAAAACTGAAACTGCTCCCCGCCAAGCCGGGGGTTTACCTTTACCGTAACGCCGACGGTGAAATAATCTATGTAGGCAAGGCGCTATCGCTAAAAAATCGGGTTCGTTCTTACTTCCAGGCAGGCGCGCAGCACCAGCCCAAAACGAAGGTAATGCTGGAAAAAGTAGCCGGCCTGGATTATATTGTCACCGACTCCGAAGTGGAGGCGCTAATCCTGGAACAGAACCTGATCAAGGAACACCGCCCCCGCTACAACGTTTTACTTAAGGATGACAAAAGCTATCCGTATCTGAAAATTACGTTGAATGAAAGCTATCCGCGAGTGCAGATTACCCGCCGGCACGTTAAAGACGGGTCAAGATATTTCGGGCCTTACACCAGGGTGGGGGCGGTAAACGAAACCTTGCGCCTTCTGAAAAAGATCTTCCCATTCCGTTCCTGCAAGCAGCGTGAACCGGCAGCAAGAGAAAGACCCTGCCTGAACCATCACATCAAGCGTTGCCTTGGCCCTTGCTGCGGGCTTACGGACCGGGAAACATACCGGGCGATGATCAACGAGGTGTGTCTTTTCCTGGAAGGGCGGCAGGAGGATCTGATCAAACACCTGACGGCCAGAATGGAAGAAGCCGCGGGAAATCTCGAGTTCGAAAAGGCCGCCGTACTGCGCGACCAATTGCGGTCGGTGCGGGAAGTAATTGAAAAACAAAAGATTATTTCAAACGGCTTTGAGGATCAGGACGTTATAGCCATGGCCAGGGCATTTGACGAGGCTTGCGTAATGGTGTTTTTTGTGCGGGGCGGCAAGCTGATCGGGCGGGATCATTTCATCCTGAAAGGCACGGAAGACCTGAGCCGTGCCGAAGTGCTCGGCGCGTTTATCAAACAGTATTATACCGGTATTGATTTTATCCCCCGGGAAGTTCTCTTGTCCGAAAGCGTTGAGGAAGAGAAGACGGTAATTGAAGAATGGCTTACCGGCAGAAAAGGGGTCAGGGTTTTCCTGAAAACGCCCAGCCGCGGGGAGAAAAAGAAATTGGTGGAGATGGTGGCCAAAAACGCTCTTTTAACTTTGGAGCAAGTACAGAGCGATGGTGCCGCCCAAGGTGAAGAAGCGGCGGCGGCCTTGACCGAACTGGCCGGCGCGCTGGCGCTGGAGCGGCCTCCCCGCCGGCTGGAATGCTATGACATTTCCAATACCCAGGGTACCGGCAGTGTTGCCTCGATGGTTGTTTTTGAGGAAGGAAAACCTGCCAGGGACCAGTACCGGCGCTTTAAAATCCGCACTGTTACAGGGCCGGACGACTATGCCTCCATGCAGGAAGTGCTCAGGCGGCGTTTTACCCGCGCCCTGGAAGAAAAGAAGCTTTTTAGCACGGGGCAAATTTCCAGCAAGGAGGCTAAATTTTACCGTTTGCCGGACTTGGTGATCGTGGACGGCGGCAAGGGACAGCTTGCTGCCGCCCGCCGGGTTATGCGGGAACTGGGATTGGAAAAAATACCGGCTTATGGCCTGGCCAAGGAGGAAGAGCTTCTTTTTGGCGAGGGACAGCCGGATCCGGTTGCTTTGCCCCCGGATTCCCGGGCGCTCTACTTGCTGCAGCGCCTGCGGGACGAAGCGCACCGCTTCGCGGTAACTTATCACCGGAACTTGCGGGGCAAGGCCGGGTTGAAGTCATTGCTGGATGAAGTGGAGGGCATCGGTGAGGTGCGCCGCCGCGCCCTGCTAAAGGCTTTCGGCAGTATTTCCGGGATCGAAAAAGCTTCGCTGGCGGATTTGACTGCCGTTAAAGGAATGAATAAAAAAGCAGCGCTCGCTATATATGCATTTTTCCGCAAGTGAAAAACTTGTTGAATTGATTTACTTCTTATCAATATATTGTATAATATTGGTACGGGGAGGATTTATGCAGAAATTTAAATTAATTGCGGCGGATTTGGACGATACTTTACTGGACGATAATTTGCGATTGACGGACCAGGTGAAGGAAGCTATTGTCGCTGTGCGGAACACAGGTGTTCAGTTTACCATCTCCACCGGGCGGATGTACCGCTCCGCGCTACCATACGCGCAGGAACTGGGACTGGATCTGCCGCTGATCACCTACCAGGGGGCGTTGGTGAAAAACGCCTTGTCCGGGGAAGTTTTGCTATACCATCCGCTGCCGGTGCGCTACGCAAGGGAGATCGTCTCCCGGGTGCACGAACTGGGCTATCATTTGAACGCATATCTGGACGACGTGCTTTATATGGAAAATAATACCCCGGAGGGCCACCGGTACAGTCAAGTTTCCGGTGTAAAGCCTGAACTGGTGGGGGATCTTTTAAAAATACTGGATCGTGATCCCACAAAAATAGTGACAATAGCCAGGGAGCAGCTGCTTGACCGTCTCGTCGAAGAGTTAATACCTAAATATGCCGGAAAAGTGCATATTGTCAAATCAAAGCCGTATTTTTTGGAGTTTTCCCACCCAAAAGCAACAAAGGGACACGCTCTTAAAGCCTTCGCCGGGCATTTTGAGATAAAAAGAGAAGAAATCATGGCTATCGGTGACAGTTATAACGACCTGGAGATGATGAAGTACGCCGGTTTGGGTGTCGCGGTTGCCAATGCCAGGGATGACATCAAGAAAAAGGCCGGATATGTGACCACCGCGCCGAACGGCGCCGGAGTAGTTGAAGCGATCGAGAAGTTTGTGTTGGGGAGGTGAGTTGCCTGCCGGAACATTAGGTAAAGGGTGCCGGCAGTGTTTGCCTTGATGGTTGTTTTTGAGGAAGGAAAACCTGCCAGGGACCAGTCGGCGCTTTAAAATCCGCACTGTTACAGGGCCGGACGACTATGCCTCCATGCAGGAAGTGCTCAGGCGGCGTTTTACCCGCGCCTTGGAGGAAAAGGAGCTTTTGCGCACCGGGCAGCTTTCCAGCAAGGGGGCTAAATTTTACCTTTTTACCAGATTTAGGGATCGTTGACGGCGGCAAGAGGCAGCTTTCGCCGTCCGCCGGGTCATGCGGGAACTTGGTTTGGAAAGAATACCTGCTTACGGCCTGGCCAAGGAGGAAGAACTGCTTTTCGGCGAGGGACAGCCGGATCCGGTTTCCTTGCCCCCGGACTCCCGGGCGCTCCACTTGCTGCAGCGCCTGCGGGACGAAGCGCGCCGCTTCGCGGTAACTTATCACCGACTTGCGGGGCAAGGCCGGGTTGATTTACTTCTTATTGATATATTGTATAATATTGGTGCCGGGAGGATTTATGCAGAAATTTAAATTAATCGCGGCGGATTTGGACGATACTTTACTGGACGATAATGCGCGATTGACGGACCAGGTGAAGGAAGCTATTGTGGCTGTGCGGAACACAGGTGTTCAGTTTACCGTTTCCAGCGGGCGGATGTACCGCTCCGCGCTACCATATGCGCAGGAACTGGGACTGGATCTGCCGCTGATCACCTACCAGGGGGCGTTGGTGAAAAACGCCTTGTCCGGGGAAGTTTTGCTATACCATTCGTTGCCGGTGCGCTACGCAAGGGAGATCGTCTCCCGGGTTCACGAACTGGGCTATCATATGAACACGTATCTGGACGACGTGCTTTATATGGAAAATGATACCCCGGAGGGCCGCCGGTACATGCAAATTTTCGGTGAAAAGCCTGAACTGGTAGGGGATCTTTTAAAAATACTGGATCGTGATCCTACAAGAATAATGACGATAGCCAGCGAGCAGCTGCTTGACCGTCTCGCCGAAGAGTTAATACCTAAATATGCCGGAAAAGTGCATATTGCCAAATCAAAGCCGTATTTTTTGGAGTTTTCTCACCCAAAATCAACGAAGGGACACGCTCTTCAAGCTCTCGCCAGGCATTTTGGGATAAAAAGAGAAGAAATCATGGCTATCGGTGACGGTTATAACGACCTGGAGATGCTGGAGTACGCCGGCTTGGGCGTCGCGGTTGCCAACGCCAGGGATGACATCAAGAAAAAGGCCGGATATGTGACCACCGCGCCGAACGGCGCCGGAGTGATTGAAGCGATCGAGAAGTTTGTGTTGGGGAGGTGAGTTGCCTGCCGGAACATTATGTAATCGGGGTTGACCTCGGCGGAACGAAGATCCATACCGCCCTGGCCGCCGGAGACGGCCATATTTTAGCGGAAACAAGAGTTCCTACCGAAACTAAAAATGGGCCGTCGCACGTGATTGGGCGAATTATCGCCACTGTTGAGCAAGTCCGGGCACAGGCTGGAGTATCCTCTGGTTTTATCGATGCTGTCGCGGTGGGTTCACCCGGTCCCCTGGACATTGCCAGTGGGGTGATTCATTTTGCGCCGAACCTTGGCTGGCGCGGTATTCCCTTGAAAAAACTCCTGCAGGAGCGCTTGCAGGCGAAAGTAATGATCGATAATGACGCCAATCTGGCTGCCCTGGGTGAACATGTTTACGGAGCCGGGCGGGGCATGGATAATATGGTTTACATAACTGTCAGCACAGGGATCGGCGGGGGGTTGATCCTGAACGGACGTCTTTATCACGGTACCACGGACGAGGCCGGGGAGATCGGACATATCACCGTGCTGCCGGATGGGCCGCTCTGTAGCTGCGGCGGCCGGGGCTGTCTTGAGTCTGTTTCTTCCGGCACTGCTATCGCGCGGGAAGCCCGGCGCCTGGTAGAACGCGGCAAGGGATTGAATATTTTGGCCCGGGCCGGGAACGAACCGGACGGGATCAGTGCCGTTACAGTGGCTGAGGCCGCAGCGGGGGGAGATCCGGAGGCAGTTTCAATTATTTCCCATGCGGCACGTTTTTTAGGAGTCGGCGTGGCGAATTTGATCAATCTGCTCAACCCGGACATGATCGTGCTGGGCGGCGGCGTGATGGAAATAGGAGAGCCCATCTGGCAGGGTGTCAGGACGGAAGTTGAGGCCCGGGTTTTAGGCGCGGCGTGCGCTCATGTTCAGGTGGTGCCGGCCGGGCTGGGCAGGCGGTCCGGTGTGCTTGGCGCGGTGGCGCTGGCACTTCAGTTGGACTGACTTGCGGAGCGCTGCTAACAGCACCCGGCGAAGCAAGGGTAACCGAACTGCGGCGCGAAACCAGCGGACTACCAACGTTACGTATTTTAGTATAATTAGCTTAGTGGATAATGGGCTTCTCCTATAATTAGCTTATTACCGCCTTTGCAATGCCGCTAGTTCGGCCCGAAGCGAGCCGTGGTGCTGTCGGCGCGGAATTAATTGGGGACATTCCTTCCCTGATTTTCGGAACAGCTTCGTTAATGTTTTAACCAAGCTTTGCCTGCGCGTTTACTTTGAGGGCGATTTTGAAAACGGCAATGGTGAATTCAGAATAAAAGCCGGGACCACTGATTATGCTATTGGTGGGAGGGGCTAAAGATGTATTTTTATGGCAAGGACGATTGGCGCACTTTTGAGCGCGGCGCCGAAAAAGAGTGGCTCGTAACAAACGGTATCGGCGGCTACGCTTCCAGTACAATTATCTGTGCCAACACCCGTAAATACCACGGATTGCTGATCGCCGCCCATAGCCCCCCCGGCAGCCGGGTGGTGCAGTTGGTGAAATTGGACGAGCGGTTTGCCGCTGGCGGGCGTACCTATAATCTTGCTACGAACAGCACCGGTTCCGGGGTGAGTGAATCAGGTTTCATTCACCTGCAACAGGTTGAAGTTGATCCTTTACCCACGTTTACCTATAGTTTTACGGACATAATCCTGAAAAAAACAATTTTCATGATCTACGGTCAGAATACTACCGTTATTCTGTATCAAATTACAAACGGGGCTGGTCCCGGCGTTTTACGTTTGACGCCCATGGTGAACTGCCGGGGCCATCATTTTATAACTAACGCGGACCAGATTAACTTTGCCCAGAAACCGGTCGATGGCGGTGTCGCGGTAAAAGGACGGGAGGAAGTGCCCCCGTTGCTGCTCACTATCAGTGACGGCGCTTACAATCCTGTCGGCGACTGGTTCAAAGGCATGGCTTACCTGGAGGAAAAAGAGCGCGGAGAGAATTGCTTCGAGGATCACTACGTTCCCGGTTTTTTTGAGGTGCCCCTGGCCGCGGGTGAAGACAAAACTGTGGCTGTGTTCGCGTCGACAGTTGCACTCCACAGACCGGACGGCGAAAAGCTGCTTGATGAAGCAAGAGCCCGGCTGCGGGATTTGGAAAATCAAGCCGGTTATGGTGAAGCCTTTGCCCGCGTGCTGGTGCGGGCGGCGGATGCCTTTATCGTGCGGCGCCAGTCAACCGGCGCCAAAACGGTGATTGCCGGTTATCCCTGGTTTACCGATTGGGGCAGGGACACCATGATCGCCCTGCCGGGACTGACCCTGGTGACCAAGAGATTTGAAGACGCGCGGGAAATATTGCTGACCTATGTCCGGCAATGCAAGAAGGGCCTTTTGCCGAACTGTCTCCCGGATGGGGATGAAGCTCCGCTTTACAACACTGTGGATGCTTCCCTCTGGTTTTTCCAAGCGGTATATAAATACTTGGTTTACACGGGCGATCTGGAGTTTGTCTATGACTTGGTTTACCCTGTACTGAAGGACATCGTCCACTGGTATATGGACGGAACCGATTACAATATTTTTATGGACGAAGACGGCCTGCTGAATGCGGGAACACCTGATGTTCAGCTGACCTGGATGGATGCCAAAGTTGACGGATGGGTCGTCACGCCACGGAACGGCAAACCCGTGGAGGTAAACGCCTTGTGGTACAATGCCGTCTGCGTGTTGGAAATCCTGGCCGCCGTCTACGGGGAGCAGCCGGCTTACCATTATTTGATTGACAGGATAAAGGAAAGCTTTACCGGCAGTTTTTGGGGTGAAAAAGAGGGTTATCTTTGTGATGTAATTTCACCTGAAGAAAAAGACTGGCGGGTCCGGCCGAACCAGTTGCTGGCGGTCAGCCTGCCGTACAGCATGCTGACCGGAGAGCAGGCGCGCCGGGTTGTGCGCAAAGTTTGGCAGGAACTCTATGTTGCTTATGGCATCCGCAGCCTTTCTCCGGAATACGGTGAATACAAAGGAATTTATACCGGGGATCGCGTTCAGCGGGACGGCTCTTATCACCAGGGGACTGCCTGGAGTTGGCTGATGGGGCCTTTTATCACCGCTTACCGGAAGGCGTACGACTATAGCGCGGCCAGCCGCGAGCAGGCGTATCGTTTTCTTTTGCCTTTCCGCAGTCATTTGCGCGACCGGGGTGTTGGCCAGGTTTCCGAGATATTTGACGGCAATGAGCCTATAGCCCCACGGGGCTGTTTCGCCCAGGCCTGGGGGGTTGCCGAGGTGCTGCGGGCTTATGTTGAAGACGTGCTGGAAATCCGGCCTCAGGCGCTGGAGAAAATAGAAGCCTTAGCGAGGAGGTAATGATATGTCCCAGCTTGTTGATTTAAACCAGGAGGATGAGTTACGCCGTATAGACACCATCGGTATGTTCGCGGCGCTGGACGGCCTGCCCGGCCAGTGTGCCAGGGCCTGCCGGGAGTTGGTTGAAAAAGTTCAGTTGCCGGAAATTAAAGCCATATCCAACATCGTGGTCACCGGTCTGGGCGGTTCGGCAATTGGCGGGGATTTGCTGAGGGCTTACGCCGCCGGTCAGATTTCAGTTCCCATTACTGTGAACAGGGATTATGTGCTGCCCAAGTTTGTCGGGCCTGATACCCTGGTCTTTGCCGTCAGCTATTCCGGAAATACGGAGGAAACGCTGAGCGCTTACTCTGAGGCGCGGAACAGGGGGGCGTCTGTCGTTGCCATCACCACCGGCGGCAAGCTGGGTGAAGCGGCCAAGAAAGATAATTTTCCGGTGATTGAAATTCCCGGCGGCATTTCACCCAGGTCGGCCACCGGCTATTTGTTCATTCCCACTTTGAAGGTCTTGAACAGGCTTGGCCTGTTGTCCGACGTGACAGAAGAACTTGACGAAATGATTGATTTAATCGGCAATATGCGTGCAAAGCTTGGTCCGGCAGTTATGGAAGCGGAAAACCCGGCCAAACAAATTGCCCGCAAACTTCAAGGCAGAATCCCCGTAATTTGGGGTTCCGCCGGCACTACCGAGGTTGTTGCCCAGCGCTGGAAGGGTCAGATTAACGAAAACGCCAAATCTCCGGCTTACTGGAATGTGCTGCCTGAGCTTAACCACAATGAGATTGTGGGTTTGGAGTTCCCGCCTGAAATATTAAAGAAGATTCATATCATCATTCTCAGGGACGAGCGGGATCATCCACGTGTGCAAAAGAGAATTGAGATAACGAAAGAAGTGATTCAAAATGCGGTCGACGGCTATACCGAGGTGCGGGCCACCGGTAGCGGTGTTCTGGCAAGGTTATATTCCCTGATTTATACCGGGGATTTTGCAAGTGTTTATCTGGCCGCCCTGAATGGTGTGGACCCTGGCCCGGTTAAGGTTATCGATTTTCTTAAAAAGGAGCTGCAAAACCGCTGAAGCGACAAACTTTTTCCGGCATTTTCTTGCAGTTTAATTTGGCCGCCGTTATAATAAGAGTATTTTAGGAATAGAATACTGTTTTAAAGGGGGTATGGGTTACGCAAAGGCTCGTTATTGTTACCGGTTTGTCTGGAGCCGGCAAAACCCAGGCTTTGCACAGCCTGGAAGATCTGGGTTTTTTCTGCGTGGACAACCTGCCTCCGGCGCTGATCCCGAAATTCGCTGAACTCTGTGCACAAGCGGCCAATAAAATTAATAAAATAGCATTAGTTGTAGACATCAGGGGCGGGGAGTTCTTTGACACCTTCTTTGAAGTATTGTCTGACCTTGACGCCAAGGACATCAGGTGCGAAATACTTTTTCTCGAGGCTTCAAATGAAACACTGGTGCGGCGTTTCAAGGAGTCCAGGCGGCGTCACCCCTTAAGCACGTACGGAGAGGTGCTGGAAGGGATACAGGAGGAAAGAAGCCGTTTGGAAGATTTGCGGGGCAGGGCGAACAAAATAATCGACACCTCAAATATGGCGGTGCAGCAGTTAAAAGAGGTGATTAACGGTATCTTTGCCGACAACGCCTGTGCCTCCGGGTTGCATATCACGGTTATTTCGTTTGGGTTTAAATACGGCATACCTCTTGATTCGGACCTGGTTTTTGATGTCCGTTTTCTGCCGAATCCATACTACCAGAGTAACTTAAGGCCTTTTACCGGCAACGACGCGGTTGTTCGTGAATATGTTTTCAGTTTTCCGTTGACGAGTGAATTTATGGAGAAATTCTCAGATTTGGTCCAGTTTCTTATCCCCCAGTATTCCAAGGAAGGTAAAACCACTCTGATGATTGCTGTCGGGTGCACCGGAGGTATGCATCGTTCCGTAACCCTGGCTAACCGTTTGGGGGAAATATTATCTGAAAAGAATTTCCGGGTGACCGTACGTCACCGGGATATCAACCGTTCAAATTAATTTAGGAGATTCAGAAGAAGATGATCATAATCAAGTGGTTCTATCCGGGCATGCGGGTAAAACGCTGGTTGTTCATGGCTCTGGGGGGACTTGTGTTTGCCGGGGTGGGTATTGACTTGTTTACCGGCGGCATGGTTTCCAGTGACATAGCCGATTTCGTTCATCAGCTGGAAAAGAGCTATATTGTTCAGAGTAACAGTGTCATCGCAGGGGTCTTTGTTGTTGCTATGGGTATGGCTGTAATGAGCGTCGGCCTGTTGAAAGCGTTGCAATCGGTAGCCTCTGTGCTTTTGCCCGGGCAGGAGGGCAGGTTGGCTGAGTTTATTTACGAGAAGCGCAGCCTCAGGCGCGGGCCCAAGATCGTGGTAATAGGCGGAGGCACCGGCTTGTCCGTGCTGCTGAGAGGGTTGAAGAAATATACCAGCAACCTTACAGCCATAGTTACTGTAGCCGACGACGGGGGAAGTTCCGGCCGCCTGCGGGGCGATTTGGGTATTTTGCCGCCCGGTGACATTCGTAACTGTCTGGTAGCTCTTGCTGATAAAGAACCACTGATGGAAGAGTTGCTGCAGTACCGTTTTACAACTGGTGAACTAGCGGGCCATTGCATGGGCAATCTGCTTTTAGCCGCGCTGACCGGTGTGTCCGGCAGCTTTGACCAGGCCGTGCGCGGGCTGAGCAAGGTTCTGGCCGTGCGGGGGCGAGTGCTGCCGGCAACTCTGTCGAACATCACCTTGTGTGCTGAATTGGCAGATGGGACAGTGGTGCAGGGAGAGTCCAGCATTACCCGGAGCCAGGGTAAAATAAAACGAGTATTTATCAAGCCGCAGCGCTGTCTGCCGTTAGCCGAGGCGCTGGCCGCCATCCAGGCGGCCGACGCTGTTGTGCTGGGGCCGGGCAGTCTTTACACCAGCGTTATTCCGAACTTGCTGGTGAAAGGGATTCCCGAGGCTCTGGCCAGGTCTTCAGCTATTAAAATATATGTCTGCAATGTGATGACCCAGCCGGGCGAGACGGATGACTACACCGGTTCGGAACACCTCCGCGCGATTATCGCCCATGCCGGAAAATTTCTTGATTACGTTTTGCTTAACACCGGTCAGATTCCGGCCAGACTGCGCGTCCGCTACCGGCAGGACGGCGCCAGCCCTGTTTTAGCGGACCTGGAGAAAATAGAAGAGCTGGGGGTAACTGCTGTAGGTGAAAACCTGATTCACGAGACCCAAGTCGTGCGCCACCATCCGGATCAACTGGCCCAGGGGATTCTGCGCCTGATTATGTCACCGAACGGGTCCCAGGATCGGGTTCACTATCTTCATGAGCGCCGGAAGGCGGTTTATAATCAGGAGTTTTCCGGCGTTAAATCACGTTAAGTTTTGGAAAATAACCTGGATAAAATTATTCAGGAGGCGGGAACCCCGTCTCTTTTTGTTATATGTGTTATTCTCTTTTTGTTATTATGTTATAATATATAAGGAAGAAAGAAGGTTAGTGGTTTGTCTTTTTCGGCGGCAACAAAAAATGAGCTGGCCCGCGTTACCAGCCGGCAGTCATGCTGCCGTCTGGCTGAATTGGCTGCCCTGGTCAGGATGGACGGCAGTATTCAGATTAATGGAGAGCGGCTTGTGTCACTGCATATTGCCACGGAAAACGCCGCAGTCGCCAGAAAGATACTCTCCATGATCAAGAGTCTGTTTGACATGCGCACTGAGGTGCTGGTGCAGAGAAAAACCCGCCTCCGCAAAAACAATGTTTATTTGGTGCGTATTCCTCCCCAGCCGGAAGTAGATACGCTTTTGAACAGGTTGGGCATGATTGACCAGGACGGCCGGTTGATCAACAACGTGCGGGAAGACTTGTTAAAGAAGGAGTGCTGCCGCCGCGCCTACTTGCGGGGAGTTTTTCTCGGCGGCGGTTCGGTGAACAGCCCTGAAGGCACTTACCACCTCGAATTAATTACCGATAACGAAAAACATGCCGGCTATATCGGCAGGCTGATGCAAAAATTGAGACTGCCGGCCAAAGTAAGTGAGAGAAAAAACTGGCATGTTGTTTACTTGAAGGGCAGTGAACAGATAGTCCGTTTTTTAAATATCATCGGCGCCCACTCGGCGCTGCTCAACTTTGAAAACGCCAGGATATACAAGGCCATGCGCAATCAGGTCAACCGCCTGGTTAATTGCGAAACCGCCAACTTGAACAAAACTGTTAACGCATCGGTCCGGCAGTTGGAAAATATCAAATTGGTGAGAGATACTATGGGTTTTGAGCATATTCCCGTTTCTCTGCGTGAAGTGGCTGAGTTGCGGGTTAAATACCCTGACGCGAGTCTTAAAGAATTAGGAGATTTTGCACAGCCCCGCTTAAGCAAGTCCGGTATTAACCACCGTTTGCGGAAAATTGAAGAAATAGCTGAAAAGCTCAGGGGAAAGAAGTTCTAAAATAAAAAATTTATGGTATTTTGCTGGTGCGTATCTAACAATTACCTGCTGAATATTATGAAATGTATGAGTGTTTGGCAGGAATAAGCCTTTTCTTTAGTGAATTATTATTTGAAATAAGTTCTCCGGGGGTGTGGACTTTTTATGCAGATGGGTTATAATCTTAACCTGGAACAGACCCAAAAGTTAGTCATGACACCCAAGCTGTGCCAGGCTATTACTGTGCTGCAGCTTTCTTCCCTGGAACTCTCTGCGTATATTGAACAGCAGCTCGAAGAAAACCCCTTGTTGGAGTTGCGGGAAGACGGTGTGTTTGATGACGTGGATAAGACCGGCGAGCCGGAAGCGGAAAAGCAGGATAATGGATTTAACTGGGAAGATTATTTCGAAGATCAATACCATGACGGTAGGGACGGCGGGATTATCCAAAAAGAAAGACAGCAGAAACAGATGGGATACGGTTACGAAAAATTCCTGTCTCAGACCCCCACTTTGTCTGATTATCTCCTGTCGCAGTTGAATCTAACCTCGTGCTACGGGACGGATAAGTTAATCGGGGAATATTTGATCGGCAACATAGACGACAATGGTTATCTGAGAGTCTCTCTCGCAGAAGTGCGGGAGCGGTTAAATGTTGATTTAAACAGAGTAGTTAAAGTTTTGCATTTAGTACAGAGTTTTGAGCCGGTGGGAGTAGGCGCCCGGAACTTGCAGGAATGCTTGTTGATTCAGATTGAGCGTTTAGGTATTAAAGACGATGTTACCAGTAGATTAATCAACCAACATTTAACCGACTTGGCTAAGGGGAGGCTTGTCAAAATAGCTCACAACCTGGGTGTGTCGATACGGGAAGTGCAGCAGTCCTCCGATCTGATTAAAACGCTTGACCCGAAACCAGGCCGTAATTTCACCGGTATGAACGACGCGTGTTATATTATACCTGATGTTGTTTTGGAAAAGGTGGGAGAAGAGTATATAATCCTGGTGAACGATGTCACCGTTCCGCGAGTAACTATTAACTCGGCGTATCGATCTGTATTGAATAAAGAAAACAATATTGATTCTGATACTCGCCGTTTTGTGGAAAATAAGCTCAATGCTGCTGTTTGGCTGATCCGGAGCATTGAGCAGCGGCGTTTGACTTTGTACAAGGTTGCCAGTTGTCTGGTTGAGCTGCAGAGGGATTTTCTGGATAGCGGTATTAAATACCTTAAGCCCCTGAACCTGAAAAAGGTCGCTGAAATTGTTGGTATCCACGAGTCAACGGTAAGCAGGGCCACTTCGAATAAATATATTCAGACTCCCCGCGGTGTTTTCGAGATGAAGTGTTTCTTTGCGACCGGGCTGAACAACGATGCCGGGACTAAAATTTCGGCGGGAAGCATTAAGAAATTACTTCAAGAGATTATCGCCGGGGAAGATAACAGGTATCCTCTAAACGACCAGAAGATAGCCGATATTTTTGGTCTGAGAGGGATACGTATTTCCCGGCGCACTGTGGCCAAGTACCGGGATGAACTGGGTATACCGGCTGTTCAGAAAAGAAAAAGGTATTAAATGGATGAAAATGATAAAGGTTTATTTTCGGAAGCAGTATTAGAGTGATTTCAAGATAAATAAACCATTCGCTCATGCTAACTGCTGAATTCTGAATACTTGAATAATTTCCGGGGTATGGCTAAAGTCATACCCTGATTTTTATTATGGAAAATTATATTGTCGAGAAGGAATTTGAAGAGCAAGTGAAGAATAAAGTATGTAATAATTAAATAAAATAGGCTCAATATGGTACACTAATGAAGGGAGTGGGTAACACTAATGGGGTGAAAATAGGGATTAATGGTCAAGGACGGATTGGTCGCGATCTGTTAAGAGGCGCTCTGAAGCGCCCGGATCTTGATGTAGTAGCGGTTAACCACAAAACCAGCCGGCTTTCAGTTTCAGAGACTTATGCGGAATCAGTCGCGCACATGATTAAATATGATTCGGTACATGGCGTTTATGACGCGGATATTCAAGTTAAAAATGGAAACTTTGTTATTAACGGAAAGGAAATCAAATTATTTGCGGAAGGTGATCCCACACTCCTGCCATGGAAGGAATTAGGCGTTGACATAGTACTTGAGTCCACCGGCAAATTTAACAACCCGGCGAATGCGGCGAAACACCTGCAGGCAGGGGCTAAAAAAGTCCTCTTGAGCGCCCCGGCCAAGGGCGGAGAGTGCTTAACGGTAGTTATGGGCGTTAATGAGGGTACGTATGACCCGGCGCAGCATCACGTGGTTTCCAATGCTTCCTGCACAACCAACTGCCTGGCGCCGGTGGCCAAAGTCCTTAACGACAAGTTTGGCATTGTCAAAGGGGTTATGACTACCGTGCACGCTTATACCAATGATCAGCAAATCTTGGATATGCCCCACCGGGACACGCGGCGTGCCAGAGCGGCCAACCTTTCCATTATACCTACCAGCACCGGTGCCGCTAAAGCGGTGGGACTGGTACTCCCGGAATTGAAGGGCAAACTAAACGGTTTCGCCATGCGGGTGCCGACTCCGAATGTGTCTGTGGTGGATCTGGTGGTGGAATTATCCAAGAAGACCAGTGCGGAAGAAATCAACGCGGCTTTTAAAGAGGCTTCGGAAGGAGCTCTCAAAGGGATTATGGAGTACTGCGAACTGCCGCTGGTATCAATAGACTTCAACGGCAACCCGCACTCGACTATTATTGACGCGCTTTCAACCATGGTCATGGAAGGGAATATGGCTAAAGTAATTGCCTGGTACGACAATGAGTGGGGATATTCCCAACGGTTACTGGATCTGACTTCTTATGTCGCTTCTAAGGGCTTATAGGTGTAAATGTGGTCGCGGTGTTGCCCGCCGGCAACCCGCGACTATTTATAAGGAGGTGTATGAAAAATAGCCAAAAAAACTGTGCGCGACCTGGATGTGGCCGGCAAACGGGTGCTGGTCCGGGTGGATTTTAATGTTCCGGTGGATAAAAACGGCCAGGTGTCCGACGATACCCGGATCAAGGCGGCCCTTCCCACTATAAATTATCTTCTTGAAAAAAAGGCTAAAGTCATTCTGGCTTCACATCTCGGGCGCCCCAAAGGAAAAATAGACGACAAGTACAGGATGGACCCTGTAGCCAAGCGGCTCTCGGAATTGCTCGGGTTTTCAGTCCGAAAAGTTGACGATTGTATCGGTGAATTGCCGCAGGCCGCTATTAGCGGTATGCAGGTCGGGGATGTGGTTCTCCTCGAAAATGTCCGGTTCCATCCCGAAGAAGAGAAAAACAATGAAGAATTTGCCCGGAAGCTATCCGAGTTGGCTGATATTTATGTTAACGATGCGTTCGGGACAGCCCACCGCGCCCACGCTTCCACTGAAGGAGTGGCTAAATTCCTGCCTGCCGTGGCCGGCTTCCTGATGGAGGGCGAACTGGCAATGCTCAGCAAGCTCCTGTCGGCGCCGGAAAGGCCTTTCATGGCCATCATGGGCGGGGCAAAAGTGTCCGATAAAATACCGGTTATCGCAAATTTATTTAACAAGGTCGACAGCCTGGTCATCGGCGGCGGTATGGCCAACACCTTTTTGAGCGCTACCGGCTGCGATACAGGCAAGTCACTTGTTGAGGCAGACAAGGTCGAACTGGCGAAAGACTTGATCGAAGAGGCTAAGAGCAAGGGGATAGACTTCCTGTTGCCTGTTGACGTTGTAATCGCGCCGGAAGCGTCGCCGGACGCAGAGCATAAAACCGTACCGGTAAGCCAGATCCCCGACGACTGGATGGCGCTGGATATCGGGCCGGAGTCGGTAAAACTTTTTGTTGAAGCCTTAAAATCAGCTAAAACCATTATGTGGAACGGTCCCATGGGTGTCTTTGAAATGGAGCCGTTTGCCAAAGGTACGGAAGCCGTGGCCGGCGCGCTGGCCACGATAGAGGCGACAACCGTAATTGGGGGCGGCGATTCGGTAGCGGCGGTGAAAAAAGCCGGAGTTGCCGAAAAGATGACCCACATTTCCACTGGCGGCGGCGCGTCCCTGGAGTTTCTTGAAGGCAAGCAGCTGCCCGGGGTAGTGGCTCTACTTGATAAATAGTGAATTCCAGTTGATGATTGGGGGGGCTGATGAAAATGATAATAAAGCGCAAGCCCATAATTGCCGGAAATTGGAAGATGTATAAGACGGTTTCCCAAGCTTTGGCGTTTGTCAATGAATTAAAGCGGGCAGTAGACGAAATCAAGGACGTTGAGGTCGTCGTGTGTCCGCCTTTTACTGCCTTGTTTCAAGTGTCTGAGGCGCTGCGCGGCACCGGCATCGGTGTGGGCGCGCAGAATGTGTACTGGGTGGACGAAGGCGCTTTTACCGGTGAAATATCACCCTTGATGTTAAAAGAGGCCGGCTGTTCATATGTAATCATCGGCCACTCCGAGCGCAGGCAGTATTTCGGAGAAGTTGATGATTATGTTAATCGCAAGATTAAAGCCGTTTTGGCGCACGGCCTGACCCCGATAATGTGCGTGGGTGAACGGATCGAGGAGCGGGAGTCGGGTATTACAGAGAAAATAATAAAAACTCAAACAGAGGCGGGGCTGGCCGGCCTGGCGGCCGACCAAGCGGCCGGGCTGGTAATCGCCTACGAGCCGGTTTGGGCCATTGGTACGGGAAAAACCGCTTCAGACGCGGACGCTCAGCAAGTGATCGGGTTTATCCGCAAGCTGGTAAGTGACCTATACGGCGCGGATGTGGCGGCAAAGGTGCGTATCCAGTACGGCGGCAGCGTAAAACCGCAAAACGCCGCGGGCCTGATGGCGCAGCCGGATATCGACGG
>JGI12104J13512_1001029_pt1 | contig 22050 bp, 18 predicted proteins | sample TerdegcTABiofilm_FD_13512 | JGI IMG/M metagenome (IMG submission 13512)
TTCCAGCAGATGTGCCTTTCTGTTCTCAAAACTATCGTGTGGATGTAGCTTTGCATACAGTTCAGGTGATGCGGTTTCATGCCTCATGAGATACCTATCTGCACCAGCTTGTTTCCATATCTTGTATTCTTCAAATTTTCTTTCTCCTATACTCAACGTAATCGCAAGATTGAATTTTCTGATCTCAGTTATCAATTGAGTTACACGTTCTGTTGTATAGTAAGGGTCTTCACCCGATTGGAGTACGACGGTCTTTATACCCAATTTCGATATGAGTTCTGCTCTTTCTATTATACTCTCTAACGGCATGCGGTATCTTTCGATGTTGTTATTCCCTGCTCTCAAGCCACAGTAGAGGCAATTTTGTGTGCAGATGTTCGAGAATTCTATAATCGCACGTAGGTGTATCTCTTCTCCAACGTAACGTCTCCTAATTTCATCTGCAGTGCGAAAGATCTCCTCATCGTGTGTGTTTGTGCTGAGAAGGTACGTGAGGTAATCTAAATCTACATTTTGAATCCTCTCAACTTCTATCACAATACATCACCTCATGTCTTATCAAGCAATTGCTTGAAAGATACCATCAATTTATTTATCAATTCTCTCTCATCGTCGCGGGTGATTTCCCTTTCTGTAAAGAGTACGTAATTCTCATCTTCGTAAGAAATGAACGCCTCAGAATAATTCTCTGAACCTGCACGGGCAATGCAAGACATCCGCTTACCGACTTTTCTACAAATCCACACTTTTGTATCCAAATTATCTGCGTAAGGTTTCAAAAAATCGCTTAATTTTTCAAAATCTGACGTCTCTCTCACCGCGATCTATCCTTCCTAAGAATTCTGTAACTTTATCTTTGTTGTTGACTCGTTGCAACTCTTCAGCAATGAGTGCATTGCCAAGCTCCTTCGTTTCTTCAGATGCGTAATCGTTGAGATATTCTCTAAGTGTGAACAGTGCATTCGGTGTACAAAATCTTTTTACAAATCCTGGTATCGCAAACTCCATGAAGTGCTCGCCCGTACGTCCTGCCCTGTAACATGCCGTACAGAATGAGGGAATGTAACCTTCCTTGATTAGGTCTTGGATGATTTCTTCCAAGCTGCGGTTATCACCAAGTACGAATTGACTTCTTTTGATCTTCTCTGGGTCTTCCTGAGAGTATGAACCGATGCCAATACTTGAGCCTCCATCTATTTGCGATATTCCCATTTTCAGTACTTCTCTTCTCAACTCTGCCGGTTCCCTTGCTGTCAGTATCATACCCGTATAAGGTACAGCAAGCCTGATGATTGCAACCATCTTCTTGAACTCATCATCACTCACCTTGTACGGAGGATTTTCCGTGATGTCACTACCAACTGCCGGTTCAATCCTTGGGAACGAAATCGTGTGCGGACCAACACCAAATCGTTGCTCAAGGTGAATAGTGTGATACAAAAGTCCCATCACTTCGTATTTCCAGTCGTACAGACCAAACAATGCACCGATACCAAGGTCATCTATACCGCCGAGCATAGCTCTATCAAGTCCATACAATCTCCAGGCATAGTTCGACTTTGGCCCTCTTGGATGCAGCTTCTTATACGTCGGGTAGTGATACGTCTCTTGGAATATTTGGTAGGTGCCTATTCCCGCATCATGTATGATTTTATAACCTTCTATTGTCTGAGGTGCGGCGTTCACATTTACTCTTCTGATCTCACCGTGTCCGATTTTCGTATTGTATATGACATTGATCGTCTCCGCTATATATTCTGGACTGTAACGTGGATGTTCACCGTAGACAACTATTAGCCTCTTGTGCCCCTTGGAGACCAAAGCCTTTACTTCATTTTGCAATTCCTCCATCGTGAGTGTCTTTCTGTATATTTCTGGATTTGAAGACCTAAAACCACAATACACACAATCATTTATACAGTCGTTCCCAATGTACAGTGGTGCAAAGAGGACGATCCTGTTCCCATAGATACGTTCTTTCAATGTCCTAGCTGCCTGAAATATCTCTTCTAACAACTCCTTATCTTCCACGTTGAGCAACGTTGCAACTTCAATTGGTTCAAGCCTATTCTTATTCAGCGACTTTTCCAAAATCTCCCTCACATATGCAGGGTCTGGGTTCTTAGTCTGTTCAAGTAATGTATTTATGACATCATCAGGTATAAACGTCTTTTCCGTATCAAGTTCTTTTGTAAATGTAAACATAAACATCCTCCTCTCGCATATAAGCAAATTTTTGTTATTCACTAACCTGTAGAATTGTGCACTACTTTACCGCAATACTCTTAACCTTTACACCGCCGAGCTTACCGAGCTTTCCCGTAAATGCGCCAAAATTATCGTTAGTCGTTTTCACAATCAAGAACACCACTGCGATGTTCTCATCTGGAACTGGATAACCTACTCTCAGCCTTATTATGTTTGAATAGACATGAAGAAGTTCATTGACCTTCGAGTAAGCATTCTCTCTGTCGACTATGATAATATCTACCGTGTAATAACGCTCAACATCCTCTCTACCCTCTTCCATTCCAACCACCTCTTTTTTCTCACACGCAAATTGTATAAAAGAAAAACCCCTTTCCAACCAAGGAAAGGGGCAATTTATCTCCGTCAAACAAAGCATGATATCTATGGCAAAAATGCCAATAAACAATTATCACGCTCTACGCTCCTTTTCCTTGGTGTCAGACCAATTCCTCCACCTCAGAAAATGTAAAAGAAATTATTCACATGTCGAGTATATTTTACCACATGTCTGAGATCACTACAAAGTGCCAAAAATGGCAAATATCAGCGAATGTATGCATATATTAACGAGCAATACCATTTTGGCATCCATTTTGCACTATTTTTCACAAGTTAAAATGATATTCTAAATAACAAAAATGCCCCGGAATAACCGGGGCACTATCGCGCATGCAACGTATTGTAGCTATAATGCTTAAGCCAAGGTGGTGGTTTTGAATTGCTTACCTCTGCTTACGCCTCAATATTACTTTACTGATTCTTCTGCCTTCTTTGCCTTTCTAACTGCCTTTGATCTGTCCGTGTAGTGTGTATGGAGCAGATGGTGTGCCTTGTGGCTATTTGGTTTTTCTAAGAATTCATTGTACAACTTTATTATATCTGGGTTCTCATGGGATCTTCTAAGCACGCTCATCTCATCTATAGAGTATATTGCAGCTGATCTCTTCTTGAGAATATCTGCGTCGAGATTCTTAGGCTGTCCACCGCCACCAATACATCCACCGTAGCAGGCCATTATTTCGACGAAGTCATAGTAGCGTTTTCCTTCTTTTATATCACTAAGTAATCTCTTAACGTTTGCCATTCCGTGCGCAACTGCTATCTTTATCTTCTTACCTTTCAAATCAATTTCAGCTTCTCTAACACCCTCAAGTCCTCTAACTTGATCAAACTCAAGCTTTGGAAGTTTCTCACCTGTTACAACTTCGTATGCAGTTCTCAATGCAGCTTCCATGACACCACCTGTGACACCAAAAATCGCTCCAGCACCAGTTGATGTACCAAGCGGATTGTCGTATTCCTCTTCCGGCAAATTGACAAATGGTATATTCTTGAATCTTGCCATCTTGCCAAGTTCTCTCGTTGTCACAACGTAATCTGTAACTTTGATACCGTCGACAAGCTGCTGAGGCCTTGTTATTTCATCTTTCTTTGCTGTACATGGCATGACTGATACCATCACTATATCTTCGGGCTTGACACCTATTTTCTCTGCAAAGTATGTCTTTACAACACTGCTCATCATCTGTTGAGGAGATTTTGCTGTAGAGAGATTATCCTTAAATTCCGGCCATTCTTTTTCCATCTCATTGACCCATCCAGGGCAGCAACTCGTGAACATCGGGAACTTTCCACCATTTTGGAGCCTATCGATGAGCTCGTAACCCTCTTCCATGATCGTAAGGTCTGCCGCAAAATTCGTATCAAACACATAATCGAATCCAAGCCTTCTGAGTGCCGCAACCATCTTTCCAGTGCTGACGCTACCCGGTTCCATGCCAAATTCCTCACCGATTGCAACCCTTACAGAAGGTGCAGTCTGTGCGACGTAGACCTTTCCAGGTTCTTTCTTATCGAGCATCTTAAGTACCTTTTTCCAATCAGGTGCCTCATATATAGCACCCACTGGACACAGATAAGAACACTGGCCACAACTGATACAATTTGTCTCGTACACAGGAATTCCGAACTCCGTTTCAGGTAATGACTCGTATCCTCTATCAACCATTGAGTATATATTCATACCTTGGATCTCACTACAAACTCTCACACATCTTTGGCATTTAATGCACTTATCAAGTTCTCTGTTGATAGACGGACTGCTGGTATCTATCTCCTTATCGAGATCAACGTTCACACCAAAGATTGGTTTAACATCGTATATGTGTATCAATTTCTGAAGCTCACATCTTCCATCGGCCTCACAGTACATACACTCGTGAGGATGATTTGCCATTATGAGTGAAAGATTGAACTTGACAGCACTTTCTACCCTTTCTGTGTTCGTCCTTATCTTCATCCCATCTGTAACCTTTGACGTACAAGCTGGTTGAAGAGTCCTCATTCCCTCGATCTCGATAACACAAATTCTGCAAGCCCCGATTGGCTGGAGTTCAGGATGATGACAAAGCGTAGGAATCTTGATCCCATTCTCCCATGCGGCTTCCAAAACTGTTTTGCCCTCTGCTACTTCGTAAGGCTTATCGTTGATGTAGATAGTTACCATCGGCCACCCACCTCCAAAGTTTAGAAAAATAATGCGATTGATTTATCCAACTGCTATTTTTTATTGTATCACATCGGCAAAAATTTCACAAGCAGAGATTAGAAAACTCTGAAGATTTTTACAAGCGAATACGATTGAAAACTACCCAATTTATCCTAATTCGTACGTATAAGGGATTAATCATCGACAGAACTCGCATAAGGATCTTAAAATTATGTTCCCGAATGAGTGTGAACGGTGATGTGTATGATTTACATGGTATGGCTTTGACATGCATCGATTCATCTTTTAACGACAAATGATATGTGGTTGTTATCGTGAATGTATAATTCTGCTTCATTGTTATTAGGTCTGTTAAATGTTCTTAAATGATTCCTATAATGAATCTGAGCCTTTACAATCATTTCAGTGCTTCTTTTAGTTGTTCAAGGGTTATATCCAGCAAATTCTCGCCGATGTAGTCTATTGTCTTCTCATCGGCTTTTTGTATCTTTTCTTTTAGTTCTTTGGTAAATCTTCTGCCAAATTTCTTGCTCAGATTCTTTAGCACGAATTCTATTTTACCTTCCAGTCTGCCTTCCAGTCTACCTTCCAGTCTGCCTTCCAGTCTACCTTTAGCCTCGCCCTCGCTTCTCAACTTTTCAGCTACTGACATAATCGCCTCACTCCTTCCTGAAAGTATTTCTTTTCCTTCCTTTTCTATTATCTCAATGCTCACATCTTCTCTAACCGATAATATGTACCTTATCGATGCATCTATAAATCTCTCGAATTTCTCTTCTGGAAAATCTTTTATCTCTTTGAATATCTCCCTCAACCATTCACGAAACTTCTCGTTGTCTGATATCACCACTACTCGCATCACTTCGAGTACTGCTTTCGTTAGTGCCATCCCTGCTATACCCATCTGTGCTGATGGTGATAGGTCGTATACCTCGTATTCGTAAGTCGGTATGTACTTCTTCATCTCTTCTGGTAATTCGTCTATCCCTTTATCAATTTCATCAACTTGGTTTGTACGTTCCATTTGCTCTCCCCATGGTATATCACCATCGGTATCACTATCGGCAATCTGTTGGTTTTCCTATCGTATTTCTCTTCCCATATCCTCACTATGTATTTCAACAGTTGCAAGATTACTAATGGGTCTTGATAGCTTTTGTGTTCGAATAGAAAGTAGATGTATCCATCTTCACCATTTATCTTTGTCTTGTAAAGCATGTCTGTGAAGCTTTCTTTGAATTGCTCGTCTATATAGCTGTTGTTCTCTTTAGTCAAGTATTTCAAGTCAACAACTTTGGCAATCTCAGTTGGGAGATAGTTTTGCAAGAAATCTTGAGCTACCTCGACATCACCAAACATGAATTTGAAGAAGGCATCGTGTGGGTTGGTTATATCACTCATATTGACCTCCAAATCGCATCACATTTTGGACCAATTCAATTATACCACATACAAGGGAGAAATGATGAGAACAATTTAAACGATAGGGATATGCTCAATCAACACCATATTTCGATAACGCATAATTATGAACATGATTTCATATATACTGGCTGGTATATGGTATAATAAATCGAAGATTTGTTAGAAAGGGATGGTAAAATTGGCAGATGCTCTATTCTTGAAAGAAGATTCGCTTGAACGCTTGAAACAGTGCAAATTATTCATCTTGGATATAGATGGCACATTCTACTTAAGTGGTAAACCATTTGATGGATCTAAGAGATTCGTTGACACACTTGAATCTCAGGGCAAGAAATTGGTATTTCTTACCAACAATTCTAACAGGACAATTGAAAGTTACATCGAAGAATTTGCCAAATTTGGTTTCAATCTTTCAAAAGATCAGATTCTCACCGCTGGTGTTGCAACTGCACAATATTTGTTCGAAGAGTTTGGACCCAAGCGAGTGTACGTAGTAGGGACTGATGATATAAAAAAAGAATTTGAAAGGGCAGGCCTTATTGTAGTGGAAGATGATCCCGAAGTCGTTGTAGTTACGTTCGATAAGACACTAACATACGAAAAGTTGAAAAAGGCTTCACTATACATTTCTAAAGGTGCAATTTTCGTTGTGAGCAACCCTGATCTAAACTGCCCATCTGCGGATGGTCCACTCCCCGATGCAGGTGCAATCGCTTCAGCTATCAGGAAGGCCACAGGAAGATATCCAAACATCACATTTGGAAAACCCGAGCCACGATTGATAGAGATCATCATGAAGCACAACAACGTAAAACCTTCAGAGACGTGCATGATAGGTGATCGACTATACACAGACATATTGGCAGGTATACAAGCAGGGACATTGACTGTTCTTGTCTTGACTGGAGAAGCCACGAAAGAAGAAGCTATGAAAAGTCCACTAAAACCTGGGATAGTAGCACAGGACATAGGTGTCATAGCAGACCTTTTGAAAGAATAGCCTTTGCTCAAATGACGACTAGGAGAATGATTGAATGATAAAATATGTGCTCAGAGGCAAGCCAACTGAGAAATTGGTAGAACTAGCACAAAGTGGATTGCCAGAAGCGATGGACCTCTTAGTTGAAAAATTCAACCCGATGGTTGTGAAGATAGCTTCACAGTTTTATGCACCGTGGGCAGAATTCGACGATATCGTTCAAAACGGACTCATAGGCTTGATAAAAGCAGTGTTTTACTACGAATCTGGGAAGAGCTCGTTCACGACATTCGCGTGGCGAAGCATCGAATCTGAAATAAAGACATTCATAACTTATCAAAACAGAAAAAAGAACAAAATGCTCTCCGACTCCACAAGCATGGACTCGGTTTTCGACGACGAAGAGGATGAGCAGATCGATTACTTCGTACCAGACGAAGATGTGAACACTAACGTTGTTAGAAAGACGATATTGAGCATAGTCCACGAAGAGATATTGGAAAACCTTAAAGAGGATGAAATCCAGATATTTGAACTCTGGCTCGATGGTTACAGTTACAAAGAAATAGAAGAAAAAGTTAGCGTCAATTTCAAAAGAGTGGACAACACTGTGCAGAAAGTAAAGAAGATAGTCAGAAGCAAGATAAGTGCCTCAATAATGCCATTTTTGGAGGGATGAATTCTTGAAACCGGACTTGAACGTAAAATCTGTAAGTGACATAGATTTCGAAAAGTTGTTAAAAATAGGTAAGAGAGTATTCTTATTCGATTTTGACAACACAATCGGAGTTTGGAAATCGCAAGTCATCCCGGAAAATATTCTCAATATATTTGAATACCTAAAATCAAACGGTGCGCAGGTCTTCATAATTACCAACGGTAAACGACGCGACATGCACAGCAAAACTGATGCGCGCATAATCTGGCGTTCACTAAAACCACTCACGTTCAAGGTCAAGAAGAATATAGGCAATCACCTCAAAGATAAGAGCAAAGTAGTAGTTATAGGCGACCAGATTTTCACAGATATACTATTTGGCAAACTTCTCAAAGCATACACAATCAAAGTTGAACCAATCGATACAAGCAAAGAATTCATCTCAACGAAATTCCTACGAATGATTGAAAAGGTATTCAATTTAAAATAGAACGGAATTGCTCAACGGAAGTTCAGAAGGAGGCGGGGAATGAAAAAGTTACTTGCCATACTGTCGGTTCTTTTGTTATTCTCGACAGTTCTTGGCGATGCAACTGACACGCGTATTTCAAGTATAAGGCCACAACACGACAGTGGATTCTTCGTAGAATTCTCGTCAATCGGGTACTCTTTCGAGAATAACGAAATCACTTCCCAACCACTCTTTGATATACTGGGTCAATTTAATTTAGGATTTAAGCACTATTTTACAAAAAATACGGTATTTAGCGCACAAGGTTTCTTCGTAGACGCGCAATTTGTTCCAACTGTCTATGGAGGAGCAGAGAGAACGGATCCCGGAATTTTTGTTCTTCTTGGTAGAACTTATCTTCATGGAGATTATCCAATTTATAATCTATCGGTAAAACCACATATCGAGGTGCTAAGCGGCGGTGCTATCATAGATGATGGATATGCAATAGGTAGCTTAAGCAAGAGTGCAATAACCGTCGCATTTTCTGTTAATACGAACATCGAGATATTTTCTCGAGTGGAGAGTGGTTTACTGATAGATGTGCTGCACAGCTCAACCGATACCTCGGTTCAAGAGGCGATAAATCAAGCTCGTCGAGACATGGCTTATGTAGTTGCAAACGTTGGGCTTACGTGGTATTACGACAGCTATTCAGGCATAGAAGTAGGTTACAGGTTTTTCTTGTTGAACAGAGATAGTCCGTTTACATATTTTCAAGGCCTTTCTTACACAGATTACGCCTTCAATTACTTAAAGCTCTTGAATGACAGTCTGCCGCCTGAAGAAAAGATTATCATACCATTCATTACGACGGACTATTATATAAGCTTTTCTGTTAAGTTTTAGGCTAATCTTCCACACAATCAGCAAATCCACACTTTTAAGATTTTGAGTGTGATTTGCTATATCAAAAGCTCCATTCTTTGGGAGGATTATCATGAACGCGAAGTCTCATCTTAGGTTCGTAATGCTATTACTTCTTGGCCTCTGTTCAGTATCTCTTGGTGATTCTACACCTGAGAAATACACAGGACATATCGATGCGACAATCACAGTTGATGGCATTGAGAGAACGTATTGTATGTACGTTCCAGACATTCCTGCCATACACAGCAAAGAACCATTACCGCTGCTCATAGCACTTCACGGTGCTGGTGGTACTGCAAAAGGGATGGAAGAGAATGTCACGCTTGGAAGATTTGATGAATTGGCATACACGGAAGGTTTCATAGTTGTATACCCAGAGGGTGTGCAAAAACAATGGAACGATGGCAAAAACGATACAAGCTCAGCAAAGAACGGTGTGGATGATGTTCATTTCATATCGACACTAATCGACATCATATCTCAGCAGTACAACATCGACACAAAAAGAATATATGTCACCGGTCTATCGAACGGTGGTATGATGGCCTTTCGACTTGCGTGCGAATTATCCGATCGAATAGCTGCTATAGCCGCCGTTGCTGCACTGATGCCAGAAAACCTTGCTTCGACTATTCCAAACGACAAAGTCTCAGTACTCTTAATCCACGGAACAGATGACCCATTAGTACCTTGGGATGGTGGAAATGTTCATCTCTTTGCCATAGAAGGCGGAAGAGTGCTATCTGTTACTCAGACTATAGAATTTTGGGTAAGACGCGACGAATGCACACTGCAAATATCGAAAACCTATCTATCAGACATCGACGAAACAGATGAAACATGTGTGTGGAAGGAAGAATACGCAAACGCACAAGATGGTGCAAGAGTAGTACTTTACGGTATCGATGGTGGCGGACATTCATGGCCTAGTGGAATAGTCAACCTTCCTCAGTGGGTCATCGGCAAGACAAATAGCGATGTCAATGCATGCGACATCATATGGGGATTTTTCAAAGATGTAAAGAAGAAATGAGAAGAATATTCACAGTTCAAACCTATTGACGAGCCAGCCGATGAATTTGGTGAAGATAATATCGTACACGTAGAAAAAAGCCTGAGTACCAATTACAACCAAGGCAAAATACTTTATTACGACCTGATCAAAGATCAGAAATTTTGATATAAGGTATACAGCCAATAGAGACAGATCAAAATAGAGAAACTTAAAGACCCAGTGTAATTTTGTCTTACTCTCAATTAGCGCCTTAATTACGGGATAGAACGACATTGGCACAAAGAGGAGTGCATACACCTTATCCGGAATTAGCAAGAACGCAAGTAAATCCGTCGCAAACGCAACTAAGATACCTGTTGAAATATTTGAGACTATCACAGGGATTGCAAGCATATAAGTTGCGATCGCTAAGAACGTGACCCTAGCTCTGATCAGAAGACCTATGTACAATGAGACTATAACAAGTGCTGCAACCATGCCACTGTACGCAATTCTCTTAGCCCGGTCCACATTATCCCCTTCCAATCATTCTCCAATCATTCTCAAAAGCACGAAATGAAATCGCTACCAAAGCATTCGCAACATGCATCAGTACAAGCCAAACATGCACACGTAGTACAACAATCACCGCAGAAATTGCTGTCTGCTGAACCTTGTGGCACATTGTAATATCTCCTATTCGCAGCCTTGTAATGATTGTTAAGTTGATAAAGTGCCTCTTTGTATTCTTGATTGGAAGGATCCATATCTGCGGCCTTTTGTATATAACCGTATCCATCCGAATAGTTGCCTTTATTTATTAAGACAACTCCCATGAGAAAATACCATTCCGCATTTCTCGTTCCCATTCTATTGAGATCCTGCTCAGCTACCGCAAAATTCTGACTATTGATATATCCCCTTATCCTCTGAAAATCAGGGTCATATCCGGCATAACTATTTGAAGAATTGCTGTAATTACCATCTTCAGAACTACTGCTCTGCCCTTTTCCATAGTTTTCCATTATGTACTCGTATGCCTCATTAATCTCAGCCAATTTCTCATCTGCGAGATTTTTTAAAGGATTGTCCTGATATCTATCTGGATGGTACTTCTTGACAAGCTCCTTATATGCTTTCTTTATATCTTCTATCGATGCGTTCCTGTCTACACCTAATACCTTGTACGGATCTTTCGTCAACTTTCTCACCTCTCAAAAGCTTTTCAGTTTTATCCGCAAGAGACAAATATATGATATTGTCCAATATGCCCTTATTCTTTTTGACATCCAAGAGTTCGTACGCCTTAGTTATGTTCTCAAGATAACTGTACAACATGAACCTCACATTATCCGAGACCTCTTCCTTAAATCGTGCAATATCTCTGCCAGAGTATTCAAACGCATACTTTATCGGATTATACTTATCTTTCTTGACGTCGTCTACCAAATCATCGAATGCATCGACTACGTATATCCATCTTCCCAAATTATATCCTATGAACCTTAAAATTTCACCAGATTTTCCATCCAATATATTGAAAATCTCCTCTGTAACCTTTCCAAACAAATGGCTCATCTTGTCTATATCACCGGAACGTTCACGTTCCAATGACGATATCTCTGCCAGATTTTTATCGATGATATCTATCTTCTCTTTAAATTGCTCGACATTTCTCAGTTTCAAAATCTTTGAAGCTAACAGTGAAAACACATTTCCATCATCATTGTAATCATCAATTAGCTTTCTATTGTTCAGAACCACGTTCATGGCGGCGGCGTATTCCACGTACGGATTTTCAAAATAACTCACCCTTCTCATGTTGTAAACACAAAACCGCTTTTTTGGCACATTCGAACCATACTCAATAGAAGACAAAAATAGTGCCAAAAAGGTCAAATCATAGTTCAGCACATATTTTGAAGGATAATTCAATTTTCCCAAGGCAGTACAGACACCGCAATAATAACCTCTAAAAACATCATACTCCTTTATCTTCAACTCTGGCTTCAAAGGAGTTACATAACCAAATATACAACCACGTCCTTTCATGTCTTTTATTAACCTATTTCACATTTCTCTCAATTACACTAATTTCATCATCAGTCAACTCGTACAAACGATACACCAATTGATCAATCTCACGTTCGTATCGTGATGTATCTTTAAGTACATCTTGTTTTTTGATAGATATGAGCGTATCCACCAAATCTTCTATTTGTCTCACAACCATCTCATTCTCCGATGTTACTATCGGAATTGGCATTATCTCAACATATTGGTTCGATAATCTAAGACCGGTGAAGCCATATTGATGCACAATTTTTCTTGCATAAAACAAGATAGTGCTTGAATTTAGAACTGCCATGATATACTTCATATTTTGCTGCGATACGAAAAAGGCCATGCTATCGAGCACATACACTCCTTCATCAACCAGACAGAACTTAGGTTGCTGTGTAATCCTTTGCCATGCCACTTTTTCCTTTTCGATTTCTGAATAATAAGTACAATTACGCAACTCCCACCAATAATCTCCTTTATTGTACCGCTCTTTTGCCTTGTTTTCAAATGGCTTTAGATACCTCATTAAAGATGGAATCTCGTGTTCGATGAATATTTCAGGTTTCTCACCCTTTCTATTCTTGTCAGTCCAACCTGCAGGGATAACGATCGCCCAAGTGCCTGTCCACTTGCAATAGTACTTATCAACATCCCTACCTTGCAAAATAGGCTTGAGAAATCTCTCAGTCATGTTGCGTTCCGTTTCACCCCTACAGCCATTCAAAATGTCATTGCGCGTTGCACTGTCTATGATAAACGCATCGTTGAGCCCGGTTATAATCCCGAGATATGTCCTAACAGACCAATCTTTCAACGGCCGTCCATTATGTTCTATCTTCTCTTTCAGTCTGTGTTCTGCATCATCACCGATGAACCAAGTGTCATTACCCAACTTATTAAGAACCACTCCATCATTTCTCAATATCTCAGCGATATCGATGCGGTCTTTTCTTCCATCGACAATTGTCACTGCCTTTGTACGATATTCATTTTCCGATTTTTGTACAACGATGATACACGTATCAACAGCGGCACTCTCAAATGCCTTAGGTCCCAAATCTACAAGCACTTTCGGGTTATACCGTGCAAGAAAACCACGTAACTTTTCACCGTAGCCTGCCCTCATCCACTTATTTGAAGTAATATATACCAAATGACCGTTATCTTTGAGTATCTTCATCCCACGTTCAAAAAACAAGCAGTATATATCGCCTGTCCTATCGAATAGCTCGTATCCTTCGTTCTTGTAAAGATCAGCGTACTTCAACCTTCCGTCAATTGGCTTTTGCAACTGGATGTAAGGTGGATTGCCAATCACAATATCGAACCCGCCCTTTTGATGAAAAACCTCCGAGAAGTACACTTCAAAATCGAACTCCCTACGTCCATTAGTAATCTCATATATCAGCCTTTCAATCTCTGTTCTGTATTCCTGCTTTTTAGACAAATCTATTTCGTTGAAATACAAATACTTCAATCCCTCAAGTTCTTTGAATAGTCCCATGTTAAACAAGTTCTTCTCGACATTCAACAGTGCATCACCATGTACTATCTTGTAATCAAGATTTGGAAGCGGCTCTATTTTGTCAGTGCCGTCCTCGTCGACTATCATATAGAGCCAAGCCCTCAACTTACATATCTCAACTGCGCCCGGGTCTACGTCGACACCATATATCGAATTCTCTATAATATACCGTTTCAAATCGTATTGCCTGACATACTTTCTTGTATACATCGAAAGTAATTTTCTCAACCTTGTAATCTCGTGAATCATCCCTATAGGAAAGGCCCCAGATCCAACAGCAGGATCGCAAATCTTCACACCTGCAAGCAACTCATCGATCTTCTCAGCATTCTTAACTACGAATTCGGGAATTTCCGCCTTGTACGTAACATCTTCCCCTGCCCCTTCAATCAACTCAATTAGTGCTCTATCTTTTTCATTAGCCATTTGGATGAATTCTCCACGTCTAACGAATGTTTCGATTGCTTCTCTCAGACCTTCCATATTTGGTAAGCGCCTAGACAACTCTGACTCAAGATAACTTATCAAACTCTCTTGGCACATGTAATGCACAATATCTCTACTCGTATAATACACGCCATATTCCTTGTTAAAATCCCGTTCTCTTTTCAATTTCAGCATCCTCACGTATTCATCAAAATTCTCTTGCCTAATTGCATTGAGCTTTTCATATATCTTCCCGAGCAATTCAGGATCCAGTGCAACCTCTTTTTCAAATTGCTCTTCCTCGTTGACCGTGAAGGCATAATTATCGAACACATCCAATATCCCATTCTTACCATCACTAGAAAACAACTCATTCGGCAATAAAATCTCCGTATGTAACCAATCATAGCCGTTTATTGGATCGAAGAGTCCACCATTGAGAAATGGAATCTTGCAACCAAATCTACCGTAGTAATCATCTTCCGAACGTCTATCCGTTCTGAGAGCTTCATAGAAAAAAGGCTCAAGAACATCGTTATAGAAATTTACGTAATCGCAGAACTTTCGCTCATACAACTGCCTCAGAAAATCCTTTGGTCCACTTCCCCAACGTTCACCCCTTTTAACGCCAAACCAGCCCTTCTTCTGCAAGAAATACAAAAACGTAATCTGGCCAAGCAACTTCTTGGCGAAATCTACAGTCGTTATGCCTTTCCTTGCGAATTCATCCCTCACATATTCGTCACTCTCAACAATCCTATCCAGTTCAATCTTTGTTCGTATGAAAAGGTCCCTATACTCATCGAAAAATCCCTTTGCCATCTTCTCAACATTGAACGCCTCTTTCAAATCAGCGAGTGTCAATCTTCTACTCTCATCTTTCAACAATGGCAATATCCTATTTTGCACCGCATTGTTATGCTCATTTGCACCGACGAGGAACGACCAACGAATTGCAGGTACAATTCTTCCACCCTCATCATCCTTATCGAAGTTGCGACTTGGCATAACAAACGAAAAGTGCCAATCGTCCATGCATTTAGGCACAAAGGCAGCAACCACCCCATCTCTTAACAACTCGCCACCATATCTTCCCGCCAGATAACACCCAATGAAATTACGTTCCATCGTCCTCGAGCGATCACTATCAATGCCCTCTCCATCTTGCAAATAGACGATTAGCACATCTACCTCAGTCTCATCACTCAATCTGCATCGTGCAACTACCTCGTATCTCGATATATACTGTTGAAAAGCAAGAGGCACATACGCCTCTTGCCAAGTACCTTTAGTTGTATTCTCTATCTCTTCTCTACTAAGTCTAAAAAGACGCATGACAAACTCTATGAACTTCTCCCTATCAAACCTCGAATCAAAGGTATCATCTATAAGAACCCTGGCCAACTCTTCATCCATTGAAATGGACTCCTCTCTGTGGGAGGTAAGAAGACCCTGGTCAGATCCGCAAAATAATCAAGTGCTTAGATCACTTTGATGGATAGTAAACCGACTGATCCAATTTCCTTAGTAAGAATGAAGTCAGACTTAGCAAATCAAGGCAATCTTGCTCGTTTATTTCTAATTTGTTAGCTGGCTCATGTGCTGTAGGATTTCTTCCTACTTTGATCAGACCAACTGATAAATTCTTCAAACCTTCCTGTATATCCCTTTCTGTTGTCGTCTCACATTTCGTTACCTTAAGAACTCCACCTTTGCATGACCAAACCTCTTCCATCAGGTTTACCCCGGTAATTGATTTCTTTGACTTCTCTTTTACCGCATGTTCGTAAATCTTTACTGCCTCAAATACGGCATGAAAGAAATCTCCCTGTAGGTAATAATCAAGACAGTTCTTAATAATCTCCTCATGGAATCCCATTGAATAGAACTTTTTAATTGGCTTGCTAATGGAAATGCCAGCATTTGCTTGTTCCAATATTTTTTCAACTTTCGGTATCTGCTTTTCACTGACCAAAAGGATCAAAAACTTCTTCAGTAGATCATCTCTTCGAACAGGGTCCATTTTCTGCTTACCAAGAGTCATAATCCACTCATAAATCCGCTTTGCACGCTTTGATGTAATAGCAGCTACCTCTGGAAAATCCTCTCGTTGAAAACTGAATACGGGCATTGCAGCTCTGTCAATTTCGTTTAATGAAGTGTCATACTTCAGTATGTCACCAATTCGAATAGCAATCATTTGATAATTTGGTCTATCACCCATTGTTACTCGCCTCCATTTCAAAGACATCTTGGAGAAACGAATTTCTCTTAATTTCATTATCATTAACGCTATTTCGAAGTTCAAATCCTGTGTTTCTTACATGGTTAATGCTTCCTAATTATTCGCCTTGTAAAATGCGGATTAATCTATCAATCTCAGCATAGCAGTTATCGAAATACTCTTCATCATTCTCTGTAGTATTTTTCGAATTGACGTCATCAAGTAATTTTTCCAACTTTCTTAATATCTCTTCTTTTCTTTCATCAATATGAGGAGGGTAGAACTTTTTAAACTCTTCAACTATTTCGGGCTTGTAATAAAACTTCGAGGATGTTTTTGGATTTCTCGGATCAAGCTGACGCTCATAGGCTAGCTTGTCCTTGTATCGGACTCGTAGGTATGTTTTGATTTTTTCAAAGCATGAATGCTTAATATTAGGAATCTGTTCTTTCACAGCCCTCCATAGTTGATTATAATCCAAAGTGAAACCTTCTCGAATATCATCTCGAAAGATAGTTCTGTTTTTGATTCCAACGATGTATCTATTTTGCTCATCCGTCAGTTCTTCTTGTTTTATAAACTTAATTGGTATTGCATCCCCACCCTCATGATTTTTGAGTTCGATCAAAACTAGTTTAAGCGCGTACTGGGATGAATCACGAATATCGTTCGAAAGAGAAGATCTAAATTGATTTATGAACTCAAAAACCTCACCAGCTGTACCCTTTTTCAATTGCGTTTGTATCGCATTGAGAACATTTTTCGAAGATCCGGCCAGTTGCAGAGAAAACGATAATAGATAACCTATGTTGTGCTTTTCTCCAAAATGTCCTACTAGAAAATCGTTGAAATTTAGGAGGCAAGCCTGACATTCACCATAGACATTAAGGTCTAGATACTCCGATTGTGGCACGTTTCTGTGCACTATGCGATTACGAAGAGATATTACGAATTCTAGATTTTTTCTAACTGGATTAGACTTATCATCTTTATAAAATTCTTTCAAGCATGTCGATAATTCCCACCATTTATATTCCTTAAATTCTTGACCGTTTACATGTTCAACTATCTTCTCGTAACGTACTCTCTTCATACCTGCAGACTTCTTTGCATAGTAAGGTTTGATTGAGTTCTTAATAAAATATGCGTGGAACAAGCTTGTCCATGCAATGCACATTATCGTTATAAAACCCTCGGTTCTAAAAAACGTACCAGGCTTGTTGTATAATTCGATAGCTAGCATTGCTGAATCAATTGACTTTTTGAGTAACTGCTTTACTATACTTTTCTCTCTCCCCATATAGATCACTCTTCTGAAGAATGAACGATGCTTGCGAGTATCACAAGATGTAGAATATTTAGAAAGTCGATCAACGATCTTTCGTACTCTACTCAGCCGTCTACTTTACCTCTTTCGATTATTTCTATCTCCTCATCAGTCAATTCATAAAGCTTGTAAACTAACTGATCTATTTCACGTTCGTAAGCACTCGTATCCTCTTGCGGATTTTGTTTCTTGATCGATATGATTTTGTCGACTAAGGATTCTATTTGTTTTACTAACGGCTCGTTCTGCCAAGTAAGTGGAGGAATTGGCATTATTTCAACATACTGGTTTGATAGTCTAAATCCCGTAAAACCATATTGATGTACTATTTTTTTGACGTAAAATAATATAACTTTTGAGTTCAAAACAGCCATCTGATATTTCATAGTTTTGTCAGAAACAAAGAATGCCATGCTATCAAGGATATAAACGCCTGGATCAACTAGGCAAAATGCCGGTTCTTGAGTTATTCTTTGCCAAGCTACTTTTTCCTTCTCAAACTCAGGGTAGTAAGTTGCAGCGCATCTTTGAAGAGCATACCATTCATACCTTATATTTGTTTCCTCTTTGTTCCGTTTTGATAGCTCATTCTTAAATTGTAAGAGATAGCCGTATATGCTTTGATATTGCTTCTTGAATTCCTCTTCAGCTTTGTGACTCGCACCTTGTATTGATATGTCATTATGAAGCGGGAAATGCCACGGAATAAAAATCACCCACAGCCCTGCCCATTCATAATAGTATCGTTCTATGTCTCTCCCGCGTAGGATTGGTTTTATAATTTCCTCCGTCCTCTTTCTTTCTTCCTCATCCCTGCAATTTCTAAGTATTTCCTCACGTTTTGCGCTGTCTATGATGAATGCTTCGTTAAGTCCAGTCAATACTCCACGATAAATTCTTACATCCCAATCCTTCAATGGCCTCCCAATTCGTTCGATTTTCTCTTTTAATCGCTGTTCAGCATCGCTGACAATGGACCATTCATTCTTTGTCAGATTCGTTAGCACAACGCCGTTTTCTTTCAGTTCTTGAGCTATGTTTAGATGATCTTTGTTATTTCCAGTGATAGTTACAGCTCTTGTTCTTTTCTCATTTGTTGCTCTTTGAATAATCACTATGCATGTGTCGACAGTTGCATTCTCAAAAACATCCGGTCCTAAGTCTATAAGCACTTTAGGATTGTATCGACTGAAGAATTCTCTTAACTTTTCACCGTAACCTGCCCTCATCCATTTGTTAGATGTGATGAAAGTTAGATGTCCTTTATCTTTCAGTATGTTCATCCCTCTTTCGTAGAAGAGACAATATATATCTCCCATCCTGTCAAATACTTCATACCCAAGATTCTTATACAAATCGGCATACTTATTGGTACTGTCTAAAGCCCTCTGCAATTGAATATAAGGCGGATTTGCGATTACTATATCAAATCCACCGTTTTGGTGAAAAACTTCATAAAAAGATATTTCTAAATCAAATTCCTTGTGTCCGTTAGTTACAAGATAAACTAATTCATCAATTTCTTTTCTAAGTTCATGCTTTCTTTCAGGATTGGTTTCACTAAAGTACTGATGTTTTAGCGCTTCGAGTCTAACAATCAAATTAGAATTGAATAGATTATGCTCTATAGTAAGCAGTGAATTTCCACAAAGTATTTTGTAGTCGAGATTTGGAAGTGGCTTTATATTGTAAAAGTCATCTTCGTCTACTATTAGAGAAAGCCAAAACCGCAATTTGCAAACTTCCACTGCACCTGCGTCTATATCAACTCCATAGAGTGAATTCTCTATTGTATGACGTTTCAGATCATACTGCGTGATATTATTACTAATGTATATTGATAGCAGGGTCCTCAATTTTACAATCTCATGCATCATACCTATTGGGAAAGCGCCGGAACCTACGGCAGGGTCACAAATCTTGACGTTTGCAAGAGTTTTATCAATTGTATCAGCATTTTGTCTTACGAATTCTGGAATTTGTGGTTCGTATTTCGTTTCTCTCTGCAGTCCATTCTCAATTGCTTGGAGCTTCTTGACTGAAGTTCTTTCCCATTCTTGGAGTGCTTCTGCATTGGTAACAAAGTCTTCAATGTTCTGTCTTAAATCCTGCTCATTTGGAAAGAGCACTGATAATTCCGTCTCAAGGTATTCTATCAAGGTTTGTTGGCACATGAAATGTACTATTTCTCTTGGCGTGTAGTAGACTCCGTATTCTTTGTTGAATTTTGATTCCTCTCCAGTTTTCAATGCTTTGAGGTATTCATCAAAATTATCATCTCTAATAGCGTTTAATTTTTCATATATCTTACCGAGCAATTCAGGGTCAAGGGCAACTTCTTTTTCTAATGGTTCTTCCTCGCTGACGGTAAAATTGTATCTATCGAAAACGTCCAATATTCCATCACCAATATCTCCTTCTTTGGTCCTGTTTTTATTTGAGAACAACTCGTTTGGCAGCAAGATTTCTGTATTTACCCAGTCATATTCGTTCATTGGATCGAACAATCCGCCGTTGAGAAATGGAATCTTGCAATCGAATCTACTGTAGTAGTGATCATATGCACTTCTGTCAGTTGTAAGAGCCTCATAAAACAATGGTTCGAGTATATCATTGTAGAAATTTCTGTAATCCCCAAATCTTCTTTCGTATAACTGCCTCATGAAGTTCTTCGGACCTGTTCCCCAAGGTTGACCTTTCTCAACACCAAACCAACCTTTCTTTTGCAAGAAGTACAAGAATGTGATTTGGCCAAGTAGTTTCTTTACAAAATCGACTGTGTGTATTTTCTTTTTCTCGAATTCTTCCTTCACCTTTTTGTCACTCTCAACGATTTTGTCAAGCTCAACCTTTGTTCTTATAAATAGGTCCCGGTATTTCTCAAAAAACTCTTTCGTTACTATCTCAACATCGAATGCATTTTGTAATTCATCAAGCGTTAGTCCTTTAGCTTCAGATGTGAGAAGTGGCAACATTCTACTCTGAATTGTATGGCTACGTTCGTTTTTACCTACCAAGAATGACCACCGTTTTGGGGGTGTTAGTTCTTCCTTAACCTTAACTCCTCTATCGGGTGTGGTTTCAAGAATGTAATTTGTTCTAACAAGAGAAAATCTCCAATCACTTGTGTCAGGCGATACAAACGCAACAAGTGCAGCATCTTTAATGCTGGTGCTTCCGTATTTTCCGGCAAGATAAGAGGCCACAAAATTGCGTTGTGCAGTCCTTGCTCGTTGCAGGTATTTTGTATCTTTTACGTACACGACAAGTATGTCTAACTTCTTACCATCTTCTGTTATGTATCTTGCGATCCTTTCATATTTTGATATGTATTCCTGAAAACTTTCCGGTATGTAGCTACCTTGCCACGGTCCCTTTCTTGTTCTTTCGATATCATCCGTGGTTAGTCTCAGAAGATTTACTATGAATGACAGGAATTTACTTCTATCAAATTCGGACTCAAAAGTTTCATGGATAATTCTTCTTGCAGCTTGTTCATCCATTACATTTTCCCTCCTGATTCCTTATGCTAAAGTTGTGTATAGTGATAACACTACTTCTCTTTTTCCTTTAGCTAAAGCAGTGCTGCTAGAATAATGGGGCTTAAAAAATTCATCAGGTATTTCTCTTTGCAAAACTGAAATTGCTTTAACCGGGTTTTCTAAATCCTTTCCCATCTTTTCAAGTTCTCTAACAACCTTGTCTATGGTAACTTTTGGTAGATCTCCGTTTTCGATTACATCTGTCAGTTTTTTTAGTTTTTCTTCTTGATCTTCTGTCAATTGTTTAGCATTGCTCAGTATGGCTTTGATCATCTTTATAAGTTTTTTGGCATTACCGCCGCTACCTTGTTGCGGAACAAAGTCTTCGATTATTGAATTGTAGAACGCTGTCTTGTTGACGTCGAGCAAATTATAGTATTCTTCTAGTGGCAATATGATTTTCGGCTCATTTTCGGAACATTCAAATATCTTTGCCGTTGTTAGAAAATCTATTTCCCTTGAATTGTTTCCACTCGACAAGAAAAATTTCATCAGCTTACCTCTTCTGAAGAATGTTATGAGTGAATTTTTTAGAAGTGTGTCGGCAATAAGTTTTGTTGGTTCTCCATTTATATTCCTACTTGAACGTGCTTTTTTTGGTAGACGTTTCACTTTTTCAAAAACTTCTGGATCATTGTCACGAACATTTTCAATCACTCTCAGGTATCGAAGTTCACTCTCTTCGATCTCCCCATTTTCTGTAAGCGTTTCTTTTGATATCAACTTGTTGAAGAGTTCGTGTGACG
>JGI12104J13512_1001031_pt1 | contig 22009 bp, 20 predicted proteins | sample TerdegcTABiofilm_FD_13512 | JGI IMG/M metagenome (IMG submission 13512)
GATTTATAACTAATAAAAAGGTATAATTTTAAATTATGAAAGGAGATATTATAAAAAAATTTTTAGTATTTTTGTTTTCTTTTATATTATTTCTTTCTTTTTTTACTCTTAACATTGTTAAAATAGATGCAAAGGAAGTTAAAATTTTAGATAATCCAAGACCCTCCTATTTCGAGGATGCAACCTATTATCTTGGGAAACTATATGGAATAAAAAATGATCCTGAAATATTAAAAGAATATGAAAATCTGTTTTCAGAAAAAGATACATTTTGTATTGTGCTAATGTATTATAATATATATACAAACAAAAGGATAAACTCTTATGATGTAAGTAAAAATGATTTTTTAAAGCATATTGAAATTTTAAAAAAGTATGGATTTGAAAACATTACCCTTAATGATCTCTACTATTTTGTGAAGTTTAACAAAAAAATACCAAAAAGAAGCGTAGTTTTTACATTTGATGATGGTTTTAAATCAGTTATGCTTGCATCAAATATTCTTAAAGAAAATGGATTTAGTGGTGTTACATCACTAATAACGGGATATATTGACTCGAGTTGGGAAGTTAATAAGGGTGAAATAAAAACACTTATATCAAATAAGTTTGAAATTTCTCTACACTCACATAAATTTCACAATTTTTATTTAGAACTTTTAAAAGAGAAAAATTATAAAAAAATTGAAGAAGATATTAAAACTTCAAAAAAGTATTTTAAGTATAATTTTAAAATAGAACCAATTGCATTTACCTATCCGTTAGGAGCATTTGATGATAAAATTGAAAATATTTTGGAAAATCTAAATTTCAAGTTAGGATTAGGACTTTGTAAAAATTTTGTTAATAAATATGGTGAAGATCCTTTATACATTTCAAGGATCGAAATTTCAGAGCGAAGAAAATATTCAGACCCAAAAAAATTTGAAAAACTAATAAAGATGATTACCAACTCAAACTAAATCTACGCTTTATATTTTTAAATAATTATGTCTATCAAGAGATACTTTTTCGAACCAATATTTTTATCTATTTTTTAGAAATTCAACCAACCTTGAAAAGTTTACTTTTATAATCATTATTTAAAAATATTTTTTACACTGTATTTCAAAGATTCAAAAATAATTCTGGGAATAATAAAAAAATTTACTTTTTTATCAATTTATGATAAATTTAAATAAGTTGTTTTGGAGGTAGAATGAAAAAGGTATCTCTTGATGAAATCCTCAATAAACCTTTAATTCCTGTTATGTGGAAATTAGGATGGCCTGTTATGGTTGCATCTATTCTTGAGTCGATTTATCATCTTGTTGATACATTCTGGCTTGGGCATTTACCAGCTGGAGAAAGTGGAAATGCTGTTGCAGGGCTTCAACTTGCTTTTCCAAGTATGTGGTTTTTAATTTCATTTGCTGCTGGTTTTTCAATGGCAGGTGTTGCTCTTGTTTCACAATTTACAGGTGCAAATGAAAATGAAAAAGCAAATTTTGCCGCATCCCAAGTTCTTTCAATTACAGTGATCTCAAGTATAATATTGGGAATTGTTGGTTCTTTATTTATACCTTTACTTATTAATGTATTAACAAATGTTAAAGAGTTAACAACTGTCGCAAATGCATATTTAAGAGTTATTTCTTTAGGATTTCCATTTATGTTCATTAACAGTGTATTTAGATCTATTATGATATCTTATGGCGATACTTTAACACCAATGTATGTGACTATTTTTACTAATATTATAAATATTTTCCTCGACCCACTTCTTATTTTTGGCATAGGTCCATTTCCAAAAATGGGAATTGTTGGAGCTGCTGTGGCTACAATTTTTTCAATGTTTATTGCCTCAATTTTTGCTATTTATTTTCTTACAAGTGGGAAAAAAGGAATACATGTAAGAACAAAATACCTCAAACCTGAAATAAATTGGATTAAAAAGATATTTAAAATTGGTTTACCAGCCGCAATTGGTAACAGTGCAGAGGCTTTTGGTTTTGTTGTTTTAACAGGAATTATTGGAAGATTAGATAATGCAAGAGTGGCGATTGCAGCATATGGTATTGGAGATAGAATACTATCATTTTCAAATGTTACAGTTGATGGACTTGGTGAAGGACTTACTACAATTATTGGGCAATCACTTGGTGCTAAGAAGGAAGATAGAGCAACTCATTCAGCCTATAGAGGGATGGCTTTTATGTTTTTACTTCTTTGTATAGAAACAACGATTATTGTCATATTTAGAAAAACTTTAGTTTCACTTTTTATTCCAAATGAGATGGATATAATTAACGAGGGTGCCAAATTTATACTATATTTTGCACCTGCAATACCGACATTTGGAGTGATAAGAGGCATTATGTCAGCTTTTCACGCTTCAGGTAACAACACTCCAAATATGATAATATCTTTCATAAGACTATGGGGTTTGAGGGTTCCATTAAGTTATATATTTGGTTTTGTTTTGAAGATGAATTCTACGGGTGTTTGGATTGGTATGACAATAAGTAACTTTATAACTATGTTAGTAGCAATATTATTTTTCTTAAAAGGTGCATGGAAGAGGAGAGTTATAGAAGATCATACTTTGAAAATTGAAGTGTAGATGAAAAAATTTATTGAAAATAATAGTTCTTACTTTTTAATTTTATCAGTTATATTAGGCATTTTATTTCCTTTTTTAAAATTTTTCACAAACTATATTACTTATTTATTGATGTTTATTTTGTTTATCACATTTTTAAAAGTTGATTTTAACTCTATCAAAATTTATTTGAAAAAACCTATTTTAATAATTTACATAATTTTTATAAATTCTTTTCTGACTCCAATCTTAATCTATTTAATATATAAAAGTTTTAATTTTGATTATATAACACTTAGTGCAATTATGTTGCTTGCTCTTGTTCCAACTGGTGTTGCTGCTTCTGCCATGACAGATTTATCAAATGGGAATACGCTTTTAGCTGTTTTGTTAACAATAATAACNCACATTTTAGCTCCATTTTTAATTCCATTGTTTTTCTTTTTATTCTTTAGAANGGTTGTAAAACTTGATTATTTACAAGTTTTCATAACAATTCTTANATTAATTTTTGTACCTCTTTTAATAGCTATTCCTTTTAAAAAGTTTTTTAAAAAANCAACAAATTTTTTTAGTAATAATAGTAAAATCATAACTTTAATTCTTGTGATGCTTTTGACATCTTCAATAGTTTCATTAAATTCAATTTATATAAGAGAAAATCCTTTAGAAGTTATAAAATATATTTTAATTCTTTATTCTGTTTTTCTTTTATTTCAAATCTTTAATTTCTTTTTTCCATTTTTCTTGGACTTACCAGATAGAATTGCAATCTCAAATTCAAAGACCTTCAACAATATTTCAATTGCTACTGTTTTATCTCTTCAATTTCTTGATCCAAAAACCAGTTTGATTGTAGCTTTAGGTCAGATACCATGGCCAACAATGTTAATTCCTTTGAATATAATATTATTTTTTATGATGAAAAATAAAAAAAATTTTAAGAAAAAGAATAAAAATAATATATAATTTAAAGTGGAGAGAATTAAAAATGAGTAATTTAATTTCTTACTTAATTCCAGGAATAATAATAACAGCAAGTTTCTCCTATTATGTTTTTTGTTAAGAAGAACTACTTTGTTGATTTTAGAACTACTGATACACCATCTGATCCAAAAGTTTGAGAGAAATCAAATAAGTTTGCAGGCTTAGTATTTTTAATTGCTGGTATTTTTTTAATCTTTTTCACCTTTATCTCTTATTTTTTAAGATTCAACTGGTGGTTCAAATATTATCTACTATTTTTTCTTAGCATCCTATTTATAGCTCTAACAATATGCATAATTTACTCAAAAAGAGTTTCAAAAGAGAGTAAAGCTACTTACAAACCTTTTACAATCCCTAATTTTCTTGTTATCATAACTTTAATAATCTCTATAATAATTACCATTAGTGGAATAATTATGATTTTCATTCCTCAGAATAGTTTCATTGGAATAAGAGTTGCAAAAAAATTATCTAACCCGATCTTATGGAAGAAAGTAAATACATTAGGAGGTATTGGATTTATAATAATTGGTTTAATCTTCTGATATATCTTTTATAGAATTCTTAAAATAATAGATAAAGAAAAGAAGGCAAAAAAATTTGTAAAAAATCTTACACTATATACTATAATAATTGTTATCTGGTGTCTTATTTCTCTTTGGTTCACAAATATATTTTAATTATTTTTAAAAATAAATCGAAGAGTTTCTATCAACTTATTTTTAAAACAATATAATCATTTTAAACCTCCCATTAAATTAATTTAGTTTACTTATACACTATTTTCACATTCACCAAAAAGTGAAATTAAGAATTATATCAACTTAAATTTAAAATTACAAAGATTTGTAAAGTAAATAAAAAATTGTGTTTAATTCTTTTAATTAATATTCTTGTTAAATTTGGTGAACAAAAAGATAGGCTATTTGCTCACTAAACTTTAAAAATTAATTCCTCTCTTGTGAAAAATACTAAATTAATAAAGGTGAAGTAATCTCTTTGCAACTATAAGTGAATATATCACTTTGCAATAACAACCTCTTGACAAATTGAAATAATATATTAAAATAGTGATTTTAATATTACAAATAAGGAGGGTCCCATGTTTAAGAGGTTGTATTTAACTATTTTAATTATGCTTTTATTTACAGGGTTAATCAGTTTTACTACAGGTTGTCAAACTAAAAAAGAGAATGTAGAAGTGATTAAAATCGGTGGAGTTGGTCCAGTATCTGGCGAGGCATCGACTTTTGGTATCTCAACAAGAAATGGTGAAAAACTGGCTGTTGAAGAATGGAATGCAAAGGGTGGAGTTTTAGGTAAAGAGATTGAATTAATCTTTGAGGATGACAAAGGCGAAGCAGCTGAAGCTGCAACTGTATGGACAGAGTTAATTGATCAGGAAAAAGTTGTTGCGATTGTAGGATCAGTAATGAGTAAATGTAGTCTTGCTGGTGCTCCAATAGCACAAGCAAAAGGTGTTCCTGTTGTTTCATCAGGTTCAACAAATCCAAGAGTTACAGAGTGTGGAGACTATATATTTAGAGTATGTTTTATTGATTCATTTCAAGGAAAAGTTGGAGCAAATTTTGCATTTAATGATTTAGGTGTAAGAAAGGTTGGTGCAATTTTTGATATTGGAAATGACTATACAAAAGGTCTTGCAGAATTTTTTAGAGATCAATTCATAAATCTTGGTGGAGAGGTTGTTGGTTTTGAATCACATCCTACTGGTGCAACAGATTTTAAAGCACAATTAACGAACTTAATTAAGTCTGGAGCAGAATTAATTTATATACCTGATTATTATAGTGACGCAGCATTGATAATGAAACAGGCAAGAGAATTAGGATTTAAAGGATATTTCTTAGGTAGTGATGGTTGGGATTCTCCAGATCTTGTAAAAATAGGTGGAGATGCAGTTGAAGGTGGTTTCTTTACAAACCACTTCTCTAAAGATGAACAAAGACCAGAGGTTCAGGAATTTGTAAAAAAATATAAAGAAAAATTTGGACAAGATCCAGATGCCTTAGCAAGTCTTGCATACGATGCTATGAATATAACTCTTACAGCTATTCAAAACGCTGGATCAACAGATGGTGCTAAGATTAAAGAAGCTTTGAAAAATATGGAGTTTAATGGTGTTACAGGTTTCATAACTTTTGATGAAAACAGAAATCCAATTAAATCAGTAGTAATACTTGAAATAAAGAATGGCCAACAAACATATAGGGCCACTGTGAATCCCTAAAATTTAATTTCCTTTTATATTTTGGGGAGGTATTTCCTCCCCATTTTAAAAGGAGTATTATGGAAAAAATATTTAATTTACAACAACTTATAAATGGAATACAACTTGGAAGTATCTATGCATTGATAGCATTAGGTTACACAATGGTTTATGGAATTGTTAGATTAATTAATTTCGCTCATGGCGATTTCTTTATGATTGGAGCATATGCAAGTTATTTTGTAATTATTTTTGGTACTTTAAGAGGATATCATATCCCTGTTATTTTAGTTTTTATAATAAGCATAGCAGCAGGTTCGATTGCTGCAGTTCTTGCAAATAAAATTGCATATAAACCTTTAAGATACAAACCGAGAATTTCTGCTTTGATAACAGCATTAGGTGTTTCAATGTTCATTGAATATTTATTTTCTGCATTACCATTTATAGGGCCATCATATAGAGCTTTTCCAAATGAACAGTTTATAAAATCAAAAATTTTCGAATTTGGGAATACAACTATTTCAAACTATATAATAATTGATGTTTTGGTAAGTGTTGGGCTTATGATTTTTTTAACTTATATAGTAAAATATACAAGAATCGGTATGGCTATGAGAGCTGTGTCTCAAGATAAAGACGCGGCAAAACTAATGGGAATTGACATTGAAAAAATAATTACAATAACATTTATCGTTGGTGGAGGATTAGCAGGAGCAGCTGGACTTTTAACTGGTGTTTCATACCCAAGGATTTTTCCTTATATGGGAGTTTTACCAGGTCTTAAGGCTTTTATTGCTGCTGTTTTAGGTGGAGTAGGAAATATTCCAGGAGCTATGTTNGGTAGCTATATTATGGGTATTTCTGANACATTTGCAACTTCATATAACTCACTTCTTGGNGAAGGTATTGCTTTTGCAATTTTGATTTTGGTTCTTCTTTTTAGACCTCAAGGTTTACTCGGTGAAACTGTCGCGGAAAAAGTATAGGAGGTTNNATGAGATTAAAAAGAGATATTAAATTTTTATTATACTGTTTGATATTTTATATTGTAATCTTTTCTCTTAACAGATATCAAATTATAATCAATGATTATATACTTAATATCATTAATCTTTCGCTTGTTTATGTTATTTTAACAGTCAGTTTAAATTTGATAAATGGTTTTACCGGACAATTTTCAATCGGCCATATGGGTTTTGCCGCAGTTGGTGCATATATTTCAGGAGTTTTAACAACAATTATCTGGAAAATTAATCCATCAAATCCCTTAAACTATTTTCTCTTTTTTATAGCATTAATCATAGGGAGTATTGCTTCAGGATTAATTGGATTCCTTCTTGGTTTACCAACCTTAAGATTAAGAGGAGATTATCTTGCAATAGTAACACTCGGTTTTGGCGAAATAATAAGAACTATCATAAATAACATTGAGTATGTAGGAGGTCCAAGAGGTCTTCTTGGAATTCCGAAATTTTCTAACTTTACAGTAATTTTTATAATAACAGTTATTTCAGTTCTTATTATAAAAAATATTGTTTTTTCAACTCATGGAAGAGCATTCAAATCTATAAGAGAAGATCAAGTAGCATCTGAACTTGTAGGAGTTAATACAACAAAATATAAAGTTTACGCTTTTACAATAGGTGCTTTTTTTGCTGGACTTGCTGGTGGACTTTTATGTCATCTTCTACAAATTGCTCATCCAACTCAATATGGTTTTTTAGGAACGATTTTTGTGCTTATTATGGTTTATGCAGGAGGTATGGGAAGTATAAGTGGTTCAATAATAGCTGCGTTTGGTTTGACATTTTTATCTGAAGGTTTAAGGTTTCTATTAAGATGGATAGACAATATTACACCAACTTTTACAGTGGGAATTGAATGGAGAATGGTTGTTTATTCAGCTCTTTTAATAATAATAATGCTTTATAGAAATGAGGGTCTTATGGGAAAAAGAGAATTTAAAATACTTGTGCCAGAAGAGGAAGAATAATAATGGAAACTGTTCTTTCTTTGCAAAATGTCACACACTATTTTGGTGGATTAAGAGCAGTTAACAATTTTAATATTGATTTGCCAGAAGGTGCACTATGGGGATTGATTGGACCCAATGGTGCTGGAAAAACAACAATTTTTAATCTTATCACAGGAGTATATAAACCAACAGAAGGAAAAATTTTATTTGAGGGAAAAGATATAACTGGTTTAAAATCGCACATTATTGTTGATAAAGGAATAGCAAGGACTTTTCACACATTATTGTTGATAAAGGAATAGCAAGGACTTTTCAAAATTTAAGAATATTCAATGAACTCACTGTTATCGACAATATTAGAGTTGCAAAACATTTTAAGGCTGACTATAAAATAACTGATTCAATATTAAGAACAAAAAAATTTTATAATGAAGAAAGAAGAATAAAAGAAGAGGCTTATAATTTATTAAAAATTTTTGGACTTCAAGGAAGAATGAATAACCTTGCAAAACATTTACCATATGGAGAATTAAGAAAACTTGAAATAGCAAGAGCTCTTGCAACAAAACCAAAATTGCTTCTTCTTGATGAACCTGCTGCTGGTATGAATCCAAGAGAAGTTGGGAGTTTAATGGAATTAATCCATTCAATAAGAGATATGTTTAATTTAACGATACTTCTTGTTGAACATCAGATGAGAGTTGTAATGGGAATTTGTGAAAGAATAAAAGTTATGGATTTTGGTGAGACAATTGCTGAAGGAAATCCAGATGAGATAAGAAGCGATAGAAAAGTAATTGAAGCATATTTAGGAAGCGATGGTGGAAGATGTTAGAAGTTGTTAATCTTGAAGTTAATTATGGAGCGATTAAAGCCTTAAAAAACATCTCTTTTAAAGTAAAATCTGGTCAAATTGTAACACTCATTGGAGCAAATGGAGCTGGTAAATCTACAACATTAAGAACCATAAGTGGATTAATTAAACCAAAAGATGGTCATATCTATTTTAAAGGACAGGAAATTACAAATTATGAAGCACATAAAATAGTTGAATTAGGAATATCACATGTTCCTGAAGGAAGAAAAATTTTCGAAACTTTAACTGTTATGGAAAATCTTGAACTTGCAGCTTGGACAATTAAAGATAAGAAAATTAGAAAAGAAAGATTTGAAAGAGTCTTTGATATATTTCCAAGACTTAAAGAGAGAAGAAAACAACTTGCGGGTACATTGTCAGGTGGTGAACAACAGATGCTTTCAGTAGCAAGAGCATTGACAACAGGTGGAGAATTAATGTTACTTGATGAACCATCGATGGGCCTTGCTCCTGTACTTGTTGATGAAATATTCCAAGTTTTATGTCAGATAAATCTACAGGGAATCACAATTCTTCTCGTTGAACAAAATGCTCGAAAGGCACTCGAAATTGCAAATTATGCTTATGTTCTTGAAGCTGGAACAATTGTTTTGCAAGGAGAAGCTAAAGAATTAAATGAAGATTCAAGAGTTAAAGAAGCTTATCTTGGAGGTTAATTTTTTAAAAAGAGAAATTTTCAAGAAAAAGCCCTTCGCCAATTTCATAGTAATCTAACAATTTCTCCTTATCAATCAATTTGACATTTATTTTACATTGTCTTTTACCATTTATTTCTAAGAAATCATTTAACTTCATTTTTATAGAAATCGTACCTTCTGCAAAATTATAAAATAGATTTTTTGTTTCAATTTCAGCAACTTTTTTATTTCCCAGGGAATCAATAATAGTTAAAAATAATTCTTTATCTTTATAATTAAATAGAGCCCATCTTATTTTCAAACTTAAAAAATATGAATCACCGATTTTCACTCCACCAACCCCATTAATAACAATTGACTCTTTCAAATATATATCATTTAAAATCTCTTCATATGGATAAATTGGATTTATAATATCTCTATATTTTTTAAAATGTTCTCTTACACCACCATAGAAATTTGAAAAAGTTGATAAATTTCTTACAATTTTTTCATAATAAAAATCTTTTTTTCCTATGATTCCATAAGTTGAATCAAAATTTATCCATTCACCATCAATAAAACATTCAACAAAAACATGGTCAACTGGATAACCAGAAGCATAAACAAGCCTTGATGGAATTCCAATAGATCTTATTAGTGATAGAAATAATATTGACCTTTCTGAGCAAACTCCTGATATCGATCCCTCTTTTTCATACCTATCTATATAATAATAATCTGGATAATCACCAAGATATGTAACATTTATTCCTTGTGAAAAAATATTCATAACAAAATTTAAAATATTTTTTGCAGTTTCAAAAGAATTTTCTTTCAATAAACTCTTTGCATAACTTTTTACTTTTGGTAGATATGGATGAACTCCTCCATTTTTTATCAGTTCATCTGTTGCAATACCATATTCGTAATTATATCCAGTTATGTATGGTATATATTCAAATGGGTATTCATCAAAAAAACATTCTTTTGTTGTACCTAAAACAATCTTGAGATGGTATGTTTTAAAAAGATGTTTGAACGATAGATAACCTATGCCAGTTCCCTGATTTTCATTTGTAGTTATTTTTAATTTTATATAAATCTCTCTTTTGGGCAAAACCCCATCTATATTGTAAAATCCATTTTTGTATAAAGGTTTTATCCATATAAAATTTGCATTATCCCTTTCTCTCTCTCCAAAAGCATAAGAGTCTATCTCAACTTCTCCATTTATTGGTTGAGCAAATTCAACTTTTAAATCAAAACTATAATCTCTTTCAAAAAAAATTCTATCAATTATGTAAAATGTTGAGTTTGTTTTGTAATAGTGAACAATAGGATATGGTAAATCGACATCTTCCTCAAGAACTGATAGGTAATATGATATATTATAAAAAGCAACTGATAAGATGAATAAAACTAAAATCAAAATTATATATCTTTTTATATTTTTTTTAAAAATTTTTCAAAATCCTCAATATTTTTGTTAATAACTAACTCTTTTATATTTGAATCAAATTCATCTAAAAGTTTAATTGCATCACTAAACTCACCTATATAATAAGCAAAATGTGCATCAGAAGAGATAAAAATTTTTACTTTATATTTTAAACATAAATTTAGCATCTCTTTATAATAATTTATCCAATATTCTCCTCTTTTTAAAACATTGTTATTAAGTTCAACCGCTTTATCATAATTTGATGCAGCTTTAACAATATCCTCTAAATCGATTGGATAAGGGAAATATGGATCTCCAGGATGTGCTATTCCATTTATATTTTCTTTCTTCAAAGTATTTATCATACTTTTTGTATTTTTTACTTTTGAATTCGAAGAGTAAGGAGTTTGATTATGAAATGCTATTATATTGAAATCCAAATTTTTGTAGATGTTTAATGGTAAATCAACATCACCATCCTCTGAAATGATGTTTAATTCACAACCAGTAAAAATTCTTACTCCGTCTATCTTTTCTGGTAAATATTTACTTGCAAGCATTTTAAAGTATTCAATACTTGGGCTATCAGGTCTTGATGGTCCATGATCAGTCAAACACAAACCCTTTAAACCAACTTTTTTTGCAGTTTGAACATTTTCGATTAGCGTTGAAAAAGCATGTCCTGTTAATATAGTGTGGGTGTGAGTATCAACTTCAATTATCATCTTTTAGCCTCTTCTATTGGAATAAATCCTTCACCAATAACTTCTCTTGCATCTCCAATTATGACAAATGCTTTGGGATCCTCATTATGTATAATATCTTTAATTTGTGATAGCTCTCTTTGTCTTACAATACATATTAAAGCATTCCTTTCAATCCCTGTATAAGAACCTACTACTCTTAATTCAGTAACTCCTCTTTCAAGTTCTTGAAATATCCTTAATTTAATCTCCTGAGCTTTATCCGAAATTACAAAAACCATTTTTGTTGTTGAAAATCCCTCCTGTACATAGTCAATAACTTTGGAAGATATAAATAGAGCTAACATTCCATATAAAGCATATTCAGGAGATTTAAAAACGATAGCTGCAAGCAAAACTATTGAAGTATCGAGGATTAGCATAGAAGTTCCAAAAGAAACTCCAATGTATGTATATATTAATTGACTTAAGAGATCTGTACCTCCTGTGCTTCCCCAATATTTAAAAACAACACCAACTCCTATCCCAACTAAAACTCCACCATAAATTGAAGCAAGAAGAGGATTATCAGTCATAGGTTTAAAAAAATATAAAAATAGATCAATAAATATTGAAGAAGTTATAGTACCAAAGAGACTCAAAGCAATATATTTAAACCCCCATCTTTTCCATGCAATTATAAAAAGTGGTAAATTTAAAATAAAATACATAACTCCAATTGGAAACTTTGTCAAATGATATATGATTATCGATAAACCAGAAAAACCTCCAGGTGCAATTTTATTTGGAGAAAGAAATAATACAATACCAAGTGCCTGAATAATAGTACCAATTGTTATACCAATTAATCTTTTAATCAATTTTTTAATTGTTGTTTTCTCTTTTTTCATTTTTTATCCACTTTAAATAACTCCAGATAAAATCATCAATATCACCATCTATTACCTCTTGAACATTACCAACTTCAAAACCCGTTCTATGATCTTTCACAAGTGTATATGGTTGAAAAACATAACTTCTTGTTTCATAGCCCCAGGAAGGTTGAATGTAGCCACCCTTTAATTCATAAAGTTTTTGTTCTTTTTCCAACCTTTTTATTTCAAGGAGTTTTGATTTTAATATCTTCATTGCTATTTCTTTATTTTTTAATTGTGATCTTTCATTTTGGCATGATACTGTAATTCCTGTGGGAATATGAACAATTCTAACTGCTGAATCGGTTTTATTAATATATTGACCACCATGTCCGCTTGCTCTGAAGACATCTATTCTTAATTCATCTTCGTCTATTTCAAATTTTTTTTCCTCTATTTCAGGTATAACTTCAACAAGTGTAAATGAAGTATGTCTTCTATGATTTGCATCGAAGGGTGATATTCTGACAAGTCTATGAACTCCTCCTTCGCCTTTAAGAAGTCCATATGCAAACTTACCTTTTATAAAAATTGTGGCACTTTTTATTCCAGCTTCATCTCCATAAGAAATATCGATAATCTCAACTTTATATTTTTTCTTTTCAGCCCATTTAAGGTACATTTCGAAAAGAATTTTTGTCCAATCCATTGCATCAACCCCACCTGTTCCTGATGATAGAGATAAAATTGCGTTATTCCGATCATACTCACCAGATAAAAAATAGATTTTTTTAAATTCCTCTATATCTTCATTTAACTCTTCAATATTTTTATCTAACTCATCTCTTAAAGAGACATCATCTTCTTTTTCAAGAAGTTCTAAGATCGTTTCGCTTTCACTTATTAATGAGCTAATTCTCTCTATTCTCTCTTTTTCCTCTTTTATTCTATTTAATTCAGAAAGAATTTTTTTTGATTCATCACTTTTCCAATCTACAATTTTTTTTATTTTATCTTCTAAATCTACAATTTTTTGATTTATTTTATCTATATCTTCTTCTGATGATAAATTATTAAATTCATCTTTTATTCTTTTTAAACTCTCTTCTCCTTCTTTCTTCTCTATTCTCTTTTCTTTCACTTTTAATCTCCACTCTGAATAAAAACTTTATCCAATCTTCTCGAATTGATTTTAGCATAGACTGGAATAATTCATATCCTTCAAGTTGATATGCAATTAAGGGTTCCTGTTGGCCATAAGCTCTTAATCCTATTCCCTCTTTTAAATGGTCCATATTATAAAGATGGTCTTTCCATTTATTGTCAAGTATTCTTAAAAGAAGGTATCTTTCAATTTCTCTTATAGGTTCTTCGCCAAGAGATGTTCTTAAATCATCATTTGTTTTTGTCAGTTCTCTAAAATATGTTTCTTTGTCTTCGTATCTTTTTTTAGATATCTCAAACAAAATTTTTTTAATTTCGCTTTCTTTTATTTTTGCTAATTCATCTTTATTTATTAATATTCCAGTGAGTTCAAGAAAAGATTTAGAGAGACCATCATAATCAGGTTCTTCAAGTGATTTTGATAGATAAATATCACAAATTTCTTCAATTATTTCATTCATAAACTTAAAAACATCTTCTCTTAAATCTGCTTTTTCAAGAATTCTTCTTCTTTCTTTGTAAATTATCTCTCTATGTTTGTTCAAAACATTATCATATTCAAGAAGGTGTTTTCTTATTTCAAAATGATATGCTTCAACCCTTTTTTGAGCATTCTCAATTGTTCTTGACAGAAGAGGGTGTTCAAGAGGAGTATCATCATCCATTTTGAAAAATTCCATAAGTTTTTTAATTGTATCACCACCAAAAATTCTTAATATTTCATCTTCAAGAGAAAGATAAAATCTTGAACTACCTGGATCGCCTTGTCTTCCAGATCTTCCTCTTAATTGGTTATCAATTCTTCTCGCCTCATGTCTTTCTGTTCCAATTATATGTAAACCACCTAACTCAACAACACCAGGACCCAATACTATATCAACACCTCTACCAGCCATATTCGTTGCAATGGTCACCATACCTTTCTCCCCAGCATGTTTTATAATCTCTGCCTCTTTTTCATGGTATTTTGCATTTAATACCTGGTGAGGTATGCCTTCTCTTTTCAACATACTTGAAAGTAGTTCATTTTTTTCAATTGATCTTGTACCAACGAGAACTGGTTGTTCTATTTTATAACAATCTTTTATTCCTTCTATAATTTTTCTAAATTTAATCTTTTCAGTTCTAAATACAACATCAGGGTAATCTATTCTTATCATAGGTTTGTTAGTTGGAATTACAATAACAGGAAGACCATATATTTCTATAAATTCATCTTCTTCTGTTTTTGCAGTTCCTGTCATACCAGCAAGTTTTGAATACATTCTAAAATAGTTTTGAAATGTTATTGTCGCCAATGTTTGACTTTCAGCCTTAACAGTAAGATTTTCTTTAGCTTCTATTGCTTGGTGTAAACCATCCGAATATCTTCTTCCATACATCAATCTTCCTGTGAATTCATCTACAATTATTACTTCACCATCTTTTACAATATAATCCACATCTTTTTTAAAGTGAATGAGGGCTCTTAATGCCTGTATTATATGACTTACAAGTTCAACATTTTCACTTGCATAAAGATTTTCAACATTCATAAGCTTCTCAACTTTTTTAACTCCACTTTCTGTTAGAGCAACATTTTTTTCTTTTTCATCAGATGTAAAATCTTCGTCTATTTTAAGTTGTCTTGCGACTTGTGCTGCTTTATAATAAATCGATGTACTTTTTTCACTTGGTCCAGAAATTATAAGTGGAGTTCTTGCTTCATCTATAAGTATCGAATCAACTTCATCAACTATAGCATAATTTAGTTCTCTTTGCACAACTCCATCAAGGTTTATTGCCATATTATCTCTTAAGTAATCAAAACCAAATTCATTGTTTGTTCCATAGGTTATATCAGCAAGATAGGCATCTTTTCTTGAACAGGGTATGAGTTTAACACTGAATTTTTCAGGGTCATCCCAATCTACAAGAAATGATGATTCATGTTGTATAACTCCAACACTTCTATTTAAAAATCTATATATTGGTCCCATCCATAAAGCATCTCTTTTTGCAAGATAATCATTTACAGTGATTAGGTGAACACCTTTTTTCGTGAGAGAGTTCAAATAAATTGGAAGAGTTGCAACAAGGGTTTTTCCTTCACCGGTTTTCATCTCTGCGATTTTCCCTTCGTGAAGCACAACGCCACCCATAAGTTGAACATCAAAGTGTCTCAATTTTATAGTTCTTTTTGAAACTTCTCTCACAACAGCAAAAGATTCAAAAAGAATATCTTCAAGAGTTTCTCCATTTTCTATTCTTGACAAAAATTCAATGGTTTTGTTCATTAACTCATCGTTTGAATATTTCTCAAAATCCTGTTCAAAAGAGTTAATTTTTATAACATAATTCTGTAATTTTTTTAAATCTTTCTCTTCATTAGAGAAAATTTTCTTAAAAATCCCTGCCATTTTACTCCTTATCTAAAGAAAGAATTGTCCCAACAAATCTTACCTTATCCGTTTCAAATATTATCTTTCCCCCAATTCTAACTGAAACTCTATTATATGAAAGAACAAGTTTTTTAGAGGGTTTTATACTTTTGACTGTTAAATATACACTTTTATTAATTGGATGAGAAACTTTTAAAATTCTTCCATCAGATGTTTCAACTGGTACTTCTGAATCTTTCACAGATTTATCTATAACAACAAAAATTTTATTTCCATCGCTATCAATTAAATAATCACCTATGTTGATACTGTCAGCAACTTCGGGGAATATATTACCTACTGACATTTTAACAATGACATAGAATTCACTATCTCTTCCTTGAATATATTCTCTACTGACAATTAAAATTGATAAAAGGATTATTAAAAATATTAATGTAGATAAAAAAATTTTTTTCATACTATTCCGGTTCAATTAATCCATAATTCCCGTCAGTTCTTTTGTAAATAACATTAATTTTATCAGTATTTGAATTTAAGAAAACAAAAAAAGTATGTCCAAGTAGCTCCATCTGCAATATAGCTTCTTCTTCATCCATTGGTTTTAAAGTAAATTTTTTAACTTTTACTATTTTTGGAGCTTCTTCTAAATCAGATGGATTTTCTTTTTCAACATTTTCCAAAAAATTTCTTGTTTCTCTTCTTTTTTCTATAAAACTATCTTTATATTTTTTAATTTGCCTTTTGGTTTTATCGAGAACATCATCAATAGATGAATATATATCTTGTGTTCTACTCTCACCTCTAATAACTGTGCCTGACATAGAAATTGTAACTTCTGATTTATAAAGTCCTCTTTCTTTTGAAATTATCAAATCAACTTCCTGAATATTTTCAAAGAATTTTTCTGCTGTTGCAAATCTTTTTTCTGCATAATTAATAACATCATCTGTTAAGTTTATTCCTTTTCCTTGAACGATGAATTTCATATCTTCCTCCTTAATATGATAAAAATAAACATAATAATCAAAACTAACTTTAAATTAGTATAATATTATTTTTACCCATTGTCAAATGTATTAATAGAGATATTATATAAATTCAAAGGATATTGAAAAAATTTAAAATTCTATTATTCTTAAGATTAATGTATGCAAAGGTAAAAAGTTTGACTAATGTAGGGTTAAAGGTATATGAGGTTATAGTTGAAGTTGATATTTCAGTTGGTCTTCCATCATTTACAATTGTTGGTCTCCCTGATACTTCAGTTCAAGAAGCAAAAGAGAGAGTTAGAGCTGCAATTAAAAACTCAGGTTTTGATTTTCCTGCAAGAAGAATAACGGTTAATCTTGCACCAGGTGAGCTAAAAAAAGAAGGGACTATTTTTGATCTTCCAATTGCTATTGGAATTCTTGCTGCATCTGGAGAATTAAATCCAGAAATAGTAAACAGTTATTATTTCGCTGGTGAGTTGTCCCTTGAGGGTGACTTAAGGAAAATAAAAGGAGGGCTTTCACTTTCTCTTTTTTTAAAAAATTCAGATTTATCTTTTATAATTCCTGAAAAAAATCTTTACGAGTGTTCTCTTTCAAAAGAAACAAAACTCATTCCATTTAAAAATTTGAATGAAATCATCTCTTTTTTAAGGGGTGAAATTAAAAAAGAAGTTATGAGCAATCTTGACATAAAATTTAATGAAGAGCAATTTGATGTTGATTTCTCAGATGTTAAAGGCCACTCTTTTCTAAAAAGAGCAATGGAAATATCTGCATCTGGTAAACATCATATTATTATGGTTGGATCTCCAGGTTCTGGTAAAACAATGCTCGCAAAGAGAATGTTAACAATTATGCCAAAACTTTCTTTTGAAGAGGCAGTAGAAATAACTGAAATTTATTCAATTGCAGGAATGCTTAAAGAAGACGAAGAAATTGCAGCCTTAAGACCATTTAGATCTCCTCATCATACAATTTCTTATGCAGGGCTTGTTGGTGGTGGTACAAATCCAAAACCAGGAGAAATTAGTTTAGCACATAAAGGAGTACTTTTTTTAGATGAACTTCCAGAATTTAGAAGAGATGTTTTAGAGGTTTTAAGACAACCCATTGAGGATGGTTTTGTTACAATTTCAAGAGTTAAGATGAGTTTAGTATATCCATCAGATTTTCTTTTAATTTCTGCAATGAATCCCTGTCCTTGTGGATATTTTGGTGATTCAGAAAAAAATTGTACCTGCTCTGTATATGAAATTAAAAAATATAGAAGTAAAATTTCAGGTCCTCTATGGGATAGATTTGATATAAAATTAAAGGTACCAAGAATAAGTGAAAGTGAGCTTTTTAGTCAAAATGAGGGTGAAAGTTCTAAGTTAATAAGAGAAAGAGTTATGAAAGCATGGAGAATTCAAAGTGATAGATATAAAAATGAAAATATAAAATTTAATGGAAAATTAACACCTATGTTAATTAAAAAATATATTCCTTTAACTAATGGAGCTGAAAATACCTTGAGAAATGCTCTTAAAAGTTTAAATTTAACAGTAAGAAGTTTTCATAAAATTATAAAAATCGCAAGAACAATAGCTGATTTAGAAGGAGTTGAAAAAGTCAATACATCGCATCTCCTTGAAGCAATTAGTTATCAAAGATATTCATTAACAGATGAAATATAAAAATTTACATATTTTAGCAATATCAATTGACAATCTTGTTGATGTATTGAATTATAATTTTTTAAAAATTTATTATTGAGGAAAAATTTAAAAATTAAAAGGGATCAGATTTAAAAAATTTAAAATAAATCTAATCCCTAAATAAGTGTTATAAGTTACCCATAGTTAATGCCATAACTGCTTTCTGAACATGAAGACGATTTTCTGCTATATCATAAATTATTGAATTTTTAGAGCTTGCAACTTCATCCTCAACTTCATTTCCCCTATCAACTGGCATCGGGTGAATAAAGTAAGCGTCATTGGTTAACTTCATCAACTCTTTTGATAAAATCCAATCTTTATGTTGATTAGCCATTTCAATCTCTTTATCTTTGCCCCAATCATATCTTTTTGGACTCATCCAGTTTCTTGAATATACAACATCAGCTCCTTCAAGTGATTTTTTTAAATCATTAAGATTGCCAGGGACTATTTCAAAACTACTGTTTGATTTTTTTGAATTATCTTTTACCATATTCATTACTTCAGGATCGAGGTCATATCCTTCAGGATAAACAAGTTTTATATCCATTCCAAACATTGAAGAAATTAGCAAATTTGCATGAACAGAAGACCAGCTTCTTACCATTGTTGAATAGCTCCACATCATTACGAGTTTTTTTCTTTTAACATCTCTTAAGTGTTCTAACATTCCCATCATATCAGCAAGTGCTTGACAAGGATGACATTTGTCATGAGCCATTGATATAATAGGGATATCAGCATATTTTGCATACTCCCTTAAAATAAAATCACCATCACCATATTTTTCGATTGCATCTTCAAGAATTCTTATTCCAATCCCAACACCATATCTACTCATAACTTTTGCTGCATCTTCTATTGTTTCTCCTGCCTTACCCTTTTCCCTCAATCTCATTGTTTTTGGTTCAAGAAATTGAGCATGTCCTCCAAGTTCTGTTGTAGCAGTTTCAAAAGATTGTCTTGTTCTTACACTCGGATTATAAAACATCATAAAAAATGTTTTATTTTTTAATGCATCTTTATATTGATTAGTATATCTTGCTCTCTTCATTTCTTTCGCTACTTCAAGAGTTTCTTCAATTTCAGATAAAGACCACTCTTGAATAGTTATTAAATCTCTACCATAAAGTTTATGCATCTTTTCCTCCTACTCTCTTACTATTGTTGTTCCTGCCTTTCCTTCGAGAGTTTCAAGATATTTCTCAGTTAACGATATATATGCTATCTTTCCGCCTCCTTCAAGGAATTTAACTATTGCTGAAATTTTTGGACCCATACTTCCAGGAGGGAAATGTCCTTCGTTAAGATATTTTTTTGCTTCTTCAAGAGTTAATCTTCTTAAATCAACTTGATTCGGTTTTTGATAATTCAATTTTGCTCCATCTTCTCCAGTAAAGATAGTAAATGTAACTTCTACTTCCTCGCCTCTTTTTTTCGCTCTATCAATTAACATTCTTCCAAGGAGAGAAGATGCTAAATCTTTATCAATTACTGCCTCAACTCCACTATAGATTTTAATATCTTTTCCATTTTTGAAAGTAATTCCATAGTTACATTCAAAATTTCCTTCTTTATCTGGTTCAACTTCAATGACTGGAATTCCACCACCTCCAACAGTTATTGGTATGAATCCTTTTTCTATTGCTGCCTCAACTGCTTCAATTTCAACAATATCAAGAGGTTCGGGAGAGGGAACAACTTTCCTCCATATTTCATTTCCCTTATCATCTTTTTTATATAATTTCATTGCCCAGCCATCTTTCTTGATTCTTTCTTCAGCTTCTTCTTTTGTGTATGAAGGACCTATATATTTTGTTGGATTTTGAAATCCTGGATCATTTTTATCAACAACAACCTGTGTTACAATTCCAACAATTGTTTTCTCTATACCATTAGTTTTTAACTCATTTCCAAGTATCTGTCCAATCATATAGCCCATAGAACCCTGTGTGTCTGAACCACAAACATCAAGAGGAATTGGTGGAAGAATTGGTCTTGAATATTCTGATCTTAGAAAAACATTTCCAACCTGAGGTCCATTTCCATGAGTAATAACAAAAATATCATTTGGATATTGTTTGATGATTCTTGCGATGTGTTTACAAGTTTCAGATGTTCTTCTCCATTGCATTGCAACATCTGGTATTATTGCTTTACCATTTTCATCAGTTAAACCAACTGGTGAAACTTCATTACCTCCAAACGCAAATATTCTGATGTGTCTTTTTTTGTTCATCTAATCCTCCTTCATAAATAGTTGTTAATTAGTCCGACTCTCTCATTGAATTCTCTAATTAAATCATCCCAAATTTTATAGGAATTAAATTTTTCTTTAAAATAATTTTCATTATTCCATTGCTCTTCTAACTCATCAACTCTCTTTCCCCTCTGTTCAACCCATGTAAAATATTTCAAATTATGAATTCTTCTTTTATCATAATAGGATAATTCTAACATCCATTCAGTGTTCTGAAAAATTAAGGACTTTTCATAATCCCTCCCTGCTTGAATTAAACTATAAGTGCCTCTTTCTTCTTGTAATTCAACAACTCTTGATTTATAAAGTTCCATTGAATCAGTTGCAACAGTTATAACTATATCATTTTCTTTGAAGTTAAAATATTTTGAAATTTTGATAGAGCCAATTAAATTTGCAATACCTGAGATTCCAAGTAGTTCAAGATTGTTGATAAAATCTTCTGTAATTTTTAGAGAATGTAAAAAATTCTTTCCATTTTCTTCATTAAATAATCTTAATAATCTAACACAATCCTCATCATCTATATCAACTACGATATCAAGATTTTTTACATCCATAATCCATGGAACATGTTTATCTCCTATTCCTTCAATTCTATGTGCTCCATAACCATTCAGAAGTAATGTCGGACATTGAAGTGCTTCGCCTGCTCCTACTTTTAAATTAGGAAATTTTTCTTTTAAATAATTACCTGATCCAAGAGTTCCTGCTGACCCTTGAGTTAAAAATAGTCCACTTAGTTTATCATCTTTCCTTTTTACTTTGTTAAAAATCTCTTCCATTGCTGGACCAGTTACAGCATAATGCCATGTAGGATTTCCAAAATCTTCAAATTGATTCAAAACAAAAACTTCGTCTGGATTTTGTCTCTTTAGTTCCTCGCTTTTATCAAAAACCTCTTTAACATTACTTTCACTACCTGGAGTTGGATATATTTCAGCTCCCATACTTTTAAGCCAATCAAATCTCTCTTTACTCATTCCTTCAGGAAGAACTGCTATACTTTTACATCCAAGAAGATTAGAATCATAAACTCCTCCTCTACAATAATTACCAGTTGAAGGCCAGAGTGCTTTATGTTTAGTTGGATCAAATTCACCAGTTATTAATTTTGAAACAAGAGGTCCAAATGTCGCTCCTACTTTATGTGAGCCAGTTGGGAACCATTTTCCAATCAACATAATTATTCTACTTTTAACTCCTGTTAACTCTTTTGGAAATTCTATAAAATTGA
>JGI12104J13512_1001035_pt1 | contig 21992 bp, 15 predicted proteins | sample TerdegcTABiofilm_FD_13512 | JGI IMG/M metagenome (IMG submission 13512)
CCAAAGGCGTGCAAGCGCTTTACGTCCTGGTGGATCGCTGGTTTGCCTCACCGAACTTTTTTAGCAATCTCCTGCTCTTAGGCCTCCATGGCATCGGCCGTCTGAAAAGAGGGCAGAGCCGCTACCTCTATCAGGGACGCCGGTATACCTTGGAGGAACTATACCGTTTGGTCAAGCCTCAGTTGGTCCGCTGCCGGGCCCTGGGCTATGACCTGGCCCGGCTGGAGGTCACCTGTGCCAATGGCCTTCCCGGTATTATCGTCTTTAGCCGCGGCTACCGTGAACCTGAAGTCAATCTCCCCGCTGGCGCCAAGCTGCCCCCTCAGCCCAAGTGGGCCGCCTTTTTCAGCACCGATGTGAGCCTGGCCGCCGACGAGGTGGTTAAAAAATACCTGTGCCGTTGGTCCATTGAGGTCTTTTTCAAAGAAGCCAAGACCTTGTTAGGCTTAGGCAAAGACCAGAGCCGGAGTTTTGCCGCCCAGGTATGCGCCACCACCCTGACCTTCCTGCGCTTCAATATGTTGGCCTTTGTCAAAGCCCAACGGGAAGCCGCCCAGACCATCGGCGGCCTCTTTCGGGAACTGGCGGCGGAAATCGGCCTTATTAAATTCCAGGATAGGATATGCGCCTATTTTCGCCAGTTCCTGGCGGAGATTGTAAAGATGCTCAAACGCTCTCTCCCCGCCTCGGCCAATTTCTGTGACGTTTTGGATATAATTGATATTGTTATCAACGAGTTAGACCCAATTCAGGGGTGCAAAACTTGAATAGATTATAGCCGCTAGACCTTGTTCTTCATCGTCGGGGGTGGGTTGAGAAATACTCATGACTGTTTCAATGCTGATTTTCAGGTACGGTTTTTGAACGCAATATAAAATGATAAAATTTGTCTCAAATTGGTTTATCTTGGCATTCTGCGGGGGCGGAGCCAGGGGAGGATCTCAGATCCTGCGCCTTGCTGAGGATGACGATGAAGAGATTATCCTTCGCCAAAAAAAGGTTTTCCTGGCTCTGAGAGGAGGAATACTTGCAGAAAGCCTGCCGGACACGCATAATCCAGGGTATTATGGCGGCACCTGTCTGGCTCTGTTCAAAGGGATGCTCCAAGCGCTCAAACAAACCATCAGTCTGTCCCGATCATCTCACTCCTAGGTGGCCTTGCCATGAAAAAAATTGCCTTTAAAATCCGTCGCCGGATCATTGTGACCTTCCTTTTTTGTGTGCTATCAGTGGTCGTGTTTGCTGTCTTCAGTTTCCAGAGTTATCGGGAGATCGGCCACAGATTGCGCCTGCTGGAGCTGGCCAATGATCTCTATCAGGAGGTTCTGGAGATCCGCCGCTTTGAGAAAAACTTTTTCCTCTATCGTCAGCCGGCGAGTCTGGTAGAAGCCACAGCCTATTTTAACCGGGTGGAAAGTATTTTCCGCGATCTGGCCCCGGATATCATCTTTCTGAAAAAGAGTCCAACGGAACAGCAGTTTCTCCAGACTTTCGCCCAGTATCAGGAGAAGATGAAGCAGATCCAGGAGTATGTTCAGCAAAGTGGCACCCCGTCCCCGCCGATGTCGGCTTCCTGGGAGGAAGCACTGCGGAACCTGGGCCAGCGTCTGGTGGAGCTGACGGGAAGCTGGGCCAAGGAAGAACGGCTGCGCATTGACCAGCTTTTTCAAAAGGCCATGTATCTCTTTCTCATGTCCATCGTGGTTTTCTGTCTGTTGGGTATCGCCCTGGCCTTTTATATTGCCCGTTTATTTGTTCAGCCCCTGTTGCAGATGCAGCAAGCCATGGATAAGATCGCTTTAGGAGATTTTACGCTCTTGCCGGAGACCGGCTCCCGGGCTGAGGAGTTTAACAGCCTGTATAAGGCCTTTAATCGGATGATCCATGAACTGGAGGCCCACCAGGAGCAGTTGGTCCAATCCCGGAAGATTGCCGCCATCGGTACCCTGACCGCCGGTATTGCCCATGAACTCAACAATCCGATAAATAATATCGCCATCAGCGCGGAAGCCCTGGAAGAGGATTTCAGCAGCTTGAGCCAGGAGGAGGCCTTGGCTATTATTCATGATATCCAGCACCAATCAGAGCGGGCTTCGGAAATTGTCAAGGACCTGTTGGATTTTGCCCGCGCGGAGCAGCCGGAGGTCGAACTCCTGGGCATGGCGGAATTACTGCAGACCTCAATCAAGTTGGTGCGGAATCAGCTTTCCATCGCCGGCATTCAGGAGGAGAGCGAGTTGCCTCGTGATCTCCCGCCGGTCCGCGGCGATCGCAAGAGCCTGCAACAGGTCTTCCTCAATCTCTTTATCAATGCCATTCAGGCGATGTCCGAAGGCGGCGTGTTGAAAGTGAAACTCAGCCTCCTGGAGCAGCCGCCCTGGCAGGTGCCGCCCTCGGACGAGACCAGCCGCTGGATTAAGGTGGAGGTCAGCGATACCGGTGAGGGCATTGATCCCCAGCACCTGCCCCGAATCTTTGATCCATTTTTTACGACCAAATCGGTGGGTAAGGGCACCGGCCTGGGTCTATCGGTAACCTATGGAATCATTAAAAAGCACAACGGCTACATTGAGGTACAGAGCCGGAAGGGACAGGGAACGACTTTTACCGTCCTGTTGCCCGTGGCTGGTGAGGCTGACCTGCAGGAGGTCTCTGGAACGTGAAGCGCATTGCCGTGGTGGATGACGAAGCCATTGTCCGCACTCGCCTGGCCAAGATTTTTACCCAAGACGGATATCAGGTGGAGACCTTTGCCACGGGAGAGGATTTCCTCCAGCATTTGACCCAAGAATCTTTTGATCTGGTCTGGCTGGATATTGTCTTGCCGGGTATGCACGGCATGGAAATCCTGAGGCACATCCAGGCTTCTGCCCCTGACACCCAGGTGGTGTTCATCACCGGCCATGCCTCAATCAATGCTGCCATTGAGGCAGTGAAGAAGGGGGCGTACCATTACCTGGCCAAACCCTTTAAACTCGAAGAAATCCGTCATATCACCCGTATGGCCCTGGAACATCAGGAACTCCTGACCGAGAATCGGTTGTTGCGGTCAAAATTGTCTCTGGCCGGGGATTGGGGTGAGATGGTGGGGGTTAGTCTCGCCATGCAGGAGATCTTTGCTCTGATCCGCAAGGTGGCCCCGCTGGATTGCAGCGTCTTGATTCAAGGGGAAAGCGGTACCGGCAAAGAGCTGGTGGCGCAACAGATTCACCGGTTGAGCCCGCGGCAGCACAAACCCCTGGTGGCTTTCAATGCCGGCGGTTTTACGGAGGAGCTGATTGCCAATGAACTCTTTGGTCATGAGAAAGGGGCCTTCACCGGTGCTGCGACGACAAAAATCGGCCTGCTGGAGACCGCCCAGGGGGGGACGGTGTTCTTGGATGAAATCGGCGAGATGCCTTTGGCCATGCAGGTGAAGCTGCTGCGGGTGCTGCAGGAGCGCCAAATCGTGCGTGTGGGGGGCAACCGTCCCATTGACCTGAACGTCCGCTTTCTGGCCGCTTCCAATAAAGATCTGAAGCAGGAAATGCAGGCTGGCCGCTTCCGGGGAGATTTGTATTTTCGACTCAACGTAGTGGAAATCAATCTCCCGCCGCTGCGCAACCGGCAGGAGGATATTCTGCCGCTGAGTAATTATTTTCTGGCCTTTCACAGCAAAAAATTCGGCAAGAATATCATGGGACTGGACCAAGAGGCCCGCCAACTGCTGTTGGGCTACACCTATCCGGGGAATGTCAGAGAACTGGCCAATATTATTGAACGGGCCGTGGCCCTGGCCGACCAAGATATCCTGCGGGCCGCCGATCTGCCGCCGCAGATCTGCCACGGAGCGGTGCCGCGGAGTCCGGCGTGGGACCGCCTGGCAGATCGGGAAAGGGAATATATCAGACAAGTCCTGCAGGCCACCCGCCACAACATCAAGAAGGCCGCCGAGATTTTGGGCGTCCCCCATACCACCCTCTGGCGCAAGATCAAAAAATACGGCCTGTCATCTCGTTAGGGATCACTCGCTGGTTCCCTGACCACCGGCACGAAGGTTCCCTGTTCACTGCTGCCTTTATCCCATATTCCATCTTCAGCCGCGGAGATTTCAGATTGAAATTGGCAAGCTCTCAATAATTATGATCATTCAGACCATCTTCACGAAAGTAATTTCATTCTGAAATAAACCCCACCCAACTGTCTACAGAATTATCAAAACTCATCAATATTATTATATATTTTTTGGCTGGCACGCCTAATGCAAAAATGTCTGTCTGAGGATTGATTCCGTCGAAATCTGCAAGGCAGGAGGATAGTGCATGCCGCTCAATCTGTATCTACCCATTGCCGGTCAAAGTGTGAATATCCTATTGCTCCTGGGCTTGGGAGGGGTGGTAGGTTTTCTCTCCGGGTTGTTCGGCGTAGGAGGAGGATTTCTGCTCACTCCTTTGCTGATGATGGCCGGGATTCCGCCGACAGTGGCGGCGGCTTCAGATTCCAACCAGATCGTAGCCGCCTCCACCTCAGGCACGTATGCCCATTATCGTTTGGGCAACGTGGATTTTCGCATGGGTTTCCTGCTTCTCCTCGGGGGCATCTTCGGGGGCACCGTCGGGGTGCAATTGATTAATCTGCTTCGGCGCTTGGGGGATGCCAATTTTGTCATTAAGATCACCTATGTCCTGATGCTGGGAATTATCGGCTTCTATATGTTTGTGGAGAGCCTCCAGAATCTGCGGCAGACCGCCCCGAAGCCGCGGCAGGTGGCCAGTGACAGAAAACCTTCTTTGTACAGCCGCTTGATCCAGGCATTGCCCTGGCATCTGCATTTTACCAAATCAGGAGTTACCACCTCCCCGTTGTTGCCCCTCTTTCTTGGCGTCTTGGTCGGGATTTTGGCAGCCATTATGGGGGTTGGGGGTGGTTTTATCATGGTGCCCATTATGGTTTATATGTTGCGGATGCCGATGCATGTCGTCGTCGGGACAAGTTTATTCCAGATTCTCTTTACTTGTATTAATGTCACCATTATGCAGGCCATCTATAATTTCACCGTGGATGTGGTCCTGGCTGTCATCCTGCTGTTAGGTTCGACTATCGGGGCACAAATCGGCACCAAGATAGGCCGCCGTCTCAAAGGCGACCAACTCAAGATTCTCCTGGCAACCCTGGTTCTCCTGGTAATGGTCCAGATGCTTGTCAGTCTATTGCTGCCTCCCTCGATTCTCTTGGCATATAAAGGAGGGCACTAGGGTGAAACAATGTAGCTTGAAGGGAGCTTGGTTGGCCTTCTTGGTGGTCCTGGTAGTCGTCGGCGCACCGGTCCTGGCCTGGGCCGCCGCCAGCAATCTGCGGCTGGAGCCAGGACAGATCGGCATCGGCTCCTTTTTCCAAGGCCAGGAGATAAGGATCACGGCCGTCATTCCCAGCCAGGCGGAGGCGGTTCTGGAGGTGCGCGGCCCGGAGAGAGAGGAACATCTGGTCCGCAAAGGCCGGCGCTGGGGTCTGTGGATGAATGCCGGGGACCTGACCATCAGCGGTATGCCCAGTCTCTATTTTTTTGCGGCCACCACCCCGGCATTGGCCTCCCTGCCGGAGGCACCGTGGGGCTATGCCGCTCTGGAAAACCGGAGTCGGCTGACCGGCGCCTTAGAACCGGAGGGGGAGGCCTTTTTTTTCAAGCAGTTCATAGCCCTAAAAGAAAGTGAAGGCATTTATCGTCCCGGGCCGGAGAAGATCATGGCAGAACCTGGGTCTGAGGGGACCAAGAAGCTGAGCAAGGTGTTTTGGCTGCCCCCCCAGGTAGCACCCGGTTCCTATCAGGTTCTGTTATCGGTTGTCACTGCGGACGGCACAATAATTCAGCAACAACAGGACTTACAGATCAACAAAATCGGCATGCCGGCCTTTGTCTCGGCATTAGCTCACGAGCAGCCGGTGTTGTACGGCATCACGGCGGTTATTATTGCCCTGCTGGCCGGCTTTCTCATGGGCTTCTTTTTCAAGAGCAAGGGTGCCCACTAACACCCGATGGGGCGTCGCCCCAATGAGGTGAGAACGTGAATATCTGGCAGCGTCTCCGTGCGGTTTATACCAGAAGGCTTCGGCGGTCGCCAACGCCGCTGGATTTACCGGTTATCTTTGAACATTTTCAGGAGATCCTCGCCGATAACCAAAAAGCCATGGAGATAATCACCGATTTGGGGGAGAAGGCCGGTGGAGAATATATCTTCGATTGGCATTATCTGGCCGATGCGGTGCAGCGGCTCCAGGACGTGCTCCTGCATCTGGTCAAAGGCCTGAACTTGGTGGCCGATAACCGTTACACAGAGTTATACCAGACTTTAGACCGCATCTTTCTGCCCTTGGAGGCCGAATTACGGGGGCGTTTGAACTTGGCGGCCGAGGCCCCCCTGGTCTGTCCCCTCGGTGAACTGCCCTTGGACCATCCGGAGATGGCCGGGGGCAAAGCCAGTAATCTGGCGGAGATCAGCCAACGCCTGTCTCTGCCGGTGCCGGCCGGATTTGTCATTACCACCCAAGCCTATCGCCGTTATCTGGAACATAACCATTTCGATGAACGCCTGCACACAATCTTGGAAAACTGGCAGGCCGGCTTGGCCGATGAACGGCAAAGTTCCCGCCAGATCCAATATCATATACTGGCCGGGACCGTGCCGGTGGACGTGGCCCGCGCCATCCGGTCGCAGCTTGAAGGCGGTAAGAAAGAGAAGACTTGGGCGGTGCGGAGCAGCGCTTATGGTGAGGATGGTGAACTCTCCTTTGCCGGACTGCACAAATCCCTCCTAGGGGTGGCAGGCAAAAACCTGTTGTCAGCCTATAAGGAGGTGGTGGCCAGTTTGTACAATCCCGAGGCCTTGATCTATCGGCAGAAGATGGGTCTTTTAGGTGAGGAGGCGGCCATGGCGGTGCTATGCCAGGAGATGGTGTCGGCCCGGGTCAGCGGCGTGGCCCACAGCCGGGCTTTAGAGATGGCGGCACCGGATCAGGTCATAATTTATGCCGCCCCCGGTCCAGGACAGGTGGTGCAGGGTCAGGGCCGGGTCCAACGGCTGCTGGTGCATGCTGATCCACCTTTTCCGGTCACCTGGCTGCCTGATGACCAGACCAACGGTGGGCCGGGTACTGTCGCCGTCGGCTCGGATCACGTTGAGGGTCCAGGAGAGCCATGGCATGAGCTGCTGCCCGAGCCCCTGGTCAGGCAATTGGCCACCTGGGTCTCGGCCATTGAGCGGTATTTCAAGAGAGCTCAGGAGATCGAGTGGGCGGTTGATAGCGAAGGGCAGGTGTGGATCCTCCAATCCCGGAATCTCCTCATTCCTCAGGAGAAGGTGCCTGCCATTGAAGATGTCTGCGCCAGTTGCGCCACCCAACCTGTGCTGCTGCGGGATGTGGGGGCTGTGGCCCATGCCGGCGTCGGTGCCGGGCCGGTGTTCAAAGTGCAGTCGGACGAGGACATGGGACGGTTTCCCGCAGGAGCCATAATGGTGACGCCCTTTACCGCCCCTTGGCTGGCCCTTATCGTCCCGAAAGCGGCCGGTATCATCGCCGAACGGGGTTCCGCCGCCGGGCATTTGGCAACGATTGCCAGGGAATTCCGGGTCCCGGCGCTGGTGGGGGTGCCGGACGCCATGAAAATCCTGCCCGACGGCGAGGAGATCACCCTGGATACCTACAACCGCTGCATTTATCAGGGGCAGGTGCGGGCTCTGTTGGACTATGAGCTGCTCCACCCGTTGGTGTTTGAGGATTCTGCCGAATTCCGCCTGCTGCGGCGACTACTCAGGCGGATTGCGCCACTGCGGTTGACTGATCCCCAGGCCCCGGATTTTACCCCGGCTGGCTGCACCACCGTGCATGATATGGTCCGCTATATTCATGAAAAGGCGGTCCAGGAGTTGATGGACATCCCCAAATCATTATCGCATCCCTCGGGAGTGCAGGTTTGGACCCTGCTCTCCAATGTGCCGCTGGATCTCAAGATCCTGGATCTGGGCGGCGGCATTGATCCCGAGGCTTCCGGCAGCAAGGTAACCCTTGAGCAGGTCCGTTCCCGGCCTCTGCGGGCATTGTGGGAAATCCTCTCTCTGCCAGGGGTGTGGAGCACCGAACCCATTCCGGTGGATTTTCAGGGCATGATGTCGAGCCTAACCCGGACCAGGACAGAATCTCCCGGGATGGAGACCGGCGCCGGCATTGACTTGGCCGTGGTCAGCGACACCTATCTGAATCTGCATCTGCGGCTCGGCTATCACTTTAATCTGGTGGATGCGCGCATGGAAGAGGAACCGGTACATAATCACCTTTACTTTCGCTTTTTGGGGGGCGTCACTGATATTACGCGCCGGTCTCGGCGGGCTCAACTCCTGGCCCGTATCCTGTCGCGCCACCATTTCAAGGTCGATGTCAAGGGTGATCTGGTCATCGCGCGAGTATTGCATCTGAGTGCCGCCGAAATCGAGACCCGACTCCGACTAGTGGGCCGACTCATCGGTTTTACCCGGCAATTGGATATTTTGCTCCGTCGGGATGAAGATGTTGATCAGTTTGAACAAACATTTTTCCAGCAAATCTCCCCTCCCGGGGAGGACACTGCCGAAGGAGGGCAACATGGAACAACGGCGCCTGAAAATCCTGGTCCTGGACGATGAACCCATCGTCTGTAAGCGGCTCAAACCAAATCTGGAAAAGGTGGGCTTCGAGGTGGATATCTTTACCGACAGCACCGAGGCTCTGCATCATATCCAGGAACACCCCTACGATATTGTCATCACCGACCTCAAGATGAAGATCGTGGATGGTATGCGGTTCCTCAAAGAAGTGAAAAAGAACTCGCCGCAAACCGAGGTGATCATTATTACCGGCTTCGCCACCCTGGAGACCGCCAAGGAATCCTACAAACAGGGGGTTTTCGATTTTATCGCCAAACCTTTCAAACTGGGAGAGATTCAAAAAGTGGTGGAACAGGCGGCGGCCAAGATCAGGGCCTCGGAAAAGGCGGGGTAGCCGTGGGCGCGTCAGCGGCTCGGCCTTACTGCCGCCGGACGCCGGAACTCGCCTGTAGTTCCCATTACGAGAAGGAGTTTGTTCATGATTCGCACTCTCTGTTCCATCGAAGTTGACTTGGCCTCCAGCTTCGCGATTCGCTATGCCTGTCAGTTGGGGAATCTCATCCCCATGGAGATCCAGCCGGTCTATGTGAAGGGTTATCCTTCTGAAGAACCGATTACCGGCATCGGCTGGGTCCGCCATACCTGGGAAAAGGAATTAGTACGCGAGGGCAAGGAAGAGATCCGCGAGATGATCGCCGCGGAAATGAATACCTGTCCCGTGTTGCGAGAGCCCCGGGTCATCCTCGGTGATCGTGATAAAGAGCTGACCCAACTCCTCAGGTCAGAAAAGTTCGACCTCTACATCGAGGGCGCTCCCTATCCTTACAATCCAGCTGCGATTGCAAAGCGACTGCAGCTGAAGTTTTATCAACAGCTGCCCTGTCCTTTTATCTGGCTGCGCACGCTGCGTCCCGTCGACAAGGTCTTGATCCTGTGCCTGGAGCCCAGTGGTACGGTGGCCCTGGGGCAGGTTTTTGCCAACTTATGGGCCGGCTGCCAGGTGCCGTTGCAGGTGGGGGTACCGGCCGGGGCAGATGCGGCCTTGCAAGAGGCGGTAGCGGGGTTGCAGGCTGCCTTGACCCAGGTCGGGTGCGTTACCATCCTGGAACCGGGATTAGCCCTGCCGACGGCAGACCTGACCGTGGCCCCCCGATTGGATTGCGGACTCATCGCCATGGCTCTGCCTAGGGCCCTGAAGAAAGATAACCCTCTGCTGCCGTGGCTGAGTCAGATAAAAAATCCGTTGTTGCTGACCTTGTTCTAAATCAGATGCCATACGGCGGCGCACACGACACCAGGGGTAGACACCGTCGGTATGAAAAACAGTTTAGCAGAGAAAGGGGTCAATCATGAAAATTCTCTTTGTTGGAGATGAACAACCATACAGCGAATTCGCCCTGAATGAGGCTATCCGTCTGGCCATGAATACTTGGGCTGACGTTACCCTCCTGGGCAGCCAGGCCGCAGTCCTGAACCGCACCATCGGCAGCGGCGGCCAATTGCTGGCGGACCAGTCTTTAAGCCAGGCCCTGCATCGTTATCGGGAAATCTTTCTGAAAGGCTGCGGTGACGCCGACTCCCCTTATGCCATGGGCAGGCTGACGTTCGAATGGCTGCCACAGAAAAAGGGAGTTTTTGAAGAGATGTTGGTCAGCCGGAGTATCAAAAAGGACTTGCGGGTGCGCCTCCGCTTGGGCCCCCCTGTCCAGGAAATCCTTCAGGAAGCGCAGGAGGGGGATTATGATCTCATCATCCTCGGCTGTACTGGTGGCCATCAGTGTGCCTGGGACCACACCCCCGAGGTGCCCCACAAAGTGGTAAGCGAGGCAACCTGTTCCGTCCTGTTGGTCAAGGAAGAGCAGCCCATCACCCGGATCCGCGCCTGCCTGGACCAGAGTTTCATCAGCCAGGAATCCTTGGAAATGATCACCCAGATGGCGACTATCCACGGCGCCCAGGTGGAGCTCATCGGCCTGACCCAGGAGGGGGCCCTGAAAAAGGACGTTTACCGGCGTCTGATTGAGATCGGCGATTACTATGAAGACCGGCAAATCCCCATCCGGACTCAACTTACCGAAGTGGTGGAGTTTGAAAATTTCCTGGCCCAGAAAAGCGAAAACGATCTGCTGGCCCTGTTTATGGGAAAAAAGTCCCTGTTGGACCGTTTCTTTCCCCGAGATTGGATCGGCCGTTTTGTCAGCAAATGCTCGGCCTCGGTTCTGGTGATGCGCTGAGCGACGCCACCTGTTGTTACCCCAGCCTTTGTGACGAGAGGAGAATACCATGAAGATACTCATCGGCATCGATAAAACGGAGGAATCCCAGATCGCCTTGAAATATACCTGTCAATTACTGGAACACTTTGACGCCCGAGTGGAAGCGGTCTACGTGCAGCCCAACGTCACGGAGATGCTCTCTGACGGCTCCCACGCCCTCTTTGTCAGTAAAAGTGCATTGGCCCAGGCCATCGACCAGGAAACCGACCGGGTGGAGGAAAATGTCCTGGAGTCCTGCGAGATCTGCATCAGTGGCCAGATCCCTTGTAAACCTCTTATCCTGGAGGGCGACCCGGCCGATGAGCTTCTCCATCTGGCCGAAGCAGGAAATTATGATATGATCGTCCTGGGGGCCCACGGCCGGACATCGTTCGGAGGTTTTCTGTTGGGGGCGGTGCACGCCAAGGTCCTCCACCATGCCCGGCTGCCGGTGCTCTTAGTGCGCAATGTGCGGCCAATAAACCGCGTCCTGGTGGCCTATCGCGGCTCGGAGTGTGATCAGGGAGCTCTGGAATTCATTGCCCCGCTGTTTGCCCGGAAGAAGCCCGAGATCACCATCCTGCACGTCCAGGAGACCGGCTTGGCCGAATCCAGGGAATTCGCCGAATCCTGCCTCCTCACCGGCGAACAGACCTTGCGGGATTTTGGCTACACCCCCCTGAAAAAATTGGCCAAAGGCGATTTTGTGGAAGAGATCCTCAAAGATGTGGCTGTGGAGCGTTACGATCTTTTAGTCCTGGGAGCCTATGGCCACCAGAAACCACGCTACCTGCGGGTCATCAGTGACGAAGCCCTGAACCTGGTCCGTCTGACCACCAGACCGGTATTGGTCTATCGGGAGCCGCAAGCATAATAAGATTTCTAAACGGCCGCGGCATCTCGTCAAACGAAGGGAAGATGTATGGCGGACAACCAACGCCAGGACCCCGAGGGGCTCTTTGTGGAGCTGGCCAGCAGTCCCCAGGGGCTGCCTCAGGCTGAGGCCCAGAGCCGCTTGGCTCGCTATGGCGCCAATACCCTGGAAGAGAAAAAGCTCAATCCACTCTTAAAGTTGCTCCGCTATTTCTGGGGCCCCATTCCCTGGATGATAGAGGTAGCGGCCATCCTGTCGGCTCTGGCGCACCATTGGGTTGATCTGGTCATTATCTTGATCCTGCTGGTTTTCAACGCCGGTCTTGGGTTTTGGCAGGAATTTAAAGCGGCCAATTCGTTGGAAGCGCTGAAGAAGCAGTTGGCTCTGACCGCCCGGGTTCGACGGGATGGCAAGTGGCAGGTCTTGCCGGCGGAGGTGCTGGTCCCTGGCGATGTCATCCGCCTTCGGGCCGGCGATATTATTCCCGCCGATGTTCTGCTTTTTGAAGGAGATTTCCTGAGCGTCGATCAGTCAGCCCTGACCGGAGAGTCGCTGCCGGTGAGCAAGGAGAAGGGTGAGGCCTGCTACGCCGGTTCGGTGGCCCGCCAAGGCGAGATGCTGGCGCTGGTGACCGCCACAGGAAACAACTCCTTCTTCGGCCGGACGGCCAGCCTGGTGCAGAAAGCCGGCGCCGCCTCCCATTTTCAGAAGGCGGTGCTGCACATCGGCAACTATCTTATCTACCTCAGTCTTGGCCTGATCGCCGTCCTCATTGTGGTGCAATTGGAGCGGGGAGACAGCCCACTCAGCCTGGTGCAATTTGCCCTGATCCTGACCGTGGCCTCCATCCCGGTGGCGATGCCGGCGGTATTGTCGGTTACCATGGCGGTTGGCTGCCTGGCCCTTGCCAAAATGAAAGCCATCGTCACCCGCCTTGAGTCCATCGAGGAAATGGCCGGCATTGATATCCTCTGTTCCGATAAGACCGGCACCTTGACCCAGAACCGTCTGACCCTGGGGGAACCGGTTCGTTTCGGGGCCACGACGCCGCAAGAGCTGATCCTGGCCGGGGCTCTGGCTGCCAAAGAAGAAGACCAGGATCCCATAGACCTGGCCATCATCGGAGCCCTGCCGGACAAAGGGATATTGCAGCCCTATCGTCTCCTGGAATTTCTGCCCTTTGATCCGGTGCACAAGCGGATCGAGGCCAAACTAGAGGACGACTCTGGCCGGATCTGGCGCTTTACCAAGGGCGCGCCCCAGGTAGTTCTGGCTCTCTGTCAGCTGGCTGCTGTTGCCCTCAGCCAGGTCCAACAGGAGATAGATACATTGGCGGCCAAGGGCTACCGCACCCTCGGAGTGGCCCGGGCCGAGGAGAGCGGCCCCTGGCAGTTCCTCGGCCTCTTGCCTCTTTTCGACCCGCCGCGGGAGGACTCGGCCGCAACCATTGCCGAGGCTCAGGCCCATGGCATCAGGGTAAAGATGGTCACCGGCGACAACGTGGCCATCGGCCGCCAGATCGCCCAACAGTTGGGTCTGGGCACGGCTATCCAACCGGTTACCGATCTCTTTCCCGAGGCTGACGGTGAAGCCAAGACCCTGAGTCCGGCGGCTGCCGCCGAGATCGACAAGGCCGACGGCTACGCCCAGGTTTTTCCCGAACACAAGTATCTGATCGTCAAGGCCTTGCAGGAGCGGGGCCATCTGGTCGGCATGACCGGCGACGGCGTCAACGACGCCCCGGCTTTGAAACAGGCCGATGTCGGCATCGCCGTCAGCGGTGCCACCGATGCGGCCAGGGCCGCGGCGGACCTGGTGCTGACCGAACCGGGGCTGTCGGTAATTATCCGGGCCGTGGAGGAAGCCCGCCGGATTTTCGAACGGATGAACAGCTATGCCATCTATCGGATCATGGAAACGATCCGCATCATGTTTTTCGTCGTCTTGGCCATTATCTTCTTTAATTTTTACCCGATTACCGCGATCATGATCATCCTCCTGGCCCTGTTCAACGACGTCCCCATCATGGCCATCGCCTTTGACCACACTTTGATCGATCCCCAACCCGTGCGTTGGCAGATGCACCGAGTCCTGACGGTGGCCACCGTCTTGGGGCTCATCGGCGTGGCCGGTAGTTTTGTCATGCTGATTATCGCTAAAAACTATCTTCACTTCGATGTCGGTCAGATTCAGACCTTTATCTTTCTGAAGATGGCGGTAGCCGGCCATCTGACCCTCTTTGTCACCCGGACTCCCCGCTTTTTCCTTGCCAAACCCCACCCTGCCCCGTTACTATTCTGGTCTGCGGTCGCTACCAAACTGCTGGCTACCCTTTTCGTCGTCTATCCATTCGGCCTGATCACCCCGATAAGCTGGCGGGCTGTTGGCATAATCTGGGCTTATTGCCTGGCCTGGCTATTGATGGCAGATCTAGCCAAACTGGCCGTCTCCCGGCAGCTGGCCTTGGCCGCCCCGCACCACCGGACCTTTTTGGCCTTCATCAAACAGCGGCTCAATCCATATACTTGAGAAAATCATTCATGAACCCCATGGTCTATTATTGCTTCAACTACACCAGCGAGGCTAGAGAACGTGACCTGTTGGCATATCACGGTGAATCAACCATTCCGACCCACAATATATTTAGGGGTGATAAAAATAGTTGACTTTGCCAGCCAAAGTCCGAAAATAATCCATGGTCAGAAATCGCCGTAACGGCGCGCCCGGTTAACCTTGGATGGAGAATCTTCATGAGCAACCCGGATGACAGTCATAGTTGCCCGACCCATGAATTGACCCAGGAAGAATCAGAAAATCCCGGACCTCGACGCCAGTGGGGCGCGACCCTGGTTGCGAACTGTCGGTCTGCCATCCTCGGCTAACCCAACTGTTCTCCTTCGGTTGCGTTCAGCTGCCCGTCGCGGCCGCACCGGAGGCGAACCTTGTTCGACAAAAAGTTTATCTCTGTTACCGAACCCTGGCAAAGGTATGCTGGGTACTTAAGAACTCTGCCAAAATCCGGCTCGGGCAGGTCCCGTCCAGCCACCGCCCAGTCAGCAACCATCTTTGCCGCTATCGCTGCTCCTCATCTTAGCCACCTCGCCCCGACTTCATACCGCTTCATGGTGCCGGCGGCAGGATTTCTCGTCCCAAGGCAGTTCATTGGCCAACCTCACCTCCGAACTCCAAGGGTGATGCCATGAAAACGCTTGGCACCAACCAAGGGGTGAACGGCGCCCTCCCTACTGCCCAACGAACGGCGCCGGCACACGAACGCCGCATGGTGAAGCTCTGTACGGTTCCCCTCCAGGAGGCCCTGCTCGCCCTCCAGACGACACTGCAGGGCCTGAGTTTCAAGGAAGCGGCTCACCGTTTGGAAGAGTTTGGCCCCAACGAGTTGTCCCGTTTCAAACGCCTGGGGTTCTGGGCCGATATGGTGCAGCGGTTGAAAAGCCCGCTGGTGATCCAGCTCTTGGTCATCTCCCTGGTTTCCATGGTCATCGGCGAGTCCAAAGCCGCGGTCATCGTCAGTGCCATGGTCCTTCTCAGTGTGGGGCTGTCGTACATCCTTGACCGTCGCTCCAGTCTGGCGGTGGAGAGCCTCGGCAAGCGAGTCCAGTCCCATACCTTTGTGCTGCGGGATGGAGTAGAATCCGAAGTTAAGATTGCCGACATCGTCCCCGGCGATATCGTCCTCCTCCAAGCCGGCTCCATCATCCCAGCCGACCTCCGGCTTATTGCTGCCAAGGATTTCTTCGTCAGCGAATCGGCCCTGACCGGTGAATCCATGCCCGTCGAAAAGATCGCCGTGGATGCCGGCTCCCCTACAGCCTCGCCCCTGGAACTCGCCAACGCCTGTTTCTTCGGCACCTCGGTCACCAGCGGCACCGCCCGGGGGGTCGTCATCAACACCGGGGGGCAGACGCTCTTCGGGGCCATCTCAGAACGTCTCACGGCCAAACCGACGGAGACCGATTTTGATCGAGGCGTGCGATCTTTTATCTGGCTGATGATCCGGTTCATGGTGGTGATGGTCAGCGCCGTCTTTCTCATCGTGGGCCTGACCAAAGGCAACTGGCTGGAAGCCCTGCTGTTCGGCCTTTCCGTTTCAGTCGGCCTGACCCCGGAAATGCTGCCCATGATCATCACCGTCAATCTGGCCAAAGGGGCGCTGACCATGGCCAACAAAAAGGTCATTGTCAAACGCTTGCAGGCCATTCAAAATTTCGGGGCCATTGACATTCTGTGTACGGATAAGACCGGGACGTTAACCCAGGATCGGGTCGTGCTGAAACAGCATGTGGATATCCTGGGGCGCCCCAGCGATGAGGTCCTGTATTACGCCTATCTCAACAGCTATTTCCAGACAGGCTTGCGCAACCTCATTGACCGCGCCGTCTTGGAACACGCTGACCTGGACACCCAACAATGCCGGCTGGTGGATGAGTTGCCCTTCGATTTTCAACGCCGCCGCATGTCGGTGGTCGTGGAGTACGAAGGCGATCACGTTCTCATCTGCAAAGGGGCGGTGGAGGAAATTTATGCCTGCTGCAGTCGCTATCAAATCGATGACGAGGTCTATCCTCTGGTGGATATGATCCGCGGCCATCTCTTTGAGGAGGTGGAAAATCTCAACCGCACCGGCTTCCGGGTCCTTGGCATCGCCTATCGGGAGTTTCCCCAAGATAAAACGGTGTTCACTGTGCAGGACGAAGCTCAACTCATCTTACTGGGTTATATTGCCTTCCTTGATCCACCCAAAGATATGGCTGATGAGGCCCTGGAGCTGCTGGCCGGAGCCGGCGTCGAGGTCAAGGTGCTGACCGGTGACAACGGTTTCGTGACCGAGAAGGTCTGCAAAGACGTGGGGCTGACGGTGACCGGGATTACTACTGGTGCCGAACTGGCTCAGCTGTCCCCCGCCGAATTCGTTAAAACGATACAAGAAAGCAACGTTTTCGTCAAACTCAGCCCGTCACAGAAAGAGGAGATTGTCAGGGAGCTGCGCCGCAGCGGCCATGTGGTGGGATTCCTGGGCGACGGCATCAACGACGCACCGGCCTTGAAAGAAGCCGATGTGGGCATCTCGGTGGATTCGGGTGTGGATGTGGCCAAGGAGTCCGCCGATATCGTCCTCTTGGAAAAAAGCCTGCTGGTTTTGGAAGAGGGGATCATGGAGGGCCGGCGGGTTTTCGCTAACATCGTTAAATATATCCGCATGGGGGCGAGCTCAAATTTCGGCAACATGTTCAGCGTTGTGGGCGCCAGCTATCTGCTGCCCTTTCTGCCTATGCAGCCGATTCAGGTTCTTACCAACAACCTGTTGTATGATTTCTCCCAGACCGGTATCCCGACCGATAGAGTCGACGCGGAATTAGTCGCCCAGCCCCTCAAATGGAACATTGACAATATCAAGCGCTTCATGGTGTATATCGGTCCGATCAGCTCAATTTTCGATTACGCCACCTTTGCGCTGATGTGGTTCTTTTTCAATTGCCGCGCCTTCCTCGATCCTGCCGCCACGCCCGCCCAACAGGAGGGCCTGGCAAGACTTTTTCAGACGGGCTGGTTCGTGGAATCGCTGCTGACCCAAACCCTCATTGTCCATATCATCCGGACCAGACGAGTTCCTTTCTTCGGCAGCCGGGCCTCCGGCTACATGATCATGACGACCATCGCCATTATGGCTATCGGCGCCTGGCTGCCTTATTCACCTTTCGCAGCCACGTTGGGGATGGTTCCCTTGCCGGCGATCTATTGGGCCTGGATCGCTCTTTTCCTGATCAGTTATGCCATGTTAACCCACTGGCTGAAAACCTGGTTCTTCAACCGCTATGGAGGGGATTAAGCGTGGATACCATTTTGGACGCCCTGCAGGCTGGCAGGCTTTTCGAGCTGCCCGACAACGACAAGGCCGACGCCCTGCAATTCTTGGCCCATATTATCGAGGCCTTTCCGGAAGTGCCGGCCGGTACAGACGTGGTGGGCAACGTCATGAAAAGAGAAGAAAGCGCCAATACGGCGTTGGGCAAAGGCTGGGCCTGTCCCCACGCCCGGGTCCCGTTCGATGAAGATCTGATGTGCGTCATCGGTTGGAGTCCAACAGGCATTGACTATAAGGCCCCCGACGGCAAACCCGTGGTGTTGATTGTCATGTATCTGGTCCCGCAAAACCAGCGCAACCATTACCTGCGTGAGATATCTCAGCTGGCCAGGGCCCTGGAAATCTATCCCAGCCACGCAAAACTCCAGGAAGTGCAAGACCTGGACGATGTTCGCCATTACCTGCTCGACCTGATCGACGTCACCAAAGAATCCGCCACCGCAGACACCAGGGCGAGGATGATCCGCCTGCAGGCCAAGCCGGCGCCAGAGGTCATCTCCTTTCAAGATCTGGCAAACTTGATCGTTGAGCCCGTCACCTTGGTCACAGGTCCGGGTCTGAAACCTGTGGCATTGACGCAGAATCCCACGCTCCTGGAGCTGCTCGAATCCGTGCCCGATCTGATGGGCAAAATAGAAGCCGAGGGCATGTATCAGAACGGCGGCTGGCGCCTCGTGCGCCACGGCACGGTAACCTATCAGGGCGGCCGGGCAACCCATGACTGCATTGCCATCAGGCTGCAACCTCTTAACGTGCGCAAGTAATCAAGGTTCGTGAGCAGCGGCCAGGGAACCTCCATGAAGAAATTTTCCTCGCTCCGGTGGGCATGCCGGCAGCCTCTAAAGCGTTAGCCTCTCCCTTGACCTCACCGATGCACCAGCAGACAGCGATGGTCCAGGAGGCGATAGACACAGACCTTCATAGGATCGGTGAGGAGCATCTCCATGATGGACCAGCCCCAGACAAACAGGATCAGTTGCCAGGAGATGGGGCTCATGAACCAACCGGCCAAAGCCAGGCCTGAGGCCAGCAGCCGGGTAATAATACCCGACAGGACCAGGAGTCTCCCCGGTTTCAAGGTCCAAAAGAAACTCCTGGTCCGGCCGATGAAGATATCCAGATAACCGGCAATCGCCAATTTGAGAAAGATCAGGGTCTGAATCTGATCAACTGGCAGTAAGAATTTTTCTTTGGCCAAGAAGAGCAGAGCAAAGGACAGGGCCATCCCCATAAAACCCAGGTAGCTGCTGATACTCAGGACTTCCGTCAGATTCCACTTTGCCGGCCTCTCCCCGGGTTCTGCGTGATCATAGGCGATGGCCAGGGTCGGCAGGTCGTTGAGGAGCATCTGCAAAACTATCATGCTGGCCGTGACCGGATAGAATTGAAAGATCAGGATGGAAAGGGTGACGAACAACAGGACGCGCATGATGCCGCCGATCCGGTAAATGGCGTAACTCTGCATCCGTTGAAAGATTTTGCGGCTTTCCCGGACAGCGTCGATGATCACGGCCAAGCCGGGTTGGGTCAGGACGATGGCCGCAGCTGATTTGGCGGCATCAGTAGCCCCGGCCACGGCAATGCCGGCATCCGCCTTTTTCAGGGCCGGGGCGTCATTGACTCCGTCGCCCGTCATGCCGACGATATGGCCGCCCAGCTGGAGGAGTTCGACAATATGGAACTTGTGTTCCGGGAAGACCTGGGCATAACCGTCGGCCTCTTCCACCAGGGGCAGGGCCTGCCGATCTGGCTTGTCCAGGAATTCCTCCGGGGTTCTGATATTGGCACCCAGGTTGACCTGACGGGCCGTTTCCCTGGCAATGGCCAGATGATCGCCGGTCACCATCTTGACCGTCACTCCCAAGGACTGAGCCGCTTGAATGGTGGCCCCGGAATCCTCCCGGGGTGGATCATACAGAGCGATGAGACCGACATACTGCCACTCCCCGGGATCCTCTTTTCTGGCCACGCCCAGAGCCCGGTAGCCTTTAGCGGCAAATTCCTGGACGGTTTGATCAATGATGGCGGCCTGCCCGGTCCCGGCGGGCAGGAGGGCCAAGACCGCCTGAGGCGCCCCTTTGCTCAGGGAAAAAGTGCGGCCGTCGGCAGCGGTTACCATCGCCTCCACCCGTTTAGAGACCGGATCAAAGGGCTTGAAAGCCACGACTTGGTAATTGTTCAGCTGATCCGACCTCGCCGCCTCAAGAACGGCCAGATCCAAGGGATCCTGGTCTTCGGCCCGGGAGGCCAGGGCCGCCAGAGTCAAGACGTCGGCGGCAGCAAAACCGACCAGGGGTTTGACCTCCTTCACCGTTAACTTATTCTGAGTAATGGTGCCCGTTTTATCGGAACACAGGATATCCATACCGGCCATCTCATCGATGGCCAACATTTTGCTGACGATGGCACCTTTCTGGGCCAACACGCCGGCGCCGATGGCCATGGTTACCGACAATACCGCCGGCAGGGTCGCCGGCACCGCAGCAACGGTCAGAACCAGGGCAAACTCCAACGTTACCCAGATATTCTCATGGCGGAACAGGGCTGCCAGGAGGATGATGATCACCAGGGAAAGGCCCACCAGGATCAGATAGTCGGCCATCTTCAGGAGGGCCTGCTGCAGGTGGCTGACCGTCCGGGCGCTGGCTACCAGCCGGGTCGTCTGTCCGAAATAGCTGTTCAGGCCCGTGGCCACCACGATTGCATCCATCTCGCCCTGCCGGACGATGGCACCGGCGTAGGCCAAAGCCCCGACCGCCTTGCTCACCGGCAGGGATTCGCCGGTCAGGGCCGATTCATCCACCAACAGGTAATCGCCCGTCATCAGCTTGAGGTCGGCCGGGACGATGTCTCCCAGGCGCACCCGGACAAGATCACCGGGCACCAATTCCCGAGCCGGGAGCTGTTGCCAGTCGCCATCCCGCCTCACCCGGGCAGTGAGGGCCATTTTTTCTTTCAGGAGTTCGATGGCGTTGTCCGCCTTCTGGCGCTGCCAAAAACCTACGCCCGCATTCAGCAGCAGCATGGCCATGATGATCCCGAAGGTCTCCCAGTGACGGATGACCGCCGCCAGGATGGCGGCGACCTCGATCATCCAGGGGATGGGTCCCCAGAAGAATCCCAGGAACTTGAGCCAAGCCGAGGCATGCTTCTCGGTAAGTTCGTTCCAGCCATAAAGCTCTTGGCGCCTTGCCGCCTCCGCGGCCGACAGACCGGTGGCACTCGCCTGCAGCGCCGCCAGGACCTCTGCTGGTGAAAGATCAGCAAATTGTGCTGCCCCAATATTCGGCGGCATGCTTGATCTCCTCCTCCCCGCCCAACAGTAATTTATCACAAGGAGGGTGTCTCAGCTATATTGACACAGAGGGGCCTATAAGCCTTTTCTTCTGCTCCAGCCCAGGAGTCCGAGACGCAGGAGGCCGTAGCCCATAAGGAGAATACTTCCCGGGAGAGGAACGGGGCGAAGGAGATAGGCCGAACCATAGCTCCAACCAATGATCCAGCCGTTCTCATTAATGTCCGTTGCTCCCAGCAAGTAAACGTTTTCCGGAAGTCCGACCACCAGCTTGTTCAGGCCATACATTTTAAAGGTGTCACCCTCCTTAACCCAAAGCGTGGCCAGCATCGGCCAATTGGGATCGGAATAGTCAAAGGAACTGCCGACGATCATCCCCTGTTCATTGATGGCGTAGGCTACGCTCTCTGTCAACAGGCTGCCCAGGTCAATAGGCCCACCTCCCCCTGGCCAAAGAGCTCCGGTGCTTAGCCCATTTTCATAATTGAACTTGCCCACGACATCTCCACGATTGTTAAGATCATAGCCATCAACATTAGTGTCCGGCACTGAAATTGAAAAGGGGTATCTGCCGGTTTTTGGTGAGGGTGGATGTTTCGGGCACAAGATCTCCCAGAGACTGCACCGCTCCATTAAGAGGGTCCTGACCAGTCGGCTGAGCTCCAAGATGTCAAAGTCGGCGATGCTCTTTAGTTTTAGCCAAATCAACAAGATATAGGCGATGAGGGCTGTCCAGATCTGGATCAGGACAGCGTTCCGGGAAGTGCCGAAAAATGCTTTGATTTTCAGATTTTGCTTGATCCAATTAAAAAAGAGTTCGATCTGCCAGCGCTGCCGGTAAAGGTCGGCAATTTGCAGGGCAGTTAAGTCAAACTGAAATTCGACAGCAAGATAAAAATAGTTTTGCGATAACAATAGGTTAAGTAGTACAAAAAAGAGTTTGGCACTACAGGGTTTACAGGATGGGGGAGAAGTGGATTACGCTAGTGGCCCCAGGTGAGTGACCGGTGCCGGGGGGCGCAGGCCCGCGGCAGCGAAGGCGTGATGCGCCGAGCCCACCAGATCGGTA